>ERZ724508.122-NODE-122-length-54351-cov-5.202759_pt1 | contig 54351 bp, 81 predicted proteins | sample MGYA00376041_ERZ724508 | MGnify/ENA primary metagenome ERZ724508 (study PRJEB28724, sample SAMN07190887) | wastewater metagenome | isolation source: effluent of sewage treatment plant in Hong Hong | place: USA: Christiansburg, Virginia | collected 2016-03-01 ...
CTAAACCCAATGTACTGGATAAAGGAACAAGACTCCTACGCCAGCATGTTCAAGACCATCAAGACGTTTATGGAGAAGGGCTTCGACTATGTCTATCGTTTCCGAAACGAACACCTAGAGTATCTGGTCATCTTCCAGAGGCAGTTGACCGCCGATATCCAGACCCTTGAGAATGCTGGTGAGTACAAAGCTCCAAACGAAATGTTCGAGAAGATTGTGAAGATCAACGAGGAGCTGCTGAGTAAACTTGAAGCCAACCTGGTGGAGTACACTGAACTGGGGCTGTTTCAGTTGAGAAACGAGGACTTCATCAAGCACTTTATCGAGGAGCAGAAGAATAGCATAACCAGGCTTCATCGATTCGTCGAAAAGCATCTCGAAAAGAAGGAAAAGGAGGTGAAAGCATTCTTGGATGCCAGCATGGCCAAGCTCAGCGTACCAATGATTACGCTCGACCACTACGTCAAGCAACGTGAGAATCTCACCGAATTGGCTGCAGTTCTCCCAGAACTTAGTGATAAGTTGGTGCTGCTCAACAGTCTTCCGCAGTTGTTGCCACCACTAAAAATCCCTGGGTTGCAACAAAGTATCGCCAGCACCTTAGTTCTTGGTGCACAACACTCTAATCTTATCTCCAGTATGGAGAACCTCACCACAAACAGCACTGACCGTTTCAAGAAATAGTACAAGTAGTTGGAAAAGAGACTCAACAAATAGATCGAGCTCATGCTCAACGAGGTACAGGACAAGAAGTGGCTCACACTTGAGCAAGGCGCGGATATTATCAACTTGAAGGGCAAGGTCGATGAATTGGATGCTCGTGTCAACCAGATGAGTGTCTTCGAGGATGTGCTCGGCATGAACGGCGAGGGAGATTTCGAGACAATGTTTACGCTAAAGACTGAGTACCAAACAAGGTACTCGCTCTGGAACAGTATCGATCAGTTTGAGGCACTCTCCAAGGAATGGGAGTTGCTACAGTTCAAGACTATTGATGCCAAGCCAATGATCCAAAAGACTGAGCAGTTTATCCGAGTGGTCAACCAAGCAGAAAGAAATCTGAGCGAGAACCCTGTTGTACCTAAACTCAAGAACATGGTATGGCAGTATAAAGATGCACTACCGGCAGTGCTCGCCTTACGGTCACCATTCCTTGAACCAGAACATTGGGAGTCGATTCGAGCGCTCATGAATGTTGATATCGATCCAGAAGACTCCCGATTGAAGCTGCGAGATCTCTTTGCCTTCAACATCAACAACTTCGCTCCAGAACTTATTGAAATCTCCACTCAAGCACTGCAATAGTCCAACCTGAAAAAGCAACTGGCACAGATCGATGCAACCCTCAACAATACCGACATGATGATTAAGCCGTACAAAGATTCGTTCGTCTTGGGGCAGGTTGACGAACTGACACTCGTACTGGACGAGACTATGGCCAGTTTAAACAACATCCTTGCCAACAGGTATGTGAAAGCAGTGCGTAAAGATGCAGAAAAGTACCTCCAGGATGTCCAGCTCATCATGGATATCATTGAGAAGTGGACTGAAGCCCAGCGCAAGTGGATGTACCTCGAGAATATCTTCGCAGCTCAGGACATCAAGAAGCAGATGGCCCAATAGAGCCGCGAATTCGATATTTGTGATAAATTCATTCGAGCACATGTCAAACGAACCAACCTCACTCCAAAACTCATCAAGCTGGTTGGGAAGGCCAATGAATCCTTGCTGCAGAACCTCACGAAAAACACAGAAACCCTGTAGCGTATCGAAAAGCAGCTGGAGCAGTACTTGGAGGGTAAACGGCAGTTGTTCCCGCGATTCTACTTCCTCTCCAATGACGAGTTGCTTGAAATTTTGGCAAAGGCGAATTTGCTAGAAATGGTTTAGCAACACCTCGGAAAATGCTTTGAAGGGCTCGTCAGGCTGTACATGGGTTAGGGAAGGTCTACTGCTACGCATTTCCTAGTCGAGGGTATGGTTAGCCCCGAAAAGGAAATTATTTCATTCAAAGGTTCCTTCCCCGCAAAGGGTAATGTTGAGACCTGGTTGGACACTCTGCAGAAGTAAATGTTTGAGGTCATCAAAAAGATCATCAGTGTTGGTTTCAAGGACTATCAGATGGGTAACCAGAAGAAAACCGAGTGGATCAGAACCCACAAGAGTCAGGTGGTAGCAGTCGCATCGCAGATCATCTGGACGTATTCGACAGAAGAAGCAATCAGGGACTTAACCAACAATCCTGAAGCTATGACTACCCATTTGGAAGGCATCATCAAACAGCTCTAAGACCTCACCGCAATGGTTCGTTCAGATCTCTCATCGATTCTGCGCAAAGTCGTTATCTCTTTAATGACAACGGAGGTGCACAACAGAGATATCATCCGGCAGCTCGTGAATATTGAGTGTGACTCGCTCAACGATTTCCAGTGGTTGCAGCAGTTGAGATACTATGCCATGGAAGACGATTCGACTACAGTAAGGCAGGTGACAAGCACACTTGGCTACGGCAATGAGTATCTTGGTGCAACAAGTCGACTTGTCATCACTCCTCTGACCGACCGCTGCTGGATCACCATTACTAGTGCGCTCGCCAATAAACTCGGAGCATCCCCAGCAGGCCCTGCAGGAACTGGTAAAACTGAATCTACAAAGGACCTTGCCAAGGCTCTGGGACGTCTCTGCATTGTGTTCAACTGTTCCGATCAAATCACAGCGATGATGATGAATAAACTGTTCAAGGGGCTCGCCCAACAGGGAGCTTGGTCGTGTCTGGATGAGTTCAATCGTATTGATATCGAGGTGCTCTCCGTCATCGCTCAGCAGCTGCTCATCATTCGCATGGCATTGCTGCAAAACCAGAACCCATTCGAATTTGAAGGTGAAATGATCCCAATGAAGCCAAACTACGGAGTGTTCATTACTATGAATCCGGGCTACGCTGGTCGAACGGAGCTGCCTGATAACCTGAAGTCACTGTTCCGACCGGTGAGTATGATGATTCCCGATTATGCAATGATTGCTGAAATCATGCTCTTCGCCGAAGGTTTCGAAAAAGCTAGCATGCTATCCAAGAAAATGGTGCAGCTCTACAAGCTGTCCTCGTAGCAACTGTCCCAGCAAGATCACTACGATTTTGGAATGCGAGCAGTCAAATCTTTGCTGGTTATGGCTGGCTCTCTCAAGCGAGCCGAACCAAACCTGGAAGAAGACAGTATTCTGATCAAGGCCATGAAGTCTTCGAACATCCCCAAGTTTCTCAAGGCTGATATTCCGCTGTTTACCAGCTTGATCTACGATTTGTTCCCGTAGATCAAGATACCAGAAGCAGTGGTATCTAAGCTGGAGGAGATGCTTCCGGGGGAACTCATTAAGATGAAGATGCAACCATATGCACCATTCCAGGAAAAGGTTATCCAGCTATTCGATACCTTCAATGTGAGATTCGGGGTGATGTTGGTGGGTGTTTCGGGGAGCGGGAAAACAACCTGTTACAAAACATTAGCACATGCATCCAACACCATGAAGGCACAGGGCGAAGCCAACTTCTTTAAGGTTGAGTATCGTGTGCTCAACCCCAAATCTATCAGTATGGGCGAGTTGTACGGTGAGGTGGATGTGTTTACACAGGAGTGGATGGATGGACTAGCCAGCAGTCTGATCCGAGAGGTCAATACCAACCAAATTGACGACCCAACATGGGATCCTTCTGGTAGATACTGGGTCGTCTTTGATGGTCCTGTCGATGCTCTTTGGATCGAAAACATGAACACTGTGCTTGATGACAACATGACGCTGTGCCTAGCCAACAGTTAACGAATCAAGCTGCGCCAGTAACTGAGGATGCTCTTCGAAGTGCAGGATCTATCAGTTGCCAGCCCAGCTACTGTGAGTCGCTGTGGTATGGTATACTTATCCTTCGATAACCTGCATTGGTCGCTCTACGTGAAGAGCTGGGCTTAGCGATACTTTACTCAGGACTAAACTGCAGCCAATGTTGACACAACAAAAAAGTACCTTTCAGTCGAATGCCTCGAACATTTGATGAGCCTATTTAACCGTTCCATCGAAAAGGGCTTTGACAAGAAGAAAGGCATTTACTAGCCGTTCCCCACAACCATGATCCAAGTGGCAAAGAACATTTGCAACATTATTGAATCAATGCTGCGCAACATCAACACCAAGGCTGCCGATGAACCCAATAAGGTCATCACGTGCGTGTACATCTACTGCTTTATCTGGGGGTTCGCTGGAGGCATGAGTTCGACTCACAATGCCTAAATCACCAAGACTATCGAGGACTTGTTTGATTTCAACTTCCCCAAGGCGGACTGCATCTTTGATTACCTCATCAACCCAGACAACCCGAGAATATTCCTTAATTGGGGTCCTCGCGTGCCATAGTTTGTGTACAACAAATAAACGCCATTCTTCCAGATGCTTGTCCCCACTATCGACACCGTCAAGTACTCTTACCTCATCGAAAGTATGCTAGATATGGAGAGACCAGTGATACTCACAGGCGACTCAGGGGTAGGCAAATCCGCGCTCATCGGCAATCTTCTCAAGTAGCTTAAGGAAACTAAGCGAATCAACACCATAGCCTTGAACTTCTCAGCACAAACGAAGGCTAAAGAGGTGCAGCTAGCCATCGAAGCCAAACTCCAGAAGAAAGGTAAGACCCTGTTCGGAGCACGACCTAACGAAAAGATTTGTATCTTCGTAGACGATATCAACATGCCTGCTCTCGAGTTCTACGGCGCTCAACCCTGTATCGAGTTGCTGAGACAGCTCACCGACCTAGGTGGCTTTTATGATCGACATAAACTGTTTTGGAAACAAGTGGTTGATACCACGTTGTTACCAGCCTGTGCGCCACCAGGCGGAGGACGTAACCAACTCTCAATGAGGTTCCTGAGACACATGATACCACTGATGTTCCCCACTCCCAACAACACTACCGCCTTCAAGATCTTTAACTCGCTCTTGGCTCCCAACTGTTCGTTTTCGGATCCGATTGTGTACACGACTATTGCAGTCTTCGAAAGAGTTGCCAGGTAACTACTGCCAACTCCCAGCAAGTTCCACTACGTATTTAATATGCGAGATATTGGAAAGGTTATCCAAGGAATCGGCAAAGGTAAAGAAGAAATGATTGTCAAACTGTTCATCCACGAAATACGGAGGGTATTCGCCGATCGTATGCTCAACGAGGACTACATTTGGTTCAAGGGCGTTGTTACGGAAGCCTACAAACGGTTCTTCTCCAACCCAAGTCTGCTTACCGACGAAACTTTCAATTGCCTCTTCACGGACATCATAAAACTCGATACAGGAGTGTCTATCTTCGAGGAGGTCACTGACCGTCGCAAGCTCATCAAGATACTGCAGAACAAGGAAGAAGACTATAACTATAGTTCCAACGATAAACTCAATCTGGTGTTCTTCGACGATGCCATTGAGCAGATTCTAAGGATATGCCGTATCCTCCGGCAGCCCAGAGGTAACGCCATGCTTATCGGTGTTGGAGGTTCCGGCAAGCAGTCACTATCAAAGTTGGCCAGCTTTACGATGAAGTGCCAGCCCTTCCAAATTGAAATTGACAAAAAATACAACTCGGAGTCTTTCCGCAATGATTTACGGACAATTGCAGATGTGACTGGTTGTCAACGTAAAACCCTCTCGTTCATCTTTACAGACGTCCAGATTGCCTACGAGTCGTTCCTAGAGGACATCAACAACATATTGAATACTGGAGAGGTGCCGAACCTGTACGTGAAGAAGGAAGACATAGATGCAGTATATGCCAAGGTGCGTCCAGAAGCTATTAAGCAGAAGATTCAGGACAGTCCAGAACCACTATGGAATTTTTTCATCAACAACATTCGCGAGAACCTCCATATTATCCTGTGTATGTCACCGGTCGGTGAAGCGTTGCGTGTCCGTTGCAGAAAGTTCCCGTCCTTAGTGAACTGCTGTAACCTCGATTGGTTCCCTCCTTGGCCTAAGGAAGCCTTACTGTCAGTTGCTTCAAAATTCCTCAAGTAAATTGAATTGGAAGAGTCCTTGAGGAGTGGATTGGCTGAGATGTGTATGCTGGTATCTGTCGATGTGTCGGCTACCTGTGAAAGGTATTACAAGGAGCTTAGAAGGAGAGTTTACACTACCCCGAAGTCATACCTGGATCAAATCAAGCTGTACTCAAAATTGTTGGCTGTTAAGCGTGATGAGATTGGGAGGATCAAGCAAAAGCTTAGCTTCGGGTTGTAAAAGCTGTATGCCACCAACGAAGTGGTAGCCAAACTGCAAGTGGAAATGCAAGACCTTCAGCCTCAACTCGCTGAACAATCTGAAAAAACTGAGAAGTTTTTGGTCCAGTTAGCTGAAGATCGGCAAGTAGCCTCCAAAGTGGAAGCGGTGGTTGAAGAAGAGGCTTCGCTCGTGAATGTGCAGCAGACGGAGATCAAGGCCATCACTGACGAAGCTCAAGCAGAACTCGCCAAGGCCATCCCAGCTCTCAAGGAAGCAGAGGAAGCACTTCTAAAACTCAACAAGAACGATATTACTGAGATCAAGGGATTTGCAAGTCCGCCACCTGCTGTGGTGATGGTACTGGAAGCAGTGTGCATTTTACTAGGCGAGAAGAGTGACTGGGACTCTGCCAAAAAGGTTATGATGGAAATGAACTTCCTTTAACGACTTCGGACATACGACCGTAACTCAATTCCTGACCCAATACTGAAAAAGCTGCGTGTCCTAACAACAAAGCCTGAGTTTGACCCCAACGATATCGGGAGAAAGTCAATGGCCTGCAAATCCCTATCAATGTGGTGCAAGGCTATGGACAACTACAGCAAGATCGCCAAAGAGGTCGAACCCAAGAAGCGAAAAGTGGCTGAAATGTCCTTAAAGTTGGAGGGCAAGAATAAGGAACTCAAACTCAAGCAGGAGTAGCTTCAAAAGGTCAAAGATAAGGTGGCAAAGCTTCAGCGGTAATGCGACTAAACCCTCGCCTTGAAGCATAAACTATAGGAGGATATGGTCAGGACAGCGAAGCGATTGGTTAGTGCAGAGAAACTTACGGTGCTGCTATTCGATGAGGGAGTCCGATGGAAGGAGCAGATTTCGACCATCGGAGAGGAGATAAACAACCTGATTGGCGATGTATTCCTATCCGCGGCTACCATCTCCTACCTCGGGCCATTCACCGGTAGCTACCGTGATCCACTGATAGAACAGTGGAAAGAGAAGTTCAAAGAACTCAATATACCATTCACCGAGTCCTATAGCCTGTCCAAGACTTTATAGACCCCAATCAGAATTCGTGACTGGATGATGCAAGGCCTGGCCAATGATTCGCTCTCTGTCGACAACGCCGTAATCACCAAAAAGTGCGAACGGTGGCCTTTATTGATTGATCCTCAAGGCGAAGCTAACAAATGGCTGAAGAAGCACGAGAAAGCCAACAACCTCAAGATCATCAATTTTTCGGAGACTCACTACCTGATGACTATTCAAACAGCAGTTACTAGTGGCTTCCCCGTCCTCATCGAAAACGTTGAGGAGAGATTAGAGCCAGCCATTGACTCAGTCCTCCAAAAGCAAATCTATGAGCAGGACAACCGCAAGCTTATTCGCGTGGGTGAGAATAAGGTGGACTACAATGATAGATTTAACCTGTACATCACCACTAAAATGGCTAACCCACACTACCTGCCAGAAGTGTACATCAAAGTCACTGTTATCAACTTCAGTATTACCTTCGAAGGACTCAAGGATCAGCTCTTGGGAGAAGTCATGAAATTTGAGCTACCTGACATTGAGAAGCAGCGTGACGAGGTTGTCGTGAGCATCAGCTAAGGGAAAAGAACTCTGAAGTAAGCACAGGATAACATCCTCACATTGTTATCCGAATCAAAGGGGATGATCCTGGATAACCAGTAGCTTATCCTCACCCTGGAGACGTCGAAAATCAATAGCGAGAAGATCCAGAAGAATCTATAGGAAACCACAGCAATTGAGGAGAAGATCAACACGAGCCGCAACAACTATATTCCGGTTTCGGTGAGGGGCACAGTCTTGTACTTTGTCATCAGCGAGCTGAGTCTGATCGACCCTATGTACCAGTTTTCTCTGACATTCTTCAAGAAGCTGTTCAATGTGGCCATGCAGGAGAGTCCCAAGTCCAATGATATTCAGCAGCGTCTGGAGAACCTGAACGATACCATCACCAAGAAGATGTTCACCGATGTTTGCCGAGGACTGTTCGAATCGCATAAGAAGATTTATTCGTTCTTGATCTGCACCAGCATTCGTCGGGAAAAGGAACTCATTCTCCCCAAGGAGTGGAACCTGCTGATTCGAGGTACCACAGCAACAACGACCATCTAAAATCCTGATCCTAACTTCATCTCGCAACCCAACTGGTAATTCCTCACTGCAGTTAGCGGCACCATCGAAGAGTTCATGGGACTCAGCCAGCACATCAAGGAAAATCTTCAACAATGGAAGGACTTCGTCAAGCAGCCCAACGCCATGAAGGCACCAGTTCCCAAACCTTACGAAAATATCAAATCATTCAATAGGCTCTTCTTGGTTCGAGGATTCATGCCCGAGAAGGTGATGAAAGAATTCTCAAACTATACAGGACTTGAGATGGGAACCTTCTACGAATAGGTGAAGAATACCACTATGGACGAGATTGTTGCTACTTCCGACGAGCGTACCCCGATTATTTTCATCCTATCGACAGGAGCCGATCCCACAGCAGCACTATTGAAGTTTGCACAGGATAAGGGCAAAACCATTTCAGTGATCAGTCTTGGGCAGGGCCAGGGAAGGAAAGCAGAGAATCTCATTAATAGGTCCAAGAAGGACGGTAGCTGGGTGCTGCTCACAAACTGTCATCTTGCCAAATCTTGGATGCCGTCACTTGAGAAACTTGTGCTGGGATTCGCTGAGAGCTACTAAGGGAGCGAGAACTTCCGCCTATTCCTAACATCCATGCCTGCCAACTACTTCCCAGTGGCTGTTTTGCAAAATGGTACGAAGATGACATTGGAACCTCCACGGGGACTCAAGGCCAACCTCAAACGTTCTTATCAAGACATCGACAAAGAAACCCTCAAAAACTGTGAAAACAAGAACTCCGAATGGCACAAATTGTTGTTCAGCCTCAGCTTCTTCCACGCCATTATTCAGGAACGCAGAAAGTTTGGGCCTTTGGGATTCAATATTCGCTACGAGTTTAACGATTCCGACCTGTCAATCTCCATTAGCACTTTGAAAATGTTCCTCAGCGACCAAGACTAGATCCCGTGGGAGGCTATGCTCTACATGACAGGACACATTAACTACGGTGGACGTGTCACAGACGATTGGGACAGGACATGTCTGTTATCTATCCTCAAGAAATATTACAACCAGCAGGTGGTCAATTCCGATCGCTATGACTTCTCCCCATCCAAGGTCTACCATGTTCCCGAAATCGGCACAATTGAGAGCTATCGCGAGTACATAAATAAGTTACCCAACTTTGAGGACCCAGAAGTGTTTGGGATGCATGAAAACGCTAATATTACGTTCCAAAACCAGTAGTCCAACAAAATTATGGAGACCATCCTAACCATTCAACCAAGAGTGTCATCCTCGAGTGCCGGTGGCAAGACCCCTGATGAAATGGTTTCTGAAATGGCCAAAGGTTTGCTCGATCAGGTGCCACTTCCATTGGATGAGGGTAAGGGCAATCCATAACACTTCACGCTCAACGACATCGGCAATATGAAGTCGTTGTCTATCGTACTGCTCCAGGAAATCCAGAAGTTTAACAACCTCATCTCAACTTTGAATAAGACCTTGAGCGATCTTCAAAAAGCTATCCAAGGAATCATCATCATGTCGCAAGACCTCGACGAAATGTACTTGGCATTTCAAAACAACGTGCTCCCGGGAATCTGGCGCAAGGTTTCCTACAGTTCTCTCAAACCGCTCTCTTCGTGGTTCAAGGATATGCTCGCTCGAGTCGACTTCATGAGAAAATGGCTCAACTAACGCTCACCAAACAGCTTCTGGATGAGTGGGTTCTACTTCCCTCAAGGATTCCTTACAGGAGTGCTCCAGACACACAGTCGCCTGTATAAGATCCCAATTGACACACTCAACTTCAAGTTCAAGGTCCTGCCAGCAGAAAAGGAGAAGTTAACAGCTGCTCCAACCGACGGTGTTTACGTTGATGGATTGTACTTCGATGGTGCTCGTTGGGACCTCAAGGAAGATACCATCATTGACCAGACTCTTGGTAAATTATACTTCCCAATGCCCGTGATTCATTTCCTGCCGATGGAAAAGTATGTGCTTCCCGACAACTTTTACCGGTGCCCCTGCTACAAGACATCAAACCGAGCAGGTGTTCTGAGTACCACTGGGCAAAGCACAAACTTCATTTTACCAGTCGACCTGCACAGCAAGCACGAAAGACCTGAGTTTTGGACACTTAGGGGTACAGCTCTGCTTTGCCAACTCGACGACTGATGATGGGATATATCGATATTATACATATCAGAATGGATGCGTCGGTAAAACTAAAATCGACTCCTAAAATTAATGGGCTTGGGCTCTGCATTTAATAGTACCAAGATTAGATTGTAGATAGATTCGCTGCATAAAACTCATTTCTTTGTTATTTTTTATTCTTGACTTAGCGTCTTACACCTTAACGTTTTCAGACTTTTCGACTATACATAGCTTTGAAAATCCTTTCAATCCGTTTTAGACTCTCTCACCCACTTTTATGCGTAAACACGACCGATTAAACTATTTTGGGCACCCAAACAAATCATGGCCAATGATGTTTAGCAAATACTCCGCACGCTAATCCGATACTCGCTACAAGGGACACCCAGAATGGTATCTTTGTGTGGTTGAATGGGCAAGTTTCCTTGCCTCTTGGATCGGGATGGCCCGTAGGCAGTCCATCTTTGGATTGAACTGGTAAGGAGTACTTTCTCTCGTAGACGTTCATTACCTCAGTCTTCACCTCTTCCGTTTTCCCCTCTACTTTCCCCTCTACCTTCTTAGCTTTCTCCTCCTCTTTCAAGACGTGAAGATACTTGCCAAGCCACTCACTGTCGAAGACTACATCGCCAAAGTCAATTCCTTGAAATTCCTCTATTGTATCCTCTACAGGTTTTTAGGGAGCGGGTATGCTCTCTACCCCTTCATGCACCAGTCCAACGACCTCGCCTTGATCATTGTTGTGCAGATCAATATGCCTGTAGCCAGCATTGACGAAGTATGTTTTCCCCTATTCCTGAACTCGATAATCCTCGTCGTTTCGGAGACACCTCACGACCCACACCTTAGCCTTGGGGTAGTTACGAGCTGCAATTAGTTTGATCCATCCCTCTATCGATAGGTTAATTGTGTACTTGCCTATTCAGCAGACTCAGCCTTGTAGGGGCTATAAAACACCAGGATCAAGTCACTACGTTGAATGTGGATGGAAACCATCCTTTCATAGGCTTTGTTTCCCGAGCAATCCCAAAGATGGACCTTAACATTTTCGTTTGATCGTGTAGTCAGAGAGTAGTTGGTAACCTCTGCGCCGATTGTCTTCTTAGCCGGACCTACTTGTCCCGTGAGCGTCAGCAGGGTATGGGTCTTTCCTGAGCCTGACGGCCCCATTAGAGCGATCTTAACCTGCCGTTCCTCCGTGGCTATCATAAGATATTTTGTTTGATGGTTTATATACATCATATGCCTTGCAAGGCGTTCTTTTGACAACGGAAGTTAGACTTGTGGTGAGCATTAAGAGGAAATTCGTTGGGAATTCCGTAGTCAGCACAAACCCATCTAAAGTAGTGGTAGTCGGTGCGTTGCAGATAATTCAACATCGCGCGACGCTTCTGCACCAGGTATGTCAGCGATCGGCCAGCTTTCTTGTCTGTCGGAAATCTCTTGACGTGGGCCATCAGCACAACTATCTTCTCGCTCATCACAGCACCTAAATACTGGCTTACGGTACTTTGGACTGCTGCCCCACCGCAATCTGTTGGTGATTTCTGGAACTTCTTGACTGCTCGTTCGATACGGTACTTGAGTACTTCATTAGGAGTGGCATTTTCAAGCTTGAATACTCTTCGAACCATCTCGTTGGTGCCCTCCATCTCCTCGGGCGTGTAGTTGTTGAAGTACCTTGCTAGCTGCCAAATAATACATGTTCTTCAGGTTAACAGTGTTCTTGAGCTTCTACTTCTATTGGTTGGCGTTCTCCTTGATAACTTGCGTCGCCTTGATGTAACGTTGGGAAGCTGGACCCTTCAGCTTCCGTGAGAAGAACCGGCTGGACCAGGTCAGCTGGAGTGGAGTGAGTGCCCGACCCAACATTATTATTAATGGTGTTTAGCAGGAAACAAATTAGTCAGGGTGGATCAGTGTTGCTGAGCCAGCCTTCTCGCCACTACTCCTTCGATCGACAAGCTTTGCTGTTGGGGGTTGGCCTATCTGCGGTTCAGGCTTGTAGCACGGTGTGGATTTTCGCGTTGAGTTGGTGGGCGTGGAATGTTTGGTCGAGGTGCGTTTGTTGGGACTCGTTTATTCGTCGGAGGGACATTTCTGATTCGGATGGAACTTGGCTCCTCCCGGATGTTGCTGTTGCTTCGAGGTTGGTGCACGATGTTGTTATTGAGTCGACGTCTCAATCTATCAGCGCCAGAAGGTTGTTCTCCTTGCCGGACTGCTTCCATAATATTTCCAAGTATGTCCTGGAGGTTTTGTTATTCCTCATCATCGGGAGTCTGGAAGTTGTACATCTCATTATCGTCCCCGTACGGCATAGTGGATTTAGGTTTCCCGATTTCCGATGAGAACTTTGTTCGCTGAGCAAGTTACTGCTCTAAATCTGCCTTCCGCTTCAAGAGGGATTCATACCCCTTTAGAAACTGACTTCCATCGACATTGCAGTAGAACCGTCCCTTGTCGATGCACTCCTTCAGGCAGTTGTGGTCGACGTAGTGCCCACAGTTGAGCCTTCTGAGGAATATCATGCGAGAACCGCCACACACCATACACTTCATGTTCTCATGGTCGAAGTCCAGTTTCTTGTAAGGGTCGAGGTTCTCGCTGATGTACTTCGAGACGTAGGGGTAGGCACCTGCAAGGTAGTCCATCAGCTTTGCGGGGTCCTCATTAACTTTGCTGAATTTGGCTATGAGCTCCTCAGTGTAGTTTTATTTTCGTTTTTTGTTGATGTACTACATCAGTTTCTTCTACTTTTCACGACGCTCTGGGGCACCATGCCACTCGCCATTTTCGCTCATGATGAAGGGATGCTTCATGTGTTTATTGGTGAGGAAGCAGCCATCACACAGACAGTAGTCCTAGCAAAGAAGGCATTTATAGATGCTACCAATTATCTTCGATGCACCGCACCCCTTGCAGGCAAACTCCATCGCTTTCGTCTCCAGCTCAGCTTTGTACCGACTGCGTTTGTATTCTGCTTCTTCCGCAGTCAAAGTCTATAGTACCCTGCGTCCCCAGTCGCATCGGCACATTGGACACGTAACTGGTGCCTGAGTCGATATCTTATGCTCCACCCAGATCTTCACGCAGTTGTGGTGGAAATTGTTTCCACACTTCACTCGGCAATGCGTTAACAGCATTGATTCGTCCATCTCTTCCTGACAAATTGGGCAGGGACTTTCCCCTTCGATTAGTTTCATTTGTTAGCACTAAGGACGTTGTACGAAAGTATCACGGTACTATTCCTCAGGCGTTTCCTGTTGAAGCAGACTCTCGAGTAAAGGCATTCTTCGCCTTGCTTGTGAGTATTTACCCGCAACGATATCGCTTAGCTAGCTGTCAAGGTAGCTGGCCTGCCACACCAGTGGATTGTCAGTGGGTATACTGAAGATTCTGGTCATCACATAGATGCTGTGCAAGCAATGGTCGTTTTTGTTAGGTTGGCAGCTACACTGTATGCGACTGCCGATGCTTACCTTATATTTGTTGTCTAGCCGATCCTTGAACACGAAGGAAGTGGGTCCGTTTTGGCCGAGCAAGTAGAGCGTGATGCGTGCAGCCACGCCAATCATCGTGGCGATTGGTGCAGTCATTTTCAGCCGGTAGGGCTGGTTGCGCGAACTCATTTCTCCTAACTGTAGGGAGTGATATTATATTGAGTTACGACGGTTACACAATCCATGGTGTCAGAGCTACGGCAGCGGATAGTGATGTCAGAAATCAATCACACGGTATGAGCGCAACTTTGAGCATATCACCGAATACTATTCGTTGAACGTGTCCAGGGACTAGCATAAACTGTGGCTGGTGGTTGGCTGCGTGTCCATCCCTTCGTTCAATAGTTCTTTCACATGGCGGATGAGTCTGCTGCTGTATTGCTTACCCAGCTCCCTCAGTTTGTTCTCAAATACTTTTGGTCGGAGCTCGAACTTCAATCGGTCGTAGAATGCCTCTGCAGGTGTTTAGGTGATCGCCGAGAGTACCATCAAACCAAGTGCAAACAAGTCGTCACTAAGGGTGTACTGCGGAGTTTGTGATTTGTGCTTGAGAGATTCCATGAGTCTCTCCGAAAGAAGTTGGTTTGTGCTACCCCTTAATGCCTTCTGGTAGGCTGTGGAATCTTCCTTAACCGAAACTGTACTAGTTAGGTAGCGGTTGTCAGTAAGCAGGTAGCGGTTATTATGGCGGTCATAGAGGACGGTATCTGGCGAGACGTTGGAGTGCAGTACGGAATGCTCACGCAGATACTCTAAAGCAGATTCCACTTCGACTAGCATCTTCATAAGTTCGTCTTCAGGCATCTACCCGAGCTGATTGAGCCGTTCCGCGAAAGTGCAGCCGACAAACTGGTAGCCCAACAGCACCCGGTAGCAATATGGTTCCTACTCCAGGCTGTAGTCGACGAGTCTAGCTGCATATGTTTCTTGGGTACCAACATTTGGATGGTTAAGCAGCTTCTTGCCGTCCAATCGCAACAACGATGTCTAGAGTACCTTCTTATCCTTCTCTAAACGCTTCTCGATGGCCACAAGTTCCGAGTTGTTACGCTCGTCGGTACGGTAGAAGCCGTACGCTGGGTGTTCCCGGAAGCCGACCGATTCGCACTGCGTGAGGTTGCCCATCAATAATTTTTATATCCTCTTGCCGAAGGCTCAACCACCCTAATAATCGGTAATGCGAGTCAGCGAACTGCAGGAGCTGGCTGAAAGGATTTACCTCGGCAGCAACCCGCAACTCAAACAGGAAATGGAGAAGCAAGTGCTAGCTGTAATTGGCCAGTTCGAGAATCTTCCAGTTGTGCTGGAGGCTATGCGAGGAGTTCCCTACTCAATGCTGCTAGTTGGCTCAGGGTTACTGCAGCTGATCCGGAAGGGCGAGTACATGAAGCCACTGAGCAAGTTACTTGAGGAAGCACCAACCTGCGGCCAAGAGAAACTGGAGATGCTAAACAAGGACATCAGGGAGGCAAAGCATAGATCGTATTGGACGATCATCCAGCATTGCCTCGCGATGCTAGCCGATAGGCCACTCGAAAGTTACCTCAGAAACACGCTTGTGCAACTTTCAGCTGCGAGCCTCCGTCAACTTCTGCATTACCCCGAAGATATCGTCTACTTCCAAAACTTCCTGAAGCTAGCCTTCAGCGACATGGAGGTGCTTCTGGAGCTATCCAACGACTACGGTGGGCGCCCAGTGATGATGTCTGGGAGGAATTTGCGCCACCCTCCGAACTTATATGTTAGCCTCAATATTTTGGCATCGTTGATGGACGATCTGCTGGAGTACGCCAACTACAAGAACTACTACGAGATGAAGCGCACCATTAACCTGTTCCGGATGAGATACCTACCGTTGGTGCTGCAGGTAGCCATCTACCACTTTAAGCTACTTTTTATGCTGATCCAAGGCGATTCCAAAATGTTTCAAGCCTTGGCCCCGGAATTCGTGCTGTGCCTGAAGTTAATGGAGTACGTACTCAACTACCCGTTTACACTCATAATGACCGAATTCGACAATGAGCTCGAGGTGAAAGACCAAGGTAACGGAGAAATATGCTTTCCTGACTACTTCCGGTGCATGACAGGCGATGTAGAACTGCTCAAAGCGTTGGCTGTGCTGCACAATGCAATAGTGACTACTGCCTTGCCAACTAACGAACATTCAGCTGAGCTGGTCAAGCTCATTGCGGCTGATCTAGGCCGACTCTCCGGTGCTAGCACATACTTGTTCAACGATGCTGCCGAACGAAAGGCCTTTCGATTCCTCTGCATTGACATACTGTGTTAGTTGTTGAAGCCCTACAACTTCCCCAACCAATACTACACAAACACACTGATTGCCTTTGCCAATAGAGTCCTCGTCTGCTATAACTACACTGAATGTCTCGAAAAGTTTAAACAACTCTCTGATTCAGTTCTCGTGTTCTGCACCAACATTGTAGCTACGTATCCGCTCGAGCTCTAATACATCGATGCCAATGTCATAAGCCGTGCCTTCGAAATGCTCAAAAGGTTGGAGGGTAGTGTCCCAACCTGCTACTTTATCGAGGACGAAGAAGGGGAGTCTATCAGCGACATGCGCAGAAGGCTGTTTCTGGATAGCCACCGTCGGATCCTATAGCTGTACCTCCAAAAGCTCACAGATCTACCGATGCTGGTTCGCCTCCTGTCATAGAGACGGTTTCGCACGCATCGCAAGGAGACAGACTGCTTTAAAGAGATGTTCTCTCCGGTGGTATTACTCTTCGACAAAGACTTTGATGAGAACATGAGGAAATTGGAGTAGACAAGTCTCGATAACCTTCCGGTAGAAGCACAACAGGTGTTAATGCACTTCTTTACCCGTATGCTATTTGAGGAACGGCACAGCATGATCCCAGTTCCCTGCTAACCGGTGAAACTCTTCTATCGCAACATCATGAAAAAGACGGAGCTGTCCGTGAGCGACTTTGCATTCTTGGAAGAATTACTGAACAATCTGCTGGCCGAGGTGGAGTGGGGTGAGTCAGCATCGGGCCTCTGGATTCGCATGCGTATGGACGAAGACTTTTTCAGCTTTCCAGATGTGATTGAGCAGTGCATAGCCCGCTGCCTGTAGTGCTTTGGACGCAGCGATGAGCGCATGCTTGACTGTTCCTTGGAACTGCTCAAGAAGATCTACGGGGGAATACAGAAGCACCACCGCGAATCCTTAGATCTAAACTTCCAGCGGTACACGCAACTTTTGATTACGTTTCTCGAGGGATTGGAGACTACTGTGTTTGCGCAGCCAGAATTCTTCAAGAAGCGTATTCTCCTATTCGAAATGATCTCGCTGATTTGGTTGCAGGGCGGTCAGCCAGCCGACGCCTACAATTTCTACAATAGAATTTAAGGAACGCTCATGCAACAAACACACTTCGACAACTTTCTCAAGTACGTATACGACTGCACTGGGCTGGTAGGGGAAGTCTCCGACGTCGACGTGTACAGAATACTATTCGACCTTATCCTCCGCAATCTTCCAAAACTGCTAAACACATATATGGGAGGTGACACCAGCAACGAAGCATACGTGCCAGTGAGGAAGGCACTACTGCGACTGTTTGAGGCTCTACTCAAGGACACCAATCAACGCCTGTCGCGGTGTATCTTGAAGACGACTCCCATGCCTCTTCAGGTTGAGTTTTTGTGGCCTATTATCCAGTAGTTTAGCCAGCATCAGTACAACAATCGTTTGATTGTTGTATGGAAGGCACTTGCATAAATCAACTTGCTGAGACCGCTACCTCCACTCCCGCCCATATCCAACATCAGCAAGATCAAGTACAAAGACTTCTACGATACAAAACTGATAAGGACATACCTAGATAACTTGCTGCGAGTGGAGAACATCACTGAACTATTCCCACACATCCACGACCATCTCGATAGCATGCTTTAGTGGTGGGAGGTCTGTATCGACAAAGGAGCAGAGCCATCTGCTGAGGGTTTCGCGGCATTCATTCAAGCCCGCCTTTGGAAGTCTCAAATGCAGCAGAGGCTGACCGCCAAGATTCTGTACCTCGCAGGCAACTATCGTCAGAATTTCAGGGTTCATCATCACCTCTTCGAGGGCAACCCAAGCTAATAGGTCTTCATAACGAAGTTCCTGGAGCATACCTCTAAATGATCGGATGGACCCATAGCCTTGCCAATTGGATTGGATCGTGGATAGCGCCACGCAATAAAGCTCTTTGATATTATATTTACTGAGACGGATGTGGCGGAGCTAGTACTACGGCCAAGAAGAGGTCCGCCTTCCCGAACACTTTGCGGATACGCTGCTGGAACTGGAGATCAAGGCAGACAGCGAGGACTGCGACCTCCAGACAATTCAGAAGCTGAATGAAATGTATAGGGTAGCACCATCACTGAACACAGGTCGCCATAGAATACTACATCACGGTTGACGCCAAGAAGACCAACCACTTCCAGAAGAAGCTTACTCAAATGCTTACGAGTCCCACCACACTGCGCCTAATCGATAACCGCCCCGAGAAGCCAATGCAGCGGGTAGCCAGCCATGCCAAGCTCGAACTACAGAAGTAAAGTATTACCCTCAACAAGTAGCTGGAAAGGTTTAAATCGCAGCCCAAACACTACGTGCAAGGCATCCTCGAGAACAACGAAAAGAAGCTGCAGCAAACATAGTCGATAATCAGGGAGGGCATCATTAAGCAGCAAGATAATATACGTAACCGCGTGCTTTAGCGGGTGCGGAGTCGCAACAAACCCTGATTCTACTCCACGTAACATCGACGACGATCACTTCTTGCGGTCGGCCTTCTGTAGCTCCTGGTCTTCCTCCAAGCGCTTCTTGTAGTAGTCCTTTAGCACATCCTTGCTGATCTTCGAAAGCGATTCCTGCGGGTACAGTGAGAGCAACTTCCAGGCTAATGCCAGAGAGTCGTACAGCGAACGGGATTCGTAAGGACCTTGAGCGATAAACTCGGTTTCAAAGCGCTTGAGGAACTCCAGATGGATGTGATCTTCAGCAGTGAGGGCTTCCTCACCGATGACTGCCTTCATGGCTGCAGTATCTTTGGCAGCAGCATAGTTAGCGTACAGCTGGTTGGAGACAGGGGCGTGATCCTCTCTAGTATGCTCAGTTGCTTTCTTCATCAGTCGGCTCAGTGATGGTAGCACGTTGATTGGTGGGTAGATCTGCTTATTATGCAGTTGCCTATCAATGAAGATTTGTCCCTCAGTGATGTAACCGGTTAGATCGGGAATGGGATGGGTGATATCATCGTTCTAAATAAGGAATAGTTGGTACAGGCATGGAGAGAATTGGAATTTGAGTGATAGAACCGTTCTTTCCCTTGACTCTTCCTGCTCTTTCGTAAAGAGTTGACAGATCGGTATAAAGATAACCGGGGTAGCTTCGACGGCCTGGCACTTCCTCTCTGGCTGCAGACACCTCACGCAACGAGTCGGCATATGCGCTCATATCAGTCATGATGACCAGCACATGCAACTCTCTCTCGTAAGCGAGGTACTCAGCGGTCGTGAGTGCCAGTCTTGGAGTAATAATTCTTTCGATGGTTGGATCATTAGCGAGGTTGAGGAACAGCACCACTCGCTCCATGGAACCATTCTGTTCGAAATCGGTCTTGAAGAAACGAGCGACTTCCATATTGACACCCATAGCTGCGAACACAACGCAAAAATTCTCTTCACTGTGATCGTGGACGTCCTTTCCCTTTACAAGTGAGGCTTGTCGCACAATTTGTGCACCGATTTCGTTGTGGGGAAGACCATTAGCAGAAAACAGTGGAATCTTCTGGCCTCGAGCAATCGAAGTCATCACATCGATTGCTGAGATACCGGTTTGAAGCATCTCCTCAGGGTATACTCGTTGGAAGGGATTGATGGGTGTTCCCTGGATATTCAGGAACTTTTCAGCAAGGACTGGTGGTCCCTTGTCGATGGGCACTCCGGAGCCATTGAACGACCGACCTAACATCTCCTCGGAAATAGGCATTTCCATGGTCTGACCAGTGAATTCCACGTGGGTATAGAGGTTGTCAATGCCGGATGTCCCCTCAAAGATCTACATCAGCAAAAAGCCTTACCTGTACAACGGCACGCTTGCCAGCAATCTCAAGCACCTGCCCCTTGCGGATACTTCCATCACTGAGACAGACATTGACGATCTCAGCGTACTTTGGGAACTTGACGTTGTCGAGGATAACCAGCGGTCCGTCGACCTTTATGACTGTGCGGTAGTCGATGCGCGGTGCAATGTTGTAGTCGCGGGTAGCCGCTTCAACATTGATGCGAGTGACCTCCTTCCTATCCATATTAGTTTGTTGTAGATAAATGATATGATAGCTCAAGACGATGTGATATAGGCAATGTGGCGTTGATGATGACGCTACTGCTAAAATAATGACAGAATCAAGCCAAACCGAAGAATGACAATTCTGAGGTGTACGGTCGATGTGTAATTTTATTGTAGGAGTTTGGGAGTGTACGACCATTAAGGTATAATACTGTGTCTCGTTTAAATGAGCATCAGGGAGAAGTCCTTTCCACGGCCGCCTAGTACCTATGTGAGGCATGCCCAGACGGAGATGCGAAGGCAGGAAGACTCACGCTCAAGGTCGAGGGATGCCCGTTCAAAGCACAGTTGGAGTTCTGCAAAATCGAACCGTTCAAGTGGGCCGCTGATCTTCGGAGGCAACACCTCCATTAAGAAATCATAACGCACAGATGACAAGGATGAAATCCTGAGTAAGCCTTAGTTCACAAAACCCCTACCCAAAATGAAAAACACAAAAGAGAGGAACCCTGATGATGACTACACTGCATTAGTGTGGGAGGCTGCTGAAAAGGAGAACGAGCAATAGTGGTATGACAACGATGAAGGAGGCGCATATGATTAAGATCTCTAGAAGAAGAAGATCTACGAAACCTAGCGCTCGCGAAACATTCAGCTAGAGATTGAGAAAAAGATGAGCGGTCAAGAGCCTCGCCGTAACTTTGAACAAAAGCACAAGAACGAGGAGTTGGATAAATGGGAGCGCAATCAACTCATCAACTCAGGTATTTTCAAGGTCAACGATGTTAACAATGACAACGAGGAAAATGAGGAAAATCGAGTGGTACTGATGGTGCATGATCTCAAACCACCTTTCCTCGATGGTAAGACCAAATTCACAACGCAACTGGATCAAATTCAAGTAGTCAAGGATATGAACTCAGATATGGCGTTGTTAGCCAAGAAGGGTTCGGAGGTTCTAAAGGCTATGAGGGAGCGTAACGAAAAATTGAAGACAAAGACAAACGATGGACTGGAAGGAACCAAGATGGGAAAGTTGTTAAAGGTTAGCGAAGATAAAGCTAAAGAGGAAGACACGAAGACGCAGGAAGATGGATAGGTCGACTATAAGGACAACAGCCGGTTTGCAGCCTTACTAGGGAAGAAAACAGAAGCAGTATCGGACTTTGCTAAGAACAAAACATTGAAGGAGCAGCGGGAATATCTCCCAATTTACGAAGTGAGGGATGAGTTAGTTCGGCTCATCAGATAAAATAAAGTGCTAATCATTGTGGGTGAGACAGGTTCTGGAAAGACCACACAACTCACCCAATACCTACGAGAGGAAGGTTACGCGAGATACGGAATCATCGGCTGCACCCAACCTCGACGAGTAGCTGCGGTGTCTGTTGCTAAGCGAGTAGCTGAAGAGATGGACACCAAGCTTGGCAGCATCGTGGGCTACTCTATCCGTTTCGAAGATGAGACCTCGAATGAGACGGTGATCAAATACATGACAGACGGTGTGCTACTCAGAGAAAGTCTCAACGATTCATAGTTGGAGATGTACAGCGCAGTCGTGATGGACGAGGCACATGAACGAAGTCTAAACACCGATGTGCTGTTTGGAATCTTGAAGAAGGTTGCACAGAAGCGTCGAGACATTAAGCTAATCATCACTTCGGCTACTATGAATGCAGAGAAGTTTTCAGTCTTCTTTGGGAACGCACCCATCTTCACCATCCCTGGTCGAACCTTCCCTGTGCAGAAGTTCTTCGAAAAGGGACCAGTCGAGGACTACGTGGATGGTGCAGTGAAGAAGGCAGTGGCAATTCACCTACAGCAACCTCCAGGAGATATCCTAATATTCATGACCGGACAGGAGGATATTGAGACCACATGCATCCTCATCGAGGAAAAGCTGAAGACATTGGAAAATGCTCCGAAGATGCTGATCTTGCCAATCTACTCACAACTGCGTTCTGAATAGCAAGCAAAAATTTTTGAGTCTTCTCTTTTGAGAAAGTGCATCATCGCTACAAATATTGCTGAAACTTCGCTGACTCTCGACGGTGTTAAGTATGTCATCGATACCGGATTCTGCAAACTCAAGGTTTACAACCCAAGAATAGGTATGGATGCCCTACAAATAACTCCGATTTCACAGGCCAATGCCAATCAGCGTGCAGGCAGAGCTGGAAGAACAGGTCCAGGCTCATGTTACCGGTTGTATAGCGCTGCTATGTTCCGTAACGATCTGTTTGAAAACAACATTCCCGAAATTCAACGAACCAATCTGTGCAATGTCGTGCTCCTACTCAAGAGCCTTAACATCTAAAACCTGCTGGAGTTTGATTTTATGGATCCGCCCCCTCAGGACACAATTCTCAACAGCATGTATCAACTTTGGATTCTGGGAGCGCTCGACAACCTCGGTAGTCTTACTCAACTGGGGCGGAAGATGGCTGAGTTTCCTGTCGACCCACCGCTGTCCAAGATGATTCTCGTAGCTAACGATCTCGGGTGCATTGACGAAGTGCTGACCATTGTGTCAATGATTTCTGTTCCAAGCATCTTCTTCAAGCCAAAGGACAAACTGCAGGAAGCCGAAGCTGCTCGTGAGAAGCTCCTAATTCCCGAGAGTGACCACCTGACTTATCTCAACATCTTCGAACAGTGGAAGAAGCACAACTATGAAACTGGCTGGGCAACCGAGCACTTCCTGCAAGCCAAATCACTTCGTAAAGTGAGGGAGGTTCGCTCTCAACTCATGGATATTGCTAAGGAACTTGGTTTCAAAATAACATCCTGCGACTACAATTATGACCTGGTGAGGAAAGCTATCTGCTCTGGATACTTCATCAATGCTTCGAAGGTCAAGGGTATGGGTGACTACGTCAACCTCCGAACCGGTATGCCATGCAAACTGCATCCCAGTAGTTCGCTGTTCTCGCTGGGCTACATCCCCGAATACGTGGTCTATCACGAACTCATCATGACATCCAAGGAGTACATGAACTGCGTCACGACCGTCGACCCATACTGGCTGGCTGAACTGGGCCCAATGTTCTTCTCTGTAAAGGGATAGTTTAATTCTCGTCGAACGAAGCTCGAGAAAGAGAAATAAGGTGAGAGTCTTATGGCCAAATAACTGTTCGAAGCCAAACGCCGACAAATGGAGCTGAGTGAAAAGCGTATGGTCATCTAACAGAAGGAATCGGAACAACGTCGGCTCAAGAGCGACTTCGTTGTCGAAGCTGGCAAGCAGCTTCGTAGCCCCATCCCAAACCGCTCAGGCAACCACATCATATGAAAGTTCATGCAAAATCAGCAATTTTATTTGTGCTCGAAGCTACGCCTCTAAGGTTGGCGTTGGGAAGGTCTGCGGTAGCCTCCACGAAGGAAGAAATTAGAAGCTTGAGGTCCGAACATTTTGATTCCGTTACCTCTTACCGTTTGTTGGTTGCCCACTACCCAGTTGTTACTCCCCTGCACTTCAGAACCAGATCCAAAGTTGATGTTATCGTCTCCATTGAGGTTATTCTCATCCCCTACCAATCTGTTTTCGCATCCTTCGACTTTATTACCAGAACCACTAACGGCATTATTGTTTCCTCTGACAACATTGCCTGCACTGCGCTTCTCGAACTCTCTGTTGAACACTTCTAGGTCTTCTTGGTTGGCGGAGCCGCTCAGGGCTACCGCAGTAAGTGCTGCAACGAAAAAGGAACACTTCATGCCGTTTAGTTCGCTTTTAGAAATTAATATGGAATTTGGAGCAGCCGGACCGAATAAACCAGAGCTGTATAAAATCGAAGATATCGACCTAACTGCCAGGCCGAGCTGGTGCCTCATAAGGCAACACCCGCCAATGCTGTTGATAGGACCACGAGAAACAACTTATAGACCATATGATAGCTGCACCCTCTCTGCTCGACCGTGTTTAGTAGTTTTCAGTATGAATCTCCGGGCCAATCTATACGGCTATGCATTGTTGCTACTGAGCTGGTCACTTGCGCTTGCGTTCACGGTTCCGACGGCGATCGCGACTCCGGCTACGGTCACGTTTCTTCTTGCCCTTGCTGCTGTGCTTCCTCTATTTACGCTAGCGGTGATGAGATTTTTTACTCTTACGCTTCCGCTAGCGCCGTTCTTTGCGCTTTTCTGGCGACGATCGAGAGCTCTCACTATCGCTGTCACTTTCGCTATCGGGGGAACTCGAAGCACTCGATTAGCGTTTCTTCTTCGCTGAGTAGATCCGAGGGGCTTACGTTTTTCCTTTTCCTTCTACTTGTCCTTGGATTAACTTACAGTGGGTTGAGGTTGATTGAGCATGTTCATGTACATCATCTGCTGCTGGTGCTGGTACATTGGGTTGTACATCATTGGAAAAGGTGGAGGTGGTGGCGGGAACATTCGTAAGCCAGGTGGGACAAACGTTAAGGGAGTCATGCCAAGGGGTTATAGTCTCGTCCTTTGACCGTTTGGATTGAGTATTTCATCAATGTTGATGAAGTTCTAAGGCTTCGTCGGTACAGTCCTAACAACCGACGACAAGTCAGTCTCAGCAGAGAGTTCAAAGAGCGACGCCATTTTCTTCCCGAGTGTCCGCTCAATTTCCTGAACATCACCACTACGGCTGACGTACTCGCGCGTCAACGGATTGATTTCATTCTAGAAGCGACTGGCCGCTACCAGTCCTCTGCTCAGCCATTTAATACGAAAGTTTCCACCAAGCTTGATAGTATCCACACCTGCCCACACACTCTTGTTTGGGGTATCAGAGGGCTTCTCCTCCATCCTCGCCAACCCCAGTAAGTTGTTCGAGTTATTCGCTCGAAAGAATAGCAGTACGTTCGGACCTTCATCGAATGCTTCCTTCAACTTTCTCTGGTTAATGAATGTGGTGGCCCAAATTTCTTTTTCTTTAGCAATGCGGATGTTATCTTCATTTGAACTCTTTATCATGAAGTAGCGCGCCCGGTCGGTGAGACCATCCAGCAACTATTGCGCCGCTAACACACTGCTTGGCGTTGGAGCCTGCACCACTGCCGATGGTTGTACCAACGAGTACATATTGAGCGGGTTGACTCTCTCCACAATGACTACGGAAAAGCTCTTGACGAAATCGCTGTCCTTGAAGCGCTCGCCGGTCTGTTAATCGTCGAGGACTAACTCCTCTTCCTTCGAACCACTCTTGGTCGCTATCTGCTTCTTGAGAGTGCGCACGTCGATACGATCGCCGGTTATAAACAAGTGCCCGCTCTTGGTTTAGCTCTTGAACTTGTAGGTGATCATCTGCTGCTCCATTTTATAATCGAACAGCACTCAAGTTTAAATATAATTAGTTAGTCAGCCGCTGTGCATAACGCTCCGAACGTACACGGAGATGACTACTCCTGCCAATGTGATTCCATAGTGGGTGACCACTGCGCTGACGATCCCGAACTTGTTTTTGATGTGGGTCATACTACGACCCACACTGTTGAAGGTGCCCACCAGCGGCAGCGATCGCCAGAAGCCGAGGAAGTGGCTGAACAACACAAAGTGGAACAGCAAGTAGCAGATGTTAATCAGCAGTGTTTTTATGAAGGTTAACTTGATGGTCTTTGGTAGGGTCACTGCAGTACCTTCGGTAGGAATAGCCTCCAATACCACTATTCCAGCACCGGGTTGATAAGGCAAAGGACAAGGAAGACTGGCCACCATTACTTCGACACATCTCCAAAATCGAGGTGATTGGGAAGTACCACTCTTCCCAATTTGAGAATGAGAATGCTGTAGAACGTCAGCAACAGGAACGCGCTGATGGCCAGACTGAAGCCCTTCTCGCACTGCAGTCGTAGGCTTCTGAGTTAATTGATGAGGTAGGGTGCCAGCTCCTGCTCCTTCGATAGCACTTTGATGTAGAACAGTGACGTGCCAAGATAAAGCAGCTGCACCACCAGCGAGGCAGTCAGTAGGTCATTATAGCGGTTCAGTGCGAAGTAGGTCACTGCTATCGGTAGCAGTTGTGCGGCGTAGAGGTATACGGTCTGAGCCGGCGTGAGATCGAACAAACCGCCCTCCATATTAATATACGAGTTATCGATTCAGCTATCACTACTTCTCAGCTTCCATTTCTATTGCTTCGAATTCCAGGAAGGCAACCACCACGCTGATGTCGTCTCGGCCGTATTTCAGGTAAGGTAAGTCGCCAATCTTGGAAGTGTTCTTTTTGTTGCGATTGTTCTCTTACCAGCGTGCTTTGCATTCGTTCACTAAGGCCACTGCTACGGTTTCTTGGTCGGTATGTTGGGTAACGAAACCGCAGACTTCCGCAGAGCTCATGACATCCCAGCAACCGTCTGAACCGATTACAATAAATTTGTCGGTCTCCTACAGGTCTAAATGCTGTATCTCAGGCTCGGAGATCAACCCAATTTTCTTTCCCTCCAAATCGCCAAGTGACCGCGTCATGGCGATTCCAGGTCCTTCTTCGTCAGCCCATACTCGAGGAGGACCAACTTGCACACCGTCGTGAGTAAGTCTATAAATCTTTCCACCCATCTTCTAAATTCTTTCCCGTTCATCGCTTCTCGTTGGCTTATGATCGTAAGATAGTTCGATCGCCAATCTCTCTTTTTGAGTGACACGGTACATCACTGCCCGAGAGTCACCTAGATTGGCTATGTAAACCTTGCTGTTTTGGATGTAGACACTAATAGCACAGGTCCCCGAATTCGAGTAGTCGATACCGCTGCTCTTCAGCTTCTTCTCAGCGTTCTTAAAAATCTTGCGCATATAATTCTCTCGATCGTTGTCTGTTACCAGCTTCTTCAGTTCATCCTTCTGCGCAGACTTCTCCAGCTCCGATTGCATGTGATCGTTGGCAGTCTGACTGGCTTCCCTTCCCGAAGAACCATGTCCATCGTATACTGCGAAGAAGTAGCACTGATCACCAAGATTCTCGAGTACGCAGCAGGTGTCCTGACATTCCTGCTTCTTCGGGCCGGATCCCATCATGGAATACACATACATCTTGACGTTCTTGAGTACATACACCTTCTCGTCCTCCTTCTTCTCGTTTTTGCGCCTGCCCTTCTTCTTCTTTTCGGTTTTGCCTAAGCCCAGCATCTGCAGAAAACTCATGGAAGCAATACAATTATATCGAATTTCGGAGCTTAATGTATTTAAGATCACTGATAGCAAATGGCCTGCTTGAGCTTATGATCGACGAAGTCGTATTTGTTGTGGACACGACCATCTAAAATCTGGACATCGGCTGAATTACTATTGATGGTACCCAATCGAATATACTTGATGCAAGAAAACCTGGCTCGACTGAGAGGTTCAATGCTGTCAAGTTTGTTTTTATCTGGATTAATGATCGTGTACCCAGCACCAGTTCAACTAAGGCTGGGAATGGCATAGAAGTGACGACGTCGATACTCGTAAAGCAATTCGAGGCAAGGTTGAGCAGTGCCAACTTGGGCCATTTGGCTTCTGCAAGAGATGAAATGTTGTCAATTTTGTTGTTGTCTGCAATTACGATACTCGTACTGAGTTTGAGCTCCTTAAGGGAGCGGAGATCAAGTTCTGCGAGAACGCGTATGTACTGGATGTGATTGTCACTGAGGTTGAGAGTCTTCAGATTCTTATCCACCAGGTTTCGGAAGTTCTAAAAGGGATGTAAATTGTAGATGGAGTTGCGGCTGAGTACTAGGGTCTTCATTTCATGATTATCACGGAGCTGCTAGCACACAAAATTGAAGTCGTCTTCAGACAGGTTTTATTCGCACATGTTAACGTCAGTCTTTCCCTTCTTATAGAGCTGCTTTAGCAGTTTCTGCCGCCTTTCGCAAATCTCTTGCTTTTTCTCGCTGTACCTCGAATCCAATATCGTTGACTTCGCCATGCGAGAGATCCCCAGCATTTCAAAGAAACCTGTCTTCTTCAGAGGAGGAGGCTATACCATTATGTTTGATTGGGTTCGGTCAATTTACTCCGTCTTCGGCTTCTTTTCCATGGTAAAGTGCCCCCAAAAGATGTTGCTGGTGAGCATGAGTTCATCTATGACCTTGCGCAGCATCTTATCGAGACAGTTGACATCCCCTTCTTGTAGTGTAGACTCCATGCAGTTGCCGTTCTGGTGGATGACCTCTAAGCATTTCCGAATCCGCTGAAAACGTGACTCATTCAGCTCAGTGAAATTGTTGTTGAGCAGCTGAGCCACGTAGTGGTTGGTGTCTGGGAACTTGGACCACTCTCCGTAGATAGTACGCTTCTTGAGTTTGATTTGCTCACCAATGGCATCAAGGATCTTGGTCGTCTACTTCTAAAGCTTGCTCCTGAGGTAAACAGCAATTAGTTCCAGTCGAGATCTCTGAGCAGACTACCATTTGTCGGCTGCCTCCTTGAGTTCAATTTTGGCCTTCCAGCCGATGGTTGCATGGTGGCTGGGGTGGACTGGTTGCAGGGTCTCACAGTCCTCGCAAATCATTCTATGATCGCATTTAGTCTCGGTGCAGATGAGTTTGACTTCCTTGTTGTGCTGTTCGCAGGTATCTCTGGCGTGCATATAAGTATTGGACTTAAATGCTTATATGCCAAGTTGTTTAGTATGGCTGTTGCCAGCAGTGTTTAAGCTGAACGATGATTTAAATTGATTGCATTGCACCCAACTCTCCACACCTTCTCCAAAAGTATTTCGAGGGTTGGAAGCGGTACTGTGAGCGATACCGCCGCTCTGTGGAGAACAACATCACTGCCAATCACCACTATCTGCTCAAACTATTCCGAAAAAGCGTCGAAGCGATCAAGATGCATTCGAATTTTCGTTTCAAGAAGCTGGTGTTCGAGCGGTTGAAGAGAGCAACATTGGAGAGCATCAGGGAGGTACTGCAGAGCCGCATTATCCTCGTGACGATGAGGAAGAGAGTCGCACTGCACTCAATCATCAAGGCCTATCGCTATCGCAAACGTATTCAACGAGCACTACAGGTGTCCATGCGTTACACTAACCTGACTATTGAACGGAAGTATTTCGGAGAGCTGAAGGTAAACACTTTGCTGTATAAGTTGCGAGAAAAGCGGTCGATGAGGTTGCTTCGTGAAGAATGCAAGACATTTGTGAGCAGTCTTCGCAGGCTCCAGCTGGCAAGCCACATATCGAAGGAGAAGAATGCCAAAGCAGTCCAGCACTATAGACTGTTTGTGCAGAGAACCTATCTTGAAAGACTGAAACTTGGTGGGATGGCCAACAGCTACCAGGTCGTTCGTAGCCGGTTCATCAAAAAGTATTTGTGCTTGTTGGTCAAGACCTACCGGCGATTACAGCTAACCAATAACCGAAAAGCATCAACGCACTTGCGAGAGACTCTCCTCAAAAAATACTTTGGAAGGCTGTCCAGCCGAACCATCACGCTCAAGACGATCAAGCTCACTAGCGTTCGGAAGCTCACAAAGTGCTTCAATGGGTGGCTGTCGCTGACTCGCGCATCAAAGCAGCAGCAGGAGAACATCCCTATCGAACTGGTGAGCAGCATCGAGTAAGTACATCGCTACCAAACAAAAAAGCAGTGGTTTGGGAAGCTCAAAGGCATTTACGAAGGAAGGTTGGCCACTCGAAACAAGCAGCAGATGATCGACGATTACTACGAGCTCAAGAGTACGGAGGTGCTGTACCGCGAGTACTTCTGGAGAATACGCTTGTTTGGGTTGATAGGGCGAGCTGACAAGTATCATTCTCGGGAACTCTACAGAAAGGTATTCCAGGGGCTGCAGCTCAATTTTATAGCTCGCACAAACCAGCAGATCAAATTCGAAGAGTTCATCGCAAAACGAGAGCAAAAAGCGACCCGAAAGGTATGGTCAATTCTTGGAAGGGCCTTAAAGAAGCTACAGAAGTCTAATAGTTTTCGGCGGCTCCACTTGCAGAGGAAGTATTTGGGAGCATGGCTGCAATCAGTCGTTACAACGCACCTGAAGAATATCAGCCGAGCAGCGCACTATCACAGCACCAACCTCAAATATAAGGCTATTTTCGCACTGACCGACAGGGTGGAACTTGGAAAGAAGATGCTCAACGTTGTCAGGATCAAGCTAAAAGGCTATCTTCACAGATGGGTGTGCCTTCATCGCGTCTTTGTAGCCAATCACGAAAGAGAGCTTACTATCAAAGCCAAGGTATTTCGCTAGCTCAAGTTGCGAAGCTATACTCGAAGATGATGTACACTCCCTTGTTACCTATCAATGCTATTCCTCTACCCACTCATGCAACATCGTTCCTGCGAGTGGGTCTGAATGAACTGATTCCGCAGATACTGATCTCCAGAGGCATAAAATTATCATGTTTACTGTTCAGCCGGAGTCTTACAATGTGGTCGGACTGATGTCCGGAACATCACTCGACGGTCTCGACATCTGCCTAACAAACTACACCAGCGATAAGACGACCAATCGATGGCGATACCAAGTCATAAAAGCTCAAACGATAGCCTACTCACCAGCTACGATTGGCGTTCTAAGACGAATGCCAACAGCATCGCTGGCGGAGTACCTTCAACTCAATATCGAGTACTCGTAGACAATCAGCGCGATGGTCCTGCAGTTTCTGAAGGACATGTCGATCAAAGTGGACTTCATCAGTTCGCATGGGCATACTATTCTGCATCAACCCCACAACAGAGTATCACTGCAGTGCTGTGACCCAACTTATCTGGCTGCGGCTACTGGCATTGATTGCATCGGCAACTTCAGGCAGTTGGATGTGTATCGTGGTGGCCAGGGCGCGCCCCTGGTCCCATATGGGTCAGAACTATTTCCCAACTACAGTGTGTTTCTAAACTTTGGAGGTATCGTCAACATTGACTGCTCAGGAGTTGGCTGGGACATTGGCTTCGGCAACCTCCTCAGCAACCATTATGCCACGTTGTTGGGGTTGGAATTCGATCGTGAAGGAGGAATTGGTAAGTCAGGGAAATTAAGTCTAAAAGTAGAAGAGGTGTTTAAAAGCAACTAAAAGCTGAGTCAAGTGGTGGTGGGAAAGTCGTTCGGTAGGGAAGATTTTGAAGTCCTATTATAGAAACTGGCTGGGGTCGATGTTCCAGCTTAAGACATCCTGTTTACTCATTACCAGTTCCTGAGTAACCTCATTATCGAGCACATCGAATCGATAGTTCGACCGAAATTCTTTTTAAAGGGATAACTAAAGGTGCTATGTACTGGTGGTGGAGTGTACAACAGCTACCTCATGGGCCTCCTCAAGAACAACACTCAACACATCGAATTTGTCGTGCCAGACTAGCGAACAATCGAGTTCAAGGAAGCCATCGTGTTTGGCTTCTTGGGAGTTAAATTCGTACGAAATTAGCAAAACTGCAGCAGAGGCGTCGGCGGTACCTACAGCCGTGGTACCACTTTGTTGACTCATTGACTTTACGATTGGTGGTATGAACGCGATCATTCTTTCTTTTCAACCTCCTTCTCAGCGGCTTGTTGTTCCTTGCGCTTCTTCTCTCGCTCATCGTTGCGCTCCTTCTCCTGAATTTCCAAGAAGCGGTCGCGGTCCAACTCAGACCCCATTGGCGGGACTTTGTGGTTGAAATCAATAGCTTTCTCGTACTCCTTGTAGAACCGATCGTAATCTTCCTTGGGTATTCTTACTGCAAACTTCTCCACTTTTGGTTCAGGATCTGAGAAGTCATAAGCAGTCCACATCCAGGCGTTGTTGGCAGTCTTCAGAGGAAGGATCTTACCAAGAGGTCCTAAGTTACACTAGTTCGCTACCTTCTCTCCAAACAACGTGATTGGCGACCACTTTGAGTGTCTTGTCTGCACGAATCAACAGCCTGATCTTCGCATCCTCTGGGTTTTTAGCATTCTTCTTCAAGAACTTCCCGATACCAGTTCCTCTATACATCAATAACATTCTTACCGTTCCTTCCACTCGCCCCTCCACCGGTAGAGTTTCGTGCGGAACGACGAAATGAGTTCGTCGTCCTCCTCACCTGTTTCCACCTTGATCTCTGGAAGGTTGACCTGGTTTTCGACATCGCGCCAAATCTCTTCCTGTGGGTCATAGTCTTCATCCCCTCCGCTGTCATCGTCGTCGTTTACAGGCTTGAGCTCAACCTTCTCCTCCTTCTTCTCTTCAACCTTCACGTCCTTCTGCTCCGACATGCCGCAAGTTGAAAATATTTTATAATCCCGAAGTCTCAAACAAACGCTTTATAGCTGATATGGCCAGTCACCTATTTGGAAATTAATATGGAAATAGGCTGCGGAGACTTCCTAACCATCCTTGCACAACTTCTCAGCGTACTGCTTAGTCTTAGTCAGCGATACCATCCTTCTGTGAGCTTTCGGCACGATGTCGGTGCGGTGGTAGTTAGGGATCGTCAAGCTTTCTGTAGCAAGCTCATGCCTCGTTATCTTCGACATCGCAACTTTGAGCTCTTCCTTTACCAGGTGCTATTAGAAAGTTATGCAGCTGGAAAATCATGGAATTAGACTGGTTGAAGGTGACGATGCTAATGTGACATGGGTTGACTGCAGTCCTGGTGCACCTAAACTGAAGAGCCGCATGAAGTTCCTCCGACAGTTGGGATTAGTGAAACGAATGGGCTCTAAGTTGATTGGTTAACTGGCCAAACTGGAGCAGGACCTCGATTCTCTGTCGATAGAACGATTGGCTGACAGAATATTTGAGTTAAAGAAACTCAACCGTGAGTACGCCTGTAGACTGGAGTGCTATTCCAACGGGCTAGCCACTCGCCGTACAAGAAAATTGCTGAATCCCCGAGAGGTCGAATGCAGTTAGCAATGTTTTCCAGACCCTTCTTAGCAACCCGAAGGTGTCTGTACCGAACGTTTGATTCGTTTCAACTGCTGATGGGCATGGCTTATTATTGTTGGAGACGAGCTGCCCATATTAAACTCTCGTTGGTTTATGCAATTTATTAATAAAAATAACAGTTTGCGAAGTATGGCTAGTCCCAAGAGCTACGAGATCGTCAGCTGCCAGCACCAGACTACAGGTAGCAACTGCCGTACCTGCGGAAGCTACGTTGACGCAGGCAGTGAAGCGCTGAAGACATACCGCTTCCTATGCGATCACCATGTCACTGGTCAGCGCTACCTTCGAGCCATCCGCAATAAGAATGCCAAATACCGCCCCAAGACGGATAAGCTTGGCAACTCGGAATCCATTCACGATTTTCTGCAGACCATAGTGGATAAGTTTGAGTTCTCCGGATAAACACTTGCGCTCGGCTTGTACCTTTACAATGTGCTGCTTGAGACTGATCGACAGGAGTATCGAAGCGAGATGGAGTTCTATGCCTCGCTGTGCCTGATGATTGGTGCCAAGGCTATCGAGTTGGATAAGCGCATACCCTACTACTCGCGATACATCAAGTATGCTTGCAAGGAACATGCCAAATAAGACTACGAAAAGGGCGAAGTGCAGCTCATCGAAGAGTTCGAGTGGAACCTACAGCGACCAACTTTCGTAACATTCCTGAACTTCTACCTCAGCAACGGGGTGGTCTTCCTTGACGATGAATTCAGTAGGAAGAAGGTGTTTTTGGTGGAGGAAAAGGTCAAGGAAATCATGCAAAAATGGCTCAGGTCAGGTGAATTCGTCACCCGTAATCAGGAAAAACTTGCAGCTCAGATCGTCGATGAGGCTCGAAAGGAATTTAAGTTGGATTGGCATCACGGTCTTGAAGCATACTCTGGTTTATCAGTCGAGATGTTCAGGGAAACCTAGGTGTTGCGACAGTTAGCCGATCTCCAAACGCCGCTTCGCACAACCAAGCCAACTGTAACCCCATCAACCGAACAGAGCAAGTAGCAGACGACAGCAAGCAATCAAAAAGAGCATTGTTCACAGCTCAAGGCTAAGGCAAAACCTCACATCTATCGTCCGATGATCCCGCATAGCCAGCTGAAGTACGTGCCTTCGTTCACTGCACTGAACTTGCTAACGCTCAAGCGTACGGAGAGCAGCACCAACTGACCTGAGTAGTGTATATCTAATCATTTGCGAACTGTCATTATGTCAAAAGGCAGCAAAGAAACCTCATAGAAAGTTCCCAAATCGCCCCCCAAGAAGCTACCGGCGTTTGACCGTGAGATCAAGATTGTGCTTGTTGGCGACAGCGATGTGGGTAAGACCAAGCTGGCAGACCGCATAGCCAACGATATGTATAGCCAAGAGAAGGAAGCATCTGTAGGCTTCTTCAACAATATTATCCCGATGACGATCAACGGGAGGCGAGTGAAAGTTGAGCTGTGGGATACGATGAGTACGCAGAGTAAGTTGGAGTACAGCAAGTTCTACTTCCGGAAAAGCTCGGGTGTGATACTGATGTACGACGCGACAAACAAGCAGAGCTTCCAAAACCTTTCCGACTGGCTCAACTTCATCGGTAATTGGCGGTGTCATTCAGATGAAGTACTAAGTCTGAAATTAGTCACCACTGTCATTGTCGGCAACAAGATTGATGATACTACGCAAATAGCAGTGAATACCGTCACTGCCAAGGATTTTGCAGAAAGCCAGAAGCTGAAATGTTACGAAGTATCTGCAAAAACTGGCGAAGGTGTTCAACCCTTCTTCCAGCAACTCGTAGAAAGTACCTCGGGGTCGATATTAGACATTATCAAGAACCAGTCCGCTCTGCTGCAGTATGTCACCGAACTGGAGTCATCGTTACCGAAGAAGCTGCAGGAAATAAAGCCGCAGAAGAAGAAGAAAGGCTGCTGCTGAGAAAGTAGTTTATAGACTTGACCTGACAAACTAACCGTAAATTCAAATTATGATCGAGTGCCAATTGGATAAGGAAAATCAGATGATGGTGGCGACTCCCGGCAAGCACGAGGTACTAGCTGTTGGGATTGAGAAGTAGCCATTTGTTGTGGCACAGCGGAACCTCGAGGATAGTGACGGTCAATCACAACTCGAAGCAACGCCCGAACAGCAGCCCGCAACACTAATTGCTTCAATTCAGGACCATCTGCTGCAAGAGGACAGAAGAAATCTGCAGCGTAGCCTCTTCAAATAGTCAGCAGTGAAGCTGAGTGTGGATAAGGAGTTTGCCTATCTGTTTGAGGAGAGTGCGGCAAAGCACCGCAGCCAGTTAAAAGAAGTGCCTCGGGAGGAGCAAGTGATGTTGGATCTCAACGAAGATGAAGAGCAGATTTCCGAGTGGTTGCAGCATGACCAGCAAAAAACTCTAGCCAAGCTCTCATTCGGTTCACATCTGCGGCTTATGGAATTGCTGTCAGTGAAAGTAGATCGCCTGGCGATAGTCGTAACCAATTTCCATGGCCACTACTCCCAAAAATTGGAGGAGTTGAACCTCAAGAGGAAGATGCCAATACAGTGGGCGTGCCTGTCAACCAGTTTAACACTGGAAGTCAAAAGCAAGATTCTCGAAATGTACGAACTGGGCAAACTGAAGCTGCTGCTCATAACTCCAGAGCTCTTCGAGAATGAGGAATACCATGCCTTCGAGTGCTAATTGTTGTCGGTCATGGACGTGCAGCTGTACCAACACCTAGAAGGTCAGCGATTGCTGCAGAAGATAATGATGCGGACATCTCCCAAGCGAGTGCTTGGGTGCTACTAGCATCTCTCTCCGCAGGCAATGAGGCAGCTGTCAATGGGCAGTCTCGACAGAACCTTTAGTAACGAACAGCATGTGCTCATCAAGACTACAGTAGAGGTTAAGGATAGGACTATGATGAGTTTTATTGAAAGAGGAGGCTTCAGCAGAACTCTTATCATCGTTCCAAACCGTAAAGTGGCGAGTGAACTCACAGAAACTCTGTCGTTGCAATCACTGAAGACCGTTAATCTCACTGAGATACTTCCCAAGGGACTTGTAAGCAATTTCTCAGTGCCGAATTTCCTAACCAAACCGTACAAAAATTAGGCATTGCTCAGTAGACTGTTGGGAAGGGCACACGGGTTCAGCATTGTCGTTAGTGTGTACTTCGAAGGGCTTCGGTTGTTACCTCATAGTGATCTAGTGGTATTATACAGTTTGCCTACCCTTGATAGGTATCTGGAGGCAAGTGGGCTGGGCAGGCAGACTTGTGGTTTGGTCTGCAGCGACGACTATCACTTGAACCGAAACCTGACGTCAAGTGCACTCATCGATTTGGTGCTGCTCGACCGAATCCTCATGAACATACTGGACACAAATTTAGACAAGAACCGCGATCGTAAGCAAAAGCGGTTCTTTTCGGAAACACTTGATGACCTGCTTCTGAAGAAGTTTTCAGTAGACAAGCAGGACTATCTCGCTGCAGATATGAAGACTTTAAAGGTAAGCAAATACTGTAGCGAATTCGAAATAACAAGAGAGCAGTTCGAGCTGGTAATGGAGGCTATGGAAGACTGCAAGCTGGTAGTGAGGGTGATGCGTAACGTCAGCTACGAGTGTTGGATTCAGGAAAGCGATGTGCAGGCCTTCAGGGAACTCCTCCCACAGGCTGTCTTGGTGCATAACAAAGCCAATTTGCTCAACATATCCAACCAAATGAACCTGACGACTAAACAGTTGATCTCGATGCTCAGGAAGAACCGCATTCGATACTCAATCTGCGAGTAGATTATCCCGTTGAGAGTCCTTGCGGAGAAAAACAGCAGAACTCTGGAACTTGTCGCAGGTAGAATCAGACAGCTTGTGAGTACCAAACTCGAAGAACTCGATGTATCCTTTGGTGTCTTCGAGCGGTCAGCATATCCAAACTTGGAGTTTCTCAGAAAAGACAGATCAGCGGTTCGCCGCTCGGAGTTCACAAGTTGTTTAGAGAGTGTGATGCAGGGTACACTCAACATCAATCAGACCCTCGCGCATCTTTCCCACGATCGCATCAGTAACCTTCGGGAGCAAGCATACCATCAGAAAACCATTGAGCTGTGGCTTGCATCAGTTAGTTCTGAGGAACTTGGCCTCAATAGTCACGAGGTAGTGCTCTACCTTCAAGGAATTCTAACTCCTCGCATGGAGCAGTTCCAGTCTGAGCCTCTTTTCCGTGGCTACTTCCGCTACCGTTACGAGGACCTCCTGGAGCTTGTGCAGCGGGTTATGCAGACCAATAAGAAGGTGAAAACCGAATGATAACTCGTTTGCATCGAACATATCATTCATTCAACTTATCATAACTGTTAATAGGAATCCTCAAAGCCGTAATTCTTCTTCTTGTTTCTTTCCCCCTGGCGGTGGACTAGTCCACTGAGAAATTCCTTGATATATTATATTATCTCCACATAGATAAAAGATAGATCGGTCTTCAAAATCACTGTTTCGCTAATGCTAAATTCACACATGCAAGCACAATCATTCAGGCCGATCCGAATTCCTTCATCCACTTCGCGTAGTGTTCCAAATCCTCTCCGCCCACAGATTTGTTGACGTTCTTTAAAGCCTCCTTGAAGTCATCCATGACCAGCGGGACGTTAACCTCTTTTTCGAATTCTTTTAAGTTGCTGTCTAAGTTTTTGAAGCCTCCACCTTCTCTAATCTTACGGCGCATCGGCATATAGGCTGCTTAACGGCAAACGTTGGAGATGTCTGCGCCACTGAAACCCTCAGTTCTGTCAACAATCTCCGTCAAGTTCACGTTATCAGATAGTTCGATCCCTTTGAGGCAGATCTTTATGAGTTATAGCCTCCCCTTGTGAGTCGGCAAAGGAACGTAAATCCGCTTTTATAACCTCCTTCGAATGGCTTCATCGAGATCCCATGGTCTATTTGTGGCAGAAATTACCATAACATACCTCCCCGCTTCTTCAGAATCGTTAGAAACCCCATCCATCTGTACAAGCAGTTCAGTTATTACTCTACATTAAATGCAAATGTACTTCCTGCTTGAGCCACTTTCCTCTTCGGAACGGCGTCCAGCAATCGAGTCTACTTCGTCGATGAAGATAACTGAGGGAGCGTAAAACCTTGCCATTTCAAAGAGTATGCGAACTAACTTTTCGGACTCTCCTTTCCATTTGGATGCTAAGCTGCTTGCAGAGACGTTGAAGAATGTGGTCTTACCAGTTGAGGCTATGGCTTTAGCTAGGAGAGTTTTACCAGTCCCCGGTGGCCCAAATAACAGCACACCCTTCCATGCCCTGCGGATTCCCTTGAAGTATCCTGGCATCTTTAGGGGTAAGAGTACAGCCTCCTGTAACAGAGCCTTTGCATTATCCAGGTCAGCAATATCATCGAATCCAATGTTATGGTTAAAGTCGACCACCTCTTTCTCCAGAGTTTAGATGAGGTTGGTATCAGGACCTTGCCCGTTTGGGTACCTTGCTAATAGAAACGATTTTTGCTCGACAGGCTTTTCCATTTGCTGCTTTCCGGGCGGTTTCTGCATATCTTTCTTCGTATCCTTCACATCTCTCAGTGGTTGAGCTTCACGAGGAGGTAAACGCTGTTTCGGTAGTTCTCTTTGCTCTTTCGATCGAACAATATTCTTTGCAGAAGGAATATCTGGCTTCCCTCCGACTCTCTTTATTGCTTTAGGACTAGGCGGATCCCACACCAAGGGGTCCTTCTTCTTGGTCATGCTGTAGTTTCGAGCTGGTTTGGTATTGCCCTCCGCAAAATTATCGTACTTTGTACGTTGTGGCTCTCCTGAATCCACGTCCTTGATGAATTTCTTTCGTTGCTCAAAGGCATGATTGTACTGGGCATTCTGTACCCTTGCCTTTTCTGTTTCCACGTAGTACTGAAAGTTGTGCCAATCGTCGATGGCCTTCCTGTCGTTTAGATGTTGCAAGGTCAGATGCTGCTGCACACTATCCAACACTTCATCGAATAGGTCAATCGCTTCGCGGTAGTCGCAGCGCTGGGCAGCCAATCTCGCACTTTTGAGGATCTTTCGTAGCTGCTCCATGATGAATATTGTTTCATAATTGCGGCACAATCAGAAATACTGAACGTAGCTTGGCGTTGCTATTGCTGTCTTCTTGCTTTCGTTGAGCTGGCCTGCCTCGTAGGCATACTCCACAACCAGCGACTCTTTTTGGCACGCAACTATGAGTCTATTTCGGTTGGCATTGAGATTGAAGTGGCGCGGCCAGTTGTATACCTTCTTGCGGATCGACAACTTCAACTGTGGAGGATTCTTGGATTTATCAAGCTCATATATCACAACCTCGTTCTAGCCACGGCTTCCGACACCAACCAACTCTTGTGTTCCCTTTCTGAAGTACTTTATCTCAGACAGAAAGGTCGCGCCAGTCGAGACTACTACCTCAGATAGTAGGCTAAGTTTTCCCTGGGTCGAGAGTATCGTAATCTTCGGCTGCAACTCACAAGACAAGAACAGCAGATTGTCGGACTCTGCTCCTAAAGATAGATGCCTGGGCCCATGCCCCAGCAGTTGGAGAGATTTTCCCATATCAACCTTCAAATTTGAGTTTTCTGCATCAAATGCATACCAGTATACCCAGTCTGTCCCCAAGTCAGCAACAAAAACTGCTTTGTTGTCGTAACTTGTAACTGTGCAATGAGGATGTGGAGCCTCCTGCCGGTCGGGTATCACACCTGAAGCTCCATCGTGCCTTAAGAAATTGATTAGCTTCAACAGGCTGCCGTCCTTTTCGAGCAAGAATACTGCAAAATCTCCACTCGAGTAGTTCGTGACAAACAGGAACCTCTTTGAGCGATCGATGGAGATATGGCATGCACTTCTTCCTTGGGTACTCAGCTGGCTCAGCAATTTGTACTATCCACCGAACTGGAAGCAGCTAAGCATACTGGTGTCGCTTTCTGTAACAGCGTAGAGGTAAGGTGGGTTCAACAGCAGCCAAGAAGGGTTGTCGAGTTTGATCTGGCGGTTGTCGATGTAGATCCCTGCCGTGTTTGGCTCGTTGTAGGATCCTATCAGAATGCCCTCTTCCATCGATATAATATGTGAACGACATAGCTTGTACACTATAGGAGAAGCACTAGTAGTCACGTCGGCGCATCACACCAGGCTTGCGGCTCGGTTGTGTCGCGGATATACTGTGAATACGTATGGCAGACCGGGTGTTTGAACTAACACACAGCCACTTAGAAACTCCTCGACTTTCTTCGTAATAAGGTTCTCCATGTCGCGAGAGGTGCAGATCCGAGAATCCTGGCTGCTGCCATTATCAGTATCCACTTCGCGAATAGCAAACTGGTTGAGATGCTTACGCTGGTGCCGCCCCATCGTCAGTCTATCACGGAACTTATCGCTGAAGGTGATCTCAGCACTGCTAGACTGGTTGATACTGTTGATGCTACGATAAGCCTATGCCTACTTCTCGTGTGTGATTGGTGGGATTCTGCTGCTCGCCTTTGTATCCACCGAACTGTTGTGGTTTGTACAGTGAGTGATGGCAGTGCTGGAGCTACAGCAGGCCAGCTGATGCTCCTTCTTAAACCTGAGCCTTTCCTTGAGCATGGCGAATTATTAAAGTAACGGAAACTCTTAACTTAACTATAGCCAACCAGCTCTCACATTTTTCTTAGCTTCGGAAATGCATAAGCTGCAATGGTCAGCCTCCAGTTCTCGAACCGTAATTAATAATTAATAGGCAATGCACAACGAGAATATCAACGCCCCACGCATCGAGCTGAGCCCCAAGGATCTACAATACTTAGACCACAAACAGTACACCTCAATCGTAAGGCAGATGCTTCACAGAGTGTGTTGTGGAGATTCCCGAACAGCCAACATTCACGGTCAATGAGGAGACCTGCCTGAAGAATTGCTTCGTCAAGCACAAGGAAGCAGCCAACTTTCTAGCCCTCAAGCTCCACTCGAACCTGCAGAAACTGATCATGCAAGACCCCAATGTTGCGAGGGTGCTTGGTGTTTGATAGGCCGATCCATTGGTTCCTGAGTTGTTGGCTGCGTTGAGCTGAGTTATTATAAAAGAGCCAATATTAGTTTCTCAGTTTCGTCAGTAGCGATGAGCACGGAGAACCAGGCCAAAATCACAAGCTACCTCAATAAAAAGAATGGGCCGAATCATACCGAGAAGCCAGTTCCATCTGTCTTTCGGACCTACGTACCCTCGCGGGAGAACTCCGATGTTGATACCGAAAAGCTGTCGGAAGACGGGGACATTGAAGTCAGACCACTTTTTCCTGGTAACAGAAACTACTGCGGACTCTACTATCTTATCAACCCTGACCATTTATCAGACTTCAAACCCACTCGCCAAGAGCTTGAGAGTTTAGCAATAGAGCCAACCAAGAAGAATGTGCTGCATTTCATCCGCAAACAAATTCAGAAGAGAATCAAGGCCCACAAAATCGACAGCATCAAACTTGGCAACCTGGAGAACTCACTTTCCTCCAATTTCTGGGAGCATGCTGTTCCGACTATGGTAAAAAGGGCGGCAAAAGGACCGATGAGACCCACGAAATTACTTCCGTCAGGGGTCAACGCTGTTGTCACCCTCACAAAAGCTCAAGTCTTTGAGATCCTTATCCATATGTTCTTATGCACTATGCCGGAACAGTTCTACCAAGAGGACACCACTTTTGCCTATCTATACAACGGTGACGGCTACAAATCGATAGAGAGAGGCGAGAAGCTCAAATGCATCGGAGCTTATTTCGAAGCTGTGACTACTTTAAGCTAAGCGGACCTCTTAGCTAACATTATTTATCAACGGATAGCCAAACCAGCCCAGAAGATCAAGCATGAATCCAAGAGGATGTGCTAAATTAACCTGACCTACCGATACATTTAGCAGCACAAGCAGGACCTGATGGTGGACTTCGCAAATAAAAGCGTTGGTGGAGGTGTACTGAAGAACGGGTGTGTACAATAGGAGATTTTGTTCATAACCCACCCTTAACTCCTCATCAGTGGGCTCCTCTATGAGCAGCTGGAGGACTCTGAGTGCGGGCTTGTGCATGGATGCGGTCAATACGCTAACTACAGTGGCTATTCATACACCTTTAAGTTCACTGGGAAACATACTGAAAAGAAGGAACTGGACAGCTTCGAAAAGCTTTCGCGGACTTTTGTAGTGATAGATGCTATGGACTACAGTTCAGGCATTTACAAATCCGTGCCTGAAGCGCAGTATACAGAACGGGAGATCTCTCGAGAGATAAACAAGGCCTATGTTGGATTCAGCAATACTGATTATATCGACGAAAGCGAAAAGAAGAAGAGCATAGCTACTGGAAGATGGGGCTGTGGTGCTTTTGCGGGCGACCCTCAGCTGAAGATGGTGATTCAATGGCTCGCATGTAGCCTTGCTGATCGGAATATGATCTTCGTGAACTGGAACGAGCAGAAGTAGAACCAGAAGGCAACTGACTTAGAGGAAATTATCGCAGCACTGAAAGACAAATAGACCACAGAGGTACGCGAGATCCTCAAACAATACTCGATGTTTCGACAAAAGACAAAGATAGGTCTGGCCTTAGTTGACTACATCTGCGACTTTTACCTTCTCTGATCTGAGTGCAGCAATAGCATGTAAACATTCGAAGCAGGGCCGTTTGATAGATGAGGCCAGACAGTCTCAACTTCCGGTTTACTCTGTATCCCTTCTTTTTATTTAGAATAAATATGTTTGACAACTGCCCCACCAACATTCAGGAATATCCCTGCCCAAGCCATCCCCAAGAAAGGGTCACCCATGTCTGCTCCAATCTCAAATGCCTTGAGTCGCCCTACCTTTGCCAGCAGTGCTTTTGTGAGGGGTCGAGTCGCCAACTCCATAGCAATCATGAAGAGTCGTTGATGTTGGTGAGTTAGTGCATCAAAGATTTAGCAGTTCGAATCGATGCGTCGAGGGTGCAGATGCACCGCCTTCACCAAAGCACCATGAGCCGGAGAGACCAAGAACAACTGTTGAAGAAACTATAGCAATCGGGCCAGCATAACCGCATGAGCGACCACATAAACCACTTAAAGTTACAGGTCGAGAAGGAAAGTGAGCAGCTTCAACTGGAGTTTCAGAGAAGACTTCAGTCTACAAAACAGACAATGTTCCAACAGCTCGACACCTATCTACAGGCTTACTCCAGCAATATGGAGGGTTTCCGGAGTCTCATCGACCCCCTCGTGAGCTTCGAGAGAAAGTTGAAGTATATGTCGAACCCAAATTGCCTTTCCATGAGGATGCTCGCAGAACTGAAACGTCGATCGGTAGAAGGCATGATTGATCTGAAGCGAACACTTAATGGAACTGTAAGGTTACTTGCTTAGAAGCAATCCAATACTGCAGAGATGGTCAATAGGGCATCAACGCAGATTCAATCGATGATTGACGATCTTCCTCTTCTAAGAGTGTTCTAGAACAATTAGGTGAAAAGTTTGAGAATCCAAGCGTTCATCAATGAACAGTTTCATGACCGATTGGTGGTTAGAGAAGTGAAACCCGTGGTACTGGATGCACACGACCCAATCAAATTGCAATCGGTTTTGACGCCAACAAGCACAGCCACAAGTGGGCTTAGCTCTCACCGATAAATCAGCCATTTAAGCCGTAGCCCACTCCCAATTGAGGAACGACAATACAACCGAACACTGACAGACCTTAATAGCGGAAGCGCAAATGTAAACAGAACAGTCATCAGAACGAACCGGCTCTCATGAGGCACCATCGATAGCCTGAGCATGATCTATTCTGTATCATTATGCCATTCGAGAATAGAAGGAAGTAGGATTAGGAATCAGTAGTCTGGTGGTAAGTTTCCATCACTATCATCTTCAGTGTAACGTCGGAAGAAGCTCGCTCGAAAGTTGTCGATCGTCCCGCGACGCCGGTTAGGTTTTTCCTTGTACTTCTCAAGCAAATCCAGTTGACTGGTTGTTCCAACGTATCCTTGTTCACCCAACCCGAACAGGACATAAAAATAGTCCCTGTTTTGCACGAGGCTGCTGCCAATTCCTCCCAAGCATTTTGCATCTGTTCGAATCATCACGTACTCGCTTTATTTTACTCGGTAAAGTCGGATTTCCCTTTCCTGTCTTTCCCCCGAGATTATGATGAAGGTTGTACGATTGTATTGGGTGACGATTGGCTGGACAGGCGATGGAGGATAACCAGCAGCCTATACCCTTTCGAGTCTCGGAGTACGCCATTTCAAGCAAAATTTAAGCATGAGATTTTCTCCTCCCAACTGGTTGCATCCTCCAAACACATAAATTCCCTCAGCCTCTTCGTAGGTCTTGGAATAGAGGGGGTAGCTCTCCCGCTCATTGAAATAGGTAAAGGCACAGTGTTTCGCAAGTCCATCCTTCATGAAGTTCGCCAGTGCCTCCGACTCTACTTTATATTCGAGTGCCTCCCACTTGAGTTCTTTCAAATCCAAGACCTTGAGGTCACTGAGGTAGTTCTTCTTGGTGTTGATCCCACCGTAGACCAGCATGTGCTTTCCGATGATTACTGATGAATGATTGCGGCGAGGTTCCATGATTTCTTCATTAGAAATTTTGATGCGCTTGAGCTGAGGGGGCGTCGTATTTAAGCTTACCAAACAGCAGCTGCTAAGGCATTACCTCGTCTTGTAGTAGGGATTGTAGCTGCTCATCCCACCGAATATTATTACGTAGTTTTGCTTATACAACACGCCGGTGTGGTATGTCCGCTTGAGATCAGTATCGCTAGCGCGAGTGCAAACCCACTAGTTTTCGCGAATCCGATAAATGCAGATGGTATCCAACGGATCGTTATTATGCCCACCGATCAGCACAATAGTATCTTTGTGGGGAATGCATACTTGCCCTTCTCTCGATTCAGGCTTCCATCCCTCTACATTTAGCTTTTTGTCGCGTAGCTCATATATAATATCCTCAGGGCGACGCTGGTCCAGTAAGGTGACTCGGATTTCCCCAACTTTTTTGTTATTGAGCGAAGTCAGGATTTTACTCCGATTGTTGTTCAGTTCCAGCAGACGATTGTACCGCACGCTGTTGGCAATATACTCGTCGTATTCAGTTTTACGACGTGAGAGCACTCGCGTTCTGAGTTGGCTTAGATTGTTTTTATTGCTGTGTAGGGCTGTTGACACCGGTGAGCTGATATCATGGGTTACTGACAGACCACGAGGTTCACGGTTCTCGCGACTTGGAGGTGCATGCCGATTCATTGACGGCCGACTTTGGAATCCGCCATAGAAGCTCGTAAAGCCTCTGCCAACATCAAGAAGCTCGATTGAGGGTATTTTAGTCATGGTGGAGTTGAGGGTAGGCGGAACAATTGCTGTGGGTCTATTAGTTGCTGTTTCCTGCTATTATTCGTTGAGCATTATTATTGATATACGAAGTAGGGAGGTCATGTTTCCCGCTGATTTTTGAGTAGGTATGGTGGAATGTATCCCAGTCGCGACTCGATATTTGGTGAGAAGTAAACTCTCTCCTCTTCATGATCCTGTTTGAAACGAGGTGCTCTGCCAATCGAAAATTTTTCTGAAGACGACCTGATTTGGATGTCGTAGGAGCCAGGTCCAGTCTCTATTGTAGGCCTAGTCTTCTCCAGCAAGTCCTGCGGGAACGTAAAGGCGGGAGACTTGGCTGCGATGGAATTGTAATTTGGGTGTGTGATCATGATTGTTTAGTTCTTCTATTCGTCTGGAAGAAGTGGTTTTGATGACTTAAGTTTGGTTGCGATGATAACCCCTTGTTTGTTCAGACCACTAGAAAAGTTGTACTCCCCTGGTCCAGGAGTAGTCCGATTTAATGATGCCTACTTCCGCTCTGCGTATCCCATCCTAAAGCCTTCGTTACTGCGATAAGCTTCAGGAAATCGCTTCGGATTATAGTCGAATGGGGAAGGGTTGTTTGCAGTTTCCTGGTTTCTAATATCTTGACGTTTACTCTCAACGAACCTCACGGCTGTTGGGGATTTGATCTCGGGAATCTTATAGGAGCCTGGACCGATATTTTCAAGACTGTCCTTCTTGATCTACTTATGGCGGCCCAGAATGCGACAACCTTTGATAGGTTGTGACATGATAGGATTATAGGTTCCTGGCCCTAGCTCGCTATTGCTGATGTCTCGTCCCAGCCTTCTCTAATCCTTTGGGAACAGAATATTTCCGCCACCTATTTGTCCTGGTTGTGATCCTGGATTGTAGCTTCCTGGTCCTGGTGTGTCTCTAACCAAACCTTTGTAAATAGAATCTTTGGAGCCATACCCAAATCCTCTTGCTTTGTTCTTCCTACAATTACGCTTCGGTTTACACTTTCAAACTCTTCTGTGAATCTTTGTAGCCGTTGACATTGTAGGTGGGTCCCGGTGATAGCTCAGGGACAGACTCCTCAAAGCGATACCCAAAACCAAAGCCTTTTCTCGTTTCTATTGAAGAAGGTAAATTAAGGTATCCGCTTGAGTAGTATCTCGGCACACTCTTTGGCTTCTCCCCGTTGACAACAAACTCTTTGCTTTTTCGACTGGGCTGCGATGTTTTCTAAATTGGAAGAATGCCATACGAGGAAAGTTGGAGCTTCATACTGGCCTGGCGCAGGTAAATTGTCTTTTACGTAGAATGCTGAGTCCACCTTGTTCTTGGCGATGAGGCTGAAGATAGTTTCTTGAGTACCTCCATTTGGGGGAGCTCGACTTGAACTCAATACGCTACTCGTAGGCGGCTGGTCCAGGTGAATCATTCTGTAGGATTTGTTCGCCTACAATTGCTGAGTTTAAGTACTTCTCTTGCCACCTCCCATACTCCAGGCTCCAGTGAAGGTTCCCAGCGCCATGCAATATCTAATTCTGCTAAGTTATTAGCAAAGAAGTATGTCAACTGCTGTCATAGCATTTTTCTGCTCTTGGCTCTCCGCAACAATCTTTATTGGAGATGTTCCTCTTGTCTGTCGATGTCCAGCTTGATCAGAGTTTGGCTGCGGATGAGTTTGCTGTGTCCTTGCTGGACGATTGTCTGAACATACTACTCGGCTTGAACATTAAACTTCTCCAGCTAGCTTTGCAGGTCCTCTGAAAGTTGTGGCTTCGGTTATCGTTTTTTCACTCTGTTGTCGATCAATTGTAAAGTGCGAGGATTCATCAGCAGCTTGCTTAGCTTTCGTTGGTAGTGCTTCGACCGAAGTTCGTTACGATTGTTCTCAAAATGTTCGACAGCCATCTGAATGACACAAGGTGTTTACGCGATAAAGGTCACTCAGTCCAGTCACAGTCGTCAAGTCGCAGCAATCTTCATCAATGGTTGCTTCAAGCTAGAGTACACGCTCTGCGAAGTCGCTCGGAAGTGGGATGGGGGTATTTCCATCCCAACAGTTATCTGTCATGCCTATGGAAGAATAGAAGGATAGAGATTGATAAAGTTCAAAGACGATCAGGGCTACTCGCGTTCAATATTAACCTGCTATTCTTATTCAGTATCCTGGTTGCGTTAGTACATTCTATCTTGTTGTCGGGAGTGCCGGAGGGAGGCACTGGCTTGTGCCTCGGTCAATTAATTAACCTTCTGGGAAATCTCGTCTACTATTCTACGGAGGCCATCCGGTGAGGTGTCTCTCCCGGTCTTCGAGCGAGTGAAAGAAAGTTAGTTACCGGTATCGTCAGCTTCCAATCCACTTTTGCTGGCACTATACCGATCCAATTTCTGTTGGAAGTCATTTAGTCTGAATTCCTTAGCTTGGGGCTGGCTGTTACGTTCCTTCAGGCTATTGAGCACAGAGTTCTTGCGAGTCCCCTGCTTTTTATACTTTTCCAATTCCTGGATGATAAGCATATTGCCTTAGAGTTCTCTCCGATACATCGCGGCGTTCTCTTCCAGTTCTGCTTCTAGTCGCTTTACTTGCTTTTACAGTTCTGAGCAGCGCCTTTCGAGTTGCATTATTCTTTCGTGTTTCTAGTCGCTGAGCGACTTCAGATGTTGCTCATTGGCAAGCGATGTCACCAGCTTCAACTAGAGATCTCGGGCGAGCTGCTTCAGAACATCATTGGTTTGTAGCATTGATTTGACTTCGGTTTCGAGACTGCTAATGCGGCTATTTCTTTCTTGGATCTCTGCTCTATTTGACTCCAAGTTTTGCTTGGATTGCGACACCTTCAAGTCCAGCCTTTGTATCTATTGAAAGGCTTTGTTATCAGAATCGATCGAGCTTCTCAGAAGCTCGTTCAGACGTTCAATTTCATCCACAGACTCATTCAGGTGCTTTTCTAAATAGCCAATAGTCTCGTTCTTTTGTTTGAGCTCCAGGCCCTTCTCTCGAACCTCTGTGAAGAGCTTGTCTGTGAGCTCGGTGCACCTCTGTAGCTCTTCAGAGTAGTTTCTGCTGCTCTGCATTAGCCGGCCATTCTCGTTCTCAAGTTAAGCGAGTGCGCTCTCCAGATCTTTCTTCTCCTCGGAGAGTCGGGCATTAGTCTCGTCGGTTTGTTCAAGCTGCTATCTTTGAACTGTGAGCCTTGTGGCTAAATTCTCTCGTAAATGCATCTACTCTTGCAGTAGCTTCTCTGATCTCTCTAGCTGTTAGCTGAGATTCGAGTATTGCGATCGGAACTCCTCCTGCATCTGCGTGATCTCCTGGGTGTATATTGTTAGGTAACGATTGAGCTATTGATACCGGTTCTCCCAGTAACTGTTCGCAGTCGCTGCTTTTGACTCGAGGTCTCGTTCCAGCCTTTTGATTTTTTCACTATTCTTCTCCTGAATAACAGCGAGCTTCAATTGGTCAGTATTGCGTGTTTCGAGCGACTCTACGACGATGGCGAGCTCGCTCTGGATTTAAGAGTTGCGCGACTCCAACCTTTGTACAGTAACTTTGAGCTTGTCGTGTTCTTAAATCTCCTCCAGGAGACGACTTGCAAGATGATCGGCTGAGCAGTTTTTGAGATCTTTGCGTAGATACTCATACTTGAGTTCGCGTGTGGGATGCGTCAGAGACACTATTCGACTATAGATAGGCGTTGTGCTGCCAAGACGATCGTTGGTGCGGGTGAAGTCCATCTCAGTAAATTTATTAGTGCATATAGCTATTCGATAATGGGGTTGGCGATCAGTTCAGGTTCTTCTTGATTACGTTGGTCTGATACTTATGGTGCTTGATCTCGTACGACAGTTTGATTCCGCCTGGCTTTTTCGATGGTTGAAGGTTAGTCGGGTACGGCGGGGAGCCTTCGTTGCTCTTCGAACGAGATTTTTGATACAGTGGACTGTACACTTCAATGCCACGACGACCTCGACTCTTGCTGTGCTGACGCTCGTGGTGCTATTCGCCATTGAAGCGATGTTTGCTTTCCTCAGGTGACAAAGCGTGAGATTGGTGTGGTTCAGCTTCGACGATCTTCGAACGTTCTCGAGTGTGGACAGGAGTGACCATAGACTCTATCTGCTTGCGAGTATCAGAATCCTCACCGAATATCTTCTCGTCTGTGGGTTCAAAGTTTGCTACGGCATGAGTATGCATCTTGTGAGTACGACGCCATTCTGACAAACCGTCATCAAATAGAGTCAAACCTTTCCTTCGGCGAGATGAGTCAATGCTCTTTGAATCCTTTGAGTGTGGGTTGCTGTGATGCTTTAGATAGCTTGCTCGACTTTCCTCTTCGAGTCGATGGGAAGGCGATCCAAATTTATCAACAGGCGAGCGATCTGTTAGAGGTTGTGGATTCTCTTCGTTCAAGTGGCTGATCTGGCCGTAATGTGTATGACTTCCACCAAGATGGGTCGCAGGCCTTTGAAGTTGAGGATTTGGTTGTGTGGAGTTGAAAGTTTCTCTTGGTGCTATCAGGTTTGGCTTGGAGCTGAAGGGTGACTCTTGAATACGAGAACCCCCCCTGTGTGGTTCACCTTCGATGACCTCAACCAAAGGTACAGGGCTCACGAGTTTTTGGTTTTGTTTGGGGGTATGCTGAGCCAGTTGATGGGGTTGAGGTGTTGATTGCTTATCCTTGGGCTCTGATAACAATCGGTTCTCGGTTTTGCTCTTAGGGTACTTTTCGATTTGCTGGTTTCTGATAGTGACTTCTTTGACTGGAGCCACCGTTGGCTTATTCATGTATGTGAAGACGATGTGCTTCTCCTTTGGTTGGCTTTTTTCTCTGCTTTTTGAAGACTCGACAAACTTCAAGTGGCCAGATACCTTGAGCTTCAGCTGAGAAACAGGCTTTTGAACTTCTATGGATTCGCCGACTGCTCGGATTTTGATCACTTCGGCAGGCGATTTTGGGATTGATTCATGCTTATCCCGCTGTTCCTTTCCCTTCCCAGCAGATCTTTCCTGAAGTATATCGTGCATGTTGCGATTTGTGCGTTCAGGCTTCCTTGGTATCAACCGAATGACTTTCTTTTCAATCTTTTCAGCTGGCTGTGTCAACGATTGTGGAATACGAACAGCCGTGGGAGCCTTCTTTGTCACAATTACGTGAGGCGTTGTTACCTTTGTTTCTCTAGTCGGGTGCAGTTCCATGATTTCGTCCATAGGATTTCCAATAATATGTTGCCTTATAGCTTTTCCAGGCGACTCTTTCAGAGGTCTATGTTGAGCTTTTTCTTGGTTTGAAACAAAGGTACTTGGGTGGTTGCGCTTCTCAATCGGGATGTAATTTGGCGAGAGAGAGCGATCAGGTAGTGTATGTATTGGGTGGCTTGAAGACGGAGCGTGTGTTGGGTGTCTGAGGTGTGAAGGATACTCTTCGAGACTTCCCCTAAATTGAACAGTGGCTTGTGGTTCATGACTCCAAGGTTGTAAGAAAGAAGTTTCCTTGATAGCATTATTGCTGTGAGCAGAAGGACTGACACCCCTCAACAAGAAAGTGTCCTTGCGACTGGCAGCATCGTGCTAAGAGATGTCCCCGGAATCTAAAGGAATCTACTTTGCTCTATAGGAAGGCGACTTTGAATTAGGTCCAGAACTTGGAGTGATCGGAATAGTAGGCCTTTGAGTTGGTTTAATTGAAGGGTTTGAAGGTTGATATTCAGATGCAATCGCATTTCTCATACTCTCCAAGCTAAGGTCAGTTACTCTCGGATCGTTATGCTTTGCAATAAGCGTTTGGTTGGGTGATTGGCTGCTTGAGGGAGGCGATCCATATCTGTCGGGTGATGGGTAGTATGCATTTGGATCGATGTTGGAAGTTGCTGATGGAATCGTGGGTTTGGTAGGACCTTCAGTTATTCTCGCTTGGGAAGGAGTGTATCCTCCAAGTTGTTGAGGAACAGGCGCAGGCTGAGTCATCTTTCGCTCGTGTTGTTCCTTTTTCTTCAAACCAATACGGATAAGCTGGGTTGACTGTTCACTTGCTGGGATTGGAAGCGGTTCTTAGTTGGCAGTATCTCTTGGCTCTGCAGCCTTCCATCCAATGTGGAAAGCTGTTTGAGTCTTCTGATGCGTAGGACCGATCCTTCTTACCTCACCTTTCTTTTCCTGTGAATAATTCGGAACGGCTTCGGACCTCCTTTCACCTGTATCGGGCTGTCGCAGTGTGATGTGAGTTCGCTTCATCTCCTTTGAAGGCTACGGCTTTCTAATTGCAAAGGTCTCGTCACTAGCAATGGGTGTTTCACTACCTAATTGGTGTGGAGCAGGTTGAATGTCGGTTACTGTAGGAGTATAATTTGCTGACGAGACATCGGCAATAGGTCTTCTCGCTTCATAGGGCAAGGTTGTGGGATAAGGAGCTGCCTGAATTGGTTTCTTCAATGCTATACTATCGTTTCCTAGATCATCTGGAATATTTTGGTAGGAATCCAATGTGGCAGAGGTAATTGGCTTCTTGTGCTTTCCTTGAATTGGGTTTTCTTCGACAGCCTTTTGAGATGCTTGACTTGAAAAGAATAGAATATCTGGAGATCGATCTTAGTCAAGTTCTCGAATAGGAGCACAGGAGTAGACCACCTCAAAGTCTGAGATGCGTGTAGGTTTTTGTAGAAAATCGGACGGCTTATCCCGAGAGGACAATTTAAAACTGCTTTTTGGAGAATCGTCGCTCGAAATTTGTTGCATAGCAGATGCTGGTTTTACGCTAGTCATGGGAATTCTTGGCTTGACCTGCACCGGAACCGGGATAATTGGTGATTGGCACCAGCTATTGAGAATTGGGACCGTTGCTGGATTCTATGAAGCAATACCGAGCACAGCAAGGAGTCTTGAAGATGTCTATGGATATCTGCTATAGCTTGGTTTAGGCACCCTATTGAGTACTTCGACCTTGGACAGCTTACTACTGATGAGGAAATCAGCGTTGGTTGGATCTTACTGATTGCTTCCGAGAATTCCAGTTGGCTTGAGAGCCGCCTTATCTGTTTGATATGTTGATCGATAGTCTTCAATCGCAGTGGTTTGGGTATGGCTTCTTATTTAGATTTCTGTGGGCGGTAGATCTTCATCTAATACAAGTGGCACGGAAGGTCGTGGTTTGGATGAGAATTACGGCTTTTTACACGGTTTTGCTTCAGAGACCGGAGTCATCTGCCCAGTATCAATATAGAGTTCTTCAGGAGATGACTCTGGAATGTAAAGGCTTGCCCACGCCTCGTGCATCTATTCCCTCGGCAAACACGGCTTTGCCAACGTGCTAAACTCATGATAAGTATTCAGAGTTCGCGTTGCAAGATTCACTGGAAGAGGTTTTGAGTCCTCAATTAAGTGAGTGAGAGGTTTAGCTGCGAGAGATCTTTCTGATTTCATTGGAGATGTTTGGGCTGGTTCTGACTTCGCAATTAAGGGATTAGACTGTTCTGCCGATCCAGGAGCAGTTTTTGCTTCCTCTCCGTTTCTCTTTTGCTGAAGTTCTTGACGTTTTCGCTAGTCTTCTCTTTTGATTTGATCCATTCTTTCTCGTGCGGATATAATAACGATACCGTAGTGGCGATTGTTGGTGGCCTGTGATGCTGTAATTGGGGATGCACCCGAGTTTGGCTTAGTTTGTTGATGGTCAGGCTCTTTTGTTGTGATTGGGGATTGGGATTGAATAGGAGTTGTGGAAATTTATCGAGGCAAAATCGGCTTTTCAGATCGAGAAACTGAAGTAATAGTCTCTGTGATTTGACTAAGAAGTTGGATTTAACTAACGGCTGGCTATTCTTCTACAGAAAGGATGTGGGCAGGTTCGGGGGTATTCACTATGAGGCCTTCAAATGGTTCTTCTGTGGTTTAATCAAAAAGCTTTCGCTCGACTTCTTTCAGTGTCATGTTTTCAGTATTCCCTTTCAAAGAGCTCTTAGGTGAAGGAATATTTCGACCATCCGAAATAGGTTCAGAGATTTGATCTAATCGGCGCTGTTGTAGTTCATTTTGAACAGAACGATGTTCCTCGTTGTATTCCTCCTGTTCATGCGAACTAGATTAGGTATGCACCCGTCTTGGCAATTCGTCAGCCAGTTGGTTGGCTGTAACTTCGTCAACAGCATGAGAGGGTTTTTCAGATTGTGTCCATCGTTCGTGTGGCTCATTAACAATATCGAGATCGAGGGAATGCCGTGCTGATGGAACTTCGTCCTCGCTACGAGGAAGTGAGGCAGTATAACCGACTGATGATTGGTGGTCGATTAAATCACGATGAATCTGACTTGGTTGGCCTTCGTTAATAATAACTGAGTCGGCGTCGTGTTCTCGAGAAACGAAATTGTCTGTTAGGTGTAAAGGGGTAAGAGGATTGAGTTCTGATACGACAGAGGAGGTCTCAGGGTCAGTTATGGAAATTTGCCGCTAAATTGGATGAAGTTGGAGGAGAGAATCTCGGGGATGAGCAAGATTTTATAGTGTTTGCTCAAGTAATAATTCTTCAGGTAAGATATCAGCTGGAAGAGGAGATGAGGAAGGAGGTAATTAAGTTGGGTTGGATGGAAGCAGAATGGAAGGTTTGTCGGAGGGAGGTGAAGGACAAATAGGTGGATGAGTTGTGGAGTGAAAAAATTAAGATAAGGTGTTGTCGCCAGAGCCAATCAGGGAGGGTAAGTGATAAGAGGGTGAGAAAACTTACTGTAGGAAAGGAAGAGAGGGTGGAGTGAGCTATGAAGGAAGCAGTAAGGAGTTGGAAAAGGATTGAGGTTAGGCTAAGTAAAGAATTTGTTCCGAGTTGTCCTCTACGACGACAGGTTCGACTTGCTCAGTCTGTTCCGGTTTCTCCTCGACGACAGGTTC
>ERZ724508.123-NODE-123-length-54338-cov-5.511468_pt1 | contig 54338 bp, 75 predicted proteins | sample MGYA00376041_ERZ724508 | MGnify/ENA primary metagenome ERZ724508 (study PRJEB28724, sample SAMN07190887) | wastewater metagenome | isolation source: effluent of sewage treatment plant in Hong Hong | place: USA: Christiansburg, Virginia | collected 2016-03-01 ...
GAGGTCTCTCCCACACAGACTTGTCCGGAAATTTCCAAGTACTACACCGTCGGGGTTGAGCATGGGAATGGCCTTGATTACTAACTTCGAGCGAAGTTCATACGCTTCTTTCGTTTAGCCGCATACGTAGTCAAGAAAACCGTGGATCATGTGGCTACCATTTGACTCACCAGGGTGTATTCTTCCCGATACAATGATACATTTTTTCTCGGTATCGGGAATGGAGAAGTCTGTGATAGTCAACAATGGTATTGGAAGCCCTGATAATGACTCGCATAGCACTCCTTACCGGATAAATTCTAAGTTAGTGCTGGTAATTACCACCGTTACGATCCCTCAGCATTAGATTTTTTATGGAGGCAAGAACATCTGAGTAACTAAACGGTGGGCAGTAAGCAAAGCTCACTTAATCGCCATCCTTCTCGAATATATACTCGAACTGGAGACAATTGAAATGTAGGCTCTATTCAGAGAAATCCTCCTCCTAGAGAAGTTCATACCGAAGCCTCTGTCGGTCGAATTTCACGTTAAGTCCGCCTTGAGCCCAGTCTATCCCACGTGTTTCCTTAAGAAATTTGGACAACACGTAGGGTTTCATCCCCCGTTGAAATAGTGTCTTTTCTTTGCGGAAGTTGCAAATGTTGAGTTTAACCCGTTTATGACAGTTATTGCGCACGGTAAAGTTGAACCAATGGACATGGCCCCTTGTATTAGAATCGATGCGCATGAACAGATCGTATTCGCTGGGTCCAACTTTGATGGCTACGTCCAAGTTGCCGCCTTCAAAGTTCGAATCAAAGATGATCTAATCCTGCAAATCGACGGTGGGGTTCATGCCGCGGAATAGCCGAGTACGTTTAGACTGAAAGTTCGAATAGAACTTGCGGAAGAATGCTGCGAGATGGGAGTAGTTAGCCGTGTAGAGATGCGCATACTTGAACTCATAGTCGTGGCGCAGCTCTTGATGCATCTTGTAGGTACTTGCCGGACGGTTGCCTAATTTACTTTAACGAGGTACCGAGGTACACCACACGCTAAGGATACCGCTTACCGTAGGAAGTGAGTTCCTCCACAATGCAGTCGATAATTGGGTTATCGAAGTTCAGTGGTACGGGTCCAACAATACGCATCTTCGGCTTCCACCCTGAGAGCATGTCAGGTTCCAGAGAGTAGGTCTTGGTGACAAGTTCCATGGCGGGGAGCACTTCACTAACTACTTTACTGGGGAGCTACTGTGACGGTGGGTCTCTCCGGAAGGCGGGTGCTCTCTGTCGCTCTACCTGCTCATTATATTTATATCAAGAAGTATCAGTCGAGTTCCACCAGCAAGCGGTCCTTTAGGCAATGCATCTTGGTCGTGGTGCGCCGATGGGAAAGAATCTTGAGTCCACTGAGCGGACGTTTCAAGTCCGAAGTATGGCTTCGGCTGTGGTTGACTGTGCTCAACGCTGTGGTATTCACCGAACGCTCATGCAGAACCAATCGTTATCGTGGTTCTTTTCTGACCCTCATGTTGAGCGTAGAGCACTAGAGTTATTTGGTTTCGAAGGAGAGTGTGCTTGCTTCGATCTTTGGGGTTGAGAATCGACGCCTTCTGGCAGAGCTGGTCCGACTTGTTGAGCGAATTTTGACCTAACGCATACTTTTGAGTGCCTTCTCCACCTTCCGAAGCATTGGATGAGATACATTCCACTTACCGAGAAAGTCTCGGATGTCTTCATACAGTCCACGAGCCTCATCAGTGCGTTTCAAGTGTTCAAGTTCCACAGCAGCATTGTATTTCGCTATTACCATGACGTTGTTACGGTCATTTAAACTCTTTACTGTTAGCCTCTCTCCATTTACTCTTCCATTGTACTTCTCAATCCATTCGAGCGCAGTATTGGCATTTTCCAATGCTTGCTGATGTTCTCCCATTTGTGAGAGCACTACGCACAAATTAATATGGCTATCCGCTAGAAGTTTGATCTTTTCCACGGGTAGACACTCCTCCTTCTCGGATATGTAGTTAGCTAGCGCCACAGCCTTGCCAATTGTGAGAAGTGCCATACTATTGTTCAGAGTTTTCTTGTACAAGCAGCTCCAGTTGTTGTAGCTCACCAGCATTAAATACGGTGAATGACGACTGTAGCGCAAGGCTCTCCTCAGAAACTGTTCGGCTTGGCGGAATTCCTCCTGCTTTACTGCGCTGATGGCGATAAAGTTACACAGCTGTGCCATTTCGTCCTGCACCTCGGTTTGTCGGTGCTGTGGGGTTCCCACCAAAACCTCCTTGAGTAGTACATAAGCAGACAGGAAGTCGGACTTGTCCAAAGCTCTTTGATAGGCTGCGCGCCGACCGGTCAGCTTTTATTCCGGTTAACTCATCATAAAATAATTTTATGTGGCAGCTTACTGCCGTTGACGACCTTCTTGGAGCCCAAAGGTGCTTCCTTAGGTAGTTAAATTTAAACTGCAACGGAAACCAACTCGAAGGGCAGTATCACCTCCAGAAGCTTCGCAGGAAGGTGCTGGCGCGATGACTTAGTCTCGAGCTGGAAGGTGGTGTGGAGTTTATCGAGGGTCGACCCATGGGTTCCAACAACTTTGTTTCCATCAGCCGTGTCTCAATCAAGCGTTTTGTCTGGAGTTTGCTGCGGCTCTGCTGAATCTTGCGCTCAAGGTCGCTGGCCACATCCTTCTTGATCTCAAGGATGCTGTTGAGGTCGTCTTGCTCCTCGTCGTAGCACTCAACCATACTCTTATAGTGCATACTGACTTGCTTCATCTCGATGATTCGCGATTAGAGCTAGTCAAGCTGCTACCACAGTTGTAACTACTCGTCCTCAGGATTGGTATTTGAGTGCACCTCCACGAGCGATTAGGAGGCTGCAGTTGACATCAGTTTTTACTCTTTGCCGCGAAGTTGAGTGATGTCGTTGCCCAGCTGTTCTAGCAGTCCCTCCAATAGCTTGGTCTTGACTAACGTAGAGCAACGCTTCTCCACAACTTCCCGCAATAACAATCCAGGTGGCTTGTACCTTCTTCCGGTCTCACCTTTCATAATCAATTATTATTCCAGCGACCGTACCTTCTCTCAAACTGTGGAAGCTCCATCATCAGTAGGGACCACGCCTCCGAATTTATTAATATTCATTACCAATGATTGGAAAGGAGTTTAGGCCTGACCGCAAGTAGACCTATCTGGTGAGCCGCGATAATTACAGTGAGAGTCGAGACAACTGTATGATCTGCATGGATGTGGTTACATACCCAGAGCGCTGCCGAGGATGTCTCGCTCTGTTCTGCAGAAAGTGCGTCAGCCGCTGGCGGATGAACTCCAACACTTGCCCATTGAAGTGCAGCAAGGAATGGGAACTATAGGAGGCAGCCAGCACTGGCATTGCTCTTTCCTGCCCTTACAGCAAAGAATGCAATAAAATACTGACCCCTGAAAGCTTCGAAAGGCATGCATAAGAGTGCTGCCACCTCGACGAACTAGCAAAGCAGACCGTCCATAGACGGCACGAGTGCTTGTGTTTGGAAGACCATAAACTCAGCTTCTTCATCGACCGCTTCGTCAATCATGAATAGTTAGAGTGCAGTTCCTGTGGTGAAGCGGGGGTGTTTAGAGTCCGGTGCGAGAAGTGTAAGACTTACTTTTGTACGGAATGCCGGAACATTCCCTTAACGAAGTACATTTGCCCTTTCTAGCATGTATTGGTCTTTAAAAATTCATCTTCAGGAAGCGTGTGCGATTGCTGTGGTTTGCAACCCTTCTACCGCAACATGAAGTGCTACGATGACATGAGCTGCCGAGTGACGATCTGTTAGGACTGCTACAAGCACCTTCCCCTTCCACCGAGAAGATTAATTAAGTGGGTCAAACTCACTGAAGAAGAGTAGAAGCTCTCGACCGAAGGCTCGGCAGAAAAGATCCCAGGTCCCATTGAAAATCACTACTAAGCCGAAGACAACCAAGAAGAATGGGAGCAGTACGACCCAGCCAACTGGCTCTGACTTTAATCACTGTAGCTGTAAACCTTCATGGACAATTGTTTTGGTGTATAATCATTTCCAGCGTTGCTTTTGGTAATCGTGAGGTGGTAATTGTTTAGGCTAGTGAACCCCTTCGCTGCTCTGGTGAATCTGGCAGATCAATTTTCAGACAACCAAGAGTGTAAACCTACGAACCAGCAACCAACCAAGCCGCGAACATTGGCGTTGCCAACAGTGGCCGGGAGGCGCGCTGCGTAACCTATAAGAGAATATCCCACCAGTATTTAACAGACGGCAGGAGGGTTTAAAGGCGAGTTGATTTCGATAATAATTGAACCCCATAAAAGATGTATTGACCCCCTCGCCCCACAGAAACTTCATGTAGAACATACATTCTTACAACAACCTCACTGATTTCTTCGGAGAACCGCAGGACTTCCGCGATTTCACGATGGTGCGCAAGCCATCCGCCATCGGCGACGAGTTCCTGCTTGGATTGGATGAGCGCAGCATGAGCCTCGAGTTGGATTTCATCAATACCCTCGAGGGGCTGCCAGACTGCTACCAGCAGCTAGCAGTTCCAGAGCTACAGCTTTCTGGATTCGAACTACCACACGTTAATGAACAGAGTGCGGAGAGCGTTAGGCACACCCCAGCCTAATAGGAGTCTGCCAGCGAAGGCACCACCACGAACCAGCATCACTGCCAAAAGAAAGACCCAAAATGCAACGATAGTCAGCAACAAAAGCACAAACAAAAGAAGAAGTTCGAGAACAAGAACAGCGCGCGTAATATTGTGCGCAAGACCATCAGGTGCATCGAGTCTGGCCGTTATGAGGAGGTACTGCGAGAAATGTGTACTCCTCACGGTCAAGATTACAAATAATTCTGCGGCATAATGAGCGCAAGCTTTGAGGAGATGACAGGTCCGCAAGCCCTTCGAAAGTTCCTAGAGCCCGAGGATGCGGTTTCGCGTGTCTTCCGGGAGTTCCTGCTGTGGTTCCTGAAGGAAAGGTATATCAGAGAGGCGTTAAGAGAGGGTCACATGGAGAACATCAAGCAATATGTAGAATTCAAAAACCGGGAGCTACTGCCCGTGCTAATGCGGCTGTGACGACCAACCGCGAGCTCGTTCTTGATACTGCGTATTGATATTATCATTCGAAAATTTATCACATGAACGAGGAGAAGCCGAGCAGCTATCAGGTCAATCGCTAATTCAAGCGCTTCCGCAAGTTCGAGCTAGACTTAGAGTTTCTGCAGGCTCTTGGAGACCCACATTACGTGGAGCAGCTGGTCATGAACGGCTATACACGCTAAAAAGAGTTCCTGGAGTATCTACGATACCTTCGCTATCTAAAATCGCCCGACTTCATCATGTTCGTGAGGCATCCAGAAGGACTGAAGTATCTATAACTGCTGCTGCAACCTGAGTTCGTGAAGCTGGTGGAGTTAGGAATGTACTTTCCTATCCATTCAAACGTCGTCGGCTTCATCCGGTAGCAGGCCGACCTACACACCGAGTTTGTCCATCGTTCGAAGTAATGATAGCAATGAGTTTACACAAATTAAAGTGGTGATAGATCATTCGACAAGCTGCAAAATGTATGCAGCTATGCGCTGAGGGTTATCAAAGATGACTTGATGACCAGCCCCCTCAATCACGGTATAGGAGAGTTTGCCGTTAGGGTGCTTGGCGACCAGCATTCGCGCAGATTACTTCTCCATCCAATCGATTTCGCCGTAGTAAAACTCAATGGGGAAGCTGAACTTATTCTTAGTTACAATCTTATCGATAGACTATTAGCACCCCATCTTCGGGAAGAAAAAGATTTTGAAGAAGCTGCGCTCACTGTTAGGACGGATGTTCGTTACTGTTTTCATGTATTTCTTCCAATGATCTTTCTCCTCGTCTTCCAGTTTCAGGCGGCCTGTAAGGACCTTGTCGATGAAGATATTCCCCAGCACACACCAATTCATTGCATCGGAAGGAGTCGTTCCCTTATCTATGAGATAACTCGCAAGTGACATAAAGATCTTCCGACCAAAGGTCGCGTTTTCTCGCATCTGGGCATATATCTGCTCGCTCATCGGTTTGTCCATGTACATTACTCCTGGAGGGGAAATCAGAATCAAGCGGGAGACACGCTTTGGATAGTCCTTTGCATAGCACGAAGCAAGATAACCTCCGAAGGAATGCCCAGCCAGCACAAAGCTATTGATTCTTAAGGACTATCTCCACTGCTCGATGGCTTCGACGTAGTAGGCTATTGTCTGCAAGTGATTGGAACTGTGGTCATACTCCTTGCGGTGTGACAGTCCCATACCGAGAAAGTCCAACGCGTGCACTCTGAACCTTGTTGCGAGGTCTTTGAAGATACGAATGAAGGTCATGCTTGTGCCACCGTACCCATGTAACAACGCAATATCCTCCTTGTTGTTAAATCCACATCGGATTTCATGAACCCATGAACCACCAGCGATTGGCACGTCGTACGAAGCAATTTCGTCAGGGATACTGAGTCCAGAGTACTTCAAAGCATTGTACTCAACCTTCTCGAACTGTTTGGAGGGTTTGTGCTCCGCTTCAACGGGAATGCTCGACATTTCTGCTACTTGCTGCATAGACGTATTTTCTGACCAAATTTAATAATTTTACTGGGCGTATGCGGGTGGTTTATAGCCGATGCCGACCATTACCGTTGGTATCTGCCCTATGAAGATGCTGAGGCACAAAGATATCGTTGGTCGAGAATATTCGCCATCGCTTTTGCACTACACTGTTGCTGCTTGCAATATTCTCTTCTCTTCCGTTCCCAACCCACGTGGTCGAACACACCGACAGTTCAACACCCCATTTTTGATATTATAATCGTTACCGACAATGGATTTTGAAAAGCTTTCGAAGGTCATTCCCAAACCACCCTTGCATTGGACCACCGACGATGTTGCTAAGTGGCTCACCTTCATCAATTTGGAGCAGCTGCAGCCCAAGTTCCGTAAGTCATTGGCTTAGTCAGGTTAGGAGGGAATTGATGGCTCCATCCTATAAGATCTCGAGGAGGTCGAGCTGGAAAGGGAACTCTAAATCAAGTCGAATATCATCAGGAGGAAACTGCTGGCGTGGGTCAAGTCGGGACTTCGCGACTTTACCAACTATCTGGACAGCTGCAATAAGGAAAATGTTAACCGTCAGAAGCCAGTGGCAATGGATGTTGAGGGAGACAGGTGCAATCCTTCAGGCAAGACATCCACACTTGTTCAGCAAGTGAAGCAGCTCACAATCAAGCCCCAGGAGGGTACCCAATGCTGCTCGTTCTGTGTCACAGAGGATGGCGGCAGAATTGGCAGGCACAGCAGCAACAATTTGCTGGTGGTCGAGGAAAGTGTATCGCGTTACCACGCCGAAATCACTTATGATCGGAAACGTGAACTCTTCAAGCTCAGCGATCTAAATAGCAGCACCGGCACCTACATCAAGATTACTGGGAAAATGCAGATAAGGGTGGGTCTCATGCTAGAGCTTGGATCATACCAGTTTGTCGTAACGAGCTGCACAGCCGACGGTGATCAAGGATAACTACTGCTCACCATCATCGACGGTCCTGCCTCAGACAAGCAAAGGAAGCTCGTCGCAAAGCCATCTCAACCCAATATCTTCAATATAGGCCGAAAAGAAACCAACGAGCTGTATTTCGAGGATACCCACATGAGCAGTCTCCATGCAAAATTCATCTACTACGGGTAGAAGTGGTGGCTGGAAGATAGTAGTTCCACCAACGGCAGTTGGCAGAAGCTGGCCTGGGGCGAACCCGTTTGGCTGGAAAACAATTCGATATTCAAGGTTGGCACCCTGAGCATATTCAGTTGCTCGTACTCGGACGCCAAACTGGAGCTGAACATGAGCAAGGACACCTGCGTGGTGTGCTACGAAAGTGAGCGAGACGCATTATACATGCCGTGCCGGCACAACTTGGTCTGCTTGCGATGCTCGAAGCAGCTGAAGGAGTGCCCGATGTGTCGGGTACGAATCGACGACATCATCCGCATCTACAAGTGATGATGACTGCTTTGTGCCGTAGCTTTAAATACGGAGGATCAGGCGTAGAGCGTGTCCTTCTTGTTGGCGGCGGCGTTGCGAATCTGGGTGGCTTCCATCAGCACGACGTTCTTGCAGCGACCGATAACGACGACGCGCTTCTTCTTGCACTTGGTGCACTCCAGCCTCAGGGTAATCTTCTTTGTGGTCTTAGCCTTCTTCTTGAAGATGGGCTTGGTCTGTCCTCCATAGCCTAAGGTTATCATGCATGCGTACCCGACTGCTTGCGGTCGTAACGACGACGGCCTTGTGCGGCAGTGCTCTCTTTGCCCTTCTTGTACTGGGCCACCTTGTGCTGGGTGTGGGTTCTGCACGTCTTGTACGGGCAGTAGGTCTTCCTTGCCTTCGGCACCACCACCATTTAATTTAATATATTATTTATTAAAAGGAAATACAACAATTTATGTAGCATCACCCACCAACGCGAACGGTCGATCCCTTTCAGCTCAGCGAGAAAAATGAATCAGCATCAGCCAATGGTATTGAGGCTCGTACGTTTCCACTAGCCACTATCGGTGGGACTGCCTACTACCATAGCTCCCCCTCGTGGTCACCAACCGTCTGCATAGCCTATATAATATCGCGGTGCTCGCATCGTTATTTATGAAACTCAGCTTGAAGTCGACAATCAACACCACGAGCCCACTGTTCGCCTTGTTCGAAGAAAACAAGTACGTATACCCAATCGGCCGCAACCTCTGCATCAAAACTCTAGCGTAAGACATCTACCAGTTCATACCGCTATGCGAGAGGTACCCAAGATCATTAACCGTAGCATGGATCAAGTGCTAGACCTCGGACCCACCAGCAACCGTAAACACTTCGTAGTGCTCGAGGTGCTAAGCAATAAGGAACTGCACTTAGCAATCTACTCGGCCAAAACTGGGGAGCGCAGAAGCATGAAGCTCACCTCACAGACAATTCGAAAGGCAGCTGTGCTGGAGACTGGTGATGCTAGCTTCTCGACAGTGTGGATGCAGCTGGCTGACGACCAGCACCACATTGTGCAGGTGGACCTCCCCAAACTCAAAATAGTGGCTTCAGCGTTCAGTTCTGATCTCCTGGTGAGTGTGCAAAACAATCCCACCAACGACTCGATGGTGTCGATGGCCACCCGTAACACTCTCAAGCTGTTCGAAGCTAAGGACGGAGGTTTGGAACTCACAAGCTAACTTGTTCGGAAGTTGGCAAGTACAAAGGAACTTACCGGACACATCTGGTTCGACAACGACATTCTCGTCGTCTGGACGACCAACGAACTGTTCGTAGTGGGTTCCACAAATAACGAGCTGTTGCAGACCATCACGGTTCATTGTGCAGCCAACGAGGAAATTACACATCTCAAAAGATTGACGAGATGCCTCGTTCTGACGACCACCTTGGGCCGGTGTCTGATGTACCTCCGCACTGAGGAAAGATTCGTGCTGTACCAGGATTGCAACCTTCCCCAACCGATCAGCCCGATTGCGTTAGAGATCAACTCAAATGAGGATTTCGTAGTGGTGAGGATGCCAGACCTAAGCTTCGTCGTCAGCAAAGTGGACGATATTAGCGAGGAGCGTATCAATGGGCAGTACAAGCCTGCTCTATCGTTTGAATTGAACGACAACTTCATTGGAGAGCTAACGCAGCGAGGTGTGAGCATATGCTAGACCAAGCCACTGATCCTGTTTACTCAAGCCAAGCACAACAGTATTGGAGTCTGGAACATTGAGACATACAAGTGCGTGATTCGCAAGCATTTCACTGCAAAGTACAAGGAAGACAATGCGAATATCCTGACAGCAGGGGTTATGCACCCGAATGGCTATAGCATAGCACTGGCCTTCCTTGACCGTATCCGGTTCTACCATCTGCTGCTGGACGACATCAAGTGTTTTTATGAACTGCCGAGTAAGCGAGTCAAGACCTTACGGTACAGTCACGGCGGTCAGTTTCTATGCTATAGTTACGGGAAGGGCAAAGGTACGTTCATCAGTGTGATCAGCACCATCAATATGCAGGAGATCTGTCAATTGAAGGTGGGCAGTGATGTAGAGCAGATCATCTGGAGTGAGAACGACTACGAATTGATCTGTGCGTGCCAAGGGTATATATCCAAGTGGTCGCTCGTGGACAGCTTCGCCAATAGGGAGGATATCGAGGTCAGTGAAACCATCAACCTCATGAGATTCGACTTCAAGACGAACAAGCTGTTGGTATCCACCAAAAACTCCATTCTTGAAATTGAAAATAGCACCAACTTTCGGAGGGTACCAGTACCTATACCCAACTTCCACTTCGCATATCCGTTGGATGGCAAATACATATTCGGCGATGCAGAGGGCTACCTCCATGTTGCGCAGACACTCGAATGCGAAAAGGCGGAGAGATTGGCAGTCGGCACCAGCCGCAGTTTCTTGTATAGCAAGTCAGGCACACTTATCCACCTCACGCCCGAGACCAGCGAGGTGTTTATCATCCGAACGAAAGCAGGAGTTGAGACAAAGACAGTCAAGGAGTAGTATATTCTGGTGGCTCGCAGTGAACTGGAGAGAAACATCGACAGGGTGCACAGCCTCGAGAACAACATCGAGACGTATCACAGCGAGCTGATGATGCGCCTGAGTGAATAGAAAAGCAAGATGGAGGAACTTCGTCGGCACTAACTAGAGCAATTCAAAAGAGAGATGGCTAGTGCCAAGAACAACGAAACTAGCCTGCTGGTCTAGAAGACTCAGCTGGAGAAGATGTCTGCACAGCTGTTCGACACCGTCGAGAACTGCCAGATGCGGGCTGTAGACTAGCTTGAAAAGCTTTACGAGAGCAAATTACTGATCGAACGTAACCGGGTTCTCAACCTCGAGCAAAAAGTACTTGAGGATAGAATGGTATTCTAACAGAATCTGAAGTAACTTGAGGAACGACATCACCACGAAATAGAAGTTATCAGGCAGAGATACGAAGACAGTTTTAAGGGGGCCTTTAAGGAAATCGGAGTCAACAAGCACAAGGAGCTGGAACTCAGGAAGCAACTCGAAACCGCCTTGATGGAAGTGCAGGAATAGAACGAGCATATGCTGGTGGGCATCCAGCTCGACGCCGAAAGCGAGACAAAACAGCTGCTAAGCAAGATTTCAGCAATCGAGAAGAACTTCGATACTGCGAAGGCCGACAACAAGAACCTAACCGAGAAGAAATAGGAACTTACCCGTAAGTATGACATACAGTCTGAGCAGTTCAAGCGCACACAGAATAAGTTGGAAGAAGCTCGTAATCGCATAACTTTGCTGTAGAAGTAGCTAGCAAACCGCGACGAGTTGGTGCGTGAGAAGGAGACAAAACTCTACCAGTATGAATTCAAGATCAACGATCTCGAAAAGTCCAAGCACGTACTGAGCTTCCGTACAACTGAGATACGTAAAGAACTATAACCAAAGGAGTCGCAGATTGACAAGCTCAAACGCTAACTGTTCAAGCTGGAGGAGGAGTTCAAGCAGGCCATGAAGGATAACTACAACTGCGAGCAGAAACTTGAGCGTGCCTAGAAGAATAACGAGAACACAAAGAAGGAGCTTGGGGAGGTGAGGGCAAAGCTCAAAAAGAAGACAGTGCTGCATTAGTAGCTCACCCAAGATATCTACAAGCTGGTCAACAATCTCGATCCGAAGGAGTGGAACCCTCGAATCGTGCAAATCTACCAGCAGTACGTTGGTGCGATGGCGCAAGAATAGAGTAAGAAGAAGCCTAACGAAAATACTACTGAGGAACTCAACCGACATCTCATCCATCTGGAAAAGAGTTTGCACCAGGTTGGGCTTTCCAACGACCGGTCTCTGAAAGGCTGTGAGAAGGATGTGGTCAGGAAGCTCAAAGAAAACGCGGAGCTCATCAGCGATCTCAACGATCTGAGAAAGCGAGAAAGACAGTACCGCACAGAACTCGAAGCAAAGAATAACGAAATCGTAAAGTTACAGAGGGAGCTGAATGAGGCTGCACGCAGCAGCACACTACGGATCGATTCAGCTGTGACTGGTATTACGGGTGCACGACGCACAGCTAAACAGCACGATTCATTGGACACCAGCTTCCGCGGCGGGATCCTCGATCATCGGAAGTCATAATATACAGCTGTAACAGCCCAGCCAAGTAGCCAACAAGTAATCGTAGGAAGTCGCCGCAGTAATAGAATTCTCTCGGCAAATCGAACTGCAGTGTGTAGGGGGAGCAACTTCGACCCCAACTCAGTATCAATGCTCGAACGCAACAAGCTTTATGAGGTTCTGGCCGAGCTGGAAGCGGCTCAAGCACGCATCCGCCAACAGGATAACCTTATCGACTAGCTCAACCGCAAGGCAATGGTCTAGTGATCGTCTCTGTTGCAACAAACTTTCCTATGCACATCACTTCTCGGTTGGGTCTAGCGAGTAGTTGCCATCAGACTACACCTTGACACTCTCGTTAAATACCAGCTTGTTATTGTATGCGTCAGGGTAGCTCATCTTTGGCAGGTGTATCGACACATCCTCGGAATAGCGTGGGTACTTGGTTAGTACCATAGTTTATCTGTTGCTGCCGTATGTCAGACGGTTTACACGGCATTCAGGGTTTAGCTCGAGCCCTTCCAATCTTACTCCCATACAATACTCCTTCTCCACGATCTCGAGAGACGGGTCTTTGAAGAATGTTGAGAACCCTTTTCGAAGAATCCATGGGCCAGTGATATCGAGCATGTCATGACCGTACTGCGAATTGGCGACCCGTTTGACCAACCTCCGAATTGCTACATCGAGAATAGGATTCTTTGCTGTCGAACAAAACGTCGCGGCATTGAGATTAACATGGGGAGGTAGCCCATCTGGTGTGGACACAAAAGTATCAGTTGCTCGTATGAAGCTTCGAAGGTTAGCGACAGCAACAATTCCGATGTCCAAGTAGCATCCACCATAGGTATAGACAACTGAATACCTGAACAAGTCTGCTTTGAAGGCGTTGGGATTAAGCTTGTCGTAGCACGCTAGCACAGTCTTGCCCATGTGCTCCTTTAGGAACTACCTGCGTTCAGTTTCATTGTAGTATCGATAGGCGTATTCTGGGTTGTACTCCACCAGCGATTCAATGGCCATAGCCATATCGGAAGGCACTTCGTCACGCTCGTTAGTTTGGTGTATGATGTATGGAATCAGCTGTTTGCGACCAGCGATGCGGCTCGGAATGTCCTTTTTGAGCACAACTTTAACCAGTTCGTTTGCAGTGATGTTGTCCCTTGGTATGAGCGACGTAGAGTTGTAGTAGCAGATCGACTGCACAGTATTCAAGTGGAAGAAGTAGGCGAACAGAACGAAGCCCAAGCAGCCTCTGTAGATATAATGCTTCATTCCACAGTGTTATAATGACTGCTGTGCTCATCAAATCGGCGCTGCCAATTGATGCTCATCAAATTCGCGAGTATTCGAATATTGTTGCTCGCATAGCGAATGTTCCAGCCAGAATGTTCGTACCAGCAAGCACCCTCACTAAACCATTTCCCATATGATTTTTGCTGGGAGTTTGGAGCGTCGGTCCAGCCAGCCACACTAAACTTTATCTAATTACAACGCATAAATGCAGCAACCAGCCCGAACCAAGAGCACGCCGGTACGCCTTGATATCCGTCATTTGGAAATGCGTACACCTGAAAGCTATCCGTTTGGGCAGGTGCTTCCCCATGTTGATAGCGTGGTGCACCTCGGCAGGAACTACGAATAGAGCACTTTCGAGCAGCACCGCAATACCATTGCAGAACACTAACGGCTTACCCATCCAAACCTCATACAGGTACTTCGAGTGGTGGACTCCAAACGCAACCATCGCCTTGACCTCTTCTATGAATGGGTACCAATGCAGCTCGCAGCCAACATTAGAATGCTTGCCGGTAGTGAGCTCAATGACGTGAGGGAGGTGCTCTGCAGCCTTGTTGAGTATCTAGTCGAAAGGGGGTTTAGTCCGCAGTTTGAGCCGCAGCTCGTTGGGTTGACTAATCATCGCACGGTCAAGCTACTGCTACCGCTAAGCTGTGACAAGCTGGATCGGTCGGTCAACAAGGTTGAACTGATGAAAAAGAAGAAGGAATAAGTGAATGCCTTAATGTTCATGGTTACAAGACCGTTTCGGGAGGACCAGCCAACCTATGAAAAACCGCCTGAACAACAACTTGTAAAGAGTAAGTCGGGGGGATCATTGGGAAGTAGTCAGTCACCCTCTGACAAGGCCATGGCACCTATCCGAGACGGACAGCAATCTTTATTACAAAGAAACTCTCATACTGCTGAGACCAAGAAAGTCAGTCAACCGATGATGGGTTCTCCTCAAAACCGACCGTTACAAGTAAACGAGTCAACTGGTACGGGAAGACAAGTTTCGAGCACGGTGGGCAGTGGAATTGGAAGTACGAACGGCGATCACATCACAAAGCTTAAAAATATTGACAAGAGAATTAAATAGCTTGAGGGGAATCGCAAAAGTTATGCCGAAATCAACGTAAAGAGTATGCAGACCAATGAGATTAAGAAGTCTCAGCAATTATCACCTCCAACCCAGCAGCAAGAGCCCTCCCCACAGAGGGTTTAGGTCGTGAGGCAGGAGAAACCAGTGGAGAAACCACCAACCCCAATCCAAGTATCTGCGCCTTCGCCACGTAACAAACCCAAGAAACAGTTCGATGAAGACAGCCAAGATACATATCAACAAGAGCTCGGAGAAGTTGTGGAGATGCCAAAGATCACTGGAGGCAGTGGAGGCCTTCGCAGCACGACACTAGCTCCACCCAAACCATTTGCAGGAAGGAAGGAAAAGCTTTCAGAATCCGTGGGTTTTCATCAGTAGATGAAGTTGCCCTTACCAGCCATATCTGCAGGTAGTGTCTGCAGTGACCTATCCGAAAATCGATCGATGCCGACGCAATCTAAGAATGTCGATATGCAGAAGAAGGTGCTTAAACGGTCAGATACTCAGATCTTGGTCCCAAAACTAGCCAAAAGCCAAACCTCAAAGGATAAGCAGAGAACTAAAAACTCTCCTGATCAGAGTCCCCAGAGTAGCCAAAATGATAGGAGGCGTCAGCAGACTCAACAACCACCACCCCAGCAGCAGGTAAGACAGCAACAACAGACATCACCCCAGTACCACACTATGCCACAGACCAACTTTAATCTAAATCTAAATGTTGCTGTCAATCTTGGAGACTTATCTAAGAAAGTTGATGCCGCCTATGGAAGGGTTCGAGCTGTCAGTCAGAATAACGAGACAGTCCTGAAGAGTACTGGGCTTCAAACACGCTATCAAACCACTCAGCAGCAGCAACCCCAGTCTCAGTCACCACCTCAACAGCAGCAGCAGCCCACTAAGCAGGACAATAGAAAACCAGTCGCAAAGCCAGGGCAGCGACAACCTGAATACTAATCAAGAACTCACAACGTCTTCGTCGAGGAGTAACAACCTGAGCCTAAGCGATATCAAGCACCTCAAGCACCTCAACAACCACAACCACAACAGCCACCACAGCTTCAGTTCAGTAAACCCGCCGACCCTTCCCCTCGTCAATACCAGCGAGTACCACAGCAGGAAAAACTTAACTATGGATTGGTGATATCTACTGAAGCTCACTATAGCAAAAACCGCAAGAGTTCGGACACCGCTCCGAAAATGGTATTGCTCTCGCCTGCCCGATTGGAAAACAAGAAACCATCCCTCAAGGGTTAGCCTCAGAATGAACAACCCTCTCCATCACAGGATCGAAATAGATTGATGCCACCTGTCGTCGAAGCTCGCAAAGACTCTCGAACCTAAATTGAGGAAGATTTTCGAGAGCTCCATCGCAAGAAGGAGCTGAAGAACGAGATCATCGTAGGGTTCGAATAGGAAAAGTCAAGGGAATATCTCTATCAATATGAAAAAATCTTTCCAGATTCAGTGGACGACCGAGATGATTTGTCAGTGAGAGACCCACAAGCTCTACAATTACATCTTGACGCGCTCTACAAAGAATCGCTGAAATCAGATAAGAATAATGCTCTGGTATCTGCTTTCAACAGTCTCCTCTTTGACACTGATTCTAATAGACGACTGGCGCTCTAGACCAAGTCAGTGGACCTATCACCAAAGTTGATTGAAGCTGCCCCTTCACAGGCCACCGACCTCGAGCGTGGTCTTCAAATCAATGAACGAGTGAGATTGGCACTCAAAAAGAGCGAAGCAACACTCGAATACTTCAGTAGGATGAAGAAGTTCCCTGAAAACTCGACATGAGGGCCATCACAACTTACTGATATGATTTGAATTGTATTCGATTAAGCAGTTCAGATAAACTCGAGCTCTATTATGTGGATTTGTGTGCCTTTCTTGCTGATCTGGCCGAGGATCCATGGCCAAGAATAGCAAACATCCAATGGAGAGGAATAGTTTGCCAGCCAATATTTATGTGCGCCTACTCGCAGAATCGATGGGAATGATGTATCACCACAGCCCGGCAGGTCGAGCATCTTCCATAACTTGCCAGAGCCTTTCAGAACCTTCCATATAGCATTACCATGAGGTCTAAGTGAATACTCTCCCAGGTCTAGGTAGTGATGCAGGTTTTTAGGTAGTAAATCCTCAGCCCAGTTGTTAATCTGGAATGTGCCTGTTGGGTCTGTCCTGCCAACCAAGTACAAATCGTTACCATGGCGAAACATCCTTGGAGATTCAATTATGTTTGGATCTGACTGGCTCCCGAAACACGTAAAAGATTTATTAACGTTAGTAAGGACTCTTCTCCCCCACCCACTAGTGTCCCCATCCTCGTTTCGTCCCACTCCGTAAACTATTCCTTCAAGGTCGAACATCCATCCGATTTCGCTGATACCACCTACATAGATAACAGGTTGGGAAGAATTCACTGGCTCCCAGTTGATACCGTCACTTGACTTATTAAAGTACACCTTGATCTTGGGAAACTTCAGCCCGTAGTGATCACCGAGGTAGCTCATAACGTAGGCTGTGTCATTTTCGATTTGATACTGCCAAGCAATTTCTCCAGGCTGGGCCCAACTTTCCTGTTTAGACCAGTTGCCTTCCCCGTGGTACTCCATTCGAAACAGGCTGTTGGGCTGAAACGCTGCTGGATTCGAGCCTGCTTGGAAGAAGTAAAAGAACAGCCTACTCTTCACTGTTAAGAAGAAAGGTTCTCGCATGTCCGATCCCAGGAAAATCTAGTTCTCTTTGGTCCAAGTGGTCCCGTTGTTTCTGGAGGACATAATAAATATCTTGGTCTTCTTGGAGGCGAAGTGGGTTGGTGCTGACCTCCAGCCGATGAACAGTTTGCCGTCGTACATAGTGATGCTTAGACAGTTGTTGGAAGATAAAATGTCGATACCGTCGGGGAGAGTCACAGTCTTTGAGACTATGATCTTCGGATCTCCTGCGAGTATGTCCCAAAATCTTCCCTCCGCTGCTATAGCCTCATCAATTTTGCGGTAAGGATCTTCGGTCAGCACCAAAGTGAGTAGCAGCACAACGAGGATTGATTGGTAGAGTTGGTTCATAGAGTATTATTAATTTCGTTCGGTTTAATATCACAGAAGAGTCACGGAACACCACCAAGCAGCATCTGAAGCGGATCTACCGGTGGTTCTTGCTTCAGTGGTTCGGTAGCCTGCGCATTGATAATGCTTTCCACCTGGCTGTAGTTCCACTGTCGCTCATAGTAGCCCCAGTCGTAGTAGAGGTCAACCTCGAACTTCTCTCGCCGAAGCTCCAGTTGTTCCGTGAGAATACTCATCCTCAACTCGATCTTCTATCGGATGAATTGCTCGAACTGCAACTTCGGAGCATCCCGGAAAAAATTGGGCTGAGGCTCCCGTTTGCTGCGTTGCCGAAATTTAAATATGCCTTCACTTCGTATGGTATGCTTTCGGGTGAGCTTGAGCTTCTGCACTTAATTTTGGTCCTTTGAATGGAACTTCAACTCTTTCCGAAACTGAGTGAACTTATCGTTGCAATCTAGCATCCGGTGGGATCCCTTGCACAACTCGCAACTGTAGCTGATGAAGTGGTACTGCTTCTTGAGGATCAGCCGGTCTAGCAACAGTCGGTAGAATTCCTGATATTAGCGAGGAAGCTTACTCTGTTAACTGGGTAGCGGTCCAGTAGTTCCATCAATGCTGTTTTCTGGATTGAATACACGTTGGAAGCCACTTGGCTGACTGCTTTGCAAGGACGCTTCTCCCCAGTAAAAAATTCCAGCCAACCAAACGGTTTATTGCTGCCTTCTATTGTTGAAACATGCTCCTCAGTATCAGGCATCACAGCGAGGAGTCGTATCTTACCCTTCTGGAGGAAGTGCAGCGAGATATTCTATTCAGTGTCTACCTCTGGCTCGAACACGATTTCGTCGGTGGCATACTTATGCTCGGCAATGCTGAATATTAGCAGGTTCAGAAACTCACTGGGGAAGTCAGAGAAAGCACCTAGGAGCACCAAATAGAACATCCTGTAGGCATCCTTGATGAGAATCTATCGGAGCTGGTTCGGCAGCTTCTGGATCATCATCGTCTAGAGTTAGTGGTCACGCTGACTTTCTTCCTCATAGAGGAACTATAGATACTCACGGATCTTGCTCTGAAGTTGCTGGTTGATGTCCTTGCGACGCATAAACGTATCAATCACAATGAGCTCATTGCGAAAGTTCTACTCTACCTCCTTAGCCCAGAGAATGACTCTGACGATGTTGTTGAGAACGTAGCCGTATATCACGAAGGCAAGTATAAAGCAGAGTAACATGTAAACCACCTCGATAGGGTTGTACCCCGCAATGTCACCATAGCTGATGGTTGTCATGGTGTTGACTCCCCAGTAGAGCGAATACAGGTATTGTATGGACCACGGTTGATCGATTATGCCAACGAAGGCAGTTGAACTATACAGCCAGCAGTCTAACTATCAGCAACATAAGTACATTATGGTGCGAATATGCCATTGGTGAGGATGTAGTAGTCGATGGCGTAGAATATAAGCCCCATGACATGCGACAGCAATAGCACGATAAGCAGCAGTCTGGCTATGACGTAGATAGTCTTCCGTAGGCGTTTGGTCTGCAGCTTCCGCTGGTAAATTTTGTCGATTTGGTTGAGGGTATACAGTTTGAGGACGAGGTAGATCTTGGCATAGTTTATCCAGTAGTTTTGAGTGACTATGCAGAGAAAGACGATGACGATAGATGGGATGTCGATGATGAAGTGCCGTTTCAAGAAGTTCGTGAGGATTCGCTTACGATCCATTATGAGAATACCCTCAGTAAAGTAACCCTTATTGAGCATTAGGTACACGTCTACACACAAGATCACCACGGTGAGGTAATCGAATACTACCGCCGGTACTGATGATAGTTCGGCTTGCCAAACCTGCTCCCCGTAAGTCAGTACTAGTCCCATTTCGATGTAGTAGTACACAACCACCAGCACTATGACTGCGTACCACACATTCATCCAAGCCCGTGATGGGTCAAGAGGTTCGTATTTGGGTAAGATATGCTACCAGAAAGCCTTGCGTTCGAAGTCAATCGTGAAGTAGCAAGGATCGTTGACGAGCCGAACATTCTTTGCTTGCTGGGTCTCCGAGATTAGTGGGATATACTGCCCGATGTGCGTGTCAGTGAGTAGGAGACGCTTAAGCTCTTTCCAAAATGACAGTTTGGCCGTTGGCATACGCATGAGCATAGGTTCTTCGGTGGGCACCCTTATCAGATCACTCATGACCGATATTATAAAGGAATCAGAACAGAGGGAAATCAATAGCTCGGCGGGTGGGTGTACGTGTCTTACCTTGCATACAGTACTGAATAGTTCCAAATAGACTATTAAGTTAGTTACGTTTAGTGGTACTGCTACGGCTTTCAAGCCTTTTTCGCTGGGGTCTGCTTGCCGAAGTCATTTTGTGCCTTTACTTGTAAAGACTATAGTTGATGTAACGGGAGGGGAGCTCTCGCAGTGAGGTTATTGATTGGAACTTTTCAGTGCTTGGTTGGGAATTTATCAGTCGATTAAGGATTAGTTCGTTTTAGCGGCGAACTATCTCCTGGCAACGGCTGTTCTCATGAGGGACAGGCTCACCGAAATACGCTGGTTTGATGCCGGTCATTATTGCTGAGTTTGTTTGACGATTTAATACCACCCGCTTGGGTTTGACTTTATGAGACGATCGGATAATGAGATTCTGAGCGAGCTTGATAGGTGATGATGGCTCCACTGGTTGCTTAGTACTTTTCTGTTCGGGTGAATCTACAGTTGCAAAGTTAGAAATTTTAAGCCGTTTACGCCGCTTCAGGTCAGCAAGTTTAGCCGGGTTCTCGGAACAAGGGGTTTTGATACTGAGTCGAGACGCTGGTGGTGTCTTCTTTTGGCACAGTCCGAAAGCCTCCAACTGTTCAGATTCGCTGAAGAGATCTGCCTCAGGCTAGCTTTCGGAGTCATTTTAAGGTGATGGTCTGTTATACATGTGTTCCATTCTCCTGAAGTAGTCCATTTTGGCTGTCAATTCGCACTTAACGTTCTTCAAACTCGGAAGGTGGTGTGGAATGCTTGTTGTCCTATTAGTGACGCTGAGTAGGCTTTTCAAGAGCGATTTACCAATACCTTTGAGTGATTGCTCATCGTAGTCGACTGTCTATCCCTCCTAGTTATTCCATCCATAAAAGGAGGTTTCGAGGGTATAACAGTTCTTGCACAACTCTTCGAAGGCCCTGACACGAATTGTGTTAGCTTTGTCGAGGGACTGCCCATACTCGCAACTTGCGAACTCGAAGGTCCTTTCAACCTTAGACATGAGAAACTGGAAGAGCCTTGTGCTGACATTCGACTCAAGTTGGCAGCCATATATAAAACAGCCCTTTCTAAAGTAGGAATCAATTTACTTCTTCGAGTGACCATGCAAGTCAAAGAAGTAGCTGATTTCGACATTACTGTTGAGCGATTTGAGGTACTTTCGAACTAAGGTAGTCTCGGGGTTCAGTTCCTAAAGATCAGGATATTCGAATACCTTGACTGCAGAGGTCCCCCACTGCCGATTAATATCCAATCCTGCTAAGTTACATCGTGAATTCCCGTAGAGGACGCCATCGGGGTTCAGCATTGGTAGCACTATGAAGCTAAAGGAGTCCAGCAGCTCTAATGCCAGTGAAGAACCACTCAATAGTTCCTCCAGAATCCCTTCGCAGGTGACCGAACCGCAAGTCTCCTCGGGATGTTGACGAGCAGTCACAACCACAACCTTGTTCTTGGGATTGCCACTCTATTCAACCTTCAAAGCCAGTAGCGGATTGTTCGAGTGGGTATAGCCGATGATCTACTGCGTCATGCATCTGACTATGATAGGACAGTCCTTACATTTGTTCGTGAAGCTGAGAGGTTGTAATGAAGCTGTACAACCGAGATACAGTGTAGGGTGGGTTAAGTGCAAAGTAAAGTGATTAGTTGGATGACTGTGGTTCGTAATCAAAAGTCAGGCAAAAGTAATAGCCGCTGGCTGACTTTGATTTGCGTTGGAGCTTGGAACTATAGTAGTGGATGTTAGTTCCTCCCTTTTCCCATTACCCGCTGGACCTTCGAATGCTCACTCGAAGACCATCCCCATACAAAGATGACTTTTTGTGCATGTTGACAATGTGGAAGGTTTGAGTCTATTTCGGCAGTCTCTCTACTCGAAAGAAGAACCATTCGTTATAGCCGTGGGTATTGGTGTCATCGCTGAGAGTTAAGTAATAGTTGTTCGGGCTACTGAGGCTATGGAAAACTTGGCAAAGATTTCCGCTTTCAAAGCAAGAGTCAAACCGTACACTCTCAGCTGCTTGGGCAATAGGCGGAGCTGAAATCTCTTCGTAGAGCTTTGGATTGTAGTCATACGGGGAGGTTAGGTATATCTTAGAGCTTGCAACACCGAGAGGCTCATTGATGCTTGCAGTTGTTATGTGAGATCTTCGAGAGTAAATGCATCGCCAATTCGGCTCAACAAAGAACTCTAAGATTGATTTGCCTTCCCCATTGAACTTCGTCTTCGTAGCGATAGGTTCTCCTTGCCGGCTGAATTATCGCATGTGCGGCTTCTTAACCGAAAACACTCTATCCAGCAAATTTATTGGTTGTGGATCCTCGCCGTTATTACCATTGTATTGGGTCATTGCCTGTGGAAGCGCGAGTGTCTTGGGCCCGCTCTTAAGTACCTTTACCGAAAGATCTGTGGGTCTTAGCTATACAGTTAGTTAGTTAGCGGGTTCACATTTTCGACCACTTTCGGTAGCCTTCGTGCAGCTCATTTTGTAGACTTCCAGCTGCTGCGGGTGGAAGCCCTCCTAGTCCTCCTCGACCGACGTGTCCAGCATGCCTTGTTCAATAAAATATAAACGCCCAATGAGTTCCTGCGAGTTATACAGTTCGATCGTAACGCTGGCAGCTTTGCATAAACGCAACTGCGAACATCTGCCGCCGTCTCAATTACTATTAACTCCTAGAGTGATAGTTATAGATTATGACATAAGCGCTTCCCAACCGCAGTCGCTACGGCTCCACCAAACGGTTCAACCCGAAGCTTGATCAGCCGCTACCACCGGTGCTGAGCGACCGCGAACGCATTGAGTTCATTCTGACTGCAGTCTAGAATGTCTGCTATAAGCTGGAGAGATGCATGGACAACCAAAACCAAAAGATTAAGGCAATAGAAACAAAGCTGAGTGACACCCTCGTGGAGAAGTTCGATAAGTTGATCGAGTCAAGCTAAAAGGTATCACGCCTTATGGAGCGAACACAACTCCGGACAGGTTTGAGGCAACGTCCAACATCGACCGTTGACAGCGATAAGCAATTCGCAAAAGATATGGAGATAAGTGTAGTTAGATAGGAGCCCTCCACTGTGGAAATCTCCAATCAATTAACTTAGCCTACAAATCTGCCTATCCGACCATCCGATTAAACTATAACCTTAGGAGACAGCATGCCAGAACAACACACGTTGCCGATTGCTTCGTTGCTGCAAAGACGTGAGAACGGTGCGCCGAAGCCCACCGAATTATCAACGGTTTCCTAGAAAAAGTAGAGTTTTATTCGACGGCAAGACTAACAACAGCAGCTGAGTGTGTCCAAACTAACCCGCAAAGATAGTCTGAAGAAGTAGTAGGGAATCTAAGTGAAGGAGTAGGCAACGATTTAAATAGACAGTCCGACGCCGGTCAAGCAGACCCGCAGCAACACCAAAATCATTTTATCGCACGAGGAAATTGCGGAACCAGATTCAGCAGCACAGCCTGCAAGAGGGTCACCTAGGAGTTTCCAATTGCTTCCCATTCCAGTGTCCACTGACCCCGCACCGATTATGGTACGAATTCCGTAACAGTCAAAACAGGAATTTACATCACACTTAATGCGAAGGATGAGGGACTTCCACACCAGTCTAGCGCAGTCACTCTACACGGAATTCAGCGAGGGAAGGCTGCATTATAGGGAAATGAAGATTCGCTACTCCTGGTAGAATATGAACTTCTACTTTGACCTGAACAGGTAGATTTTAGACGGACCATCTGACTATCTAGGCAACCTAACCAACAGGATGCATCTCACCAAGCTCATTGACCGAACCACCCGCAACATCTTGGAATTCCTCATAAGAAAGTACCCACCATCAAAACATAAAATTGTCGATACTGAACTGGCGAATTCCATCATCGAAGTCAACCGAACATCAGACCTGCAGAACGATATCCTTCGGAACGCTGGCATGAGCTTCGCTGAAGAGGACCAGCGAGATTTCACACGCTCCATCAAACGATGGCTTAATATGGTCATCAGCGAAACTAAGACAGTGTATCCGTCCTTCAAGCAAGTCATCAAGGAAATATTCACGGATGGTGATAGCAGTCTCATGGGAGAGGAGACCGAACTGGAGTATGAGATTGGTCGAAAGATCAACGAGAATACGCCACTCTATACAGCTGAAGAAATGGATATGCCGGGGTTGCACCTCAAGGCACCGTAACTCCTGCGTATCCTCGTCAAGTGGACTGAGGAACTGATGAGCAACTTCCAGCAGAGCTAGCGGAAGATAATCGGAAACAAATCAGGCTTTAAATCAGTTACTCGTGGCCTAAGTATATCACTGACCCTCAAGCGGAAGTAAATGCTGGCCGAAAATCTGCGCAACATTTACAAGGAGGACATTGAGAAACGCATAAATAACCGGTAGCGACACATGTACAACATCATCAACGAACTAATGACGATGGCCTTGTAGGGTTTTACAGGCTACGAATACCTCAACGAGCGGGAGGTACTCATCGCTAAGATCTCGCAGTACTTCAGCGAATGCTCCGAGACCTACACTTTGAAGATGCTAAACAACCTGTTGGCGGGGCTCAACAAGACTCGCAGCAAATATTAGAATATCGTGTTGGAGTCGTCGGTGGACCTGGTAACATTCAGCGTGATGGATATCATGAGGTGCAAGTGTGTGGGCAGTCGTCAGCAGATTCTGCGTATATACAAGTAAATCGATAAGCGCAAGGATGACTTCGAAATTGTACGCGTGAAGAATAAGCTCAACGAAAGTACCAGGGATATTCTCATCAACTTCCGATTTCGCAGCAGCTTCTTGGTGTGTGAGATGCAGCTCGCATTGGGGGACTCCAAGGATTAGGTCAACGACCATTTCTGTCATAACCTGTATGAAATGCAGCGCAGTGTCTTCCCAGTTCTGTTCGAAAATGCCAGTCTGCTGGTCAACCTTGACACCCGCACCGGCTACTTCGACGCCAGCCGACAGTTAGAGTTCAAACCCAATCCAAAGTTCACGAGGTAGACTCTGAAGGTGGAGAATAACCGGGTATACTGCATCATAAACCATGAGCCCAACGAGATGGTGTTCCACAGCAACTCAGCACCTTACTGCTGTTCGTACTGCTCCAAATTCATCGGTTCGTACTGCTTTAGCCTGGAGTATCTACGCTGCTATCGGTGTATGGCGTGTATCTGCCCCAAATGCCTGCTTGCCAACTGCCAGGAGTTTATGTTGACGTACCTCAACCGCAACGAGAAGATAACCGAGATCAGCGAGTATGTTCGGATGGAGCCGTACTACTCTGGTTTCGGGTGCAACTAACAAGTCCTGCTCAAGGTTAAGGAAGCACTTCGATAGGAGGAATTTTTCAGTTACGTAATCGTCAACCAGTTCGATAGGAAAGGATTGAAGACCAATGTGTATAAGCTTGTGGAGGGACAGGTGGTTCGGGCATTCTCAACGCTTGAAGAAATCAAACCGGATATCATTATTGATTCGCCCGACAACTGGAGTGTCATCTGGCTGCCGTAGAAACCACTAACTCTCAAACTAACGGAACTACGGTTGTACCACAAGTACTGCCACCTTACAGACTACCCTTGGCACCGTCTCGAAGAGTTGCTGGCGGGCATGCAGGAAGCAGTGTGCGTTCTCAACAGCGAATAAAAGAAGGTGATGATACTCGACATCATTGAAGACCCCATGAAGATTGCTAGGGTGCTCACGAAGGCGACCATGCTGAGGCACATTACGGAAGAGAATAAGAAAGCTGAGATCAACTTGTAGCTGACTACGAAGGAGATCACCGATCTGCAGATCCTAACCTTTGTGGAGAGGAAGCAGATAGTGCGGAGTCTCAACCTGAGTGAAAACCATCTGGTAATCGTGAAGGAACTGAAAGAGTTCACAGGAGTGCAGGATCTCAACCTACGTGATAACATGATCGAGTCGATCCGAGAAGTGATGTACCTCAGCAACTTGCAGTATCTGGATTTGCACCACAATAGGTTAGCTGGAAAACTACCTAAGATGGATTTTCCTAGCCTGAAGACCCTCGATATCAGTCAAAACGAGCTTACTGATGCCAGCAGTCTCAGTGACTCGGCACTGCATCTCCTGGCTGTACTCTTCATCAGCCACAACAAACTCACCGAACTGCCTGTGCTGGTGTGCCCCCATTTAGAGATTTACTTCTTCTCTCACAATCTTATCGACAACCTCGAGAACTTCGTGTTGAGTCGTACCAAGCAGGTGCGCAAGATCTACGGCTTTAATAATTTGATCTGGGGTGAATTGCCTGATCTTAGCTTCCCGAGCTTGTAAGCAATTCTGCTCGAAGACAATAAGATCGAGGGCATATCAGCAATGTCCAAATGGAACCTCCCAGCACTCGAATATGTCAATCTCAGCTCGAACAACATTTCGGGTGGGCTACCAGTCGTCCGAGGGCTACCCTCACTCAAGAAGATAGACCTCTCTCAAAACAGACTGACCGATACCAACAGCATCTCCCTCTGCGAACTCAACAGTGTGAAATGGATGGATGTGTCTGCTAACGAACTCAGAGGTCCATTACCGAAACTGTCCTTCCCAGTGCTGGAAAAGTTGGTATTGGGATTTAACAAACTGACAAGTATTCTCAACTTAGAATGTTCTAACCTTCCGCAACTCTCGATGCTGACACTCAACACCAACATCATCGATCAACTGCCAGTTCTCAAAATGTCAAATCTGCGCCACATCGACCTGTCGAATAACGGCATTACCAGTCTTGCAGCGATGACTGAATGGCGCCTACCTCGCATTCATATCATCCAGATCAACAGCAACTCTATCGTCGGTAGCCTTCCACTCTTGTTTATGGATAGCCTGCAGGAACTGCACCTAGACAGCAACGACATCAACGAAATACAATGCCTGAGCCAGAAGCAGCTGATTCCGCAGATTAAGGTGATCTCGGTACGAAATAACAAGACTAAATTGCTCGAGGGTGGTTGCTTGGTTATGAATGCAAGTCGTTCTTTCCACCGAGCTCTTTCGGGAATATGGAAAGTTCGATCACGACCGGCAGACTACAATGTAGGGCCCGACACTTTCGAGTGATTTTACTCATACGTAGTGAAGAAAGTCATTTGTGGGTGCCTCCGTAGTCGAAGGTTGGAATTTGTATTCGCTGTGGGCGGCTTGGTGGAAACCGCGGAGGTTTGGGTGGTTGCTGATCGTTTATCGGTCTGCTTTCAACGTGCCTTAAACCCGGAGGGACATTATTCGTGGGACTTGGCGGCCCATCGTCATTGACTACTTCTAGCAAGTCCTCTTCGCTTGATTTCGGAGGCGAACCTTGTGGTGGAACTACTAACTGTGGTTGGGCTACTGCTTCTGTTACTGTTGTCGATTCGATGTGTCTTAGAGCTTGATTGGGTAGTTGCTCATATATGTGGACTTCTGATGGATGCAAGCCATCGATTGGATGCGGTTTGAACAGAGAAAATTCTTGCATCCGGTTGTTTGTTTGCACGACCGTCACTTGTGGTTGTTCCATTCGATTATCCGTAGTTGCAAGTTTATCCCTTTCCCAACTGCCATCTTGCCTGATGGGCTATCTCGTCAGCTACTGCGTTGCTTTGCTGTCCTGCTCGATCACAACCTCCTTCTTCTCGACGTGGCTGCTTGTTCGTTTTACAGGCTCTTTCGTTTTAACCTTGTCCTTGTGCTTATCAAGACCGTAACAACAGCCCATTAAAAATAGGTGTATTATACTATACCGCGTTGTCTTCCCAGCAATATAATTTATATCCCATGATATCTAGGTCTCAAGTGCCGATAACTCGCACCGATGAAAACGTCATGACCGACATTAAGTATTCCAAACCATTCTACATAGCTACGGTAGTTGGGGGCTGCAAGAGGGGCTGTGGTCTCGTGATCTTGACATCAACCAGCTGCTGGAAATCATGAACCGGTCCGTGGTAGAACTTAAGCAACTTCTTACCACATTGCCCAACCGAGAGCGGACTATAGAGTTCGAAAGACGCATTCAGTTGATCGAAACCAAATTAGAAGGGACCATCAAAGCACGAGCTAGTCGCGCAATCGACGGAGAAGTGCTTCGATCAGATCTTAATGCACTGCTGGCAGAAAAATAAGCACGTATCGAAACCCTCGAACGGATGATTCAGAAGTACGAGATGAGTGGCAGCGATAAGCAGGAACGATTAGCCAGCATCGAAGATCAGCTCAGATGGAATTCGTAGATGTTAGCCTAAAAGGACTTGTTGCTGGCTGATGTGACATCAAAACTTGAAGACGAGATCAAACGCTCAGGCTACTATCGCGATGCCATCAACGCGATGAAGCGGAATATCGATAGTCAGCGCGGTCGCAACGATATCGATAAGATTGTCTTGAGAGGAGTCAACCTTCCCAACCTCAGTGAAAGTTCCAACATTAACTTCCAGGAGCTTTCGAAGATGACGATGACACGCAAAGACGAGAAGGATATGGTGGTGAAGGCTCATATATTGTCACTCATGAAGGATATGGAGGACTATCTGAGAGGGGTCAAGATCATCAGTCTGGAGGCTATCACCAACACTCTTCGACCTCTCATGACGTTCTTGAACATCGCCGCAGTTGATCAACCGCACATTCTATACCGAAGAATGAGATAAAGAGTGGAAGCAATTGCAAGTCTCTATCACTCCCATATCACTAAAATCAAGGAAGTTCATCCATAGTTAAGGGATGTTGAGGTCGATCCTGCAATTGAGCAACTCCGAAAGGAATCAGGCGTGGAGAAGGTATCGATTGTGGATGGATTTGTGTACTTGGAGAAGGGAGGGGCTAGTCACGAAACCGACCAGCTCAGGAGAACCATGAATACAATCGTTATCGAGCTCAAGGCAATTTCATAACGGTATCCCAAGTTAAAGGATGAACTCACTCATTGCGGAGTACTTACGTTACTGGAACAGCCATTATGGAAGCTAGGTTCGCTCGACAATGTAACGCAAATCATTCAGTATGTACCAGAAGCTATTCGAGTGGAGAATATCAGTAAGAGCACCTAAAGAAGTAAGACTGAGCTGCATCTTCGAGCCTTATTGAGAGCACTGCTTACTGACTTCGAATTGGCGAAACAAGGAAAGCAGGGTTTTCTCGACTAAGCGATCATAATAGGGCTCACAAAGTAGTTGGAGCAGTTTGGAGATTTGGAAGAATTGTTCCGACTGTACTATCCGGCATCAAGAGGCCTCCGTGAGGTATAGAAGATTGTCGAGAGAGTAGTTGAAAGGATTGTGGAGGTGCCGGTCATAACCATCGTTGACCGACTTGTGGAGAAAATTGTGAATGTCGAGAAGATAGTGTAGGTTGAGAAGCCTATTCACATTCCAGTCGAGGTTATCAGGGTCGTCGAAGTAAATGTCGATCGCATCGTGGAAGTCGAAAAGATCATTGATAGAATAGTGTAGGTTCCCACTGTTGTCGAAAAGATTATCGAGGTGGTCAAGGAGGTCGAAAAGGTGTTCGAAATTGAAAAGATAGTGGAGGTGGAGATCATCCGCGAGAAGGAAGTCATTGTGGAGAAACAGGTCCCTTACTATATCACCGAATACAAGGAAATCGAAATTGTAGTTGAGAGGTTGGTGCCTGTGGAGACCATCGTGGAAAGGATTGTTGAAGTTCCTGTGATCGTCGAAAGGATCGAAGTGATGATCAAAGAAGTTCCCAAGATTGTGGAGGTGGAGAAGTATATCGATAGGCCTTACAAGGTTGTAGAGGACAGAGAAGTCCATATTGTGGAAAACCATATCCAAGTGAAGTACGAACCAGTCGATCGAATCATCGAGAAGTTAGTACCGGTAGTGAAGATTGAGCAGGTGCCAGTGGAAATTGAGAAAATCGTAGAGAAGATTGTGAGAGTGGTCGAACGACAAGAAATCATCAAAGAAGTGGAGGTCATTCGAGAAGTTATTGTGGAGAGGCAAGTACCAGTGGAAGTCATTCGCACTGTCAAGGAAATTGTTCCGTTGGTGCAAGAAGTTATCAAAGAAGTTGTTCGTCGGGTAGACGTGCCTGTGATAGTTGAGAAGCTTGTGGTTGTCCCAGTTGAAATTATTCGAATAGAGATTCAGACTGTCGAGCGAGAGAAGATAAAGGAAGTGCCAACATAAGTCATCAAAATCGTTACGGAAAGGCAAGTGGTGGAACTGGAAAGAATTGTACACCATATTGAGAGAGTACCGGAGGTGCACACAGTGACTGTGGAAAAGATCGTGGAAGTGCCACTAATCCACGAACGAATTCGAGAGGAGCGAGTAATCGTGGAGAAGATCATCGAGAAACTTGTGGAGGTTCCCAAGGTGGTCGAGGTATAGCGCATCGTTCAAAAGATAGTTGTGGTGCCACGAATCGTCGAGCGAATTGTGGAGGTGCCGCAGATTATCGAGAGAATTGTGCAACGCATCGTCGAAGTCGAGAAAATTGTGGAAGTGGAGCGAGTGGTGCAGGTACCCGTCATCTAAGAGAAAATTGTGTTCGTGGATAGGGTGATCACGCAGGTGGTGGAACAGGAAGTAGTTGTAGATAGACTCGTGGAGAGACTCGTCCCGGTCGAGACTGTGGTTGATCGAATCGTCGAAATAGAAAAGGTTGTGGAGAAACCAATTTAAATTCGACAGGAGGTACCTCGAGAGCTGACAGTGGAACGTATTGTTCCAGTGACAAAGCAAGTAGAGAAACTGGTGGAAGTTTAAGTTGAGAAGATAGTAACTCTTGAGGTTAAGACGCCCATCGACCGTATCGTGGAAAAACTCGTGCAGGTCGAACACTATGTTGAGAAGATTCTGAAGGAGCCTGTGGTCCAAGAAAAAGTGAAAATACTAAGAGATGTGGAGGTACAGCTGGTCGAGGTCGAGCGAAGGTTAGATAAGATAGTGGTGGAGAAATAGTTTGTCGAAATATAAAAGTCAGTGCCGGTTGTACACAACCAGATCATCGAGGTGCCTACAGAAAGGACAGTGAATGTGGCAGTGTAATGCGCATATGAAGTCGCTAAAGAGGTTCCAGTCATGCATGAAAAGGTGGTGGAAGTGCATACTCAACGTACAGGAATACACGAAGTTTAAAAGCTAGTCGAGAAAATGGTGAAGGTTCCACACGTCGTCGAAGTTGAACGTACAGTGCCAGTAATTCTCCTGCAGCAGTAAGCTGTACCAACTCGCATTGACAATGTTGTGGTGGTACCACTCATCCAGCAGGAAATCAGACAGGTTCAAGCCAAAATAGAAAACCCTGTGGCGGTTATGACCATCCAGAACCAAGTTCAGTTGGTCGAACGACTCATCTAAAAGTTGGTGATACAGAAGGAAGTTCAAACTATCGAAAAGATTGTGAACTACATCCAAACTCAGATCCAGCCTGTCGATAGGATTGAGGAGAAGATTGTAGAAGTCCGCAGTACAGTTGAAAAGTTGGTGGAGGTTCCAACGATAGTTGAGAAGGTCGTTGAGAGAATCATTATGATGCCTCAGGTGGTCGAACTAACTAGAGAAATCAACACAATCCAGCAGGCTGAAGATTTGGAAGGCATGCCTCGACCTAAGCGCATACTCACAGACTTGGAGCTGATTGACATATTCGCAGTGTCCCTTGACAAACTCTGGCGTACCAATCGGGATATTGAAACAGGTTTGCCTGAAGACATTGCCCAATTCATCGAAAGTAAAACTTCACCGAAGAACATGACAAAAAGTGCTATCTTCGCATCATCTCAAACAAGCTACACGAGTCAGTCACAGTTACTTGCTTCCTCGAGGGTTGTCAATCGTGAGGTTTCATTACCACCGAACCGCACGGCGGCTGAACTCGTCGAACTCATGGCATCAAGGCTATGCGCGATTAAGCAATAATTCCCAACTGCCGACTTGGGAGCAAGTGAAGGTATCTGTCACACCTACCTCACCAATCGCGGCAAGGTCTGGTTGGATATGGAAAGGGAGTTGGACAAGTCTCATGCAGATTTGCAGAGAACTCGCGTAATCAGTGAACGCAACAGCGACATTATGCACAACCTCAAGCTCTCCTACGATATTCTGTTTGAAAAGTACAGAAAGCAGGACACGCTTTTGAGCGATATCCGTACACTTGCCGAAAAGCTCAGTCTTCAGGAACTGTTGGATATGCTTGGCGACCCGAAGACCGAAAGATCACTGCTTAGCGAACGAAACCCACTTTCTGAAAGAGTTACTTTGAGTCCCTTGAGGTCGAGTGTTGGCCCAAGTGAAATTGACCCGAATTTCAAGCAATTGCAAAATGACCTAAAGCAGAAAGTAGAGTTACTTGCCATACGCGACAAAGAGTTGGCCACTTTAAAGAGCGATATCTCAACAATGAACCTGAAACAGAATGAGTCAAACGAATAGCTCAGGAGACAGTTGGCTCGTTACTTGGAGCAGCAGAAATCTCTGCAGGAAGAATTAAAAGTTGTGAAGACAGCGAAGTAGGCTGTCGATCGGGAGTATGAACGTGTTAAGAAGGAAAGAGACGGATTGAGAGTGGAATACAACCTATTCAAGCAGGAGTCCATTGAACTGAAGGCGAAGCTGCACAAGACTGAACTGAACAAGTCCACCCAGGATATCAAGGCATCTTACGAAAATCAAATAAGAGATTTGAAGACTTCTCAAGATCAAACCAACCAAAGATACACGAAGGATGTTGCGGTACTGCGCCAGACTGTCGAGTCATTGGAAGTAGGCAGGACAAACTCCATCAAGGAAATTGACTCATTACGAATTCAACTGAGCCAAATGGAGGTATCCAGAAATGAGGCTGCAGCACTTGTACAGCAACTCCAGAACTAACTGCACCTACTTCGAAATCGACCTCAGCCATCATCGTCATGCAACCATGAACCATAGTTTAGTAATCTCCGCGAAAAATACCGTACGTTGGAGCAACAGAAGCGTGATCTTGAAAGATCCGTGGAGGAATCGAATAGGAGTGTGGAACAGCATTCCCGGACGATTGCAACCCAACAGAAACAGATTAGTGAGCTCATTGAAGAGACTACCCAGCTCAGACAAGAACTACATGGTAAGGATAAGGATTTGCTATACTTCCGAGCTGATAACGATAAGCACGAAAGGGCCAAGGCAATGGTGAGGAACGAAGTTCAATCCTATCAAAACCAAATTAGCGTGTCACAACGGCAGAATCTCATGCTCATTGATGAACTCAGAAGCCTACGAAATTCCCGCTAAGAGCTCGAAAAGGAACTGTTTAAGCTCAAGCAATAACACGGTGAAAGAAGCACAACTGCAACCAAACCACAATCTGCTGAGCTTGATAATGCGAGTAGAGACCGACCTTCATCAGTGGGTGACGTGCAGATGAGGATACAAACAGAACCAACATCTGCGGATAAAGGGTTAAGCTAGAGGTTGTACACACAGCCAAACCAACCAGCGACAACAATCACAACAGTACCCCCCCAGCCTCAGGCGTTCACTCCGAGCTCACCATCTCCCAACCTTGTAGCATTAATGACTTCAACAGTGTCGACTGACGTACTCCCGGCAGAAAAGAAACCAGAGTTAAACGCTGGAAATAACCAACAAAAGTCACCTCAATCTCAGTTCGCTCCAATGAGCCCAGTGAATATTCTTCGTGCCACCTCTGAGGGAACAACTCCCACCGAGGCTAGGACTTAGGCATCACCTTTCAGTACCATCAACCTCCAAGACTTCATAAGCCTAAGAGTTGAAGATATGTTGGCGAGCAACGTTATGCTGATCATCATTGATAGAATACGCGATGAGATTCGCCAGGGGAGGATGAATGTATATGAGCCACGCAAAATCCTGCTAATGAACTACGACCCTGCCCGCCTTGATAGACTTCAGGTACAGTTCCTCGATCCAGTCAGTCAAGAAGATTACAAGGATTGCCTGTACTGCTCTCCGGAGCTTATTCGTGGATAGCTGCCCACCGAAAAATCGCTAGTTTATAACATTGGACTCATATGGGATGAGGTGCTGCATGGCTAACGACACTACCGCTCAACAGAATAGATTCTCAACAAAGCAAGTACGCGTATTGTTACAGTAGACGACTACAAGGTACGGAACACGCGAATCAACCCAATCTTTAAGAACAGCCTCTTCGAAATGCTCCAAAAAGACCCAACAAAACGCATTAACTTTAACGAAGTGCAGAATAGACTTTCCCTTCAGAAGTATATCCATAAGGAGGAACGAGTGTATGCTTAGAGAACTCGCAGAGATCGCCCACCGTACAATAACTGATACGCACATTTAAATCAATTGCTATTACAGTGCTGACTTGCTTAACTCATCCATAATAACTCCCATTCGCCAACTCATAAACATAAACGGTCTGTTACCGAACACGAACTGATCATTATCCTCCACCGAACTTCTTGCCGAACATGATCATCTGAAGCTGATCGTAAAGAGCAAGCACACCTGCTCCGGCAACACCTCTGAGAATGTTAGCAGCGGCACCCTTGAAGAACGATCTAACTCCTTCCTTGGCGAAGATCACTTGAGCACAGTGCAGAGATCCACGATAGACCTCACCTCCTCCGGAGGTCATCATCATGCGTCGACGAATGGTGTCGATGGGGTAGGAAGCCAGACCGGCTCCAACAGTCACGCACCAGCCCAACAGGAAGTTAGCGAGGAAGTTGTCGCGAAGGTTATCAGGGAGCGATGGCTTAATGGTGTCGTACATACCGAAGTACAGGCCACGGTAGATGACGATACCGACGCAGCTGATAACGAATCCTCGATAGAGTCCGACAGGACCGTCGACCTTAAGGGTCTTGCCGAAGACGTCAAACAGACCGTTGAACTCCTTGTTGCCTCCTTTCTTGGCATTCTTGAGGTCATTAGTAAGACGGGTTCGAGCGTAATCCAAAGGATAGACGAATGCGAGCGAAGCCGAACCGGCAGCTCCTCCAGCAGCAAGGTTTCCAAGGAACCAGCTTAAGTATCCATCTCTCTTCTTATCTCTGCCGAAGAGCTTCTTGAAGTAGTCCTTGAAGGCAAAGTTAAGGGCTTGGGTAGGGAAATACCTCAGAACGTTAGTGAAGTTGCCCTTCCAGAGAGCGGAGAAGCCCTCCTCAGCAACCACTCGGGTTCCACACTCAACAATACCACCGTAGGGCTTGGTGAGAGTTCCGCGCTTAAGCATCTCGTCCATGTTCTGGATTCGGAGCTTGATAAGTTCGATGGGAGCAGCCACAGTCTTGGAGACTGCAGCGGAAACACCACCCATAAGGAAATCCACTAAGAAGTGCCCGTCCTTCTTGCCGCCCTTCGCCTCGGTCATTTAAGAATTGTTGTTTATTAACTTGTTGAACGCACCACACTTAAATCATACGCAAGTGGTGGAGGTTCCACAAATTTGAGGTTGTTAATTAATGCTAATCGGGCACGGAACGTGACAGTGCCCAACCTCACCAACCAACTTTCCATGATTTCGCTTGTAGGAGACATTCAAGAGATCAGCTGCACAAGGCTAACGATAACAAACGACCAACAGTCAATGGTTTCAAACGCAAAGGACTCGGAAGTAGGATTTCGTGTATCAAAAATCGTCGTTTTGTGCCAAGGTGTCTGCAATGTTCGCAATCAACCTTACCATCAACAATCAAGCAGTCAGCCACTTGTCCTTTACCAGGATCAACGGCTACGTCTACTTCAATGCAGTTTAGCGGCAAGAGAGCCACCGGATATCCAGTCGCCCTCAATTAATTTTATTGTTATATCGTCTATAATTCGTCGCACCGATATCGTTAAGCATGAACGTCTCGCTTCCCCGAAGCTCCCTACCCGTTTGTTCGGGAGCACACCACCTGCCCTAGCTAGGCTCCGAACCAGAGAAGGAGAACTACTAAAGGCTCATGAGTACAGCTTGATTCGAGTCAGACGTCAACACGATTGGCTGCATCAAGCGCTCGAAGGACCGCAACAGTAAGGAACAGTCCTTCAGGGATACAGTAAGGCTTGGAAGCCACCGACCTACCACTGTTAATCGTTTTCGCAGGGCCACCGTCTATGGCAGGCTGCCCATTACCAACCGAGCAGAGAAAGAACACGAGTAGAAACCACGTTAATCCCAAGAGCTACTACAGAAGGAAACAGACCCACTGTACAGCGATCCAAGCGTACTCCAGCAGTACCAAATATTGTCGCATATCGGCAAAGGCAGTTATGCAGTGGTTTCGTCTGCCATCGAAAAATCAACTCAGAAGAGCGTGGCTGTGAAGATCTACGAAAAGGTTGCGATTCGCGACCCGCAACGCTTGGAGAACGTAAAGCGATAGATAAAGAACTTGAAGAGTTTGCATCATCGCAACATTGCCACCCTCTACCATGCTGTCTACGACAAGAAGAGGTTATACCTCTTTATGGAGAATGCTGGAAAGAGTAGCCTGCATAGCCTGCTCCGTCGCAAAGAGTCCAAACGCTTCACTGAGCACGAAGCCAGCAACTACTTCAAACAGATTCTGGCTGCGATGGCATGCTGTCATCGGCAGGGCATTTGCCACCGCGACATCAAGCTGTAGAACATACTAGTGAACGACAACAATCAAATTAAACTCATTGATTTCGGGTTCAGTGTGAACAGTCGCAGCCGGTTGAACACCTACTGCGGAACACCAAGTTATATGGCGCCAGAAATCGCCGCGAAGACAAGTTATGAAGGCTGGCAAGTGGACATTTGGTCATGTGGAGTACTGCTCTACGTTATGCTCTGTGGCAGCTACCCCTTCCGAGGGCTCGATGAAAAAGAGCTCTATCGTAAAATTCGGGCAGGCAAATACGTGTTCCGTGAGGAACTTGACATTAGTGCGGGTGCAAAACGACTTATCGGCAAGATGTTGAAAGTTCTACCCAGCGGCCGTTCCTCAGCCGAGTAGCTACTCTTCGATAAGTGGCTGGACCAGTGAGTTGCAAGCTGATTAATTCATAATATAATTCATCATGGAAGGCAAGATGGAAGCCAAGATCATCGATAACTACATCATCACCAACCAGAAGCTCGGTGAGGGCACCTTTGGAACTGTTTATCGAGGCTACCTCAAGGACGACAAGGCGAAGATCCTAGCCGTCAAGCAGATTGAGCTGAAAAACTTAAAGGGCGACTACCGCCTGCTCAAGCGGGAACTCGAACTACTGAACCTGCTCGAATCCCCGAACATTGTTAAGTTCTACAAACCAATGCGTACCCCGAACAACCTGTACTTCTTCCTGGAGTACTGCCAAACTGACTTGAAGAAGTACATGAAGAGCAAGAAGGAAGGCTACTTATCGTAGGCCGAAGCTGTGAGCTTTCTGAGGAATATCTGTGAGGGATTCAAAGTGCTTCAGCAAAACAACGTGATTCATCGTGATATCAAGCCAGCCAACATCCTCATCAAGAATGGAGTCGCTAAGATCACCGATTTCGGGTTCGCTCGCATCGTCGATAACGTGGATGACAAGGTTGCACATACCTTCCTAGGCTCGCCGTTATACATGTCTCCGGAGATACTCGCCAAGAAAGAGTTTAGTGCAAAGTGCGATGTCTGGTCGCTAGGCATGACTTTCTACTAGATGCTCTATGGCAGGACACCTTGGACTGCAGGCAACATACCCGCGTTATTGTAAAACATTCGAACAAGGAAACTCGAATTCCCAGCACAGCCTCATCGTTCGCAGTAGGTCAAGCAACTGCTGCAGTCGATGCTGGCAGTGAGCGAGGAACAGCGGATAAGCTGGAACGACATATTCCTGCACGACCTCATTACCGGAATCCACAGCAAAAAGGTGCAGGAAAAGCTCAACTAGATTGCTGGCAGTGAACTCGAGAGTCTATAGAAATCATTTACACTGAACCAACTGTACATCAACAATAACCGTGTGCTCAACCAAGCACACAATATCGAGTCGCTGGAGGAATCTAATATCTCTCGGCAGGAGTCCGAAAAGGAGAAGGTGGTTAGCAATAATGACCACGAGGCCGACCTCAAGTACCAGCAGATGCGCCAGCGCTAAGAGGAGGCTGTTGAGAAGGTCGATCGATACTTCCGATACCGCCGCAACGTCTTGGTGTATGTCAATATCACCACTAACCTGTTCTTTGGGCAGTGTAAGCAGTTACTGCCTCCTTCCCTCTTCTATATGGGAGTCTACAGCCTGCAAAAGTACCAGGTGCATGGCTACCACGAGCTCATTAATATTTTCAATAGCAAGATGGAGCTCGAGAGGTTTGCAGAGGTCGAGTGGAAACTCTATAAGACGAGCAACTACTACTGGAAAACACTCAAAAGCTTCAAGACCGATAACCGTTACCTCCTGCCGTACTTTAAAGAGGTCTTCAATGTTTCCACGCGCTTCTTCGAAAAGAATGTCATCGAGGAGGATCTTATGCAGGTCTACAAAGCCTTCGAAGAGGAGCACAACGAGAAGTTAGCAGATTTTAACCCCAAAGTCTACGAATAGGTCATTGATTGCATCCTCGCAAGGTTGCGCAAGCAAGGCGTCAGCTCCAGCTTGATACATTCTCTGGAAATCTGTCGACGACCCTTGGAGAATCTAACCGAGTAGATCGACTTCTACCAGCTCTACGAGGAGGAAGCCACCGAACCCGTATATAAAACCTAATCGGTGAAGCAGGCCGTTAGTGTGGCCAACTGACATGCGTTGGAGTAATTGACTGCTATTATTAATAGTTGGCACCCTATCACCAAACCAAATGAGCCGCAAAGAGCAAATCAAAAGGTTGAAGCAGCTCGAGAAGAGGCATAAGGGCGGTGGCTTCCACGACCCTGACCAGCAGAATCTCGATACGTATGATTTTGGTGAGCTCCCGGAGGATCGGCAATATGATAGGATGCTTGCTGAGGCTGGCAAACCGCACAAGAAGGTTAAACGCAGCGACGCCAATAGTGAGTTGTTTTTCGAGAGCGACCCCAAATACAAGGCAAAGAAAGCCACCAAGCCAGAGCCCAATGAGGAAGAGTTCATTAATGGAGAAGACAACTTGGATGAAGACTTCCCTCAGATGGACAATGCCACCCCCGAGGAGGAGAACGAAATGGCAACGACTTTTAAAGAGCTGAGAAAGAAGAATAAGCTGGATACCCATCTGCTGGACAGAAAGCTCAGAGAAATTAACGAGGAAGATGAGCAGGTGCTCCACTCTATCCAAGCCGCAAAGGACGTTACTGAAGAGGAATCTGTTCACCTGCGCAACCAATTTGGCTTGTATAAGAAGCTGGTGGAGCTGCGTTACCATTTCGAAAAAACTTTCCAATCAGTCAAGCGACTACCCACTTTAAACTACGCTCCGAAGGATGCGACTCTGGAAAGCAAGAATAACTAGCTGAAGTAAGTCGTGACAGGTAACCTCGACAACTGCCTTTCACTCTACGAAGAGTTGGCGAGTAAGACTCAAAGTACCTAAACCCACATCAACATGGACATCGATGATGTTGAGCTTCTTTATGAGCACTATCGCAGCTCCACAGAAGCTGCTCACAAGGCTGTTGAGAAGAGCATTATCAAATGGTCCAACAAAACTGCTTTGCTTTCGCAGATTTCCCAATCTAACTACACGTCCTTGCTCATGCAAACACCCATAGGCCAAGCTGGGAAAGTGCTCACCAGTCTTGACAAAGTGTTGCCCAAGTCGAGACTTAAGCGAAGTGTGTTCCGTCAACTATTTGCCCCACCGGAGGACATTAAACAAACCACCAACGACCAAATCTTCGACGACTTCGACCTCTTTCATCAACTCGAGAAGTAGTTTGAGGAAGAAGTCATCAAGGATGAGGATGGCTTGCTCCTGAGTGCCAGTAAGAAGTATCTACAGGAACGAAACAGCAAGTCGCAAGCAGACAGGAAAGAGGTCGATCGGAAGGCCAGCAAAAACCGAAAGTTACGCTTCGATGTGCACGCTAAACTAGTAAATTTCATGGCTGGGCAGGATAACCCCTACGTCATTGAGGCACGCGACGAAATCCTCAGGAACTTGTTCAACAGCGGTGGAAAGGGAGACGAGCAGCCTGTGGACTACATTGATATGTGACTGTGTTGAAAGTGAATTAGTTCAGCTGGATCACTCGTATTGGTGCTGGCGTAGCGAAGATACTTGTGGGTCATCCTGGAAGTTGTCACTTTGCAGCACAAAACGTGGAAGCTTACCCCGATATCCCCATTGCACCACCATATCCTTCCAAAATTGAACTTCCTGATCAAGGAATGTGGATTAATCCTCCTCAGCAAGTAGTTCCAGCATCTGCACCTCCTTACTCCTCAACTACCGACGATAGTGGATGACTTCCTCCAGGTAGCTAAGCAGAAACTGCAGCATCAACACCTTTGTCCGAACATCGCTTTCCAGCCGGTAGTCTACTAGGATTTTGGAACTGATACTCTCCAATGTCGGGATGAGCTGCTGAATGACAGTCAACCGGGTGAGGATGTTGTAGTAGATGGAGTCCAGCTCCCTTTTGTAATCTGTGGTCACTGACGGGTATATCTTGAGCAGATTGCATTTATGCACGATGGTTAGCGCAACGTGCTACGACTGTCCCATCGCTTCGCCCAGCACGAGCAGTGTATCTGTCTTACACTTTAGCGAAAAGCTTTTATGCTGAAGTATCTCGACGAGCCTTTCGAAGGGATAGTTTATCCTGTTGACTGTGCAGTGCTCATTATCGATGAGATGCATGAGCACGTTGACGGCAAGTTCAATCACCCGTTTCATGTTGAGTTCGTACAAGTATTCGTAGTAGCGCTCCTGCAGTGCATATACACAGAGCTCGAGGATCAGCTTGCATTGCGAGGCTAACAACAAATCAGGCAGCCGTCCCACATTTGAGCAGTAGCTGTTCAGGAAGGTCATCAAATGCAGCGCCAACCTATCAATGACTTTATCGATATACCATCGACCTAGCTGGTTGAGGATGTGATCAAGTATCATCGAACTCTTTAGCTCCCCGAACTGCGGTAGTTAGCAGCACTGTGCCAAGAAGGTTAGCACGTCCTGCAGTACTAGCAGCCCAGCATTGCATGAAATGAGATCAGCAAATATTGACAGCAGCGAAGGTGGTAACTTTACCGATCCAAACTCATTGCACATGGCAATCAGACTAATCGTTTTTGTGAATTCAGACAGAGGACAGGAACCAGTCAACTAGTCCTGCTCCAGCTTGCCTGAAAATTACCTTTGCTTCAAGATGCAGGCAGTGCAGTACCTTAGTATCTCCTCAATTGCTGCTACAGACACTCTACAACCCACCTTGGCTTCCTCCTACTCTTTGAGGAGATCCTCATTGATCTGTTCAATTATGCTCACGATCTGTATTGGCATCTCCGCAGTATTGGGTTCTGGTAGTTTCAGCTGTGCATTTCCTTTACCGCCTTCCCGAACGATCTACTCACGCCGGCTCTTTAGAATGCCGTTGATCTTTTTTCTCCGAATCGCTGTCCGAAACATCTCCCGCTTTAGCGAGAGGCGCTCCATATTATTTAAACTTTACAGCATCAAACGATAATGCAGAATCATCAATCAGAGAATCAGAACACGCTGTTCTTCATTGTGGAAATATTCAGAGCTGAGCTTAAGCCTACGAAGAAGAGCATCACCCCGAATAAGCAGTACACGGGGAATTTCCAGTCTATCTTGGCCAGGCGATAACGGGAGGTGAATGTCTCAGCAACCCAGATAATAGGAGCAACAAAGAACACCACACTGCCCGAGAAGGATAGGTTAAGACCACCGGAACCCGCGGTTGAATCGTTGTAAGCACTGGAGTATGGGTAGCTGGTGTTGTATAAGTTATACAACACTGTGTCAGTATTGGTAGTCTGATAGTTTGCGTAGTTGACGCTGATAATGGTCTTGTTTAAGCCGATCAGTGGATTGAAGCTGAACAGATAGTTGACAAAGTAGGCGAGGATCCAGCCGATGGTTGCGGTATTGTAGTTGGCAAGGTGCTGCACCTCGATGACGTAACTTAAGAACAGGTTGCGCAGCATGCAGAACCCGAGGATATAGTAGAACTACACCTCGTAGTAGCTGATGAGCAGCATAATACCCACCCGATAGCCCATCAGCAGCATGTTTAGTTGAGACAGGAACTGGTGGCACTAGGGGCTGCACGACCAGTTCAAGAGAATGACAAGACAGACCAGCAGAGTATCCACCAAGGGAAAGGCGTAGAAGAAGATAATGCTGCCTGTGAGAGTAGTTCCGCTGTTCATGCTGGTCAGCACGAGGTAAAGATATGGCATGGCCAGCCAGTACACAGCCACAATGATAGCGTACCCCAGAAACGGTAAGAAGGCATTTCGAAAGATCAAGCCCCACTTATACCTGGGTTCGATGTTGATATGCAAACACATACCAAGGATGCTCGTGAGTCCCAACGCAGCGAGAACAAACTGCCACTCAGCATAGACCGGCAGCATGAAGATCGTCATCAGAATGTCGAGTGCCATCAGCCCTAAGAAAGAAATTCCCGCACCGATTAACTTCCTTTGCCAAGAAAGCTTCAGGGTCACGTCGAGCACGTAGAAACTGTTGGCTAGCTTCCACATGAGCCACCCGAAACCAACTGCCTTGGCGATGGTAGTAACATCAGCGGTGGGGGCAGTAGTGCTTAAGGTTGCAGCGGTAGCCGAAGCAGCTCCAACACTATTTTCAGCTACTACGAAGTTGTTCCCGTAGTAGTACGATAGTGTGGTGGCGAGCATATTGTTCAGGAAGTACATGCCTACGTAGAATCCTACCGCAAGCAGCATCGATGCGAACATAGCCAGGTAGTATGCCCAGTGCACTGGCTCCGGTTCATCCCCATTCGTTGTTAGAAGTTGCTTGGCTGGTTGCTCACGTTTCGGAGTGCTGTCGGGCTGTGTTTCCAACTGCTGTTCTGGGTTCATTGCTGTTAAGGTTTATATAATTCTGGCATAATGCTCTCGATATACCAATAGAGTTCCTTGATATTGATTGATGTTATGATTGAACTCGACAACTTGAACTCCCCCGCAAATGAACAATCCTCCATGCGATTGAGCAGCGCTGTGGTGTTGCTCGACCGCAAGCCGGCACCCATAAAAGCACTCATCTGTAAGAACTTGGCACTGCAACGCAAGAGTATCTTCACGAATGTCTGTCAAGTAGCTTCCGAGTCTATCTTTAGATAGTCACTCCGTTGATATGTCTGCTGTTCACTTTGGTTGTGCAAGAGATTGTGCAGGACAAGGTGGTCGGCAAGATAGGTTCGTTACCTTACCCTCAGCCACTCAATATTCCTGGATTGCTGACGCTGGTCCCGCAGTTCAACCTTACCTGCAAAGAGTTCTACTTGTACAAGTATAACGTGTCGGATGCTGCCGAGGTGGAGAAGCTGCTCAGCCGTACCCTATCAGCACCTTGTGCGGAAGTGGGAAGAGAGTCGCCATATTTCTTGCCATCGAATGATCTCAACTTCGACGTGATGGAGAAAGTACGAGAAGCTGATAAGGAAACTTTCATGCGCAACACCGATCTAAAAACCGACATACCTGACGGCATCATTCATTTCAATAAGGTCACTTCGAATGAATTAGATGTAATCCTTGGCATCAACGATTTGCGTCTGCCTTAGTACCACCGTTCCAACGGCATCACGAAGATCTCGATCAGTGGGAATGAGACCAGCATGTTTAATGGATACTTGAGGGTCACTGAGGGCTAGCTATCTCTCATGGATTTGGTGGCAAGGGCATACCTGAACACATACTCGCCCAAGGAGATCATTATGAGTTCAGTCATGTACATGCCTTTCAGCGGAGAGGACAGATCACTACTCACAAGAATCGTTAATGTTATCGGCTCGGGACTATACCCTCTTGGACTGTCCCTCTTATTTCCCGTATTCCTTTATGCAGTCGTGGCCGAGAAGTAGGAAAGGCTTCTCGAGAATATGAAGACGAACGGATTGTCAATGGGAAGCTATTGGACCGTCACATTTCTGTTCAATTTTGCACTTTCGGTAATTACCTTCACAGTGTTCTATGTCTTTGGCAGAGGAGTCCTGAAGCTCAGCTACTTTACCGAGACAAGTCCTGTACTCATGGCTGTAATTATGGTGGGGTGGGGGCTCAGCCAGGTCAGCCTCGCAAACTTTGTGCAGGTGTTCATCAGTAAGGCCAAATCAGCAACAGTTATTGGCTACGTTATGGCAATCTTCCTAACACTCGTGGGTGAATCACTCGCTGTTGGTGTATTTGCTATGCCTTTAAGCGTCCCACTATGTACTACTGTATTTACAAAGATCTCCGGCTGTACCCTGGAATGTCACTATGCCGACTATTCTACCGGATGGCATTCGCTTGCTCCAACGGAAGCTGTTTCCAAACATTCGATGAGATCGACGGGGAGATGGTCTCGTGTATCTTCGTGTTATACGGAAGCACAATACTGTTTCCATTGTCCATCTATCTCCACGAAGTTGTGCAGCAGTAGTACGGAGTGAAGAAGAGCCCTCTTTACTTTCTGGCACCGCTGAGGAGATACTTCGGCGGCGAAGCTGCAAGTAACAATCACTAATATTTTAAGGTTACGCTTAATTTAATTCTTAGATCGCCCAGTTCGAGGCTGAATCAAGTGTTGCCTAAGACGAAGGAGTGAAGTAGGAGAAATTAAAGGTGGCTAGCAAACCCAACCTTCCACTGGTGGTCTCAGCAGTCGAAAAGAAGTACCCGATTTCGAACGGAAAGAAGGACTATGTCGCTGTCAAATCAATATCTTTCACGATAAGGGAAAATGAGATATTCGGATTACTTGGCCCCAATGGTGCTGGAAAGACAAGCCTTATTAGTGTGCTGACTGGACTGTACCCAGCAACGAGTGGTGATGCTTGGCTACAAGGACTATCTATCCGGACAGAAATAGATAAGATTAGGATGTCAATTGGTGTGTGCCCTCAATTTGATTTGCTCTGGCGGTAGCTTTCTGCTGAGGAGCATCTGTACTTCTACGCAAGGCTCAAGGGAATTCCCGAAGGAGACATTGCTCGAATGGTCAATGAAGCGTTGTCCGAGGTCGACCTCACCGCTTTCAGGCACTTGAACAGCGAGAAATTATCTGGAGGTATGAAGAGGCGATTATCAATTGCGATTGCGTTGGTAGGCAACCCTTCGTTGATCTTCCTGGATTAACCCAGCTCAGGATTAGACCCCGAGCACCGTCGATCTCTCTGGAACATTCTCTTGAAGTGCAGAACTCGCCGTTCAATTCTCTTAACAACTCACTCAATGGAGGAGGCTGATACCTTGTGCAACAGAATCGGCATAATCACTGAAGGAACCCTGCGGTGCATTGGCAACCAAACCTAGCTAAAGCTTAAGTACGGTAGCGGTTACAACCTCACAATAAACCTTCGGAAAGGCGACCCTGAGACTCTACAGGTTCGCTTAAACAATTTGGACACATTTGTGAACAGCTGTATTAAGACAACCCATCGAATCATCTTTAACAACAACGTGGTTTATAAACTGCGCAAAGAGCAGAACCCAATCAGTAGGATCTTCCGAGAACTCACAGCCAGGAAACCAGAGCTGGAGATCGAGGACTGGTCGATAACGCAGCCTAGCCTGTACGACGTGTTCATCCGAGTCGTAGACACCGAGGAGGTGGTCATGGATAGTGATGCAGATGTATGATGCTCGTGGATAACCAACAATATATCACCAGGTCTTGAGACCATCTTTTCCTGCCCAGATTCCCCTTGGCACCAGATTCCAATAGGTGAATGGGAAGAAGTCCTTCTTTAGATGATAAAAGATCCTTCGAGGCTTTTCCTGAGTGCTGAAGAATGTTTCAGCAAGCACGTTGTCGTACTTAAACTCGGCCAAAATGAGCTTTTGGTCTCCCACGAATATGGGACAGCAGCTGTAGCCATCGTACTTGCGTGATGGTTCTTCATTTTGAATCACAACTCGCCTCATGTTTCTACGGTTAGGAATGGTGTTACTCGATGAGTATGTCAGTTTGGCTGAAGATGGCTGCTGCAGTCTTCGAACAAGGAAGGTTGGAGTTGTCTCCTGCTGCCCAGATGTTGGGATATTTATTGTGTCGGAGAGTATATTTATCCACATCGACGTAGCCCTTCGCATCAGCAAGGCCTGACTCGGCTATGAAAGACGCTGGTTTCATTGGTGGAACCACATGCAAAAAGTCGTACGCTTCCTATTAGAGCTTATCACCCTTCTGGAACACAGCAATCTTCTCGTTTTTCTTAACCTCGACAAGTTTTCGCTTGAATTGGACATCAATTCCATACCCTTTGGCTACCTTCGCAAGGGCCTGAGAGTATTTGGGTACTCCGAACATCACGTCAGCTGGCTTGTTGAACTGTGCTTCGAACTTCAATCCCTTCTTTTGCCACTTGTCGGTCAGCAAGTAAAGGATTTTTTGAGGTGCACCTCCGCACTTGATTGGAGGTTCAGGTTCACAGAACACAGCCTTTCCACCACTGAAATTCTTACCTAAATTTCTAGTCTTCTCAGCTCCCTCGAAGGTATAGATGGAAGTAACAGAACTGTTGGGATCTTCCACAGCTTCCTTGGCACCCTTGATTTTATCCCAGTCAAGGTTCATGCCAGTGAGCAGAACAAGGTGCTCATAACAGAAAGTTTTCCCTTTGTCAGTGTGAAGCAGGTTTTTTTCGGGATCTATTTTGGTGACGAATTAGGGAGTCAGTGGAATATCCTTCGGGAGGACATCCCTTGCCTCTCCAATGGCATCTCTGCTGGAAGCAATGTCCCCGCCAATCATCGTGAACGCCGGTTGGTAGTAGTGGATGGGATTGGGCTCAAAAATCCTCATCTCGGAAGCCGGGAAAGTTTTGAGCAGATGCGCAGAGATGTTGAGTCCAGCACTGCCACCACCCACTATGCAAATTTTGCTGTGGATTGTTGAGAACAAGTAGCTGAGGCGAAGATTCAGCATTTTCCTGATGTACCTCTGCTCAATTATAACAGCGCTATATTCCTGGAGTGGTGACGCTTCAGAAAATAAACTCAAACGGCTCAAGCTAAGATGCGAATGGAAAGCAAAGTTCGATAAGGCTAGCTACTACTCGTTCGTTGTGCGAAATAATCAGCAGATTCAGGCCAGCACCTCCTTTACCTTAGCTGCAATTGAATGCTTGTCGATGTGATGGATCGCCATTTGCTCCTCGGGTTTAGCAGAGCCAGGGACCCTCTCAACTGACAGCCTCCAGATCTTGATGTCAGTGTTCACGATTACACCGGCAACGGCTTCGTAGATGCCACCTTCGGGATAATGCTCCTCCACTGTCACGATCTTCTTCCCGCTCTCTTCAGCATTCTTGATGATACCCTTGGCATCGATCGGCTTGATCGAGAAAATATCGAGCACTCGAGCATTGATTCCCTGCCCCTTTAGCTCTTCGGCAGCGCCAAGAGCCTCATGCAAGGTAGCTCCACCACCAATGATAAGTACTTTATCCTCGGTAGACTGTCTCACGACCTTGCCTAAATTTAATGCGTAAATGTACTTTCACCCAAAGCAAAGTGTTCCTGATTGCTGTAGAGAAGAGGTACGTCGGGGCGGGAAGTTCTGATGTAAACAACACCATCATAGTTGGCTGCAAGATTTACAGCATAGTGTGTACTGACACCGTCACTCGGGTATAGTACAACACCGTTGGGAATGGTTCGGAAGAAGGCGAGATCTTCCAAGGCCATCTGACTTGGCCCGTCCTAGCCGATGCTACAACCCGAGTGAGAACCAACGAGCTTAAGGTTGGAGCGACTGATGCCTGCAATGCGAATTTGATCGGCAGCTCGACTGAAGAAAGCACCAAAGGTTGAGCAGAAAGGGATTTTTCTACGTGCACCGAATCCAGTTCCAACCGAAACCATGTTCTGTTCGGCAATGAAGCACTCTACGAAGGCTTCTGGGAACTTGTTCTTCAGAGTGATTGCGAAGGTAGAATTTTTCGTGTCGCCATCAAGGCCAACGACAGTGTTAAGTGCCTCGTGAGCCTTGAGGAGAGCGTTACCGTAAGCCTTTCTGGTCGAAATCTTTGTTCCAGGCTCATAGGTAGGCTCAGGATTGATCACTGCCTTGATTGTTAGCGGCTCGTCGCCTACCGGTAGCTTTACATGAACGTTCGGGTTATCGTTCTTGATGTGTTTCTTCAGCTCGACCTCAACTGGTTCGGTGTCAGCACCCAGTGCCTTTCCATGCCAATCCAACTTATTCTCGATTTTCTCACCGAATCCCTTTCCCTTGAAGGTTTTTGCGATCAATACCGTGGGTTTACTCTTGGATTCCCTTGCCGTGTTAAATGCCTTAATGATTGCATCATAGTTATGTCCATCAATCTTCAGAGCGTTCCAACCAAAAGCCTCCCACCTTTTTTGGTAGGTCGTAACATCATGCTCGAGCATGGTTGCTTCACTCTGCCCTAGCCTGTTGACATCAACTATCGCGATTAGGTTATGCAGTTGATAGTGGCTGGCAAAGTTGGCTGCTTCCCAAACACTGCCCTCGGCGATCTCACCATCACCCAACACACAGAATACCCTGTTGTCGATCTTATCGAAGTTTTTGCTGGAATAGGCCATACCAGCTGCAACTCCAAGGCCTTGCCCAAGTGATCCTGTAGCCACATCAACAAAGGGAATCTTTGGTGTAGGATGCCCCTCTATGATTGAATCCTTGAGCCTGAGCGACATGAGTTGCTCACGTGTCAATACCTTGGACCTAAACAATGCAGAGTAGAGAAGCGGTGCCGCATGCCCTTTGCTCAACACAAGTCGATCGTTGAGGAAGTGACTTGGATTCTCAGGGTGGAAGTGCAGTCCACTTTCGTGGAAGAACAGCACTGCGAATATGTCTGCGATGCTTGAGCAGCTGGTGGGATGGCCTGTCTTGGTGACATTCGTGGCTTCGATGGTATCAATTCGCATGAGGTTGGCGATATCGGAGTACGCAGTGAAGTCCTCCTTCTTCACTTTCTTGGTGGTCTTGGGCTCTTTCTGCTGGAAGTCCTCATCTTCTTCGGGTTTGTTTCGAGTTTGGCGTTTTGGTCGATCGGCCATGTAGAAAGATATCCTGCGAATAAGGTTTATATGTCCGGAGCAACCAGCAGTATTTAAGAGTGGGCGGTTGGTGGAGAATAGGTGAGGTTGTGCATTAACAATAGTCTTGCTGAACTTACGCGAGGGTAGTCCTAATGCCGTGAGCGCGATGAGCCGGCCAGTCGTGCCAATCAAGCTCGCGAACCTGAGCATAATTAATAGTGAGATGTAGGAGCACTGCTCGCAATTGGTTTTCAAACATACGTTGCTTTGTTAGAAATAAGTTTGGCTATGCCCACCAGCACCCAATATGCCGGAACCCTGAACCGAGAGATGGCTTACTTTCCAGTCGTGCCAATTGTTTTAAATTATTTGAAATCATATTGGCATCAGTTGGTTCTAATGCGAAATCCTCCTTGCTACTTAGATATTAATGAAAAAATTGGTCCTATACTTGGCTGTAGTGCTAGTTGCCACGGCTCTCAGCGCTGAGCACTGTCAGCCCTTCGGTGTGCGTACCTTCTTCGGTGCTAGCTACGCTCTTGCTGACCATCCTGAACTCTTCAGCTTGAGGTTCAATACCAATGACAGCTGTCCACTCTCATACGTGAGGGTCGTTCAGAGCAGCAATGCACAAGACTTCAACTGCACAGTCCAATAAATCACTGTCAAAAATCAAACGGTATTCACGACCTACGTCCATACCTGCAGTATAATCAACTGCAGCCCTGGCGGGGAAATACAGTATAGTGTGGTTGGCGTCGATTCCCAATCAAACAGGTATCCATATAGAGATCAACCCACGACCATCACACTCGTGGACCCCCAGGCCATCCAGCCCAACCAGTTCATTGTGCTCGCAGACTGGTCCAAACTCATCAATAAAGGCTATATTTCGCTCAAGAAGTCGTTCCAGAAGTTACTGGAGACCAACCGCAGCGATATCCACGGAATCATTTTAATCGGAGATATCGGCTACGATCTCTAGACCAACGAATGTGCCAACTATCTCGATTTTCTTGAGATGCTGTCACAGGTGGCTGAGTGCTGGCCAGTTCTCATCATCACTGGCAACCATGAGTACATTTCAGCCAACAATTGGAACCTTTATGCGGCCAGCTTCCAAACGTTCAACCTTACCGAGAAGTCACTTAGAATTCAGTCGTACAACTTCAAGTGGTTCAACCTCATGACCTTCGATCCGTTCGATGAGATCTATGGACTCGCTAACAAATAATAATCGGCAAAGTTTCTCGTTCAAATTGAAAATGAGCTGAAAACGCTCTCTCAAAGGAAAAAACCATGGTCAGTTTCCTCCAGCCATTATCCCCTCCTCTGCAGCTGTGCCACCAAGAACTGTACGGGAGTCAATGCGACTCTCCTACCATTATTCTCGCTTTTCAACGACTACCGCTACGATATGTACCTTGGGGCGCACACTCACATCTACGAGCGACAGTATCCATACTACAAGGGAGCAGTAATGTCGGTTGAGGGTCCCTACCACAACATCGACTCCATGGTGTCGATCGTGGAGGGTGTTGCAGGTAACGAAAAGGACATTGTGGAGACAGCATACCCATTGAAGAGCTACACAGCGAAAGCCACCTTCAACGAAACAGGATTCGGTATTCTGACAGTTTGGAATCAAACTCATCTGCAGTATCAACACTTCTCCACCAAGGGCGGCACTCATGTTGCGGATAACGTGCTTATGACCAAGTACCAATCCGTACAGAGATCTCTCCGAACGTATCTGATGGATGAATGACTTAATAATTTGCTGTTATCTTCAGAAACAATAATATACGTCTGTCACAGTTTCGGTTGAAGCTGCTTTTGCTGCTGCTCTAGTCTCTCGAGCATTTTATCAAACATTTTCTTGGATTGGTCCAAGCACGACTCGAACTTTGTGACGAAAAGATCGAGTTGTGCCTTGGTGTGTTGCGGCATCAAGTTGACGCGAAGACGAGCCTGGCCGATCGAGACCACTGGGAATTCGATACCGTTGACGTGGATGCCTAAGCTAAGCCAAATGCTACCTTCATCCATCATGAGTCGACTCACGAATCGGCAGATAATTTCGTTGCCAACCTTCAGAGGAAGGATTGGGCAAGGGTTACCGTAGATGGTGTGGCCAGCTTTCTCAAGTTGTGCCCTGAGATATTTGTAATTCTCGAGAACTTGCCGACGTAGTTGGTTGCCGTGCTACGAGTTAAGAATACGGAGGTTCGCCAGGGAAGTAGCTGCTTGAACGGGGTTGATAGCATTGGTAAACATGTAGGCTGAGGAGAACACCTTCAGGTATTCAATAACATTGGGATCATCACAGGCGACGAATCCGATGTTGGTGGAGAGTGTTTTGCTTCCAGTTCCCATCAATATTACATTGCTGCGATCCTTCAAGCCTTGAAGCTCCCAAGTTCCTCGACCACCTGGACCCATGCAACCGAAGTCGTGAGCACAATCCAACAGCATGAATGCGTCATACTTCTTCGTGATCTGCTGGAATTCGTTGAGATTGGGTGTGTCGGAATCCATTGAAAAAAGCCCCTCAGTAACAACAAGGATTGCATTGTCAGGATCCTTTTCACGGACGGCCTTCAACTTTGCCTCCATAGCCTTGGTGTCAAGATGCGGGAATTTCACAACGTTCTTGGTGGCCGCGTTTGCACCCTCTTGGAGGCAATTATGCGATAGATTGTCCATGATAACGTGGTCGTAGTCTCTGATTAGTCCCTTGATCACTCCAAAACCAGCCAACCAGCCAGCAGAGTAGATGATTACTGCTTTGGCTTTCCAATAATCTGCAAGCTATTCCCTCAGTTGTTGGAAGTACTTTGTTGCACCAAAAGCCAAGGGTGAACCTGCCGAATTGCATCCGAATTCGCGAGCTGCATTGATGGCAGCTTCCTTGGCAGCTTCGTTTTGTGCTAAGCCAAGGTAATCAGCCGAGGCAAAGTTTACTCCATAGAAAGCATTGTTGGAATCGTCGAGGGCTACATTAAAAGATCCATTACCCAGCACTTCGGTGGCAGGTCCGGTGAGCATTGTGCGGTTGTACAACCAAAAACCAAGTTTCTTCTGTTCGCTCAGCCAACTGGCTCCTTCACTCACCCTCCCAAACAGGTCTTTGCTACGCGGCTTCGCCCAGCGGAAGAAATCGATATCGAAAATGCTCAGTGGAGGTTCCCTTTCCTTGAAACCCGTGATTTGGTTGTAGTCGCTCAGCTGGTCTTGCTTCTTCCCTTCCTTTTTGTCGTCAGCCATGCGCCAAATTGATTTAAAATTACATTGAACTGTTGACCAGCTGGGAATTTAAAAATCGGAGTAATTGTAGCTCTTAGGATGATGTGGAAAGCTTCGGATCAGCTTCTCCTGGCAGTAGCTTGCAAAAGATGAGAATCGATAGATTGTCGCGAACCTTTTCCCGCCGATGTGCCGAAGGTTGCACTGTTCCAAATGAATACGATGAATTTACCCGATAACCGAACAAAGTGTACTGAACTATCACCACCAAGCTCTTAACTTGCAGGCAAATTCTGCAACTGCTGGATTGTTGCTGTTGGTGTTGCACTTTAAATAGACAGGAGAATGTCGGTTGATTTGAAGGAAAATCGTTGTCCAAATCGACAAGTGACATGCTAGGACGAACAGGCAATGTATCAGCAAATCAAACGGCTCAAAAAGGTCTACGCAGAGGGATTCAATGTCAGAGTCGAGAACAATGCAAGCTGCAAGCTTGAGGATAAGTCCACGTCAGTGGGTGGAAATGGACAGTTTGGTTTGCTGTTTAAGATGATCGTCGATCGCCACGAGCAGAACCGGCAGGCCATTACGGCTCTGATGCAGCAGTTCATTGACATGTATCGGGAGGTGGGGGGTTATGAACCAACATCACCGACTGGCAGTCTGGCTCTGGATACTTACCACAACCGCTTGAGCAGCTAGCAAGCAGAGGCCATAGAATTGTTGCTGGAAAGACTTCAAGATCTCACCGCGGATGATTTGGAGGAATTCAAAAAGATGAAGTTGGTGGAATTAGCAGTTCAGCTTGAAAGGAGATGCGAGGTTGCTAGTAGCGAACTGTCGGAGATACTCAATGAACTCCGCATCACCACTTGTGTGTAGTTCGTGCAGCTAGTGGAAACAGGAACAACTCATCCCAATCTATCGGCAGACGAAGCAGAAAGCAGTATGGCGATCGACAAATACCTACTGACAGAGCTTGGGGAGCTTACTGTGCACGTACTTGCTAACCGTCTTCAAAGGGAGAGGCAGTCCGAAGGATGTCTAAGCTCGGAATGCCTTTAGCTATTGCTTAGCAGTCTCTAACTGAACTGCCTGAAGGTGATTTGCAACAGCAGCTCTTAAACGGCGAACCTCGAGAGTGCACTTTTGGAGGACCCGTCGGCGATTGTCGAGGAATATCATAACTTTGTGCTCATGAGGGAACTGGAAGATTAAGAACGTAATTCTTTGTTGGTTGAATACAAGCAGTTGGTTTCAAGGCTGAGTGAGTACTGTATGTCAAAATCCAACTATTCACAGTACTTGGAGGGTGAATTCCGGAGGGAAGACAATATCAAAAGTGGAGTTATGGACTATCCTTCATTTTAGGGGGTATTATCTAAATGTCGGCTACTCTCACCCAACGAGGTTGCGACGCTATTTCGAGGCTGCTTGCTCGTTCAGAAGAACATCCTCAGGAGTATCGTTGACAGGCTGGATAGGGTGGACTACATTGCATTGTTGAATCAAATTTTGATGAGAGCCCCTACAAAGGCCAAACAACAGCCGATCCAAATCATCAGATCAGAGCAAGAAGAGGTCTAACGACTTCAGCACAAAATCGATAACACCGAGCGTATTGTGGATTCCTTAGCACAGTAGAAAGACGAGTTGTTGTATCTCCTGATGACCCGCACTGATGAACTGAAGAGACAGCAGCAAACCGAATTTCGCAAGCAGTTATCGGAACTGAGTGAACACGAGACAGCAATGCGGCAAGTCAAGAACTAACTAACCATGCAGAAGCTCAAATATGAGAGTGAGATAAAGCGGCTACAAACTACTGTGGAGAGCCAGAACCGTGCACTATAGTCCTACCGAGCAGAGCTGGAGCATATCATGAACGAGATAAACCTCAGAGGAAGATGACTTGCACTAACGATCTATTATTCCAATATTCCATGGATGAAATTCGTTCGATGCCCGTCAGCGAAGTCGAGCTGATGCCGGAAGTTGGCTTGAAGGAGGCTATCCGTATGTTCTTCGATGGCGAACGACTGCCCACTGACAAATTTAAAGCAAGCGATGCTCCAGCCGAGGCT
>ERZ724508.125-NODE-125-length-53903-cov-5.696850_pt1 | contig 53903 bp, 83 predicted proteins | sample MGYA00376041_ERZ724508 | MGnify/ENA primary metagenome ERZ724508 (study PRJEB28724, sample SAMN07190887) | wastewater metagenome | isolation source: effluent of sewage treatment plant in Hong Hong | place: USA: Christiansburg, Virginia | collected 2016-03-01 ...
TGGCCACCTCACGAAATACACAAGCTTCAATAAGGAGTGGTAGGACCGATTGAATGAGTTCAACGAAGATATCAAACGGTTGGAGGAGTAGACTCTTAGTCGTCACGAAGATGAGCCGGTACGGAGATAGTTATGTGCAGTCAGGCTATGAAGCGGAAATCAGTAAATCGATTCCATCAGGCCCAAAGGAGAGTCCTGAGCTGATAAACCTACGCCACATCGAAGAGACCCTTGCCAAGCAATAAAACTATTTGGAAGCGCATAAAGTTCAGACCCGCATCCACGAGCTTGAGAAGCAGGAGTTCACAAGGTATACGAGTGACCGCAGTAAGAAGATCCAAAACTTGCTGAACCAACTTCGACAGAAACAAGAAGCCGAACTGAAGGCCTTACGCCAAAAAATAGAGTTGGGCATTGAGGAAAAGAAGAAGTTTAAAGGCCTGGAGATGTAGAAGCTGCTGCAGAAGTACCAGAATGTGCGGAAGGAGCTGGAGTACATGCAGAACCAGGAACTGTCCAAGTTCGAAAAGGCGAAGAAGAACCAGAGCACCGCCAGCTTATCGAAGATGTCGTTCTCCAAAGTGTGATAGCATGCCAATCAGACCAAATTGATTGATCGTTTGCGGTTGGGCAAGGGTGGTGTTTCTTGTGGGACTTGCTCCTTTCTGTAGGAGGTGGTTCGGTTGAGCTTCATGAATATTGTTTGGCTTGCACACAACGGTACTGGTTCACTGTCCTCGAGGTCCAACCAAAGGTACCCTTCACCTTCAGTTCTTACCTTGAACCTGTACAGATAGTTGCTTCGCTTCCGATGCGGAAAAGAGTTCTTGAGGTCTTTCACAGTCAGTTCATTCGGTTTCCTGGTCAGTCTACCCTCCACCACAGCTGTACATGTATGCATTCGGTTGAAGCATGTCGTCGCCATCCTCCACAACCACGTATTGTACGACTGTAAGAGCCTCCATAATTAATATACCAACGCATCAAACTTCAATGCTGCTATGCTCCAGCATCATCGTAGTCATCTCTATCTGGTACTTCTCCCTGAGGAGGTCGCCGATCTCCGGGTGGTACAGCTGTTGGAATCTATGGAATATTTGCACGAAGCCGTGGCGTTCCTTCTCGGGCCTATTCTTAATCTTCTTCAGAAGGTTCTCCAGGAACGTTCCCCAGAGACGCCACGACGCCTTGTTCCTGGGATCGAAGTACTTCTCGAAATGCGTGAAGATAATTTCAGTGATCTTATTCGTCCGATCTGCTATGCCATAGCGTCTCGCGACCTTGAGTAGTTCAGGAATGCATCGCTGCAGCAGCGACGGTATGGAAGGTGGACGGTTGGTCATAAGTGATAGTAAAGCAACTCCGGCTCCAGAGAAGTTGCGTTTAGAGTTGATATAGTCGAACAGCCAGTTGTAAAGTTCGTTCACTTCCAGAACATAACGGTTCTCTGGTCCGAATAACTGCGATAGTAAGCTCACTATCATTTCTGCTGTCCGGCAACTGTTGTTTTCTATCTGCCTCTTTAGCAGTTTGGTGAGAGTTCCAATCACCTTTCTCATCTCCGCAGGCGGAAGCTCTAACTTCAGCACCAGGGTCACCAGAATGTATGCGAACATCGCACTCTGCTCACAGTGCTGGTCAAGGAATTCAGAGTTGTTCAGCATCTGGTACATCTCCATGGCATCTTTTGGCGAATCCGCAAACCTTTCGAAGTATAGTATGTAGATGAAGCTGATCTCGGAATTCGACACTCCTGCCTCAACGAGCTTCTTAACATAGGGAACGAACTCAGGCTCGAATCTGAAGATTTCGATGTAGGAAGCGGGAATGACGCAGGCAACTCGAATATGCTATGCGTCTCCTCCTTCTTGGCAAAGTTCAAAAGCAGTCAAAGCTAATCTCTTCAGCTGAGCTTCCAGTGGTAAGAACTCCTTGGACATTGAAAGACAAGCCATGCTAACGCAGGCGAGGTCCTTAAGCTGTAGGTCCATACTGTCAAGTGTGCTCATATCAGTGATGAGCATTAGAATGAGGTCCGTCGTTGGTTTGTCATAACTCTCGTTGACTTTATTTTGATGCTCGCCTTGATTGTTAAGAGGTTCGGTGAACAGTATGATGTCACAGAGGAGATCCATAGCGTAGTAACACAGTCGGCGCATATTGGGACATTTGAGGGCCAGCTTGGAGCAGGACGAAATCACGACCGCAAGATCATTTCGAGGTAGGTATGGTCGGTAGTAACAATAGAACCGTAAGATGCAGGTTAGAGTAACGAGCGCTTCATCAGGCAGTTCTATATTGTTTCCGGAAGTGACAAGCACCTCGCCGAGACTTTTGATGGTAGTCGAGAGAAGAGTATTGGACACCTTTAGCAAACATTCTAACGGAATCTTGTGCTTCTTGACACCAGATTCGCTGCAGTGAATGGCACTCTCGCACATGAAGTTCAGCAGCATGTTAGTGATGGTGCCCACTTTCATCCCCTCCTTAAGATAGAAATTCCACACGTCGAAATGCTTATTCACGAGCACCCTTAGTATTTTTCTGCAGTAGTGCAAACTTTCGTTATCGTTGAGGCACTCGAAGAAGACTTGAATGAACAGTTACTGCTCCTACTTAAACAATCGCAGCATTCTCTCACGGTCATACACATGCCGGATCGCTGTCTCGGCGATACGGCGGATCGTTGCTTCAACCATGTGCTCATTCGCGGGATCATTGCGCCACCACTTGTTGATGATGAAGCTGTGCAGGTATTCCAGGCAGTAGCGAGTTAAGTCAGGTTGCTATCGTTCTATCTATAGAATCGTGTTCAGATAACTGAAAACCTCTCCGGGATGGGCACTGTTGTGAGGAAGCAGGTAGTTTAGACAGTCGAACACGGCTCCCTTGAGCTTGAAGACGTACTTGTCAGTGCCAGTTCCCGCCTGCTTAATGATTTGCAGAAGCAAGGCGATCCACCGATCAACCACCAACTTATCTGCAAAGATATCGAGTGCGCAGTGCAGGAAGCTCTCCAAAATTTTAACCATTTGGTACTGTACAGCTAGGGGGTACAGCACACCGTTCTCAAACGATAGCTCGAGTTCATTGACCACAGCTTCAGTCAGCTGCCCTGACAGGTCGATAAAAAGATCGTCCTCCTAATCATCGAATAGCTTGCGATAAAGCTTGAAAAGACGCAGCTTGGTCCGTACCTACCCGTTGTCGAGGTCTGCCATACACTTAATGGTCTTTTCCGAAATGGGTAGTTCCGTGATCACTGACCTGAGGTGTTTAGCAATTCGGTCGGAAGCATTGATGTAGATATGCAGGAGGTTCAGTGCTATTTCATCGAGTTTATTCTCATCCTCCCAGTCCAGCTAGAGGGTACACTTCTTGATCTCAGTGGAAGCCATGAGTTTGTTCTCCTACTGCTGCTGAGGGTCAGTCATGAAACTCATTAACGCGAAGATGTATTGCGGGAAGGGTCTGAGGTCTATGAGCATCTTCTCCCCACGTTTAACTTTATCGTTGTCGTGTTCACGACACAGCTGAAAGGCTTGGATAAGTTTAAGCTGGTCGAGTCCGCTCGTGAACATCGATTTGAATTGAGGATTATAATAGAGTGGCAGTAAGTCTCAATGAGGAGAAAGCCTGAAGAGGAATTTGCAGTACCACCACCAAGGAAACGGCAAAAGCCTAACCCTCCAGAAGAGCAACCAGAACTAGATCCTGAGATGTCAAGAGTGATAGAAAGCGAAAGTGAGTTTACCGCCCAGTATCTGTATAGGATGCACGATGAACTGGACGCAGCGGTGCAAAGCAACGCTGACCTCCGAATGAAGTACCAGAGCTAACCAGAGCGCTTTATGGAAAACGAGGCAGCACTGAATGAACTAATAACAAAGCTTGGATCAATATCAGCTTACCCTGAACTCATACCAGACTTCATCGAATCGAGACTCATGAGACTTTTGGTGGTGCTTCTTGAACACCCCAATGAACTAATCGTGGGGGAGGTTGTCGAAGTTATATGCGAGTTCGTCACCATGGATATTGAAGATGATGATGTCTTCGAAAGACACTTGCGCTACTGCCTGGACACTGCTCAAGATAAACAGTTCTTCCGGACACTTCTCAGGAATATTGGTCGGTTGGATGAGAATGATGTCGACCAGTATGAGACTGTCTACCGAATTCTTCGTATAGTATAGAGCCTACTCGACTCTAGCGCTGCCTTAGCAGATATCATTGCCGACCAGACAGACCTATTGAGATACCTCGCCGATCGAATCATGCCGAATTATGTGGTGGAGTGGAAACCAATCGACGATAACAAGTATATCTCAGGCGAAGTGCTTGTGGAAATGCTTCAAGGCAACGACCGAAACTGCTTTACCTTTGGAAAACTCGAAGGTCTGGAGGTGCTGTTAGAATCCGCTGCAATTTACAAGAAGGTCGTGCCTGACAACGAGGATGAAAAGGAGTTCGTTGGCAACCTATTTAATCTGATGTGCATAATGCTGCCGTACGAGAACAACAAACAGCTCTTTAACCGGCTGGATGGGATTAAACTCATGCTTGCCTTCATTGTGCAGAAAAATGACTATTCTCGGTTAGCTCTAAGAGTGCTATCAGATGCCTTTATCGAATAGTCCTGCTTACCATTCGTCGCGGAAGGGGGTTTAAAGTACCTCTTTCCAATTCTAATGAGACAGGGACTCAAGGATAAAAATGAGGAAGTTCAGACTGTTATTGATGAGAATTGTTTGATAGTGTTGAAGAATCTACTGCTATACACTGAAGGAATCCCCCACGACAGGGTCATCAACAAACTAAGAGAAAAGAATTTTGAGAAGCTACTGAGACTAGTGGAACTTCGGGTGGAGTACTCCGACATCATTGGAGAAGATTAGTCGATAAAATAGGAGGACTACCAGAAACTCTTAGGGAAGGGTTTGAGTGTCATTGAGCTCGTTGACCAACTTATCTTGATCATCAGCTAGCAGGAACGTTAGGTACATCATCCACTAACTCAGCTCAAAGCTAACTTGAAGGAGATGCTTAAGTCTTTTGGCATTGCACCAGAACGAATCCGCAATGCGGTGACTCGGTTCTGCAGCGAACAGCTCTTGGAAGGCAACGCATATCGAAAACACCTCGAATAGACACTCGAAAGAATCTTTTTGCCGTACTTCACAGCAGAGTGATGTGTATACATTCAAACAAACCGATGTGTCATACCGCCGTAAATGCTTAGTCGAGCTTAGCCAGCAGCTCCTCCTCCTTGAGTTTCTTCTTGCGGGGTTGTAACGGATCGATTTGCTTCTCGAAGACTGCCATGCCAATGAGTTCTAGTTCTACTTCGAGACTTAGGTTTAAAGAGAGGGCTTTGCTGCTGAGCTGCGCCAGATACTTTTTCTCGATGGCCTTCTAATTGTAGTACTGACGAAGACGAGCAGCAAGAAGACCACACCCGGGTGTTTCTTCGAAGATGCTCAAAGCATCAGATTTGTTGTGCTGGATGTAATGCTTACAGAAATTCATCGCCTTTTTGCCTTCCCCAGAGAGTGCCATGTTGTTGATCAAAGGGATCAACTAACTTTCCAACTGGAGCTCCTTTTGGTGGATTTCCTCTTCTGATAAAATGCTGCTGGATATGGAGTAGAATGAATTGTCTTTGGTACGACTATACTTATGCTTGTACCAGCTCTGGCTACGGAACTTTTCATGCTCTAACCAGCAAGCCCTCCACAATAACTATCCTAATTTTGGTTGTTTGCTTGCCCAGTGCATGTGAATGCGGATGTTCGTTGGTGAGGGCTTCGGGGTTACTGACGGCTCATGTTTACCTTCCGGCAGCACGAACGCGACGATATTGGGTCCGTCAATATCAACGATCCAAAGGCTCTGTTTGGAAGGTTACTCGGAGGCAGTCGGGTCGATGATCAAGGTCCATTCTGGCCTGGTAAATTGAAAGACCCGAATTTTGTCGAGGCTGTCCTGCGAGTAGATCAAACCTTTGCTTGAGATACCAAAGGCTTTGAGGGTGCTGCTTCGAGAGATTGGCACAGCAATCTCTTCCTTAACTTTCACCGCGTTGCCAGTGATATTGTAGATCCGCATTCTCAGAGACTGGCTACCATCGAAAGGCACTGCGTCATGATAGACAAGGACCAGCATATCCTCGTAACCACGCATTGCAACGTTTGTCCTATCAATGCCGATTCGATTTGTGCAGTTACCGGCGAAATCGAAGATATAGACATCCTCATCTGAAAGCCCTGCAACCCAACCGCTTCCTAACGCCACTTCAACAATTTCTTCAGTTTCGAACTCCCAGTCTACCTCCCCCACGAATCCCATATCAGTATTGGTGCAGTATGCAATCGACATGCCGGAGAGCGCAACCGACCTCACTTCTCGACCTGTAAAGATCTTCCTTTTCCTGCAGAAGACTGAGATATCGTGGTAGTCCACTTCAACCGTCTTGACACCAGTGTCGTATTCCACTAAACAACCAATATCGTTGTAGAGGAGGAAGCGAGCAGCACCTCGCATTTCACAAGCAGTTGACACTTCAGTTTGTGGGAGGCACGTAATAAGTCTGTCCACAGGCTTAATTTCTTTCTTTGATTGCAGTTTAGACTTCGCTTGATTGACTTGTTCCTTTTGATCGATTGACTTAACCTCATCGAATGCATTCAGCTCGTCCAATATTTCTGGCGAGGCCTCCGGAACCTGAGCAACTTCAACCTTGACCTGAAGTAAATCCAATCTGGTAAACTCGAAGAGAGTTCCAAGCGTATCGATACCGTAGAAGGTGCTGCCGAAACTCTTCATGATGCGCAGATTGCAGGCTGGAACTTATGTTATCTTCACCACTTTGGCCATGTTCCAAAGCGCAATGCTATTGTCCATTCCACCAGTCACCAGCAACACGCTGCTGAACCAAAAGCAGATGGTAATGGGTCTGTCGTGTTTTATCTTGGGTTGAGGTGTTGCTCGGAAAGAAACATCCTTGTACTCCACCAACTCAAGTATGGCCTTCCCCGGCACTGCAATTACTGTGCTCTATGGGTTGAACGCAGCCACCAGATCACAGGCAATTCCCGCTGGCGGACAGATATGCATCGTGTAGAACAGTTGAGGGTCAAACTGGGCATCGAACTTGTAAATCTTCAGATATCCATCGAGCGAAGTGGAACACACATACTTTTCATCTGGGCTGAACATTACTGAGAGGACAGCATTGCTATGGCCAGGTCTACATTTCACTGCTTTCTTCTTGGCGAGATTGTACACCACCATCAATGGATCCTGGCTGCCGATTGCCAACAATCCTCCCGAAGATGAGAATGCTAACCAGTTTACCTTTCCCTTCAGCGAGTACAACTACTCAAGGGAAGACATATCGTTGTTGCGGGCAAGTCCGACAAAGTTCTCCCGCGCTATTCATAACATCATGCTTACCTACTGCCAGCACGCCGGGCTAATTAGGGAGGACGGCCAGAGCCTCGAGACTCGAAGTCTCTGAAGAGTCATAGTCAGTTCTATCAGATTGCCCACTTTGCAGATCCTTGTGGTAGATGATGTCATCAGCCCCAACTGTGTAGATATTCCTTCACTTATCGCTCGTTGTACCCCTTGGCATCAATATCGAGGAAGCACTTCCCCTCGCAGTGAATGCTTTCGGTTCGGAAGTAATCCTCCATAGCACTTTGGCGGCAGTTTGCTGATAATAATTCAAGTTAAGGCAGCAACCAACCAACACTGGATTGCCTGCAATCGAGCAAAAAACATATGCACTGATAGTTTTATTCGCATATATAGGATTCAAGTTAAGATGAACCTGAAGCTAAACAGTAGGCCTTCTGAGGAATAGTCAAATCTGCAAGAGCAGGTGAAGAAGTGCGATGAGATTATTCGCACCCGCCCAAATGAGGCACAAGGGTATGTAGGTAAAGCTCACTACCTGATCAAACTTGGGCGATATGACGATGCACTCAAGCCGTTGGATAAGGCAGCAAGGCTAGACCCAAGGGATGCTGAAGTCCACTTTCGAATGGGCTACTGCTTCTCCATGCTGAATCGGCAGAAGGAGGCGTTGACAGCCTACAACAACTCGCTACAACTTAAACAAACTGACCAGGTATGCTACAACATTGCCAATACGTTGAGTCTGTTGGGTAAGTACGATGACGCCCTTCGCTACTATGAGCACACTCTCAAAATTAACCCGAAGTACTAGTAGGCAGTCGTCAATCGTGATAACCTATTACAAACGTTAAGTCTACGGGGCAAGGCTCCAGAGAAAAAGCCAGTGGAACAGCCGGCCAGGTCTAGCCAATCACCAGTCAAGACTGTGGGTAGACTTCCTTTCGGTCAGTTTAACAAGCAGCCCAGCAGTACAGAAACCCTCCCCGAACAGTATGAGTTGAAAAAAGCCATCAGTAAAATCCAAGCCAAGCAGGCAGTCGCCGAACCGCCAACTCCATACGATAAGCAGATTTCGACGTACAGTGAGATCATCATGAAAGATCCGAGTAGTTTACTGGCCTACTGTTACCGTGCACTGTTCTACCTAAAAGCCAACCGTAGTGAGCACTTTGAAACGGATATCCAGTGGGCTATCTGGGTTGCAAACTACTGTGAGAATCCAGGTGTCACACCATTCTGCAGAGACTTCATGAAACGATTTTTATCAGCATATGCCGAATCCACCAACTACCTACGCGAGCTCATGGTAAAACCTAACTTTCCGAATGAGATCAAGTAGAAGATGCAAAACAAAGTGGCTCGCTACTACATTGACGTCATGAACTTCGTGACAGAGCAGCATAACGCCCAAACAGAGTCCCAATCGGGTTACGGTGATATAATAACCAGCATCACTACAATCAACAACGAATTGAGAGCGATGGTGGAAACCGGCATTGAGTAGGACAAGGTGATGATTCCTCGACTTCAAGCATTGGTGCAACCCGCCATCGATCGATTTCTGAAGCAGGTGGATACCGAAGTGCAGCTAGAGTACATGCAGGAGATCAACCCCCCACTCTTTGAGTACGCTGTCACGATGATCAAGCTCACCTACAACTATCTTAAAAGCTTTGATCTGATACAAACTCAGCTTTTCCAGGTGAAGAATCCCAATGCCAATAAGTTGGTGGAGGCTGCCTTCTAAGCGATAACCACTGGCTTGAGTCTGGCGGTAACCGTCTCGCCAGAAGCTGAACCCCTCATCAGCTTCTTCAAGAAGTTTGTGGATATCAAGTACAACGCCAAGTTTCGAGAAACGCTCGATAAGTTTGGCTACCTCATGAAGAACATTCTCAATGAGGAGAAGCTGAATAACACAGTTGTCAAGGCAGTGCTGGCTTTAGCCCGCCAACCTAATAAGGTGGAGGAGGTACGTGCAGCTTACGCTGGCGAACTCATCAAAGAAAGGCTAAACATCAAGCAAAAACTATCCAAAATGACCGAGAGTGTTAGCTCAATGCTGCAGGATGTCCGCGACCGTGTGGTCGAGAAGCTGTTCAACATACACTCACCTCATAAAAATCCGTTGAGGCTACTTGCAGTCAAGGATTTAACTGTCTTCCTACAGTATGTGTTCACCACCGATATGGATGAGTTGCCATCACTCGAGCATATCATCGCCAACGAACTTATCGATGAAGCCTATGTTCCAAAGGGAGTTAAACTGCCAACCGGGCCTTCAGTCATAATGAACCTGCAAACTCACCACTGTCTCTTCTCGGCAGACGAGGCTGGGCTGGGGCTTTACGACTCTCGAATTGTCATCTGGAGGTTTGTGGAAATAGTTCCCCAGGAGTACCTCATTATGAATCTGTCGAGTAGTCGATTCCTCAGCGCAAATGCGTCGGGCGTGTATGAGGCAGACGCAGGAAACGATGAATCAAAGTGGCACGTTGAGATTGCGGAACTTGAAGGCAATAGCCGAGCTTGGTTGATTATGCCAGTGTCTTTCACAAACTATTATCTGTCCTTCACTGAAAGTTTGGAAAGCAAACTGAAGTTCTGGGAGACTACCCATAAGCCTCACATTGAGTGGGTCGATCAAGGCAAGTTGGCGCCGCGCCACTATTGGTTGACATCGCTGCGCAACGAGCTGTGATTTATTATTGACACACCTTATATTATCTTCAAAGGGACTTTGCTTGAGTATGGCCTCAACGAAAAAAATACTGCTGGTGCTGCTTGTACTCATGCAATTTGCTTTTGGATTCGGTAAGTGCGCACTTAGGCTCATGCCGCTTCCTCTCAACTGCACCATTGCCAGTCAAAATATCACTGTGCCAGATCCATGTTCTCTCCTCTACAAGCTTATTGATGTGAAGGTTGAGGATCGTAGACCCTTTGATGAACTCATCGAGCACTACCAAAGGAAAACGTTCGGATGCGCAACCGCCAATATTGTGTACCTTTCCGGGAATCTTGAGTTTCAAGCCAAGAGGTTCAGCTACACTGCGGTAGTGCGGGTCAAGAATACTTCGTTAGTCAGCGCTTTCACCGTTTAAGAAGAGTGGTATAGGTTGGAAGCAAAAGACATTCAAACAGATATCACAGCGAATACCTACACAGGATTTGTCAGGGCGATTGAAACTTTCACCCAAATATTCACTTGTGAAAGGTTTCGGAAACAGAGTGGTAAGAAGGAATGTACCCTCAACAGCCTACCAATCAATGTCTAGGACCAACCCTCCAAAGAAATACGAGGACTGATGATCGATACAGCTCGGCACTACCTTCCAGTTCATGACATCCTGCAAACTATCGATGCTATGATGTACAACAAGATGAACGTGCTGCATTGGTACATCAGTGCAGACGATTCATTTCCGCTTGAGTTGAAGAGCCACCCAGAGCTGTCCGAGAATAGTGCATTCAGCGAAGGGGAGGTCTATACAGCAGCGAATGTTAAAGAAATTGTCAGGTATGCTATGGTTCGAGGGGTTCGCGTAATTCCATAGATCGATTCGCCCAAAGAAACACTTTCTTGGGGCACCTCATCGGCACATAAAAATGCTGTATGTGGTGAGCATGGCAAAGGGCATCTAAAAGTGAAGGACGAGTCCGTTTACAGACTTCTCAAGGACATGTTCGAGGAAATCATTCCATGGTTCCCAGACCCGATTCTCCATATAGGAAGCCAAGACGTCTATCTGTGTGACTTGGAAATAAAACCAAATGAGCCCAAATTTGAAGACGTAAACGAGGCAGCATTAAAGCTTTACCGGAACAGACAGATAGAAATCATCAAGGAGATCAACCCCAACAAAACACTCATGATGAGAACTCAGAATCCTCTCCATGCAGAAAATAGTTCTCGTTGGATTCAATGGACCAACGAATCAGCTATCCCAACTACATAAAAGCTTGTCCTGAGTTTGGAATCTAAACACAGTCTCGGTCATGGTACTGGTACCCATATAGGGACTGACTATTCAGGTGAGTATAATCCCTGGCTGAGTATCTACGACTTTGGTCCAAAGAAACTCTACCCCGAAGCCAAGAACATTAAGGGTGTCATCATGCAATTGTGGAGCCATACATCTAACCGTTACACCCACCACCAGAAGATATGGATTCGAACCAGCTCAATCGCCGATCAGCTTTGGAACGAGGTAGAAGGCGAAGATCAGAGGACCGATGCGCTGAAACGAGTCACCGCCCACGAGAGATTAATGAACCGCAGGGGAATACCGACAGCACCAGCTACCTGCCAGCAGTGCGAGTTCTCCCCACAGTTCTGTTGACAAAATTCTCTGAAGAATTCTCCAGATATCTATTGAAAAGAGTTGCATTGAGTCAATATTGTATTTATTCGGGACGAGGCTATGCCGGTGTGACCTGGCTGCTGGGCCAAACCCACCAAGGAATAACATTCTTCGCTGAGTCAATAATAATTTAAATAAAGGAAGTATTCCATGGAACTAAAGGCCCGTGCGGAAAGCGAAGTGCAGCAGCAGTAGAGAAGCTTGAAGAGGCCAAGAGGACCTTTCGACGATGAGCATTGGCAACAGTTCTTCGAGGAGGTCGCAGAAGTCACGGAAGACAGCTACCGCACAATCAGAAGCTTTGAGATTTTTAAGGCGGAATACCTTGGACTACAGTACCTTCGATGATCTATTCAGAATTCAGCAAAGCTCACTCGAAGAAACAAACGGCTCAATGCTGAGAAGGTTGAGGGATAATGCCTTGGGGGACCGTTCTTCCAAAGGCTTCAAGAGAATGTTGGGGACCCCCACGAAGAAAATGAAGCTGGAGGAGTCACAGCCGACCGGCACGTAGTCAAGCATTACCGAGAAGAAGGTGTTCAAGCCTATTCTCATCAACGGGTCTCTCTGATATATTTTCGTATTTTTTGTCAGCATTCTTCTATTTTTGATGGTCGGACCTACCCATCAATTGCCAATGGGCATTTCCAAAACGAAAGTATAGCCCACCAAAGACAGAATAAGATGCATAAGCAGGACAACACCCCAATCCCAGCCCATAGATGTCTTTGTTAATGATGGGGTGGTGGCTAGACAAGCCTCCTATCTTCCTGATAACTAATAGAACTCCACAGTACGTGGGATGTGGGATTCGTCAACGTTGTGACCACTTCGCTTTCCCATAGAATTGAAGAACGACTATAAATACTCAACATCATTCTTCCTGTGGTTAGTAGTGCTCCCTCTTATCTTCATTGGTGCGGCGGTCGGAGCTACTCCCGTCACTGCTTTAATTTTCATGCACGCGACGCCTCAACAGAGCTACCTTTTAAATAAGCTCATGAGGCATCTCGGCCTTCGGTAGATTGTCTGGATCCAAGTTCGCATTGCGCGGTGACGACTCAGTATTCTTCAGCTTCAGAAGCCTAGACTTTATGAACGTTTCGCGCTCGTTCTTGAGAATGTTGCCTACCTTCTTGAACCTGAGCTGCATCTATTTGGTGAGTTCGGCTTTGCTGGGCAGCTCTCCCCTGTACCAGAAGTGTTTCTTTACATCTTGTAGTTTAATGCGTTTCTTTGGATCTGGGTGCAACAGCTGCTCGATGAGATCTGCATCGCTTCCTCAAGTACCTTTGAATTCCTTGCTGGGTTTGGCTATGCCTGAGAAGATCTTCCAAAAGTCAGTCTTGTCCTCGTTCAGGAACCTGCCGTAATACTCGTCCTTGAAATTGGAGCTCTTGAATGGTGGTGTCTTCATGATCATATAGAATAGTGCGCAACCAGCAGAAAATAGGTCCATGTCATCCCCGAAGTATTCCTGACTGCAGTTGGTAATTTCCGGCGGGTTGGTCATTGGCGAGCCCACAGCCCGACCGTTCGGGTCCATTGAAATCTTCTTGTGTGACTAGCGATCGATGTAGCTACACGCAAAACCAAAATCAGCGATCTTGAGGCGGTAGTTTACATCGATCAGGATGTTCTCACTTTTAATGTCGCGATGGGAGTAGCCTGAGTCATGGAGGTATTCAATTCCTGAGTGATTTCAGCGACGTACCTTCGATCAGCTGCCGGAAGTAGTGCCTGGCGAGCTTCTCTCCGAAGGAGTCTGTCTCTTCGATCAGTCGGAACAACTAACCATTTTCGGCAAGGTTCATGGTATAGTAGACGATACGCTTGCAGCTCCCGTTGTGGTTCTGACTGATGCCATTGATCTCAAAGTCCTTGACGTGCACGATGTGCTTGTGTTCAAGTCCTGAGAGGATCGTGACTTCATTAATGAAGGCGTCCAGGAGACTCGCTGCATGAAGCCAAACTTACTCATGGACTTTGCGCTAGTCTTCATGATCTTGATCGCCACCTTTTACTGGTTGTTCATATTGATGGCCATCTTGACCCTAAACTGCTGTGATTAGTGCAGGATGGTACTTGGCATAGCGTCCCTCTCCAAGCGTGAACAGTACCCTATACTTCTTGTCAATGATGGTGCACTGTGAGAGGTATTCCGGTGGGTACTCCTTCTTGAACAGGTGCATTCTCGGCGAATCGCTATTTAATTTATTATACACTGCGGTCCCGAAGCCGCCGACTTCTGGCGCTAATCGTTAGGGGCTGTTCGGAGTCTCTGTGGAGGTGTATTCGAAGCCAACCAACCAATAGTGAAATCTGCAAATAAGTCTGAACGGCTGATAGTCTTATAACCAGCATTCGGACGAACATTCGAATTCGAGGAAACTCGAAAGATGACGGCTGCTCTCTTAAAGTATCAGGTTAGGTTTAAAGGCCTGATAGCTCCCGATAGCGACCAGAATAGTTAAAGAATTTAAAGTGGGATTGATCGTCTGATCAAATTGTTTGACTCCCACCAGTCTTTGGCTGGGAGTTGGTGAGATCATTGTAGACGCACTTTGGTGGTTGTATTATCATAATAGGCAAACGGTTTGAGAGGAGCAGCAGACAATGGCTTGGTGGAGGTTTGGACAGTTGGCTACGTCACATCATCAACACTCCCAGTACCAACAAAAGAAGTCAATCTAGGTATACACTACCCTCAGCTGACTGACTTTATTGCTGCTAACATATTTAAATCTGGCGAATCCTATGACGCAACCCCAATTCCATCACTTGTCCTTGTCCTTATCCTGAAGCAGCCCGACGGTAAGGTTCCAAATAACTTTGCCTTCCTCCAGCTTGGAATCATAGTCGACAGCAAAGAAGCCCTTTCGTTCGAACTGGAACCTACAATTATATATGCAGTACCGAGAGAGGTGCTTAAGACCATTAAGAAGAGATTTACTCATCTTGGCATCCTTGTAGGCGACAAGAGAGTTCGGATTCAGCTTATCCAGGAAGTTGTCGAATTCGTTGGGATCGTGGCACGTGAACAAAGGACCGTACAGTCGCACTTCGCAGCCGATTGCTTCCTCGGCAGATAGCCAGTGCAGGAAAGCCTTAGGCTTTGCTTTTTGCTGAATTAATGGGCTAGAGTACGTCAGCATCGATAGTTGCGGTGACCCTCACAATCTTGCCATCCTCCTTATGAATTCCTGTGATGTTCACTATGTGTGAATACTTGAGTCCAACTCGCTTACCAGGAGCAATACCGTAGAAGTTGGGTGAGTCTTCCTCTCGAACATCACTTCGATCCACAAACACCTTTCCTGAAACAAGTATAGGGTGCTTTCCCTTGGTCTCATCCTTGGGGAAGTTTGGAACTTCAATCGTATCGGTTTTTTCGAGTCCAGTGATCTCGAGCAGAACTGGATCAATAACAGCCATGGTCCTCGGCGCGGTGACATCCAATACCTTCCTAACTTCATTCTAGAGAACACTCATATTGATGATGTTTTCGTTGCCTCGACGGGTAACTCCAATGACATCGCAGAAACTGTTGATGGCGTCAGCAGTGTAGCCCCTTCTTTTCATGCCGTTGATGGTGAGAATTCTAGGATCATCCCAACCGTTGACGTAGTTGTTGTGAATCAGGAAGTGTAATTTTCTCTTGGAGAGGACTGTGTTGCTGATATTCAACCGAGAGTATTCCCAAACATAAGGCCGGTACAGGTCTAGCTGCTCGAGAACCCAGTAGTACAATTCACGGCGAATTTCGAACTCCAACGTACAGAGGGAATGAGTGATTCCCTCGAGACTATCGCAGATGGGATGGGTGTAGTCATAGAGTGGATAGATACACCATTTATTCTTGGAGTGAGGGTGTGCTGTGTAGCGGATACGGTAGATCACTGGATCACGGAGGGTTGGATTGGCATGAGCATAATCGATCTTAGCTCTTAGCGAATATTCACCTTCAGCATACAATCCCAAACGCATGCCTTCGAACAACTTCAAGTTCTCCTCGATAGGGCGATCACGGAACTCTGATGGTTTGCAATCGTTACGGTTTTTCCTCATCAGCTCAACAGGTTCAGCACAAACGAACGCTTTGCCTTTTTTAATGAGCTCGACGGCATAGTCGTAAAGCTTTCCGAAGAGGTCGCTAGCATGAGTGATCTTCCAGGGCTTGTAGCCCATGAACCTTATATTTTCCTCGATGTTATCGATGTACTCCTGACATTCCTTCTCAGGGTTGGTATCGTCATAGCGCAAATAGCAGTTTCCATTGTATCGCTTGGCAATGGTAAAGTTAAAGCGCATAGCTTTAGCATGGCCAATGTGCAGGTATCCGTTGGGCTCTGGTGGGAAACGAGTATACACCGTCTTGCCGAACTCCTTTTCGTGCTAATCGAGTAGTCGCTTGCTGTTCAGGAGAGAGTTCATATCTCGACCGACCAGGTCAGTAATGTCCTTTGCAGTCTTTTCCTCCTCGACAGCAGGTTTATCCTACTTCTTTTCAGCCTTCGGGGCCTGGACCTACTTGTAGCCTTTCTCGGCATATGCCTTATCAAACAACTCCTTGATAATCTGTCCTTCAGCATAGGGAACCTTTTCTTTCAAAGCGCTGAATACCTCAATCTTGCGGCAACCCTTCTCAAGTTTCTCCTTGTTGGCAGCAAAGATATCAGCAACGATTGCTGCAAGCTCCTCAGGTGTCGCTTTCTTACCGATACAACAGGCTTCATTGAATGCATTGACGTCCAGTTCGCCGCCCTTCTTCTCGTTCTCCTTGAGGTACTCGATGATGAAGTCGAGGTGACTGTTATTGTTGATGGAACCTTTGCCTACAAGCTCGGCCAATCTTCCACGGTGCTTCTCGATGATTCCTGGGAGTTTGCTAGCAACTCCAAACAGCAGGTTGCCTACTTTCTTCTCGGCCTTGACCAGACCGCTCTGTTTGACAACCTCAAGGAAGACTGTTTTGCTGGCTTCATTCTTGAGTAGATTGCTGATGGTTCCTTTCTCGAGACCGAGGGCTGCACCAAGCGCCTCGAACTCTTCGTTGGGTTTGCCTTCCATACTTTTTGTTGAGTGGATGGGATATATATTATGAAAGAATTACAAATGGGGCGCAGATAAGGATGGGATAGCTGCCATGATAATGGACCGAGTATCTTCCGGCAGGGCATTATTAAGCCTCCCGCAACTAACCGCTATAATCTAACCCTAACGGATGAATAAGTTCCGACAGCAATAGGATCCCCGAAAGAACGTTCGTCACGAGGAAATGCAGCTCATTGGAGTGCTCGATAAGTGCACACGTAATGTCCCTGGATCTACGCAGAAATTCTTCGAGAGGATCGAATTCACATTCGCAACCGCATCAAGGAAGGCGATGCCGAGGTACTGTCGTTCTTCAAGCCGTTGAAACAGATCAGTAAGAGATGCCGTGATGTAGATATGCAACAGCTGCAGATCAATCTCCGCAAGTACCTGAACCAAGCCAAAGCCAACATCAAGATGCAGCAGCTTATCAAGTTCAAGGAGAATCATCTGGAGGTGCAATGCTCCTGTGAGGTACCGGTCGAATAAATTGCAGACGAAGCACACGCTGGGATCCACAGGCTTTTGTAAGGATCGAACCCGCTAGTTTTCTAAAGAAGCCTTCAAAGATGTTATACACAACGACAACCGAATTGGCAACTGCCCTCAACAGTGGAAGCCTACCCTCTTGAAGCATGAGCGATGCAGCAGTATGAGTCAGCTACCGCAACCCAGCAGTGCCATTCTGCAGCATGATCGGAAAAAATCTTTCGGAAGTAGGGATGCTAACCAACCACAGCGGGGCACTTCTTCAACCAAACAGCTTCCGAAGTACAACAAGGTCCAGGAATTCTAGCAACGTGCCTCCGCCAACCACTAACAACAGCGTAAGCGATCGGGGAATAGCATATCAACGAGACACGCTCGAACCAACTCGACTAACATTGCAAGGGGGACCTACCACTATGAGGAGGCTGAGCCAGCTGCCAAGCACCATAACTCTTCAACCGGCAGTGGCTACAAGTCAGATGCAAAGGTTACTCGCGGCATGAAGTAACCCAGCAACAAACAGCCTTCAGACCAACCACCCAGCTACGAATGGGATGCAAAACATACCACCAGTTGCTACCAACCGAGCAGCAATAACCCCACCAGCCAATACGATAGTGTAGCCGAACACAGCTACTACCGCCCAACACCCACGCTGCTGGACCAAGATATTCTTCCCTCGCAGACTGAAAGCGGCTTCAATAAATATCGTGGAGCGACCTACGACAACTTGTTCACCTCGCCTGAACTTCTTTTCGAGTGTCGAAAGTATATCGAAAAGAGCAAGGGACCGATCCCGCTTCCTCGAATCTCTGCTGAAGATCTCCCAAGCAACAACGTCTTCAAGCAACAACAGACAGCACCACTTGATTGGAGATACACTCAACACAAATCTTACCAGGAATTATCAACGGTGATTCCCACGACACAGTTAGAGATTGTGCCAAAGACCCACATAAAGCTGGAGGAGCCAACACCTACCGTCATAATTGACGTAGCAAAGCACGACAGGGTTGAGCTTGCAGGTGACTACCGACCTTGCCGAACAACCTCATTAGAATCAAAGACTCCTCAAGGAACTCCGAGCTACTCTGAATTGGCCAGTCCACTGCGACTTGAAAGCCCAAGCGAACCCATCCAGATCAATCTTGACAGTCGAACCGATACTCAACGGAACCTAAAGCCGAGCGAATTAGTACCCGATTTTTCAGATCACTACGCCGAAGACATTATTGATGTGCTGTTCGAGGGGAAGGACAGTAAATACATTCTGGCTGCCGACTATGGCTACACTGTGTACAGTAATTTCGCCGACACCTACCCTTTTGAAAGGCTTTTTGAGCTCGCTGACTCTGACTGTGATGGAAAGGTTAGCGTCCAAGACCTCGGTAATGTGCTCGACAAGACTGCGAAGAGGAAAGACAATCCTGCTCGGTAGCTGTTCTCCTTGCTGGACATGGAAAAAGCTGGCAGAGTAACTTTGGAGGAGTACACCCGCTTCTTGAACCAAATTAGCGAGAGCGAGCAGTCCGACTTCGCAGAAGCTCGTCTTGCTGCTGAGAAAGTATTTAGGCTTGCGGACTCCGAGAGCACTGGAGAGATAGATTACTGGTCGCTCTACCTCACGTACATTATTGATTAACGCAGAAAGGACAACTGGGAGTTCCAGGGGTTTAGCGGCTACCTTGAACAATTCGAGTTTTCAATAGAGCCATGAAACGATATCTGCTCAGACATCTTATTTTGTCTTCCCATCCCATTATAGAGAAGTTTGTTCTCTTTCCTATTTTATTTGATCCGTTGGATCGGTGTTAACATCCCCCGTCGGCAAGAGGGTAGTTTGAATTTCAACAGAAGTTACTATACTATTAATACATGATCAAAGTGTGTAAATCTTCTTTCCTAATTTCAATTGACGTTCCGAAAAGTCAGCAGTATTTGTTTGGCAATTGGTCGATTGTTATCCCGAACGTCGATTCTTCGGCATCCCATTGCACCAACCAAGAGTACCTTCATGTTGACTAACTACTGGAGTCGGCTTTTGATTGGGGTTTCCTTATAGCCGTTGGGCATCCCGTTGGCAAATTTCGATAATTTTGCACGCGCATCCATTTGTCCGCTGACTAGGTACAGTTTAATGAACTCCTTACGTTGGCTTAAGAACTATTTGATTAGCTCCAACGAGTCCTTATTCTACTCGAGGGATCTCAAAGCCTTCTAGAAAGACCTAGGCTTCCGTAATACAACCGAGATGAGAGCTTTGGCAACAAGTTTTGTGGATAGCTCGCTACATATCCTCCCTATCGTGGCAATCATCCTGCGTTGGCAGGTATATGAAAAGACACTGAGCAATTCCCTGTCGAATTTCTCCACTGAGAATTTCTCATTACCCATGAGTCTCTTCACCGATTGTGAGGGTTCTATCTTGCTGGAGGTGTCCCTACAATATTGCTGCCCGTAGCAAGATACTCTGTTTCGCAATCGCAGGTAGCGATCAAACTCCTTAGAGATAGCCTTGCAGGAGCCTTCCTCGATATAATAGTACATCAGCTGGTGCAGACAGTAGTATTGGACGAGCTCCAAATTTTAAGGTATCCGATACCTTGAGATACAGTTCTCGGACAGCTCTTGAACTTTTTTGATTGCTTTCCGTTTCTCTTCTGGCGACCTTCCACTTTGAATAATCCTACTGCATCGATCCAGCCAACTATGAAACATATGAGTTTCTAGCGTCCTTATGATGTCCAAGTGCCTGTTCTGGGGATCAACGTCCAGGAATATATCTTCGGCTTGGCGAAGGGCACTCATCCCCAACTCATATTCGTCCAGCATATAGTATGCGTGGGCGAGCTTATGGTAGGCTCTGGCAAGATCTAAATCCTTCGGGCCCAGATGTACTTTGTACACAGCTATTGCGCTCTCTATCAGTTTAATTCCATCTCTCTGACGACATTTGTCAACAAGCTAGAACCCCCTCTGTTAAGTACTCTTGGCCTCCTTCACCCTATCGTGGGGATATATTTCACGTGCGAACTTCTAACTTTCCTCCAAGGACTCGATGGCTTCTTTGGTGCTTCTGCAGTTTATATGACTCACATATTTACAGCGGAGCATTTCTTGTCGATGCTTCAGATCCCATAACTCCAGTTTTTTTCTTTAGAATGGGTTCAGTTCAGTCACACTCATCTCCTTGATTCTCATTATCTCAGACTCAATTTAACTGATTCTTGCGAGAGCTTATTTAGGTTCTTGTTCTGCCAATAGTCTGAGGATTTGCAGTTGGAGAAAACAGAATCGGTCGTATTGGTTGATGTCTCCGCTTTCGGTTTGACCAAGCTGCTTATTTAGGAACTCGATGGCTTATTATTTTCTTCCTTTCTTTTCCAATACGAAGCACCTCATTAACAGACAGTCATCGTCAAGCCAATCGTTGTCTATCTTGCTCAGGAACATCTCGCATAACTCAGCATTTCTTTTCATATAGAAGATTTTGGCCATCGATTGGAGAGCGGCTTTGTTATCTGCGTACTTGCTCAAGAGAAACTCGGAGAGTTCTTGAGGCTATGAGCAACTTGCTAGCATCAGGCAGTCTCGAAGGGGCTTGATCTCAGAATCAGGCCTTAATTTGTTTGGGGGCAAACGCTCCTGGAGCGATTAAATTAGATCTATCATCTACAGGCAATAATGTCGGTGCTGCGGGATCAGCAAACACCAATGGAAGAATTTAAATGCCTTCTCAGCTGACCAGGATGGACTTTTCGAAGCCATCCGAAAGATGAACTCCTTTATCCATATGAGTGATTAATATCTGAGACCCATTTCGTTCATGAGTGCGATCGTGCTGGAGTTGGGAGGGGACGAAGATTACTCCTATGTCGCCTTGAAGTATTCGAGTTCTTCGGCTTGAGAAAGTTTCAGGAGAGGGATATATTGCTTAAAGGCAAGCCTGTTGCCCATAACCCTTTTCAAGAGTAAGGGTTTGTAGTCGATATCCTGGTCCTCGTCAATGTTTAAGTAGTCTTTCACATCTGAGAAGGCTTCTTCCGCTTCCTTTTCATACTACTTCCTGCTAACCTTACCCGCTCTTGTGTCGCCTATCTCAACGAGAGTCGTTTTGAGTGACTCCATATCATTAACCCGAAGATCAATCGTGGCCATCGTGCCTACTTTATCCCATTTTCCCTTCATTTCACTTCCAGCATATTTCTAAGTCCCCAGAACTATTGTGGATGTTTTCAAAAGCTTCCCTTCGTAAACAAGGTTGGAAATTCCAAAATCTGCGTACTTTACCGAAACTTTAGTTACGTTCCCGTCTTAAGTGCCCCTGCTGACTAAAAGATTGAATGGTTTGATATCCTTGTGCATGATACCGACCTCATGGCAATACCGTAGCTGTGTTTTTAACTCACGCTCAAACTGAGCAAATTCAGGCAAGTCCCTTAGCCTTCTAGTATCAGTAGAGTCTCGTTCTTTAGAGTAGAAATACTATTTGATCGGCGCACACCACTCCATCAGAAACTCTATTCCGTTGTTGTAGAATACAAGGTCCCATGGCAGATCGTTGCTGATGGTTGGGGCAACACCAAGGGCAGAAGCGACCCGTAAGATGCAGTATTCTCTTAGACAGTTCTCAGTGAACTAGCAATCTAAGGTGGCCTCGATAAATTTACTGGCGAAGTGCTTATTATCCCAGGAGACAACATTTACCTTACCGAATGAACCTGCCATCTCTGAGGGTTTGATCTTCTTGGTTCTATCCACATTAAGGATTCGCAGTGTATGAAAGAAGTGTTGATCGAAGACCTGAACTGTGAGAAGATGCCCACCGAGGCGTACTTCCACCCATTTTATCACAATGCTGTGTCTGGAGATGGCATTCCGATCATACCAAACTATCCCTAACCTCTGTAACTCTGTTTAAAAGTTCTAGAGGAACTAATTGGGTAAGACCGTGTCCTTGAAGTAGTCATTGTATCTCGAAGTATTCGCATTATCTGATTTTTACTGCTTGGGCTCCCCAACATCATAGTCTCCTTCACTTTCCATCGGGCCAACTATAATATCTTACGCCCCACAGATATTGACCACGGTATAATGTTGCTGTTCTAAACAATTGGCATTGATTGTTTGTTGCAGTACCCGAAGAACATTGCTTGAGAACCTATATTCTCTATAATTGATTAGTCTAATGTTAGAGCTGAAAGGAGAGCAGAAGGAGATCACAGATGATATGCTCAAGAAAGCCATCCATCACTTCTACGGGGAGTTCGACTTCTCCAATCGCTTCAAGGTCACCGGAAAGTTGCTGAAAACTTTCTACGAAAAGGTGTTCTTTCATCTGCGCAAAATGACGAACTTGAACGCGAGCAAGTGTGCAATGACCATACTTGTACCCGAGGACGAAGAACCAGAACTAAGGGTGAGCTAGGAAGAACTCTTCTGTGGGATCAAAAGGTCGTTCGGCATCTTCCCCGATCGGAAAGGTAGAGTTCCCAACTACAAGTTCTACGAGGATAGGAATTTCATTTTACCGAGGCCACAGTACCTGGGAAGAGACCCTTAAGATGATAGATAGCTCTACATCGAGGTAAAGGAAGGGGAACCACTCTACGATTGGAATAACTGCACACCTCGACCGCAAGTATAAACTGGCTTCAAAGAAACCGATTATACGAACTACAACAAATTTGTTCCCGATTAAATCAGAAGAATGAGTGAGGATTCAGTGATCAGGTTTGCCACGGATCAAGGTTTCTTGAAGAACAAGAATTCAGTTAAAAATGGAGAATACGATCCCAATGGGCCAATGAACGTCAGGAGGTTAGCTGAAGAGCGAAATGTCAGGTTAGGTCTCGAGTCGGGATTTGGCGGTCTGGTCGACCTTAGCTTCGTTATGGGTGGTTACGGAAAAGGAGAATTCGATGGCTTCAGCACAACGCTTCTAAACGAAGATGGTTCAGTCAACCCCTTCGGTATGATGGGAGAACTGGACATGGACGGTCTTGGAATGGGGCTAGATTACAGAGGGTTCCCTCGAATTCCCAACTATTATGAATTGGATGAAAAGATTATCAAGTGGAGTAAAAAGAATTTCGGAAAGAGAAAACAGAAGGGTGTCTGGGGCGTTTGTTGGCGAAATCCAGGAATTCCTGACGGAGAAACACCCGTAGTAAAAGGTTTTGCTACGCGGCCTGGCTTAGTTGATGATAATTGATCTCACCCAAATATTGGTAAAGAAAACAGACTACTCCATTTCCTCCAAATCTTTTCTGACAGAGCTTTTCTGATGATATAATTGTTTGGTTAGGCAGAGAATGAAATTCCTCCTTACTGTCTTGGCAGTGATCACAGCGGCTACCGCTTTCCACATCCAAACTAAAAAAGCGGAGCACCACGAAGCTAAGCTGAACTTTACCGAGTACTGTAAATACTTCGGGTACCCCGTGGAGACGCATTTCATCACGACAGACGATGGGTACATCCTCAAGTTCTTCCGAGTACAGAAGAAGAACACCACCATAAGGAAGCTAGGGCTAACTCCGATTTACCTGCAACACGGACTGCTCGACAGTTCGGATACTTGGCTGATAAACGATTAAGATAAGGCACCTGGCTTCATCCTCGCCAATAAGGGGTTCGATGTTTGGATGGGAAATAATCGTGGCAACAAGCATTCTCGCAACCATACAAAGCTCAACCCCGACAAAGATGCTAGTTTCTGGGAATTTACATTCCAACATATGGCTGACTATGACCTTCCAGCAGCCTTCCGCTACATCGCTGGCCAGACCCAACAAAAGATTAATTACATTGGCCACTCGCAGGGCACCATTCAAATGCACATTGCTCTGGCCAAGCAGAACTCTGTGGTAGAATCTCTGCTCGACAAATATTTCGGGTTTGGGCCTGTGGTCTATATTACTCATCAAGGATCCCACATTCTCAGTCTCCTGGATAAGACACCTATTGTCCAGTGGTACGAACTCAGGCATATTCATGAATTCATGCCAAGCATGGGTTGGTTTGAAACTGATGTTGGTACGCTGTTTTGTGCTGACTTCCCTCATGTCTGTGGAGATCTATTCACGGAGCTCATGGATGGGGATCCAACTGTGGATAATTATTAACGGTATGATGTGATCGCTGGCCATGAACCTTCAGGCAGCAGCGTTATGAACATGAAGCACTGGAAACAAATCCTCGATAGCAAGAAATTCTAAGCCTTCGACTACGGATCAGCTGCAGCCAACAACAAACACTACGGTCAGCCAACCCCGCCAGTCTGGGACGTCAGTATGAATCCAATATTAACTCAGAGAAAATAAGAGTTCCATTAAGGCTCTTTGGTGGCACGTCAGATCTATTAGCTGACGTTACAGACCTAAACAACTTCTGGGCCGAGGTGAATCCCGACGTGAAGAAGTTCTTGAGGATATACAATGCCGGTCATTGCACATTTATGTGGGGGCTTGACGTCCAGCCCTGGATGAATGATGTTTTGAGCTTCTTCTGATAGCCTGCAGAGGCCAAGTGATCATTGAATAAACCTTGAATTGTCAAAGCCAATCAACCTTCTCTTGAACCAAAGAGAGCGAGTTCTGTGCGAAAAAAGCTTAGCGCCAAGAGTGTGGTTTGGGGTGTACACAATCCGGAGACTGTATACGGAATTCATGAAGTAACTCTTCAGCTTGGCTTACAGATAGAAGTCGCAATGGTCTTATATACTCTCCAGCAAGCGAGACACTTCCATAATGGGTCTCATATTATACAATAAGGCTTTTATTATCAAACACAAACCGACATTTCTGTGTGGCTCTGTAGCCCTTCTCATCCCAAGGCAATGCTCAACACGATGCCAACCAACGCACTACACGAGGGTACGACTGCCCAGCAAAAATGTTTAACAAAAATAGCAATGGACATCACTCCAACAGTCCAACCAACTTCATAAGGGATACTCATGAGGAGCGGAAGCTGCTTCCATTTGGTTTTGGTATGGTCGTTTAAATAGGATCACTTCTGGGCGGTGTGTTGCGAACCCTTGGTAGCTCCTACACCTGGCCTGCCGTGGCGGGTGGGCTTGTAGGTGATGGCGAACTCTCCGAGGTAGCGACCAATCATATCGAACTTGATTTCGACCGGCACGAAGCTCTTTCCGTTGTAGATGGAGACCACATTGCCGATCATCTCGGGCATGACGACAGCGTCTCTGAGGTGGGTCTTGACGGCCACTGGCTTTTCACCTGGCTGCACATTCTTCTTGGACTTGCGGCACTTGAGGAGGAAGCGGTTGTACTTGTTCTTGATCTCTACGTTGAGGGCACGGTGGTACTTCGACTGAAGCGACGGCGAATGCGAGCACGGAAGAGCTCCACAATCTTCTCAGTGGTCATGCTCTACAGCTGCTCGTGGGTATGACCGCGGAAGCTGTTCTTGTTGAATTGCTTATCCTTCTTCTCAAGCGTAGTCATTCGTGGTGAAACAAATATTGATATTTAATATTTCTTATTCTCGCCCGGCAGGGAGTTTTTAAAAGGGGAGGCCTCAGCAGGCAACTCCCACCTCGTTATAGCCCCCACAGCATCCAACCGATAATAAATACCCTAGTTAATGAAACACGACTACCTCTTCAAGGTCGCACTTATCGGCAATAGCTCCGTAGGCAAGTCCTCGCTCCTGAAGAGGTTCGCTGATGACGAGTTCCAGGAGAGTTACCTAGCGACCATCGGTGTCGACTTCCGTTTTAAGTAAGGGACTCATCCCATTCAGGACACTCTAGATCGAGGGTAGCTCTGTCAAGCTGCAGATCTGGGATACCGCTGGGCAAGAGCGCTTCCGTACCATCACGTCGGCCTACTATAAAGGCGCCCAGGGTATCTTCATTGTCTACGACATACTCAACAAGCAAAGCTTCGATGAAATTGAGAACTTCTGGTTGAGTGAGGTCGAGAAGTTCGCGGAGCCCAACGTGTAGATATACCTGCTTGGCAATAAGCTGGACTGCTAGCCACGAGCCGTAACTGAGGATATGGTGAGGGAGTACAGCGAGAAAAAGGGTCTGAAGTACTTCGAGGTGAGCGCCAAGCTAGGCACAAATGTGCTGGAAGCCTTCACTTCGATGACGAAGGCTTGTATGGCAAAAAACCCGAAAATCGAAAAGGAGCAAACCACAAATGCAGTCATCGAGAACATAAAAAAGAAGCGGCAGGACTTCAAGCTCAAGTCCGGTCAATAGACGCTTGACAAGAAGGAGAAGAAATGTTGCTGATGCATGCCTTGGTATCGTTTTGAAACATGGGTTGGATATCTACACGTCACGGTTGCGTGGCGGGATCCGTTTACTCTGGAGATACCACAGCTGCACCCCTGAGGTACTCAGAATACCTGTCATCCGAGAACACCAGAAACTTAATGTTAGAGATATCGACTGCATTACTAGGAGAGTTACTTGTGGCGATGCCATTGTGCTATTGCAAGAAGTTAGCGAACGCTATTTCCTTCTCCTTGTTCTGAAACTGGACTCCGAAGTTGAAGACGTGTCTGGCAGTCCAAAAGATGTTCACCCGACCGAATTTCTGTTCGAAGAAGGATTGGATATCGATCTATTTCACTGGTGAGCATATTATGGATTGAACGTGGAAGACTGTCTGTCCGTTTTTGTAGCCGTCTTCCTTCTCGCTGAAGTTGAAAGGAAACTGAATGTTGCCGAGTGGCACCCTCCCTACGAAGAATTTGAGAGTATCGGCGAAGCTGGTATTTTGCTTTGAGGAAAGCGATTCTGAATAGCCCAGACAGGTACCTAAGATATGCATTGCCTTGAGGTAGGCGACTCCTGTGAGTAGCGCATCGTAGCCAGCTTCGTGGTATTCCCCACTCTTTTCCGATAGGGAGTACTCCCTGCAACTCTCATTGAGTTCGATTTTCGGTTCGACTTCCTCTTCGAGTATTTCGTAGCAGTTTTTTAGGTTGGTTTGCCTGTTGAGTTTATTGTAGAGAAGCACCGATGTCGACGTAATATATTTGGTATCGTAGATCGTGGGGAACACCTCGTTAAGGCGGTGCTTGTATTATTCTACTGTATCTGGCAACCGTCCGATAAACTTGTGGTAGATCTGTTATTATGGGGATGCGTACATGCATAAGATCCAGGAAGCCATTGTGTACGATCACTGGTTTGCGAGACTACGTGATGATGTCAATGATAGACGGAAGCCACAAGTGGTCGTTCTCGGCGGGTTGCTACTTCGGCTTCTGGGTTTCATCGATAGGGCTGAGTTTACATTGAGCCTACCCTTTGGTGAGAGTGAGTAACTTTCTATCGAAGGCTTTCTCCGAATCATAGGAATCGCAGAATGAAATGTTCGGGTACTGTTTGCGAATGGACTCTAGAAGCTTCATGTAGACCCTGAACTTGATGAATCTGATTGGTATGGTAAATGCCTCAGTGCTGCTGCTTTTGAGCCAATCGACGATCTTGTTCTCATAGAGGTTGGAAAAAGCCTTCATATCTGGCGTAATGATCTTATCCATCTCTTTCAGGGACTTCCTGATCTTCTCGAGGCGATACTGCCCCTCGTAGAGTTTCTTATCTTCTCTTGAGACGTACAGAATGCCTTCATAGAAGAGCTTATTGAAGTCGAAGTTGTTTTCTGCAAGGAATCTCATTGATCCGCTGGAGAATGAAAATATTCTGTCTTCTGCGTTGTTGAGCACAAACGGATAGATGTAGAAGTTGAACGGGAAGGCCTCGTGGCTTCGGATGGCAGAGCCGGACTGTTTGAAGCCACAGATGCCTAGCTGTACTGGTAGGAAGGTTTCGATGTTTGATTTTGTCTTGGCGTAGCGTGTTTGGAACTGCGTAGAGCGGCTGCGTTACGGAATCGAGGATGGAATTGCGAAGAACATCAGTGCCCAGTATGCCAGTCATTTCGATGTCAAAGGAGTAACAGTGCGATGCCTGGAGGGACTATCTCACGAAGGGCAAACACTCCCGAAAATTGAGCCGGGTAATGTTCATAACTAATATTTAACGAAGCGACAAAGTCAGGAAACTCCAAGCAGAACATCCAAACCACCCTTCACTGAGCTACGATATTCGGACGAACTTTACTGTTATGAGCGAACCTATGACCAAGACAGTATCCCCCTTGTCGATTCAAATCATATGCCAAAGCAACGAAACTGCATGCCGTTCTGATCAACTGTCCACACTATTTAAGTGTAAATTCCTTTTCGTAGCATTGTAACGAATTTCAATTATGAAAGCTTCAGTTGTCCTTCTACTTCTAGCGCTACTTACGTTGAGCAGCTGCAGGAGAATCCATCATGATGGGTTCTTCGACATATTCAGCAGTGGTTGGGAAAGTGCTAAGGCATGGGCCACTGGCAAAGCAGGTGGAGGGGCAGCTGATGCGGCTTCCAAAGGTGATTAGACTCTAGCTGCTACTTCTGCTACAGTGAGTAACGGTCTCAGCAAGATCGCTGATGGTTTCAAGGACATCGCAAGCTCGGCTGCTAGTACTGTGGGCGGAGCTGCAAGCACTGCCGTTGAGGGAGCCAAAGACCTCGGAAGTAAGGCATGGGAGGGCGCTAAAGACCTCGGCAGCAAGGCAATCGAAGGCACAAAGGGTGTTGCTGATACGGTTGCAGAGACGGCATCGAAAGGTGTGGATGCAGCAAAAGAATTAGGAGGAAAGGCCATAGAGTCAGTTAAAAGCGTTGCCGACACAGCTGGAAGCGCGATTAGCTCTGGAGTGGAGTCTGCTGGTGGAGTAGTTTCGGGTGCTGCCGATAAGGCAGCTGAAGAAGCTAAAGTTGTTGCTTCCGGAGCTGCTAGCACTATTGAAAAAGGAGCAACTGTTGTGAAGGACGTGGCTGCTGAGGCTGCTTCTAACACCACTAAAGTGGCAGACTCAGCTGTTGCAGAAGCTAAAGATGCAGCTTCTGCAGTTTCCAGCGCCACTTCGGAAGCTGACAAGGCACTGGACAGTGCCTTTTCGAAGGCAAAGTGATTAAATGAACTGAAATATGCTCCGGAAAAACAAATATTAGCTGATCACCCTGCCCTAAGCAAATCGCGACTGCTGGATTGCTTGCCTCTTAGGGGTAGCTCTTTGAGTACATCAGTCATAGTAGGATGTTTGTCAGATAGGATGTTGTTGCCATCGGTGTTCAGTAATTCGGCAATTGTGATTGCGGTATTGTTCATTGAGTTTGGTAACTCATTACTGAAAGCTTTGCTCCCCCAGGTGATGCGATAGTTGACTCGATTAGCATCCTTCACCTTTTGGAAAGTCTTGTCGAAGGTACTGTACTCGGCATCCAGACTATCGTACTCCCCCATCAGATTCTGGAAGTTGAACCGAGTGAGGCGAGTGAGCCCTGTGACAGCCCGATCAATAACATCACATTTTGTTCGGTTGAGAAAGCTATCTGCTACATTAATTGTTAATCGTTCGAGTCCTTTGCATTCCTTGATGCAATCAGCAAGTCCAGTATACACTGCTATGTCGAGCTTCCTTTGCTCAAAGATGAACCTCTTGTAACAGTGGCACAACAATAATGCAAGGGGGCATAGGCATATTGCTCCGAATACCATGGTAGCTCCTTCAACGATCCTCCTCAGCTGCTTGGTGACATCCCCGTGAAGTTCTAGAGTCAGATATCGGAGGCTTTTCTTGATCTCGATCGCGAGGTTGCTGAACTGCACAAGAAATTCTTCGTAGCAGCCAATGAAGGTCACAGAGTTGCCCTCGATAAATGCAGGTTGCAAGTCCAGCGGCATCAACTCCCCACGAAATTCCCTGATCACCTCAAAAGCCTCAGCTCGGTTGCTGCTCTCTTGCATTATAATATAGACACAATGGAAAGAGTCACCTGATGATGGCCTTGCATTTCTGTACGATCACCTCATTGAATTCATTGGACTCCCGTATAATCGCTTTTTGAGCGTCCTTGCGACTTTTCTCGCGTTTGGCGATGTTCTTATATTTCTCATACTTTACCAGCAGCGCGTCGTACTACTATTGATACGCACGGGCACGCTCTAGCGTATTACGGTTGTGGTCGTCCTCCATCTTTATTATGAGGTTCCTATCGGCTTTGCTTTATTGGGTGAGCTGGCTGATCTTTTCTCGCAATAGCTCGAGCTATCTGTTCGCCAGCTCCACCGACTCTTGGAGTTGAGTATTCATCTTCTTGATGTGCTCGGCTGATTGGAGCTTCACTTCGAGGGTATTGCAATAGGTAACGAAGGATTCGATAAGTGTCTCCTCGCAGCTGCTGTTTCGACCAAAGAGTTCCTTGTTCTGTAACTTTCCAAACAGAGTAAGCCGGCGTTTGCGCTAATCCTGTACTTTGTTCAGATGCTCGGTCAGCAGCATTTCGTTCTTCTTATGGTCATGCAACTTCTTCTGGGCTGTCGAGAACTCCTCATCGATGTTTTACAGAATCTTTTGGTTGCGGAGAGAGAGGTGTTGCATCGAAGAGTTTTCAGCTTGAAGCCTATCCACTTCGCGTTTGAGATGCACAACCTCTTCACAAGTCTATTGGAGTTGCTGCTGGAGCTATTTGACCATTCGGTCGTAGGAGGCAATTGTTCCTTAATGCCCCTCTCGAGACTGCTGGGCAGTCTAGCGCACATGCACCAGAACTGAATCCTTTTGGTTGATAGATTGCTCGAGTTCTATGACTCGCTGATTGAGCCTGTCGCTTCGAGTTTCCTCTTCTTTGAGTTTGTCAAGCAGCAGAATTATATCCTTTCGTTGATCATTTTCGGCAGCGCGGCTAGCCAACAAGGTATCTTTCTCCAAGAGCCGTTGAGTGTAGTGGAAGATGCTGTCCTGTTGCTCTGCTATCTTTTGCTCCAAATGGTTGATGACCTCCAGCAACTCTTCGGTTTGAGCGAGATTATTGGAAGACCGCTGCTATCTATTACGGTCAAGAGCAGAGATTTATTGTTCTTTTTCCAATCTTTCGATCTTGAGTTGGTAGTTGTGCTGGGCATTTTGCATGTCGCTCTCAAGGCTCTTCACCTTGACAAACAGCTGGGCTTCATAGGATTGCCGTTACTTCTCGTAGCTCTGCCGGATCGATTATTTCTCAGCGCTTAACTTGTCTCGGAATGACTGCTCCTGGAGTTGGAGCTCATGACTGAGACTATCACGCTCAGTGAGATACTTTTGCAGGTTGTACTTGAGTTCTTCTTTGAGTCTAAGTACTTCCCGAGAAACCTCAATTAGTTCCCCTTTCGTCCGAGTAGAATCATTTTGACTGAACTTCAGCTCATCCTTCAGCTTTGATAGCTCTTTGTAGGCCTCTGACAGCTCTGATCGAGCTCTAGTTTGCTCGTATTGTCCAAGCTGTTCTGATTTTTGCTGAAGATGCTCTAATTGCATCTTCAGTTGTGTCACATTGTCCTTGAGGGCTCTAACTTCCCCTTTCAGTTGTGAGTTAGCTTCCTTGAGTAAGGCAGATTCCTCCTCCAGCCTCTCTCTGGTGGACTTGAGTGTACTGATCTATTCATTGCTCTTGCGCCACTCCTCCGTCTTGATCTTCATGAGTGCTTCCAGCTTGCTCTTGTGCTATTCCTGAATCTACTTGGACTGTTCGTTGAGACTGCGTATCTCTAACTGCTGTTCCTCGTGTTTGTGCAGCAGTTATGAGTAGCAACGGTTAACTTCAGTGAGTTCATGCAGAGCCTTCATCTTTTCAGACTGAACTTGTTCCAGCACAGAAATTTTAGTCTCCACTAAGTGTAAGTTCAAACGAAGTTGCTCGCTATGTTTTCTCTATTAGGAGAGCTCCCGTATGAGCTGATCAACACAAGCTGCCTTCTCTTTGACCTCGTCGTGTTTTTGCTCAACGTATCGAAGTTTGGTGCTCTAAGATTGCAGTTCCAGCATTGCCTCCTCAAGCTGGCGACGATAGAACTCGGCAGTTGCGGATAGGCTAGTGGCTGCCTGTTGATGTCTCGCTTCTAGGTCCTTCTTATCCTGTTCTAACCATTCCACCTTTTATCGATGAATGAATAATTCATGCTCAAGACTTTGGTTGGCATGTTGTAGTTTCTCGATTAATTCTTCCAGCTATGCCTTAAGCTGTTCTGATTGTTGTCTCTTGTGGCTTAAATGACTCTGCTCCTGCTGTTGTAATTGCTCATGTTTGCCCTTAGATGTGCTTCTTTCGTGCGGTCTTGGTACTTCAGGACTCTTAAGCTGGTTTCGAAGCCTTTCAACCTCAATGCCAAGCTCCTCATTGTCCTTTTTCAAAGTCGTGAGTGCCTTCTCGAGATACTGGTACTGCTTAACCTCTTCCTGCCCTCGAACCAACTTCACCTCCACTTCGGCTTTGACTTTGTTAGCCTATGCCACTTGCAACTGTGATCGTGCACACTCTTCCACCAGCCTAGACTTCTCCTTACTCAGTGTATCAATAGTGTCTCGGAGGGATTGCATTTGGGACAGGTTGGACTGAGCATTATCACGTGCCTCGAAGTTCATTCTTTAGATTTCGTCTGTCAACCTCTTTGAGTGTTCCTTCTGAAGTTTGAGTTCGGCGTTGGCTTCCTGAAGCGCCATGCGTAGCTCATGATTATCAGCTCCGAGACTTTTTACCTTGTCAGCCATGGCATTCCCATCGAAGTTCGGTAGGTTGTTAGTACTGTCGTGCAGAATTGATCGTAAGCTGCCGGTGCGTGGTATCTCCACCTTCAAATGTTCCCGACTACGGGTGTCTCGCCCCATATTAAACGGTAGCCTCGACATACCGTTATTTATTATTAGTTTTATTCCCAATGGCAAAGGCACCGAGGTAGTAAGTAATCTCACCTTACTGTAACGACGGAGGTCGAAGGTACACTACAGCCAACTCTTACCAATAAACTTTAATATAAATATCCATCAAATGGGAAACCGAAACAGCGAACCCGCTAAGTAACTCGAACATCCCAAACTGGGGCACAGCACCATCTTGGATAACATGAACCCTCCGTTGCTGGAGCACTGCTTCTCGATCAAGAACGCAGAGGAAGGTGAGAATTTCAAGATCGAAATTGATCGACTGAAGACATTTGATCTCACCCATCTATTCATACCGGAATCAGTGCTGCTTGAGGGCAAGGGACTCTGTGGCAGTTCGGGGTATGCTAAGGTACCTTCGATTACATGCAGAGCAAATACCCCTTCTATCAGTTCAATCTGCAGAATGAAATTACGGAGCGGAAGAAGAACGGAGAAGAGTTCAAGGACAGAGAGATACTTTACTTGGTGTATGTCATCGCTAGAGTGGGCAGACAGTTCGAAAGAGGCAACACAAAAATCGGAGACATTCGACCTGACAATGTGCTCATGAACCAAGACGGACACATCAAATTGTTTTGTTTAGCTTCCGCACCCAATGAGCTCAGTGGATTTAATAAGGCTTACGAGCATGGGGAAGTCGCCTATCTCGGTAAGAACTGTCCTAATTGAGCACCTGAAGAACTAATGGAACTCTCCAAGAACAACGCCTATCCGACGGGTTTGAACAACACCAAAGCGGAGTGCTTCAGCACTGGAGTTACAGCACTACAGCTTGGAACCGGCGAGGATATCCCTGAACTCTACAATATGAAATCTTTCAAAATTGACACGGAACGGCTGGAGAAACTCAAGATTGCTTTCCAGGCCAAGCGCAGTCCGATGCTCGGTTACTTAGTCGGTAAAATGTTGGAGCTAGATCCTAACAATCGGCCGTACTTCTCGGAGATCGCTGCATTGTTAGACCCCTACGCGGTCGATATTGAAAGTCACCGAGATCCAGAACTGAACCCAAATGTCTGCATGGAGAGCTTAAGGAGCTATGAAACAACTCCAAACAGCCTACTCTCGCACACCCTTTCCAACTTTACACATGACCTCATTGTTCAGAATACGAACTGGGTGAGTACTGCCAACCAGCAGCAAGAGAGTCCAGCTCCAAAGCCAAACATAATCAAACCCAACCCAACATTCCCTGTTGGGCATATCAGCTCCATTCCCCGACCGAACCCAATAAACCTCATGAGCGCACTCCAACAGGTGATTCCAGCCACTAACTTCACTCAGTCAATTTACCAACCTGCCACACAACCACCCCCTCCAGCGACTACGACCACGACCATCGTTCGTTAGGCCAAGATCCCTCATATTAGTTTCAGCTACCAATCAAGACAATGAACTGATTCCTTTGTTTTAGACCAATAAATCCTCCATGGTGGTTAAAGCGGGTCTTATTGTTTGCAAATAAATTTAACAAATGAAGCTAACCCACCAACTGGCTCGTGAATAGAAGGCAGCTCCACGTAAGTATCCCATTGAGATGACTCCTGTGAGGTACGGCAACAGTAAATCGCCGGCTCGTGTAAGCTTGTCACCGGGGAGGGTGGTAGGGCAGCCACCCATGCATCAGCAGTATACATCAAGAATGCAGAACCATCCGCAGTTGCCACCACACACATCTATGTCTCCGCTACGCATCAAGGAAGTTATCTTCATCCAGAGATCAAGCGTTAGCCCAATTAGGAAGAGAATTATCGAAGCTCCCCAGGGTGCAAATCCCTAACTTTTTAATGCTCTGGACAAACGGTTCTGCCAACTTGAAGACGAGTTCAGGCATAAGTTTTCTCACTTAAGTGACCGGGCCTCGCACCTTACGAGAAGGTAGGATAACAGACCATATCCAAAGTGGTAAGCTGCAGTGCGAAGAACTACAACAGAACCGAGCCAGGACTCACCACTGAAGCACCACCATCATCCCTCGTTCGGCAAGAAGGAAGAGAACAAAGACGAAAGATAGCTTCAGCATTCGACTGCAACAATCCACCGTAACCAAGCTCAAGAACCTCGGGAGAACAACTAACCGACCGCTGTGAAAGCTGACAGGGAGCTGTAAACTGGCAGCATAATTCGACGTATCGACAGTGACAAAGACCTCGAAAAGGAGCAGCAAACAACTAACCTCAAACAATACAAAACAGAGGAGATACAGCCAACAATAACGGTGGACCAACCTCAAGCCTGATCCTACCTATCAGTTAACCATCATCACCAAAACTTGAGCCATCGGTGTTTCGACAACTAGTTCTTCAGGCGTGTGAGCTACCGTTCTGCGAATACTTCTAGATGTTAGACCTCGCTGGTCCTTCGCTGGACTGTCCCTGCCGGTTGCACTGTGTTCAAACATTGCAACACAAGATGCTTGAACACTGCGGGTGGTGGACCATTCTTGCCACTGGCTGGATGCTGATCGTTACGGTCAAGCTGCTGCAACGCAGTGCTTATAGTTTTGCAGGCTGACTTGATTTGCTGATTTGCCTGTTTGTTTTGGTCGATCATCTCCTCGTAGTAGCTACCGATAGCAGTCTTCAACTCCAAGTATTTGTTTGAAAGCCCACGAACAATTTCGTCGAACTGCCGATCCAACTTGGCAACTAGCCCACTCCGAGAATTTTCAAGCATAGCAACATTGTCCACCGATGTGTGAAGCATCTCCTATAAGGAGTTCATTTTCTGTGCTACCCTAAATGAACTCGAACTGATGTCCTTCTCCAAGTCTGCAAGTGATTGCTCGATGGGGCGTATTTTGTGAGACTTGTGCTTGCTCTCAGTATAGATGCAGTTCACACATACCAGTCTGTGCTCGTTTGTACAGTACAGCGATACAGCATTATTGTGACTCAGACAACGCTGTGGCAACGCGTTCTCGTTTAGCTTGTAGTAGAGTTCAAGAGCCTGTTGCACTGTCGATAGGTTTTCCCGAAGGCTGCTTGAAAACGGATCCTCAACACTGCCGCGGTTCTTCTTACCGGAGGCCTGGAGCTACGGGTCGGCGGTATGCCGTTAGCGTTGCGGCGTGAGGCTACGACTGTTACGCACGGGTGAGCGACTGGCCATGATATATTTTATTTATCCGTGTTCGGTTACTGCATCAATAGCGCGGCGACTTCTCATGAACGTACATGCTTTCGTAGCGAGTGGGGTACTCTCCTTCCGCAGCCGGTTTGTTCAAGTTCCAGTTGTCGGTGGGGTTGAATAGCTTGACCATGTCGCCGAGGTAGAAAGAGATGAGGATGGAGGGTATCACAAACCAGTACCAGCAGACACGCATGCTGAAGTTCGTAATAAGCGGTGGCACCTTGTACCTGACGTTGAAGTCTTCTTCCAGGTTAATATGGTCGGCAGCTGATTTGTAGATCAAAGTGTCGAAGGCTCCCTTGCGACCCAGGTAGAAGTATCGCTCGGACTGATACTTCCGCAGTTGTTCTGGTGTGTACCGCTGAAGATAGCTGTAGTAGCTCCACTTGGAAGCCAGCCGGTTGAAGCGATTCATCTCCACAATATTATAATAGTGTAGGATATCACGAGAGCGTCATCGATGGGGGGACAGGCCAGACTCAGAACGTACCAAGTGAATGCACTTTGGTGTTATACGTTCGGGGTTTGTTTTCCTGACTTGGCGAAGCATCCGCCAAAAGCGTTCAGACATGTTCGGAATCATTCCACGAAGCTCGCTCTCAGCACCGAAGGTCATCAGCCTTGGGAACTCCTGAAACAGCAAATGAAGTTGGTTGACTTCCCTCACACTGATTTCGATTGGGGGATTGCGGCTCTGTTTATGCTTGGATTTTTTCCTGCGCATGCTGGCAGTTGCTATGCTTCGCACCGGATTATAATAATTAGCGAGCTTTCGCAAACTCAAATGATAGTCAGGTAGGACATTCCCAAACAATTTCTCAGGGAGGCCTGCGAGATAGTTATGAGCAAGCGCATGCAACCCTTCGATAAACTCAAGCTGGAGCAATGCCAGCTTCAGCTGGAACGGGTACTGCAGCAACGGAACCACGAACCCTCGCTGTACCTGGAAGTTAGTGTGCAACTAAGAGGTAAGCTGGAGAGGGTAAAGATTGAGTAGTGGTGCTTCACAGTTGTATCAGCACGGGAGCGCACCATTCAGGGGCTTGTATCAATCGAATCATCTGACGAACTCGAATAGCCTAATAGAAAAACTGAAGAAGAACGCCCGCCTCTGTCTTAACTTGTACGTATGATAAGCAGCAAGAACATCAGTCCAAATAGCTTTGAGGAGCGTGTCCTCTCTACAGACTTCCTGATGACTTTTTAGAGGTAGCAGCTCTGTGCGTTAGATGTTGAGAACACCTTTGAGGTCGTCATCGACAGCTTCGAGAGTCGGTTGCACTCGTTTGCAATAAACCTGATGTACAACTACGAAGTGGAGGAGGAGTAGGAAGACTTCGTCGAGATAATTCCGGAAGAGATCGCAAATAAAAAGCATGCACTAACCGATAGAATACGATAGCTACCGAAACACGTCGCCACGGAAGTACCCTAATAAACAAAAGAACCAACCACCAGAAAGTATTCGGAGGGGCTCGAAGCCATCCCCACCCATAGTTTTTCAAAGAAGGTGAACGTTGATCTGGCCAAGCTCCAAGCAATCCGTAACCGCTTGGCTGAAGTTCAGTTCAGCAGAATCGATCCACGGACACCGCAGGAAATGCTAAACTGGGTGCTTGAATGAACACCACCTCTGATACTTCCTTTGCTAAATTTATAGTGCTTCATGAAATCACTCGTTGTCACTCACGAGGTTCTTGCGGAGCATGGAGATGTCAATGAGTTCGGTCTCTTTTACTGTCTCCTTACCGCTGTTGGTGCCGCTCACAACAATCTTCTTCTCGATGTTGTCCACCTTCTTATCGAACTCCTCCCAGTCTGGACGCTCCTTCCGGAACTTATTTCGGTTGTACCCAAGGAAGATGATGGCGAAGATGCTGAACAGCACGCCCCAGAGAGCACCCCAGAGGGATATGTGTGTTAGTATTGTTTGGTAGTGCACTTCGTAGGTATAGGCTCGCGGGCTCAGCATAAAACTAACACTAAGCATGTTCATAGGGTTGTAGATGCTGACGTTGCTATTCTGGAAATCAGTGTTAGCTATCTCCAGCAGAGGATAGCTCTTTGTGATGAAGCTGGTGAGGAAATCTGGGAAGATCTGATATTCGTTATACTCGAAGTTAATGTTGATCCTGTTGTACAGGTACGGCACGAGAAAGAAATTGTAGAGGTCGTAGCTGACCGGCGGGGTCTATAATTTTCCTGTCTTGAGGTCGATGTAGGATGATTTCTGCACGAAGACGAATACTCTCCCACCTGAGGTCATAGACTGGAGTGCACTTTGGTTGCAGCAGCCATTCGCCGTCGAGGCGTTATTACACAGGTTGACTTGTATGCGTAAATAGTATGACATAGGGGTGCCGAGGTAGACTCCCTGAAGTTTGGCCTTTGAAGGGTCAATGCATGACAGATTTTGGTAACTTGATGTCATATTGCCCATCCAAGATGGCGAACAATTATGAGTCAGGCTCAGGTTCTCGTAGGTTGCCTTCTGGCCAAGCGGTGATGTCGCCTGCTGCAGGGTAAAGTTGAAATAGGAATTATCCACGAGAGTTTGGTTGAGAGCTGAACCATATACAAAGGCGATTGCTACTGCTGGCATTGTCATCTCCTACGTCACACGGTTTCAGTACTGTATTGGGGAGGATGATCGGGTAGGTGTTAACACTGGGCACGTTGTTGATGATGAACTGCACAAAATCGTAGATAATGTAGGCAAGGAACAGCAAAATTACGAGCAGTGATCCTATTTTGCTGTTGCGAGTGGACACAGGAAAGCTCTGCGGCACTGGTATGTAGGAAAAGATGTCCACCTTATCGAGGAAGCGGCTCCAGCAGGTCCCCTTGACTGGTTCAGGTTTACTCATACCAATCGAGCAATATACTGGCAAAACCCATCACAAAAAGTAGGGCATTAGCGTTTTATAGCTTTTACTGTCCCGACTTCGCTCGTCTTCCTTGAAGGTTATGAAGCTATATTCGCAGTGCTCGCTCACCTTCATGAAGCTTGCCAGGTTGTTGCTACGGTAGCAATAGTTTGGCGCCGACCAAATTGTCACAAGGTTTTTGTTGGTAAACCACTCCTGAAAACCTTACTGGACTAACTGGTGGGCTCGTGCTATCAACTTCACTCCGTTGTAGCGGCAGAAATCATCGACTACTCGCTAGCCAAATAACCACCCGGCGCCTCGTTGGTTCTGAGCCCAAGTGTCAATCTCTTCAGGGTCCGACCACATTAAATCGCAGAATGGACCTTCATTAGGAATTTACGCTTTCCTGTCGATCTCACGAATTTGATCGAGCGCCCTGATGTCAGGCGACATACCACCATGCACACACAGGATCTGATCTGAATAGTGAGCAACGATTACTTTCGATGAGAGCCGCAAGTGGCAGGTAGTCGAATATGTCGTTGCAGTACCTCCAAACATTGGAGTTCCCATACTTCCTGCTAATCTCTTCGTAGAAACCATACACAGAGGAGATTTGCCTGCATCTAACCAAGTCCCTACCTCGACTAGTGGTTGCCTCTCAGCAGCGTTATTCTGTCGGGATGACGGATCTTGAACAGAAACAGCATCATCAAGGTCTCCACGGAGTTGTAACCACGGTCCACGAAGTCACCGATGAAGATGTAGCTCACTGAAGGGAACTCACCAGCCTCCTTGAATATTTTCAAAAGATCGTAGAACTGGCCGTGGATGTCACCGCAGACGGTCACCGGAGCGGCAACATTCTGTAGATTGGACTCCTCAATCAAGATCTCCTTGAGGCGTTTGCAGATACGCTTGACTGTAGCTTCGTCCAGCACCTTAAGCTCCTGAATCTGTTCGAGCAACTGCTCTGTGTCCATGCTTTTTAAATTGATTATTAACTACGCAAGTTCAAGCTGCAAGGGATGGCGGTTGAATCAGGCCATCGAATGCAAACATTTCGGCGAATTGCCCTGCCAATAAAATAATTGCAATAAACATGGAGGATAAGAAGGTGCTCGGATAGTTTGCAGCCAAGATCAGCAAAGCTAAGATTCTTTTCAACAACACTAAGGACGCCTGTGATAAGCTCAGGCGTGAAGCCAACAAACTCGAAAGGGAGTATGAACAGATGGTCGAACAGCGGCAGGCTGCAGAGAAGCTGGAAGCCAGTCTCAAAGAAAGCGAGCAACTCACCAAGAAGACGTATGAGTAGGAGCAGGAGCGTTGCCGGCAAGAACTCAACAAACTAAATGCGATGCGTGAGAACAAAAAGCGGTTGAAGCGAGAAAAAGACATCGCCGAGAACGACCTGTTGAAGAATACTCTATTGTTGGAAGAACTGGTCAAAGAGAGGGAATCGCTGCAGGCCCAGGCCAAGCAACTCTCGGCAAAGTTGGAGGCCACCACCAGCGAGAAGGATATCCTGACGCAGGAGTACAGCCGCACCAACGAAGCAATTGAGCGCTACACAGCCAAGATTAACGAATTGCGTGAGGAAATCTCGACTATGAAGAAGGTCATCGAGGAGAACACCGAGCCGTTGCACAAGTGATCCACGAAGAGGTTTTATGGAGGTTGGCATAATTGTTGGGAGTTGGACGAGCCGATGAATTCTGAGAGGCGGTGGTTGGGTTGACCAATTCACCCGTTTATCGGACTTTTATAGGCGTAAGTTAAAACTACTCGAGGCAACGAAATTCCGTTCACTTTGGTAAAGGCGGACAGTCATATTCGAGTTGTTTGGAGTGGCCCCATGATGTGTGTCGCTGTCTTTCACTGCCATATCCTCAGGACAATTTCTGATGGGCTTGGAGCAATCAAGTGGAGGACATTCGTGGCAAGGCAACTTCACGGCTGAGGTAATCAAATGGGGAGAACTTCCTGGACAAAGTGTGGAGGCATGACATCACGCTGCCTTACCATCCATGCTCAGGGTTAATTAAATCAATGTCTTTGCATGTAAATTCCAATATATACCTTTCAGCAAGCGCCAGCGTGAATAGGACTGACCCGGCCGACCAACAGACATCTTCTGACCCACAATAGAAGCTAACCGACACCTTGAACGTCGGCTTCGAGGCTCTGTATGTCAACACACCGACCTACGATCGAAGTCTACCAAGATTGGGGTGGGTAGGTAGTCGACTGATGGCCCAAACAGCTTCTTACCTTCATCAAAAAAGTTCTGGAGCAGTGGGAGGCCTTAACAAATATGTCGGAAGGTCCAATACTATAACAGGGGTCTATTCATGATGGATGCATGAATGACAATTTCGAGATTCGGCCGAAACAGCCTGCTCAGGTCCAAACAGGCTCTTGTTCCCCAGCCTACTGCAGATCGATTCGAAGCCGGCTGCAAGCTAGCTCCAATTTAAATTAATTGCAGCTTCAAAACCGATACCTCTGACGTAAGAGATCAATAATCAAATATGTCAGATAAGATGCACGACTACGATTCCAAGAGCCTAAACGAAGACCCCTTCCACTCTGAATAATAGGACGATGATGGTTGGTCAAGAAATTGCGAACTTCAGTCGACTGGTACGTCAGAACAATAAGAGAATGGTACTAAAAAAAGCCAGAAGGTATTCGAACCACTGAGGCCTGGCAGCTCCATCAACGGTACCAAACGGTTAAGATAGTGCCTATCGAATTGGAAGATAACTCATCGCCATGGGAATAACAAGAAATGGACTCTCCAATCCTGTAAGGCCTGCCACCAATGGAAGATGAAGATTAATAACCCGAACTGGAAGTAGTGGAGGAGGTACTTGAAAGGCAAGACACGATCTATGTGAACAGCGAGAGCTACCAAGAGTAATTTATATAATCACAATCTGAGGTTCCCATGCTTTAAGGATTCCGTCCATACTTTCCATATGAGCAAATGATGATGGATGAATACATGTCTCGAGGACCCTTTGGCTTATCGTTTCCTGGGCCCGCGTCCATCAAGCAAGAGATCAAGGAATAATATGTACCTCCTCCAGTACCGTAAGCAAGGAAACCCGAGGAAGAAACCTCCTCTACAACACGTGAGAAGGAGCTTCGCAAGAAGAAGAGGAAAATCCGCAAAGATGCGAGGCCACCTTTAAGACCTGATCCCCACAAACCAGATGTACTGGTCTATCGGGACCTCTTCCAGCAGATTAAAAACACTAATATGCCGAAGAAGCTGATGCGCATCTTCAAAATCTCACTAAAGCAAAGGATCAGGCAGTTGAAGACCTACATCAGCAATATGGCTTCACATGAAAACCAAGCCGACAAGGAAGAATAGACGCTGTTGATGAGGCTCCTCTCCAAATCAAACAGTAAGCTGGAGAGAAAAAGTGATCAAAACATTGGAACCAAAGACTTGACCAACTGTTTCTGTGGAACCAGTGACCAACATACAGAAAATCGTCGCTTAATGAAAGGCACATTAGGCATTTGCATTTTCGACGAGGTGCTTCAAAACGACAACATACCGGTTGAGAACAAGTTCTCCTATGCGAAGTGCCTCAAAACTATGGAGTGGAGGATGCGAGTTTATGATGGCAAGCTGGCTGATCGAGTTCAGTCTCATTCGTGATTCGCATGACCAATCAATTTAATAACCTTTGTGTCGGTATCCGTCGAATACTTGCTAGGTACACCTACTGGAAAATACCTTTCTGTTAATTTTGCAACGTACAATCATGATGAAGTCGACTAACAGGTCGGGCAGGGTACAGCACTGTGATAACGATCACTACTGCTGCCAACAATCCAAGCTGAATGAAAGTCTCAGCCGAAGCATAGTCATTCTGCGGGAGCAGATTGCTCGATTGCAGAAGTAGAAGAAATTTCTTGAGGAAGTCAATGTCAGTTTGATGAGGGATTTCGACAAGAAGGTGCAGGAGTCGCTGTAACAGCAGCAGAAAGAAGCTTTGAAGAGGATGACTGAGATGCAGCTGGACTATGAGGAGAGGCTGCAGTCCTTACAGGAGAAATTGGACAACATCGAAAGGGACTACACAGTAAAGCTGAAGGAACAGACCGATGAACTCAACAGTAAGCTGTAGGAACAACTAACCCTTGTGGCAAACCTACTGTCCGATAAGCATCTTGCGTAATAGAAAATTAGCGAACTGACAGCACTATCAAAGGAACAAGCCGAGGAAATTCAGAAGATTAAGCTAAGCAAGGAAAGTGAAGAAGCTACAACTAGAGGCCTCAGGGAGGAGATTGATAACCTGGAGCGTGATAAGGCTTCCGTGCTGATGAAAGTCGAAGGCTACTCGCTTGCCTTAAAAAGTCTCGAACAAAAGTATACTCAGCTATCCGACCGGCTGGTTGTTGAGGAGACCCACCGTAAGCAGGCGATGATAGGAATGGCGTCGAAAGAATCGATGGTGCGTTCCCTCGAAAATGAGATTTCTCAGCAAAGTTTTGTTCGCGACCGACTTCTCCAATAGAACAAAGCCCTGCAGAACATTGTGAATAGTCTGGATAGCCATGTGTTCGATTTACGGAAAAACGAGTATGGCATGATGAAGGAGCTCCAGGATGTACACCAACTCGCGGCACACAAGTAGAATGCTCTGGAAGGCATTAAACGAGACCTGCACACCCTCAAGTTTTCTGTCTGACTACCTTATATTTAAATACTTCGTTGGGAATGGCAAGGCGCAGAAGCGGACAGAACTTCGACGAACTCTCCAACGCCAGGGAGTATCCTGGTTTGACCAAGCAAGAAGTTAGCGAGGTTATGGGCCAGTTCAAGAAAGCATAGCAGAAGGTGGGTAGTGGCATCTCCCTGTACGACTTGGTTAGGCTTCTGCGAAGTACGTTCACTTTTATCGCAGGCATGTCATATGATATCGACGAAGCAAGGAAGGGGCTGATCAACGACGAACTCCAGCAGAAAGAAATTCGAGTAATCGACCTAAATTCCACACTCTACTTCACAGCGCAGCTGAAGAAGGAGAAGTAGGAGTCGCGTTTCATCGGCTAGGACCAAAACAACTAGTACAGTAAGCCGTGCGTAATCCGTAGTCGATGCCTTCGTTGCACTGGGAGGTAGTCCTGACACCACTGGCCACGTCAGCAAATCGAACCTAATGAACATTCTAAAAAGCGAATTCGAACTGTTCATTGACCTCGAGAACCTGCTCAACCTCGGTGGCACAGAAACCGACGATCACTTATACTTCGGCCAGTTCAAAGAGCTGTTTGAGCAGGAGGTCGAACCGACAAACCGAGGAAGCGTGCTATCCGTAACTATCCACACCTAGCCTTAGATTCTTTCAAAGCGCAACGATGAGCCAACACTGGGCACCATGAAAGTACTGGAGGTTGATCCCAGAGAGTTCGAAAGGTATCTGTCGAGGTTGGAAGCCAGCAGCTCTTGATTTCCACGCAAATCAATAAACCGACCCTACTGTTGTGCTTGCTATCAATAAATTATATGCTGTAGGTCGGCAGTCCCACATTTATTAGTACTCGCAGCATTGGCAGTACGTCACCTTTGCCGCAAACTCGCACAGAGTTCGACCCGCTTCAAAGGCTGAAGGAAATGGCATAGGTAAAATCACTGGCAAGATCTCGTAGCTAATCCAACATCATCCAGGAGGCTATGAAGGACAACCGGATCTTCACAGAGCTACCATTTAGCAGTCGGCTGCTCGAAGGTACAGCCAACCATCCAACATAGAGATAGCAGCAGAAGTAGAGGTTATTTCTACACTTGAAGCATGCAGGTTACCATACATCGAAGGATAGTTGCTGCTGTTCGTAAGCGGCTCAGCCTACGAATACGTGCAGAACTTTTATCAATAACCACATGCCTCACGAACGGGAAGACGACGCAGTGCCAACCCCGAAGCACTCCAATAGTTCGCACTTATTCGCAAGATCAAACCCAACGAGTACTTCAGCAGTTACCTGCCGAAGAGCAGGTATGAGGGCGATCAACGGAAGATGCAGTTAGTTGCAGAGGCTAACACTGTAGTTGTGAGGGTGCATTAAGACCTGTTCCACCGGTACTTCGAGAAGAAGCTGGAATTTCACATGCAGGAAAGCTTTAACTTGTTGAGGTAGTTCGACATGATGAGAGATCTGCGAAAGAACCTCATCTTCGAGCTGACCAAGTATTTAGAGAGAGTTACATTTGCCAGCAAGGCTATACTCTACAGCAAGGGCGATCGAAGCGATTACTTCTACTTCCTCAGGAAGGGGTCGGTGCTGGTAAATGTTTGTTAATGCAGCTCAAAGAGGAGAAGTAAGCTAACTTGGAGCGTGGCCCACTCAACAAGAAGTTTGTGGTTCGAAACTCCACAAGCAGTTTGCTGCTTGAGCCAGGAAGCGTGATTGGGGTGGACGGTATCCTCATCAACACAAGCTCAGATGTCAGGATGTACACTGCTGAGACCATCACCGAAGTGTAGGTTTGGCGAATAGATAAACGACCCTTGATTGTGTTGATATCCAGCTATGGGCAGAGCGACCCATAACCAAAGAAGATGAACGAAGTGAACCTCAGCAACCAGATAGGGGAGGTATAATTCAACAGCAAAGAATACGAACTGCTGCAATAAAATGTGAAACGAATCAAGACATCTGAGAAGAAGATAAGAGACATCAAATTGAGATCCATGGGGAGTTCTTCTGGAATTCGCCGGAGAGCCAACTCTCAAACCGCCATTCGACATGCTACCAGACAGAATGAATAACTCTACAACGAGTTGAGGGAGACAGTCAGAACTGCAGCAATATATAAAATGTCAGAGTTTGGAGTCGAAGAGATACGCAATATGCAGGCAACCCCAGCACACATCCAGATGTCGTTGCCAGTCACATCAAAGACCATACCGGTGGGTGCTGCCACGGGAAGCAGTTGGTTTAGCCATGCCCAGCAGACAGTCAACACAATTCTGCTAACTCCAGAAGACCCAGATGGGCCAGCACCAACCGATTTCAGCAACAAACAGACCTATATGCCCCGAAGTATTAGCTCCAAGCTGATCCGAAACTGTAACCGCTACGGGAAGGAGTAGAAGCAGATCCTCCTTTCTCACATTGAAAAGAAGCGTAATATCGAGCTAAAAAACAAGCTCCTGAACGTCCATGAAAACAAAGCTGAATAAAAGCAGAGCGAGATGGTGAGAGTTAAGAGAATCTTTCATAGCCGTACAAAAAAGTCAGAACCAGTGCTCATCCAACCCAAATAAATTGAAGACGCACTTCTCAGCAAAATGTGCAACATGAACGATAGTCCGCTTCTGTTCCACATGGAGTCACTGAGGAAGAAGCTGCTATCGGGAAGTACTTCACCCTTCGTGAGTAAGGTTAAGCAAAAGCTCGTAGCCAGCGGTGCGCTGCCACCTGCACACAATGTGAGTCAAAAGTAAAACTACTCCAGCAAAATACTTATCCGTGATCTGTGATTACCTGCACTAACATATACGTTGAAGTTACAATCATATGCAAACTGGGTAAGTTTTCAGCCAAGCCTGAATAGGCTGTGCTTGAGTTCATGGAGGAGTTTTGTCTTTTGGTGGCGTCTTTCGAAGGGATTATCATTTACTGTCGACAGGTTTGGGCAAATGCGGATGCATGGGCGGAACTTCGGGGTCTCGTGTGATGTCAACTTTTCCATCAGACTATGCGACTCAATGCAGATTGAAGGTGGCTTGGCCCGAACCACTCTCTGGAGGAGCCTGCTCTTAATCTCATCGTGACGGTCCAGCTGGTCTGCCCTACGTAAATTCTCCGCAGAAACTGATCTGGAGCAACTTCTGCTCTGAGCCAAACCAACCCTTTCCCGGTAGAAGCTACTAGCGTTGCGGCGGGATCTGTTCCGATGGGTGCTCTGCATGCGATTAATTATATGCTTGTTGCTGTTTAAGTTTATTCCCCGTCGAATACTATAAGAACTCCTTAGAACAGATGGAAAAGCTCAAGAAGCGTCACAACCCTCTTTTATTGGAGCTATCGTTCAACGCTATCAGGCAGTTTCGCACCACTGCCATAGTGTACCTCGGGATGTGTGTCCTACATCTACTACTGCTGGCACTCGCAATCTTTCAGATAGTCAACCCTACAGCAACTGCAGCTATCATGCAGGGATTTCCGTTTGTGCTGGTATTTACGATACTTGCTGGCGGTTACCTGTGCTTCTTACTGTTTGGGGTGCTCGCGCATGGGAAGGGCGTGCTGCTAAATTTCTGGGGCCACCTCCTGCTGTTCTTCGATGGATGCAGCGGACTGTTGATAGAGTTGTCAATGAAATGCTACGCAAACGTACAGATGCGTGCCAATATAGGAAGGATGGTGCCAAAACGAAATCAAGTTGCAGGTGTCTGTGGGGGTTGTTGCCGGTATTCTCCTGCTTCTGTGCATGGTGCTACGAGCCTACTTCTACTACCCTTACCACGATGTCGGACACTTCCTATCAATGGATGCTGGACTCGCAACTCCTCTGCTGTACTGCTACAAAGTTGCTGTCTCATTGCTGGGTAACGTTGCCACCTCCGACAAGCGAGTTCCAGTGCTCCTGGTGTGCACCTTCGCAGCATTCCTCCTGAACTACAACAACTACTACAAGAACGCGGTGAGCAAGTGCTTTTGGAATACTTTTTACAGCATTTGTATGTGGACTTCCCTGCTGATGTACTTGGTTCCGAACTTCCCGTGGCAGCTGCAGCAGGGCAATAGCGACACCTTGTTGAGCAGCGTATGGCTGTACTCAACGCCATTCGTCATTTACCTAACAATATCATTGGGAGACTATTCCAGTTGGGAGAAGTTCTTTCAGCAGCACAAGATCAACGATGAGCAGCTGTTGTACGACGTAGTGAGTAAGGTAACGGTCGTGCTGCTCCGCATAAAGAAATCTGAGCTGAAGGCCTCTAATAGTGAATACAAGAAACTGCTTGGCTGTATTCGTGAGCATTGCAAGCGGTGCAATTTCAGCGATTGCTGTTACAAATCAGCAGAGGTGTCCATTGAATGTGAGGAGGACGAACGACTTGAACTCAAACGGCTCAACAAGAACGTGCAACTGTGCCTTTAATCAGCCGATAAGATGATCGTCAGATGTAACATCCACCGATTATTCAGTTCAGAATCGCGAGCCGGAGAACCTGCAGGCGTTACTGTTCGAAGCCAACTACTCCTTTGACGCGTTAAGGTTGAAGCAGAAGGCACTGTTCCTATACAACGAACGGAGTGAGGAACACTTGGGTGCATGGCATGAATATGCTCTCCACTACCTTCGCAGAAAAGTCGATTTGGAAAACAACGTGCACGAGTAAGTGAACCAACAGCTGAACGACCAAATGCTGTCGTAGTTCCAACATAACATCGAAATCAGTGCCAGCATGCTTTCTTAGTTTTGGTACCTTCTCTCAGATCCCAAGTGCAACACCAAGAAACTATACGACCTGGCCAACGTCATCTTTCCGTTGAAGATCGAGGTCGATGCAATGTGGAGTCGAATATAGCCCATCCGTAATATCCAATCTTATAACCTTTACGCCAAGTACCTGATTGAGTTGTTCAACGACAAGGAGACGGGACTGAAGCTCTTGGAACAGGCTAAGAAGATTGATCAGGAAGTCCGCAATCGTAAGGAAATCACTATCGGGCTTGAAAGGAACAATGTCATAGCCGATTAGCACGGCGTGATATTCCTGGAACTGGATGAAAGCAAGAGTGGTACGATGTACCAAGTCAACCTCGCAGCTGAACGCATCTTCGGCTACAACAAAGACGAACTGCTCAACCGCAAAGTCAACGATATCATGCCCAAAACCTATTCAAACATTCACGATCAAATTCTGGAGAACTATGCACTCACCAACAAGGCTGTCATGATGAATAAGGAACGACTTATTTGGGGAAAGTCCAAGTCGGGATATCTGTTTCCATTCACTATTCTCATCAAGCCGGTCAAAAACTTGTTCAGTGAAAAGACCGAGATATTTGCCTCGATTCGAAGAGAACCCTGGTTGAAGGAAATCGGAGTTATCGTCTTGAGTTCTGACCTGGTCGTGACAGATGTGAGTTCGTCCATGCTCAACATCTACTCCTCACTGACAAGCCGAGCAATCAACAAACGAAAGATTAACATTGTAGAGCTAATCCCGGCATTTCTTACATTGAAGGCGCAATGTGAAAGCAACCGCACAGCTTCCATCGAAGTCGAAAGAGCTTTGGTGGTGGACGGAGTGACCCACACTCAAGTGGTAGTCTTCTCGCTGGTGGTCTAACCAATCAACATCACATTCGCTGGCTGTATTGGTTATCTGTTGAAATTCAGTCGCACAAACCATTACGAAGACCGTGAAGGAGCTAACCAAAATGTGGTTCCCTGTAAGTTTGAAATGAATCTGCTGATGATGCAAGATGAATTGGTGGAGGAGCTCAAGTTAGTTCCTACAGTCATCGGTGCTATCAACATCGAAGGGAGATACGCTGGAAGAATCTCGCAGCAGCTGAGCTCCATGCTTGCCAAAAAGTCTAAAGTAGAGCATCGTGCATCTGCGTCATAGGTGATCTATGGTGCTGATATCAAGTCAAAGAGGTTAGTAGAAAACCAGCTGAGGGATGTTCATAGTGAGAGTAACAACTCAGAGATGTTTGAGCGTTAGGAGTCTTCCCCACATGAGGAGGAAGCAGTGGGGTCTGGCGTACTCATTAAACCAGGATAATTAGCAAGCCTACTTTCGAAGCCGACCAACAACAAAAGTATCCAGTCCATGAAACTCGTGACTCTTGCAGTGCTGCTCACCAGTTGCGCAATAATTGGTGTACAGTACTACACAATTGTTGCTTTCCGAGCTGAGCTTGAGGGGTAGTTCGTGCAGATGAAAGGGCTGAAGCGACTCACTTCGTCGATTCTGTATATGAAGCAACACGTGCTCTCCGCAATGGTGGCAGCGCCCTCCCTTGATGAATTGGCAGCCTTCATCGGCTAAATCGATGATCTAGATGCCCTATCGAAAAATCTTAGTTTTAGCCTAAACACCAGCCTGCACTATTTCGACGGCAGCAGCCAAAACATGATGATGGGTTTCGCCTTGAGCAAACTGATATCAGAGTGCAACAGTATCAGTAATACTCTCGAGAAACTGCTTGTTGCGAACGATAGTGTAGCCTTTGTCAATTACAACTCCCTGAATGAGCTGATTGGATCAGCATATCAACAGTCCCAGCTAAACGTTGATGCCATCAACGCATCGATAAGCTATCACTTCCAATCGACCATACTGTTCCTATGCAGCAGTCTCCCTTTGCTGCTCGTATTCGTCGGAATCAACAACCTATTGCTGAGCCGGGTGCTCCAGAAGAAGACTGAAGTACTGGAGATCTTCTTCGAGATTCCTCGAAAGACGTGCCGCAATCTCCAGAAAGATTGCGAAAAATTTATTCAACGTTTCGCCAATTCGCAAGAAAACAATATGGATGCCCAGTCCGAGATGGACTATGAGGATCAAATTGAAGAGTCAATTGACAGTGAAAAATAATCCAAAAAGAAAAAGCGGTCAATTGAGGGCGAAGATAACACTCGAGTCAACTTTCTAGCAGCCACTTTGGTGTTCCTAGTGGTGCTCAGCTTATTTCCACTGATAGCAATGACTCACTTTCAGTTTCAGAGGCCATTACTCTACAGCTACAACACCGTCATGGGATTGCTCTCCGAATTCGAACCAGGACTTATTCGAACTCTCAACTGCATCGTACTTGTCGATAATAACCAAGAACTCTCTGCTACTCACGCCAAAGGTGCCCATACTCAACTCTGATGGTACCTTTCAACAGTCACAGGAGAAACTAGTAACTTCACTAAGACTGTTGAAGGAGACGGATTCCTCGTATAACACAGTACATTTAACAATGATGCAGCAATTCTACCTAATCAGAACCTTCCTTGACGACGCTTTCTGTAGCGGGTACGATGCCATAATGTTTGGGAACATCTGCGATGATCAGTCAAATTGCAGCAGTGCTCTTCAAAGCGGACTCAACCTTCACTACTCCCTCTACATCTACTACATCGAGGACAAACTCACAAACTTCACCAACTATACGGCATACAATAACGCAACGCTCTACGAGCAGTTGATCTCCAGCGAGACACTCAGGCTTGAATGTAAAATCATCCTTACAGTAGATGTTATGCAGGCTGCTACTAAGAAATGGATTCGTAAGCTTACGGATCTGCTGAGCGATTCCATCGACCGAACACTCCAATTCAGGGAGATTATTATGTTCGCAATGATGCTGACCCTGATTGGGGTTAACTTTTTAGCTTACTTATTGGGCTGGATACGATTCTACTCCAGCCTCCAAGCAAAGATAGTAGCTACAGAGTACATCCTCACGTTCATACCTCTCACCGAAATCAACAAGAGCTCCCGTATTCTTTCCTACCTCCGGAAGAAGATGACGGAGAAGAAGCAATTGGAACACTGATGATAACTATTACTCCATACATGGTCAGCCTCGCTCCAAGAATGTAAACATCTCTAAGCGATCTCGCACAACCTCACATTGAATGCGTTGGGCGTCGTAACGTTCTCCGTCGATGCCGAATACCCCTTTGTCCTCTCCAATCGGTTCCAAACGGTAGGAACGCACATGCTTGTACAGTACTTTGAATCCTTACCTGACTGTTTAAGTTTTGGAGTCAAATTGGCCACCAGTTTAGAAGCTGAGGAGATACTTCAGAAATTTCCACCTTCCAGCTGAGGCTTCACAACACTGCATGTCAATCTTGCCTTCAGAGATGTTCAACAGTGGAGCGACATTGTACTTGTCGCTGATAAAGGGTATTGAGCAAAACAGAGCATTGTGGTATTACTTTTCGGCGATTGTGAAGCGATCATCATTGATAGGTTAGTCGAGAGGAGGCATTGGTGCCTCCGTTTAGGTGTAACTGAGCCTACCAAGGTATCTCCTCAGAAACAGCCATCGCCAGACTGAGTAAACTTAAAACCGCAGTCCACCGAGGAATCTCATAAATTCCGATCCCATGTCAATATCGGCAATGAATGCCCACTCCAGACTTAAGCATGAGTAGATTGGTTATGGGTGTGTTTCGAGTGTGAATTTTCCCAGACTAAATTTCTTTCGCTGTCCCTTAATGGCAAGATACAGGTTTTACTTGACCGAACAGTTTTCACCGGCTTCCTGTGCTTGTGTTGCGGAAAAGGCATTTCCACTGCCAGCAGGTATATGGCAGATGGGGATATCCTGCAGAGCGTTGACACACTCATGCATAAGACCGTCGCCTGAGATGATGACAACTCCCCAGTAGTCTTATGGGTTCTGCAGAGCTTTCATTGACTCAAGGCAGTGCCCTCGACGCTCAGTCCTAATGATCTCCCATCTGAAGTGGGTTCGGGCTAAGAACTCCAAGCAAGTTTCGAGGTGTCTGCCACTGTTGGAGCCAGCGATGGGATTGTGATACAGCAGAAGTCTGGGTTTCTCAACCTAACTGTGCGTAATAAACTCTCGTATCTTCTTCATGAAGGTTTCGGTAGCTTCAGGGTTCATGTATAGGTACAGTGATTACTCAACCCTTCGTATCTTTCTGAGGAATGGTTTGCGTTTGATGAACAGCACAAGCTCAAGCTTACTGAGCTCCGTTTTCGTCTTCAATTCGTTGACAGCAAGGACATCCTTCCACTTTATTGACCGTGGTTGCTCAGTGCTGTCCCGTCCCTTCGATATTTCGAGGTGCCACTCGTGGATGCTCAAGTAGTGCAGAGATTACAGCCTCGAGTTGAGATACACCTCTGCTTCGTACATCTCCAAATTATAGGATTATCCACTAGCATTTGAATATTTAGTTCGTTAGGGATGATGAACGGCCTCTACCAACGAAAGAGTCCATTCAAGACGGAGCCTATTTAGAGCCAGCAAAGAGGCTCCCTTCACAACAACGAAGGCAGTTCCTATCTGTTTTCGAAGGCGCTCCAAACCAAAAAGACAATGGTTGTGCCACCCGTCAAGCTCAAGGAAAATCTGACAGAGGCAGCCAACACAGCGAGATACCCTCTGTCACCTGGTCTCAACCGAAATAAGCTGATGCGGATGGACGATCTCGCTTGCAACGAATAACTCAGCGATAACAATCTGCTGTGCATGTAGGTGCTAGCTTAGCCCTCCAATCATGCGCCGAACAACATCTAGAACGAACTGCTATGTGATGAGACCATAACGCCCAGCGAAGTACCTCTCAACGATATGGCGCTTATACGAAAGCTGTCGGGGAAGCCTTCACCTCAACCACAGCATTTACAGCAGCAGCAACAACAGACAGATATGCCAGTACTCCGGCAGTTCGTATAGCGTACAAGGATAGTTCTAAAGAGTTACGAAGACAGAGTGCGTCATTTGGAATGGGAAAACAGAGAACTTCGGGAGAAGATGATGATTAATGAGAGGCGCTGAAAGTTTGCTACTGTTGTGGAAATGTGAGTTGACATCAGCATCCAGTTTGTTATTGAAGAGTCTGTGCACTCAGACCATGGATCTGAGTAGGTCGTTGTTGTTGGGACCTCTTAACAGTTTCCATTCTCTGAGTCAATGAACAGCACCTCACCATATTTTTCCTCCAGTTAGCTGCCAATTGCCGGGCCGTATTGATTATTGCT
>ERZ724508.126-NODE-126-length-53500-cov-6.318140_pt1 | contig 53500 bp, 82 predicted proteins | sample MGYA00376041_ERZ724508 | MGnify/ENA primary metagenome ERZ724508 (study PRJEB28724, sample SAMN07190887) | wastewater metagenome | isolation source: effluent of sewage treatment plant in Hong Hong | place: USA: Christiansburg, Virginia | collected 2016-03-01 ...
TGGCTGCATCAGTTTCCAAGTCTCTTGCTTCCCTTCGGAATCATTAGTAAGCAACCACTAATACAGCTCTACTTCTTTTGATCGTCTTCTTCCTGGCAGCAATTCGTCAAGGTAGGCTGGTCGTAACAAACCCGCGTTGCAATCTGACATCATTCGATCAGTACATCCTCAAAACTCTCAACGTTCTTGCTGTCATGTTCAAAACAACACTCTATATGCCTCTCCTGTATGTCTCAATAACAATGGTGAGGGTGAACTCGACGGATGCATACTACCCCATGTACCTGAGCTTGGGAATCATTGGACTCCTCTTGTTCGTGACGGTTCAGGCTATCTTCAACTCCTTCTTCGTCTGTAGTTTACCTTTCCACAGACATTCGCTAGCTATCTTCAATCAGTATGCCGATGCAATCAAGAATATCGTAAAGACACTCCCGCCAATATACCTGGCTTTCGACCAGAACTGTAGATACGCAAAGGAGTTTCTTATCTCTATGTCCCTGCTATTACTAGTGTGGTGTGTACTCAGTCTTAAGCTGTTCGAACCCTACAGGCGCCGATAGCGAATGATAGCAGGTGTCACCCCCTTTGTGAATCTGTGGATTTGGCTATCGGTCGCATACCAAAGCTACAATCCGACCCAAACTGTAGGGCTCTTCTACACTCTTGTGGCACTACCCATGGTGGTGGTAGCTTGGCTCGCTTTGATTCATTATCGAAGAAGAAAAATGAGCTAAATCCGTGTCTGCGACCTGAAGACGGAGACGGATATGGTACGATTCATCCTTGAATTCATTCGGAACATGGAGGAAGTGGAAGACCCATAATGCCGTCTATGGCTAAAAAGTGCAGCACTCGAGCACTACGAAAAATGCACATTCACAGGATGTTGCTGCTCGAGGACGATATCTTGCTTCACCAACAAGCTAGAAGTCACAGCACAGGACTGGTATGAGCTCCTTAAAGATACAGTCGAGGCTGAACTCTTGTCACGGTTCGAGTCCAGTTGCCGATTGAACTTACTGCTGTCATATATCCAGCTCTGCAGAATCCACAACAAGTATCGCAGCATCTACCACATCAACCGCATTGATGACTACGATCCTGGGCTATTCTTGCAGATGCAAAGCCACTTCTTCAGAAGCTATATCCAGCATCACATTGACCACGAAAACCGCTCAGCTAACGATAACTGTTCAGTTGATCTCCAAAGGCTCTACGATTTTCATCAAGGGTTCTCAAGCTTTCGAAGGGCCATAATGGAAAGCTGTGAGCGCCACGTTGAATTTTGGAAGGAACTTCAGGAAACGCATCCCGAGGGTATCAAGCTCTACGGACTCTGCGAGAACATCAATCGCCAGCTGGCATCCCTCAAAAAGAATTTCGTTGAGCTTCAATAGATCAATCCAAACAGTCTTCAGCTGCTCACCCAGTACAGAGATTTCTTGCTATCTGTCAGGGGAGTTACAGACATAACTCTTAAATAGCGAATCCCGCAGCTAGCTAAGCATATTTCCAGAAAGAGCAAATCGGATCATCATAGAAGACCCGACAACCACTATTCTTAGTCGACAGACACCGGCATCATCGTGGTATCCGCGAACGAAAATGATTTGGGTCAAGTACAATACGTGAACTGCTCTGTCAGTGAAACTCTTGGTTTTGCTGAGCGTGAACTCGTTGGAAAGAAGATCGATATACTGATACCGGAGTACCTCCGCAAATTCCACGACGAGAAGATGCGGTAGTATATCGGAAGTTCAGTCGAAATGACTCAGATTAAGGCCAAAACCGTGTACATGATTAGTCGAGGAGGCCACATCACTTATATGTCCAATATGGTGAAGACACTGTCTGACATTTCTGATGGAGTTGCCTTAGTGGGTTACTTTTATGAGCTTCCGATCGACAAGAATTATTTCATTTGCGACGAGATGGGAGACATCAAGGGAGTATCCAAGGGGTTTAGTGAGCAATTCGGTGTTCCAAGCAACTTTCGCTGCAACATTAATACTGCCTTGTCAGACTTCAATCTCAAGGATCTTGTAGAGGGTTCGTCAACGCCACAGACAAAGAAGCTAGCAGTGGTCTTAGAAAATACGACAGCTTCAGTAAAGCGGTTCGAATAGAATGAATGGTCAGTGAACATATTTCTGAAAGAGAAACGAGTCTTATCAGAGAAGAATACATTGTATCTCATAATAATGACTGACTCCGAATCCAAAGCTGTTGCGGAAGATAATACTCAACACCCGTCCCTTACCAGGCAATAATCCATCAAAGACGGTTCGTAACTCGGGGACGCAGAGAGAGAAATAGAATCTAGTGAAAAACTCTATAATGAGACCCAAGGGATAATTGATAGTGAGCAGGAACCAGTACGCATGCGTTGGCTATCTAGGATTGGCTACATCAGTTTTCTATTAATGATTGTGCTTGCCAGCGTCGCTTTGCCTCTCTACTACGACCGGATCAACAAGGTGCAGGAATAAACTGATGCGATTCAGACCTTGAGAGATCTCCTAATGAGCATTGTCGACTCCACTGGTGAAGCAAGGAGAATGCAAAGGCTCTTGCGGCTGAACTCAACAATTCCTTTTACCAACGACCGCTATAATTCAATACTCAACACTTCAAACAATGCCTTCAGCCGTTATACCAAGTTCAGGCAAAACATGGATATATATGGAATGCCTCAAAGCCCATCCGTACCTTTTTGGTCATTCTCCCCAATGTTCGCCTTCAAACGGTCCTCAGTCTCTCTTTCTGCTGCTATTGTGCAGTTCCAGACAGCGAGTGCCAACTTACAGAACAACTCAGCCAGCAACTTCAATTTCTCGATGGCTTTGGAACTCTTACCACTCCCGATGACAGATCTAGAGCAGAACTTGGTTGTAATGCGCTATAACTCGCTATACTCCATAATTCCTGCTACTATTGTGATTGGCGCCATGATTGAACAGACTTACGAATGCTTGGTGATGACCTGTAACTACTCCAGTATCATTGTGCTGGTCGTTGCTTCAGTGATTATCATTGGTATCTCTATTCTAGCTGTCTTTACCCATCTGAAGATCTCGAGGATCGGGTTGGAAGTACTTGGTTTACTTGGATTCCTCGAAAACAGCAACATCCACTCAAATATCAACGACATTGTCAGATACGAATAGACCCACTTTGGTGATATGGAAATTATACACACATTAGAGCACTCCCTGAGTTCGCAGTCAATAGCTCAAGGAAGTAATGAGATCGAGAAGATCACAACGAAACAAAAAGGCAGGGAACCTTCTATCACAGAACCCCGAATATCGATCAGCAATGCTTTAGACACCCAAATGGGAAGCAACACCCGCAGGAGCTGTATACCATCTGAGAATGAGCAACTCACGAGTGGGAGTGAGGCAAGCAAAAAGAAATCCAAGAAGAAGATAGTGGATGAGAAATCGAAAAGTGTCCGGTAGAGGCAGCTGGAATTGATGAACACTCGACTGGCCTAGGGATGGCGTATTGTTCTCAAGTACACCATCTTCGCAATTGTTCTGCTTGCCTATTTCGTATCGGACTTTGTGCTGATCAGCCAAAATCTGCAGAAGATGCTGCAATCCAATCATGAGTACCTGCTCATCTCCTAACGATCTTCATACTCTAACGTGATCCGCTATTACAGTGAGGAAAGCATCTACGACATTAACATTTTCCAGGATCAAGCCAATATTACCAGCCAACTCAAAGGCTACATCAGCATGCTGTACGAGACTGACAGATAGGTGCAGCAAATTACTCCGTTGAGTACCTTCGAGCAGTTAGTCAAGAAGTTCGATGTCAATAATGTTTGCCAGCTGTTCGGGCAATTCGCATTCTTTGATCAGTCCAACCATCTCACATACGATGAGTGCAACACCATCCACAATCGCGTGTTCAATGATGGGCTGCGCGGCGCCTTCGTTACTCTTGCTGACCAATCACAGTCCGTCTACATCAAATCCAATGTAACTCTCGAATCATCCATGCTTGCTCTTCTCCAGCTTCCGGAATTCTCCGAAATGCTCAGATTGGAGTCATACATTCGAGCAGTCGTCAATTACCAACTCTCGGAGTACAGGAACTACCTGAATAGTGCTGTTGAGAATCAAAAGACTATATTTATCGGAAAACTCGGTGTCTTCCTCGGAGTGCTATTGATTATGATGGTATTGATATGGCGAGGGCTTATGGGGCAAATGCGCAGCATGGTAAACAACATCAAAGGACTTGTGCTGATCATGTCCTTTCGCAAAATATAGACAATCCCAAGCCTCAAAGAAGAAATGATTAAGAGCAAGGTACTACAGTGGTTTGCATGACATTTTACACATTCTATGCACAGCTGAAAAGAAACCAATCATGTGGGCTGAGGTAACACCTCAACAGCGGGTACTTCTGGAACGGGCTCTTCCTCGGTCTGCGTTGCGGTTGGTTCTTTTGGTACCACAGGTTATTCTGTTTCACGTTTTATCTTGTCAATTTCTTGTCTAAACTTTTCCAGGTAGTCCTTCTGTACGTTCCAGTTTGGAAACATTGACATAAAATAGCAATAGAAGAACTCTCGAAGCCGAAACCAGAGTCGCTTCCAGGCTCGTTGTCTCTTCGAGGTTTCAAGTGGATGCATGTCGGTGGGGACCACAATATTCTGTTGCTATCCCCGATTACGGCGGCGTGTTACAAACTCGTGAAGGCCCAGCAATGCGCAAATACACACAATTTGAAGATAGCTTCCCTGCATCCACGATATCCAAAGCACTCCGATGACAATGCCCCTATCAATGATGCCCCCAAGCTGTGGACCCTAACCATCCTAGCCATCATCGACAATGGCTCGAGGGGCTGGGTTGGCATTATTGATGGGCGGTAGATTGTCTAATTCAGGGCGCCCATGTTGCATAACTTTACTTAGGGTAGCGTTGAAGTTGCTACAGAGCACCGGTACACCTTCCAAACTGTATTCGTCTGTCGTGGGATGCATCTCCTTCATCTCCTGCTCCACCACGTCGAAGAACTTTTTCATACGTTCAGTATAGTACTGCTCAAACTTCTCGGCCGGCTTGCTGGACAGAAATAGGACTGTCTTGTCCTTTTCCTTCTTGCCATCGACAAGTTCCTGCAGTCGCATGCCTCCGATGAGCACCTTCCCAGCAAAGGTAATCTCGAATTGGTGGAACTGCAACCTCGGTGAGATGTAGGTGATGTAGCATTTGATTTGGTTGACAGTCCAGATCAATGGGCACTGGAATTCCAGGGAGTAGCCTTCCCAGCCTGGGGAGAGAATGCGTACTTGATGAAACTCGTTTACGCTCATCGGAAATATTATAGATTATAGTTTGGGAGCCTCTATCAGATAAAGAGTTGTCGAATGCGTTGCAGCACTGGTAAATATTCGCCTTTCCCAACCCAGGTCCTATCTCGGAGCTTCCCCTTGAACATGAGAGTCACCTTCAGCTTCCCGAATCCGTTCGCTGGAACTCTCTTCGGAGGTGTGGTAGGGCCAGCTGTCGGCATAGTATTCTTACACATAGAAGTACCGTGGGTGTTGATCTTTTTACCTGAGTTTTAAAAGTTTAAGTGCTTTGGATCAACCTGCGAGTTTTATCCGAAGGACGCCGACTGATCGACTTCCTTGATGCTGAAGAGTTCATTTGTGACATGAACCTTTGGGGAAAACTCAGTAACAGCGTTGCTTCTTGGAGTCAGCTCACTTGGGGCGAGCGGAGATTGGCTGCTTGATAGGTGACCACTTTTCGCTTCCTCGCTTGTAGTGATTCGGTAGTCCCGGTCCCTCATAATCTTCTCCAGTGTTTGGATGTCGGAGTTCACTTTTATCAAGAAGTCTTGAACAGGGAGGGCTCGTGGACTGTTGCTGGGGTTGCTACTCTGTTTGGGAGTGATCATTAGAGTAGGTTACTTGGTTGGAAGGTTAATTGGAGTTGATTTCTTCCTTGACCGCCTTGATAGATCACCTTCATCGTGCGATGATACCGAATACTCTGATTCATAACACTTCCTCAGCTTTCTTTCTCGAGCAGCTCTTCTTTCTCTGAGATAGTCATCCTGATTCTTGTTTTGGCAACACTAGCATTTGTAGTAGTGTTTTTGGTCATCGCTGACATCAGAGAAGGAAGCTTCGCTTCCCTGCGCCTCTTCTCTTGACAAACTTGTCCTTCCAAGCGTCCCGAGCTTTGCGTCTAAGGTGCTCTTCCCACGCTTCTTAACAGCTGGCACAACAGTCTGCTTCATTTATGACTGATCATTCAGTCGGAGGGCAAGTTTAAAAGGCAGCTAAAATATAGTCCGTATTCCAAGAACAGCTCTTGACTGGACGGTGCTGCAGAGGAACCCACCGTAGCTATATATTATAGACAACTTCCATGGAAGAAATCGAAACAGCCTCAGGGATATTGGTCAGACCCTCCTTCGGCGAGAAATGCCTCAACAAACGACGCTTGACTATAAAAAACATCAAGCAGAAGACCCAGCCAAGATAGGAATGGAATAATCCGTTGACAATCGAAAGGGTAAATACGCAGCCCAGCACAGTCACCCGAAAATCCAGTGCAATTCAACGTCGGCGAGGCCTGAAGAGAAAATCGCTCATTGAAGAGGCAGCTTTTGGACAGAGCACAGCAGAACTCAAGATTCCTGTTTCTCCCTCAGGAAAGCTAAAATCTACTCGCAGCAAGGAGCACAATAGAAAGAGCATTCAGCTGTACAGCTCGCAGCAGTTCTTCAAGACATGCCTCAACGAAAGAACAAAGTAGGAGCAACGTGCCATGTACAGCCAGTGGAAATATCTGGGCAAATACGGTGGAGAGTTTCAGCGGATGGGACTTAAAGCGCTCACCAACCTCGCGTAAAAGCGATCACCACGCAAGGTGAGCACTATGAAACGTCCGAGCTCCAACTTCGAGCAGGAAGTGAGGTAATGGACATGGGCAAATCTTCCTAGTGCTTGATATCCGTAACTTCTTATGCATCGACAAGGAAATCAATCGTCATCAATCACTATGGTCTCAGGTGGGCGTTTCTTAAAACTCATGCTTTCGTTGAGTCGCTATTCCTCCTTCACTTTGCTGTCGCTGACATTTAAAGCTCTCAGGAAAGATTCGTTGAGATTACGATCGGACTCCTCCTATTGCTGCTTGTTCTTCTTAAAGCTGAGCACGCTTATGTTGGCGTTGTCCTGGAGATCAAGCTTGTCGAAGCGTTACTGGAAGGAACGCATGCTGAGGTCCTCATCGGGCTATTCGTTATCCACTTCCTCCTTGATGTTTGGGTAGCGCTCAAAGGAGTAGTTGAATTTAGACATATCGGCTGCAATATGTGAAGCATTCATTTTGGATTCGTTTCTCCTTTCGAAGGAGTTGTTGCTCCTTTCGAAAGAGTTACTGCGTGACCTTTGATCATAGCACGATCTATCCCTCTTCGGATGCCGATATTTCCCATTATCGAAGTTCTCGTTTTGCCCCCATTTCAATTTCCGTTATCTCCAGAGTCGGTCCCTAGTCTCCTCGTACTTCCTTGCATACAGATCATTGAATTCGATCCGCTTGGTAGCGTACTGCAAGATCATGGCTTATTAGGGGTTGAAATCAGTCTTTTCAGCGTTGGTTGCTATACGCGCGTAAAGTTTGCGCTCGAACGCCATCTAATAGTAAGGAGCTATCTCGAACCACACCAGTTGTTCATTCATCGGACGCTGATCGAAATTCACTTCCAGATACTGCTGGTACTCAATCTTTGTCTGAAAGTGGCAGGCATTCTCTATGATTGCTCGTTTGGCTTGTGCTTACGACTGAAAGACAACTTCGCAGGAACTATCGTTCATCCACTTGATCTCGAGAGGCTCGAAGTAGCTGAAGTACTTGATGACCTTCTTTGTCGGCATATAGTCGGCGCCATACAAAACAATACTCTTTGGCCTTATCTATAGCCCTGGAGTATTGGTCTACGGTGTGAACTTCTCACAGGAGAACCCTAGAGTAAACCTACAGGCTACCTTCGAGGTCGAATGGCGCGACATAGCTTTGCTTGAAGTAGTCAAGGATGAATTGTCTCAATTATTCATCTTTGAGGTTCTTCCCCTTATCGAAGTCGACGAACCACTATTCACGCTCCCATCCGCTACACATGGCAGCGCGCATCAGTCGAATCTAATCTAGCTCCTTCTTAATGACTTCCTGCCTGCGCATTCCGCTTGGAATAACTTTATAATCAGAACGGCATTAACTTGTCTTATAAAGCCTTCATCATGGATTCGGTCTGGCGCTTTAGCTCGTAAATACTGCTCATTATAATGTCTTGTTCCTTCAATTCGGAGGAATGCTTGTAGCTGGGTTCCTCTGGTGGGTTGGCTACTTCGCAGTTTACGAGATCATGCCAGCCCTCCGAAAAACAGTCTTGTGCGTTCAACCTTTCGATCAGAGTAGCAGGAGGGCGGGTTACCTCTACAGGTCTTGGTTGGGTCTCCTCTGCAGCTTTTTTAGCTAAAAGAGCCAGGCTGTCTGTTTCTGCCTCAACATGCTTCCAGTAGACCTCATAAAGTTCATCGTACATACTGGATTTGGTCGTTGGATCTTTCCTTGAGGGTCCCTTCGTAAAGGAATATTCCTCAATAATTTTATTCGCAGGACTTCTGCCCAAAGTGTCGGATTCGAGCATTGGTCTGGACACTTGTGCTCGTTCAAGTACCCTACAGAGATCGCTGAACATCCCGCTGAGGGTGTTTCTGGACTGGACTGCCTTCTCGACGCTTTTAGAGTTGGAGTAGAGGTACTACTTCACCAGCTCACTGAAGGTTATTTTGATAGCCTCGCCAGTACCATCAATAACTTCCACTGTGGATTCTTTTGTGAGGTTTGGAAAACATTCCATAACGTTGTCAAATTGGCCAGCCGAGAGGTGCAGTGTTGGTTTGTCAGGATGCATCTCCTTCCAGAACTGTTGCATACTATCCATCCAAACCCGGATGAGCGGGGGAGTCGTTTTTTGCTTAAGCTTAACTTGAAGCATCGATCCGACTTTCTTCGAAGAGCGATTCTTTCGGATGGGAACATTTCCAGTGTAAGTTTCGAATCCCACTCGATGGATGTTGCTGAGCTGACGAGTTGGGCTGCGTTCATGACGCCTTCCTTGGTGTTTACTATTGATGCTGTGAAAGCCTTCAGTGTCAAACATTCTATATAAGCGCCTGCTAAGTCAATTTGATTATCAATTAAGGGCCACGATGTACTGTCAACGGCTAATGCGCACCATATCTGAGATGGAGCTCGGCTACTCCAAGCAGAATACGGAGTCGGTACAGGCAGTACAAACGTGGGCAGACCAAGCCCCACTAACGAGATTGCTGGTGATTGCAATCGTGGCGGGTGTGGTCCTCGCAGTGCTTGTGGGGGTGAGTTTGGTCTAGTTGGAGCCCTTTCGGCATCATACTAGCGATGAATTCCCATGCGAAAATCCGGTAGGTTTCATGGATCACCACGTATTCTGTGACTACTTCCGACCGGAGGTCAATCCGAAATTTGGACTCATTGTACCAAAGCTGAGCTTGCTGAGTGGCTTTATGGAGGTGAGAGCGCGGCTCTTACCAAACCATCCTAGACTGCCACTAGGTACGCCAACAACCATTTTAGAGTTCACCAGCACCGTTAACATTTCAATATACACCTTGCGGGTGGGCCTGATAAGCGGTACCAAACTGCGAGTCTTCACAGAGACGGGCATCTACGACCGCCAGATCAACTCTACTATCAACTTGGAATCGCATCGCACTCGTAAACTTTCAAACTAACAGTCTTAGCCATTAGGCTACGATGTGCAACTGGCACAACTATCCCTGGTGCCTCATTCCACCTTCCTTGCAGTACTGCAGCTGCCATCTTAAGCGCCCTAATTCGACTAGCTTGGCTCAGTGCAGCTCTACGTAATTCAAAGCCGAACTTAGGCCATCACATTCAACATACGCTTCTCATTTTTCAAAATGGTAGTTCACTACTTGCTGTGGCTCTTGGCCGTCGCAGCTGTAATTTTGGCATTCTGCGTAAACACCTGCAGAGGGTCAACTAAGACAGCTCCAGAACTTCAGCTATTGCGCATCCCTGCAATGGCAGCCGTTCTATTCGAAAACCCCTTCTACGTCCTGAGCTTTCAAAATTGTGGCGTGGTGAGGTAATTAGCGTTGGTTTATTACAGCCGTGCCATTAATGGAGTATTCCTAGCTTGCCTTCTCTGCAGCCTCCTATATTTTCTGCTGTTCTTCCTCGACCTAGATTTCACTGCAGGTCATTGCCACCAAAAGTTACTGACGTGCCTAAAGTACGGTTACATGGTGGTTGTTGCCAGTATATGCATGTGCTGCAGACTGCTCGGCCTTACCAAATAGTCTCGCTTGGATGGCGAAATTACTTCAGCGGGCAAATACCAGCAAGTCCTATTACAGAGGCTAGAGCTCACGGAGAAGTGTCTGGTGGGTGTGGCGCTAGCCTACATACTCTTTTGTTGGCTGAGGGTACGCTTGTCTTGGAGATGGTTGCCGCGTCGCACAAAAGTCACTCAGCTAGCCATAGTGCCACTTATTATCGTGTTCTTCGCCGGTACGAATTGGCTTAGTTAGGCATCTTCATGGGACATTTCAGCAAGGTCGATCCGATAACTTGCAGCAGCGAGCTGCTATATGCCACTCTAAACATCTTTCTGCTTTTCGCAGAAGTTGTTCTTTGGAGAGTGGCCTGCAAGCCTGCTGCTACTTGCGAGGTGATTGGCGCGGCCCCACCTCCAATCAACAGACTGCCCCAATGAGCAGAATTAATTGATAATTCAGTAAGTGCACCATTCTTAAACGAGAAGAGGTTGGTCAAATGCTGCCCATCTCTTCATGGGACTTGTAGTGCTTCTTCAATGCCTAGAAGCTCTCGAAGACTCGAAAGCACTCCACATCGCAGGAGTAGAAGGATTCGTTGTCGCCCAGCCTTCGTACCTTCGTGATCATCGATTCACAACTGCAATTTAGGAAGTGCGTACATCGAGCAGAAGCGGCTGTTGGAGTTGTAGCACTCGTAGCATTCGTAATGCATGCATGGTTGGAGTACTACACGTACGTGAATCGGGTAGTCGCAGATTGGACAAAACTTTGCAGTCTTCTCGATGTCCTTTGGGTCTTTCTAAGGCTCAGAGACGGATTACTTTGAGCACCGACTCCCCGTAAATCACCACTTGGGTGTCGTATGGCGGGTAGTTTGGCCACCTACTGCTCTCCTCTGATGACATAATATTTCAGGTGCTATAGATAAAGAAACAGTTGAGGCTGGCGATAACAGCCATGTCGCCTTTTGGACTGAACCGGCTGTAATTGGTGCTCCGAGCGTAGTCCATAGTTCCCAGAGTCTCCAACTTGCCCATCATTGGTCGGTTTACTGTCTTACGGTTGTAGTTTAGTTCATATTGGATGTTGGTCTACATTAGCAATGGCTTATACCCCTTCCATCACATCGATGAGGTGGAAGTTGCTGTTAAAGTTGCCTGTTAACAGTGTTCGGCCGTCTTTGGCTGCACTCAAAGAGAACGAATCCGAGATATGCTCGTTATCGAACATTTCATAGAGTTTAGATTTCAGGCTTTCTTGAACGGTTACGACCGAAACCGGTTTATTGGGCATAGCCACGTCCCATATCTTTACTGTGAGGAAGTCCCTCGCAGCTAAGTATCGTTCGTTCGGGGTGAAAGTGCCGGAGTTGTAACTGCTGACGATATCTGTGAAGAAGTTACGAGCAACGTTTGATTCGTATTTGAAGGAGATGGCACTAGCATCGCAGATTGCTGAGCTAATTATTATTGGTACCTGCTTGGCGCATATCGGCCATACGAAGATTACCCTTCGAAGTTCCATAGACGAACAGGCTATCCGAGACAGGATGATAGCGGGAGAAGGTGATCACCTCATCAACCTACTCAATCTTTTCGGGCTTGATGTCTACTGGGGTAAACGCTTTGTTTGGTTCCTCAATGTTCCACAGATAGACTTTGGTAAGGTCGGAAGACAGAAGATATTCTTGATTGTTGGACTGGCTGATGGAGTTGACGCTGGTCGTGTGTAGTGTTGGAAATGTTCTCCTAAGTCGAAGGTGCTCATTACTTTAGGGTTGGTACCAGGCCTTCCTCGACGACTTGTAATTTTGGCATGTTCATTTCTTTTCCGGCCGATCTCACGACTTTCTTCAATGGACGCTGACATAGCTTCCACAACTTGACTTTGTTGCTGTTTGCAGTCGCAACGAACTGGGTCTTGCCTTGAGGCTCCAGCCAACTGATGGCTTGGATGCGTTCTTATATATCAACGCTGCGAAGCTGGTCGAACTCCCTTATGTGGGACTGAAACTACACTTAAATGAGCCTGCGTACCTCAGTGTAGTAGCCAAACTCAACAGATTTTTTGTTCTTCTGTTGCTGAGCATCGAAGATAATGAGACGCCCGGCCCGATCGCCAAGTGAGAGATACTTGCCAGTCTGGTCGAACTACACGGCTGAGATGATGTCTTCCTCGGCCACTCGCCCATTCTTATCGCCGAAGATCTGCACCAAGCTGTAGGAAGCAGTGTTATTCTTGCTGTCCATGCTGTTCGGATTATTATTCCACGACACTACAATCAATTTCCATGAGTTAGCAGTCTTCGAAAATAACCGAACAACCTGCCGAGGTACCCTGGCTCTGGCGCTTTGCGAAGAAACTATTCATGCCATACCTCTCCCAAAAAGTAACCAGTTGGATCAACTTTTCAATTATACTTGCGCTAGCTCTGTTCTGTATCGTCAATGGCGCGTTGATACTAACGAGGCAACAACCTGCGGTAATCTTTTCAGTGTTATATTCTCAAAAGTGTGGGACCAACCAAACCTGTAAACTGGAGTTTGACGTAAAAGACTCTACGACTGAACCTGTGGCGATCTATTACATTCTGCAGAACTTTGTGCACAATGCCAAGGACTATGAGCGAGCAAGGGTATTAAAGCAGCTCAAAGGAACTTCCATTACTGTTGATGAGGCCATAAAATGCAACCCTCACATCACCAACTTCCAAATGAACGCCACCACCAGCTGGAATGGAACCGTTCTCAATGGGAATGATGTTGCGTCACCCTGTGGGCTTCAAGCAAAGAATCTTTTCACCGATGCTTTTTCTCTTGTGGGACCAGCCGGAAATCTGACGCTTCGCCGCTCAGGCTTTGTAAAGAGGTTTGAGCGATAGCCTCAAAGCGCCTCAATCCAGTGGATCGATCCTCTTAACGAACCATTTCAAATCTGGATGCACAACTCAATCGGCAAAGACCTTCGGAAGTTATATGGGACGATAGATTCCGGACTGCCAGCTGGCCACTACACACTGTCTATCTCCAACACCTACTCCTACCAAACTAATGAACAAAAGCAGGTGGAGCTATCAATTTATCGCCCAAATGTGGAGAATTGCTTTAGCTTGGGAATTCTCTTGGTAGTGAGCGGTGGTGCAATCCTCCTAACCTTCGGGCTTCAAGCTTACCTAAAAAGGTCAGGCCGGGTCGTCCCTACAGCCAACTGACTGCCATTAATATTTATTTGCATAATAAATTTGAATATGATCGACGAGGATATCAGGTTCTTCAAGCAGCACTTCCCCAATGTTTCGCTGCAACAACCAAGCTTCCGCAAGACCGTCACTTCTGGAGAAGAGTACTCAGCTGTAGACGTTGCTGGAGGGCACGTCATCAACACCGAGATTGAGGGTGGTGTGCAGTATCGGTACAACCAGGCTGATTTTAGTGGATTCGCATCAAGAGTCGGGACCGAACTGAGCGGAATTATGAGTGGCATGAGGCTAGGTGGTTTGGTTGACCTTCGCGGTGGTCTTCAGAAGATTAAGGACAAGGAAACCGACATCCTATAGGAACTGAAGCAGGAGCATGAGCATATTCGAAAGATTAGCGTAGCTCAGTCGAATAAGACTTCCCGCGTGAGTGATGTGGAGTCAAGTGTTCAAAATTCACAAGTGTCATCAGCCCGGGAAGACTCAAAGTACCTGCCAAGGGAGTCAGCAGCCAGTGTTACTTTACAACGAAGACTCGAAGGTGAGTTGGCTGCAAAAATGAAGCGTCTTGAAGAACTAATGTTGAACGAGAGAGAGCTACAGCAGACGATTAACCAGCTTAAAAATGAGCTAGAGCGCAGACAGGATGAAGCACCAAGCAAAGCTAAGCAGATAGAGGCGGAGGTTTCACATAAATTTGAGAAGGAAGTAGAATATTACAAGCAAGAGACTGAGAAGTTTATTGTAGAGAACACCCAGCTCAAAAAAGAACTCGTAACTAAATCGTTTGAGATTGAGGAGCTGAAGCGAGCTGCAGATTACTCAGAGCAGCAACTGCGTTACCGTTAAGAAGACTTCCGTAAGAGCCTAAAGACTCTTGAGGAGACCATGAGCAGCAAGGAAAGCCACTACAAGCGTATAATTAACGAGTTGGAATACGAGTTCCACGACAGGTCCACTGTTATGGTGAGCAAGAACTATCGAGATTATCACTCATTCAGAAGGGAGGAACTCGCTAGGCTTGAATCAACATCTAAGTGGACCAGACCAGATTATACTGATGACAACTCGGAAACAGGAATGTTCAGGAGGCTGTTGGATGAGGAAGCCACCAAGTTCAAAGAAAGAATTCAGGAGCTAGATAAGACTCTCAAATCCAAGAACGGTGAAATCGAGAGGCTTGAGAAAACTATTAGCCACCATCGCCTCAGAGAGGAGGAGCTTGAAAAGCAGGCAACCCACAAAGACTCCTCGGTGCGTAGACTTGCCGAATCCGAACTTCAGAGCAAACTAGCAGAACAAAACGAAACTTTCACTCGAAAATTGACAGAAAAAGAATAGACTTGGAATCGCCGTCTCCAAGAAAAGGAAGAGCAGTGGTCAAAACGCGGCAATGAAGCTTTGGAACAGGAGAAAAAGACCAACTTTGAACAGTTCCAGAAGACTCTCAACGAGATTATCACTTTGAACCGTCACAAGGAAACAGAACTCGAGGCACTTCGAGCGTACAAGGAAAGTTTCCAGCGTAAGTTCGTAGAGGGTGAAGCCGAGTATCAACAGACAATCCGTCGGTTGACAGCCGAGTTGGAGCAGTATAAGGGTGAACTTGGCAAGCAACGCGACGACTCAGAACTTCGCCAGGAATTGCGCAGCTTCAAAGCCAAGAATGAATTGTTGCAGAAGGAGCTCGATCAGTTTAAATACTACATGGACGAACAGCAATATAATGTTCGAGCCTACGAAACCGAGAAGATCAAGGGACAGATGGCTTTACTTGAAGGAGAAAACAAGCAACTGCAGAATACCCTCAACGACAATGCCAAGTACATTGCCGAGCTCGAGGCAGCACTGAAGCCGCTTCAACCAAAGCGACCAAATATAATGCAGCAGTCTGAAGCGCAAACTATAAAGGCTCGAGAAGATGAGTACATAAAAAAACTCGAGGAATTCGAATATGAGAATAGCAAGATCAAGATATTGCTTGATGACGCTGTTGGTCGCGAAGAATTCACTGTAAAATTGTACGAGCAAAGAATCTAAGAAATGAAAAGCGATTGGGAACGCAAACAGTCCGAGCTGCAATAGACCATTCAAACTCTCAGAAGTAGACTGGAAGAGGCTGGGAGAAACAGATCAACTACTGAAAATCACTATCAACTCGAAATTGAGTCTCTGAAGAAGTTCATCGTCGATGCCGTGGAGAACCCTACTATGAGGCTCAAACATAAGGAGAATGAGTTTTCGCGCTAAATCGAAAAGCTAACTTTACTAAATAGCAAAAACTAAGAGACGATAAGACAGCAGTTTAGGGTTGAAATTGAGAATCTCTCATTGATCCAGCGAAGAACTGAAGCAGAAAGATCTATGCTGGAGAATCAGCTTGCAGAGGCACGATCATAACAACAGGCACTAAGCGAGGTCATAGCAAGGCTGGAGCGTGAACTATCACGCAAGGAGGAGATCCGCAGGGAAGATCGGAACACTCTGGACTCAGAAATTGCTCGACTTACAAATGAGTATGAAAACTGGAAGCGCAAGTACGAGTTTGAAGTTAGTCGGCTGACTCGCAGCAGCGAGGAGATGTCTCGAGCACTTAACGAGAAGTATGAGAGAGACATTGGTGGCCTCAGAGTGATCAACCAACGACTTATGCAAGAATCAGCAGACATGCTGCAGCTACAGAACCAGAACCAGCAGCTGGTGGTTGCCAACCGTCACCTGCAAGCAGAAGTGAAGGAGAAGAGCCAAGCCGTGGAGCACTTGTGGTCAGTGAAGCAGGCTGAATACGAGAACATAGGCCTCCAGATTCGCCGAGTCAAGGCTATTCAGCCCTTCTGAATGATTTTAGCCGAGAGCTGGCCATTTCGTGAGGTCCTAGCGCCTTATGCGCGCTACCGAACGTTTAGATAGCTGGTTGATCCCCACCATAAATGTTCGGGATTTAGTTGGCGCTAATCAACAATTAAACTCTGTTTATGTCGGCGAAATAGATTACAACGCAGAAAACACAGGCACTGGGCGAGCAAATGTTCAACTACACCGTGAACGAGCAGAACATCGAGTGGACCTTCGAGCTGAAGCCCGACATCACAGATCGACTGAACTATATGGCGGTGGAGGAGTCACGCCGCTGTTTGCAAGATCTTGTGCTGGACATGGACAGCTACGTGGAGGTGATGAATGAGCGCTGGGCACGACGGCCGGCAAGCAACGAACGTTGCGTAAGGAAGCTCTGCGAAAAGATTCTGAAGTGGCAGCAGAAGCACCTCTCGACCTTTTCCACGGAGGTAGCTGCCTCGAATATTTAGATTTAAGAAGATAAGAAGGTCGTAAAGGAATATTTCAAGAAGTAGCTCGCTGATGAGGTCGCCCGCGAGCGCATCACGCATAAAGCGAAGGCATGGCTAGTGGAAGCAATGGTACGTTCGAACTGTTTGGGCGCCAACAACGCTCTCTTTGCTTTCGGTGTGGCTTATGGCTTAGGCGACTATCCCACGCGGCTAGATGTTCGAGATCAGCCGCAAGTATATGCTCACGTACTTCAAGGAATCCAAGCGCAACGATTGGGAGTAAGCACGACCTTAGACGTTGCGCTCTCTTGACGACTACTACCTGGTGTTCATGCGCGATCGCTTCCGTCCCCATTCCGAGCAGTTGGACACCGACACTGACAACCTCATTCAAATCGACGTACCACCAACTCCAATTCAGCTGACCCTTACAATCGAAGACCGAGTAATCAGCGAGTCGTTTATGTGGGATGTCGATACCACAAATGACACGGACATCCATCTGTACACACACTACCTGCTGAAGGACCTGTTATTGGAGAATAGAGAGACGGTGGATAGAATGACCTTCGAAGGTAAAGCGTTTACGAGTGTAGGTATGCATGAGTAGACTCGTACACAACTGAAATCACAGCTGCGCTATAAATCACTACTCCACAAGTACAAACACTATCTCGTGAACTTCTCGACTATCGAGCCAAACAACTAGCAAAAGGAGTACAACGTTCCAATTGAACTACGTCTCATCAACAGCAACGGCGACGAGATCTTTAGCGATAACTTCGAGTGGGATGTTCTCAATGAAAGCAACAATGTTGAGCAGTTCTGCGAAATTTTGTTGCAAGATGAGAAGATGCCTCGTCGTTACCTAGCTGAGTTGTGCAACCAGCTTCACAGCCAGATCTATGCTGAGCTCAACAGTAAACTCAACAGTATGGCCCTCATTTACAAGTCTATTCTCAAGGAGAGGGAGACACCCAAGGTCAACTGTAACCATATTAGTCTATCTCAGCACACGCGGCTTCGCAGATCCGTCGGAACATCATCCATAGCCTGGCTGTAACACTTCCCAGCCATCCCGAGGGATATGAGTCTTCGGACCCAGTGGATTTCAATAACTCCGAAATGTTCAGCCTCATCAGTCGCAACATCGACTTGATCCCTGAGTAGTTCCAGTCGATGGTAGGCTACTCCGACAATCGTAAAGACAAGGACGCTATGCGAGTCACCCCGGACAAAATTGAATCGTTTGCTCGTAGCAACAACCTCCGCTTTGAGAACAACCCGTACTTGTCGGGAGCTGTTCTGCATAACTTCGACAACTCTCGGCTGAAGAGCCTCTACAACAACGCCGTATCGCGGGAACCTTGATAGCTTCAACGTACAGATCAAATAGCCTATCATCTAGGCACTTAGGGCTTGTTGCTAGTTGTATGATATAGTTTGCGCATTTCCCGGATGCGCTCTTGAGTCTGTTTGTAGTCATCGTCCATCGGCTTTTCAGCCCACAGATACTTGAGCCGACGCTCGATTTGCAACTATTCCTCCAGTGATTTCACTCTTGCTTACAGCCTTTGGTTTTGCATCTCTAACTGCTGCATATGCTTTGCTGTATGGTGCTAGCTGAGCTGTTTCTAGAGTTTCTGGTTAGCAATGTTGATGTCACGCAAAACTGGATCGTCCCCAGCAACGATTTCTGCTTACAGCGTTTGCACACGACTCTGCAGCTCCATGATGGTCTGTTCATAGGACGCCACAAGCTCCTTCAAGTACTGCTTAGTCTCGGGATCAATGTTTATCATAATCTATCTGTTATGACTGTTAGCATTTCACCATCTATAAAGAACATCACAGGTGGGACACTTCGCCAGGGTTGAGGCCAAGACCAACCCCATAGCCAACGGCCACGCAGAGGGATCCGAAGAAGAGAGTGGTTGTTCCAGAAAGCAATCGGTTGGACTGAATCAACCACGCTTTCGCGAAACCGAGGGCGAACAGGGATGCAGCACCTACAGCAATTGCGACGATAAGCAAATCGAGGTGATTCGGATCGTTGCCACTTTCAATGATGTATGGAAGCAACGGGAAAAGCCCAAACAGCATGAAGGCGATAAGTGTTACGAACCCGTTAGCGATTGGGGAACCCTCTTCGGGTGCTAAACCAAGCTCTTACATCATCATGATGTTCACAAATGCCTCTTTGTTCTGAGCAATGAGGTCGACGACGCGGCTGAGTTATATTCAAATTATACGTGGCGTCCTACTTCGCATAGTTCTTCTCATAGATGCATCGCAATTATCGTTTTTAATCTTCGAGAGCGTTTTCAACTTCCCATGTTTCCCGATCGCGCTCGTTCTTTAAGAATTCTGCTTAGCTCTTGGAGGACAGATAGTCGCCTAAGGCCATACCGATCCCATCGCCAACCATTACAGACACTCCTACAGCCATAATGTTGTGTGTAGTTGCTCCAGATCCGAATCCGCCTACGATGACGGACAAAGTGTTAACGAGTCCGTCAAGTCCTCCGTACACCAACGACTTTAAGTATTCTCCGACGGTGACGTGGTGCTCTTCATGGTTGTACTCTCCCTTGAGTTCAATAGCAAGACTGCTTTCCTGTTCCATGTGTAACTAATAAATATCTTTTGATTAGATCCAAAAGATCAAGCAATCAGTTGACTGTCAGCTTTCTTACTTTTTTGCTTTTTTGGCCTTTCGACTGCGGAGCACTGCAGCGATGATTGCGTAGATAGCGTATAGCAGCATGACGGCCATCATGGCATCAGGAAACACTCTTTTCTGGAAGATAAACCCAAAGAAAGGCAGGTAGGCGATTTGGTTAAAAAAAACATTACCGATGTAACTGATAGAGGTGTACTTTTGAAAGGCGAATACCGAGAGTTGAGTGGTGGCGACACTCGCCAAGAGCATCATGTTCACGTTAAAGAGAAAACTGTTCAGAAAGGTTTGATTTTTCTTCATCGGATGGAAGCTCATGACTAAGGGTATGCGAAATCCTACACTGATATTACCTTTCTGAGTGCACCAGAGCAAATAAATCGTCATGATTCCGAAGATGCCTGTAGAGATGAAGTTGAGTCCCTGTGCACTCAACGTCACAAACAGTCCGTTGAGCGCAGGCCAAACCGGAACGCCTCCAGGTCTGAACACCACGTCGAGTAACCTGCATAACTTCATTCGTACAGCTGCACAATCCACACGAGCGAGAAGAAGCAACAAAGGATGCCCACAACCAGCGACAGGTACGGGAGAACTGGGTTTTGCTACTGAATCTTCAGCTCAGCCTGAAATGTTTAGTACCGCTACTCCAGCTCGATTACATCTTACTTAAATTTGTCAAATAGTTTATTCACCCTGTTCGACTGTTTGCGAGTCGCCCACCACCCCTCTACTTTACTCAGTTGAGTCTCCTCCTATCGGAGTTTCTCACCCATCTCCACAAGCTTTGCACTGCTTTCCTCGATATCCGTCTTCTTCTTTTTGGCCTCTTACGGTTTTAAGGCTTTTGGGCGTTCACTAAAAGATTTGATGAAGTCGACTGGCAATGCAATCAGACCCATTCCTCCGAATATAGCCAACAAGAAGTACCCAAAGAAGGAAAGGCACAGCATAATGTACATTGTCGTAGTGATGCTTTACCCGGGAGCATATACCGACAGCCATATTTGACTGACGAATATCGCTGCGCAGCTGATTCCAGCAATGATGAAGGTAAAGATGAACGACCAAGTGAGCCGTGAGCAGATGGTATCTTCCTCATCAGATTCGTAGAAGAACATTGTGAAGGGAGATAGACCAACCAGGTAGACCAGCACAATGATGTAAATGACTGTGTAGCATGTCGGCATATCGATTCCACCATCATCCAGAGCGTTGGAAACGTCCAGTGGGACCAGAAGCAGTTGTCCCCAAGAGAGCCCCAATCCGAGCACGACAACAATTTTGGCAGGAATAGAGTTGCCTATCCCTTTCTCATCGGTGTGGATGTAGATCACCAGCATGTAGAAGCTCACTCCGAATACGATCAGTGCCATCAGGATGGTAATGCACAGCAACAGCACGTCCATAGCAGAGTAATTATAAGTACTGCTGCCTACTAAAGTGAACTGACCTGCGCTCGCTGAATAGTTAATGATTGAAGATAAGCACGAGAAGCTGCAGATGAAGTCAAAGGAGAGGGCACCTCGGAGAATAGCTACTGACGTCTGCCGGCTTGAACTGCAGTACTTCAAGGAACATGGATATCACGCAATAGGAGAGGTGGGCAAAGGTGGCTACGGCACTGTGTATATAGCACACAGAAGCGATCAAAAGGTGCTGTACGCCATCAAAATGAACTTTGGGACTGTACGCCTCGAGACAATCTACACAGAATTGCTGCTGATGACGATAATGCAGGGAAGCAACTTTCTCATCGGCCTGGTGGATATGTTCAAGCATGGGTCACAGTACCATTTGGTCACCAACTACTTCCCGCATGTGCCTTTCATAGTATCGTCAGTTGCTACTTAGGCTCTCCTGTAAAAGTTCCAGTTGGAAGATATTCGCTACTATCTCTACAGCCTGCTCAAGGGACTCTCAAAACTCAAGGGATTGGGAATCTACCACCGAGATATCAAGCCATCCAACTTCTTGTACAATCCATCTCAGCAGTACGGCATCATCACAGATTTTGGTCTATCAGAAATCGATCAGGACTACTTAGCCGAGCTGGAGGCTCGTGTAAAGCATGAACCGACAGAGAAGTTGAGCACACGCGTTCAGCTGTACAGAGAAGTAGCCCGTATGAACAGCTCATCGGGCAGGCTCAAATTCGGAACTGAACTATATATGCCTCTCGAGACATTGCTGAAGTGGGAAAGACAGAGTTACTCGTCGGATGTATGGCCTGTGGGAGTTATTTTCCTGCAATTCATCATGAAGAAATTTTACGTGTTCAACAGCTTCCTTGAGAGAACCGACTGCAGCGAACTCAAGCGCAACGAACGCCGTATTGTGACATTTCTGATGGAACTAGCTAGCCTCTTTGGAAATGATAAGGTCAAAGAGGGATGCGAGTGCCTCGGAGTCAAGGTGGTGCAGCTTCCCGAAGCCTCCGAAACACAAAACATAAGCATTCGTAACTTGTCCTGCATCGAATTAGACGAGCACGGAGAGGATCTGCTACGAAGGCTAATGGATGTGAATCCTCGAAAACGCATAACAGCAGACGAAGCACTCCGACATGAGTTCTTCCGTTCAATCCGAAATCGCAAGAAAAAGCAGTGATGAATGAATCAACCGAAAAAGTTAGCTCTCCCTTCTCCGAATCTGAGTCGTTGAGACTACAGGCTAAGGTTGGCGCTGTTATCCTTTCCGATGAGGTTGAGGGTGCGCAGCAGGCTTGAAGGATTGTGAGGCGATCGACGCTGGGTATCCACCATGTTCTTGAGGATAAACTTTTCGAGCATAACTGACTGGATGGGAGCGGATAGGTTGAGAGAATTGGGAGGTTTGGCTACACGAGGCATTGATGCAGGTCTCGAAGTGGAATTCAGAGTGCTTGCTTCAGCATTTTATTAATGAGGGCGTTGCTGAGATATGTTTGTTCTGCCCGTGTTCTCAAAACTATTGAGGTTGAGAGTGACCTCCTTTACAAGCGGCGATCGAAGCGCATAACAGAATGCTCTCAGCTTATCCAGCAACACTTCACATTTTTCTTGTGCCTCCTGAACATCAGGTTCGTGGCGGTAGCTTGTGGGATCGGTTAAGAGCAGCTGCTCACGAAGTACTTTGGGCTCGCCGCTTGTCAGTTTCCTGAGTGTCTTTTCGTAGGCGATGACTTCACTTCGTTTCGCACTCAACAAGCTGTTCATCTGCAGGTCAGCAGCATTCTCCAACTCATCCACAAACTTCCTCATCCTGCTGAAAAGGTTTCGTTTGCTGGTTGCTACCCTCTCTGAGATGTCTTGCAGGGAGATCAGTTGCTCACTGAGCATCTCACTTCTGTTGCCTAGTTACTACACTGTGGAGTCAAGCAGTGCGGCTTCATCATTTAAGCACTCCTCCAAGCTATTGTAGGCTATTGTGGGGTGTTCATGGCTGCTTGCACAGTCCTTACAAAGTCTGAAGTCTATGCAGCATCTGCAGAAGTGGTTCATGGGAAGCAGATGTATTGCGCATCTCTCTCGTAGGCTCTCCTGTTCCACTTCGTCAATGCTTTGTTCATCCTTGATCAGCAATAGTTTGTGGAGTTGCTGCATCGACCTCTTAGGTGCTGCTTTGCCTGTATTCTTGACCTCAGCACCTCCGCGGAAGAGCCGAAGTGGTGCAATATTGAGCGTGTTCTGATTTTCGTCGTTGAGGTCGGTCATCAGTCGAGCCGTTAAAACTAGTACTAATAATTTAAGGGCAAGCTTCCAATGACGCCAAGGAGGGATATCAGACTTTGAGCAGTTGCTGCAGCTTGAGCTGAATCTTGCCACTGAGGTTGCTGCTGGCACTGTCTGTGAAACTATATTCGACGTTGAGGTTGCCCATGTATCGGAACACCTGGTCGAGGTAGTCGATAGTTTGGAGCAACGATGGCCCACGAGCGTGAAGGCCTGCCTGTTGACTGAATTGTTGGAAATGTCGGCACAGTCTAGAGACTTCTCGGAAGTTGAACAGTTGTAGCTGCAGCTTTAGACTTTTGGTCAGCAAAGAGTCGGTTTGATGATACAGCTGCTGGCATTCTTCGGCAAGACCTACATTACGAAGAGGGTACCTTCTTGGTGCAGAATCGTCGCAATCTTTTCGAGTACCTTGGCCTTGGTTTAGTAAAAGAGTGCTTGGCACTCGATGGAAACATTGTCCAACTAGCCAGACTACTCCACCTTCTTGAGGATCTGCAGTGGGTACGAGACAGTCGATACTTATAAGTGGACTCCTGCCTTCATCGAGCTTGCTTTCAGGAACTGCTCGGTAAGTTGGTACTGTTCAGCACTTGCCAAGACAGTCTCAATGACAATCAAAGCCTCAAAGTGATTGCCACAAAGCAGCTGTACCCTCGCAATATTTAGTTGTTCATTCAACAGAAACGCTTTGACAAAACCCTTGCCTCGACAGAAACCGATAAGGCGTTGGCATGACTCGTAAGCCTCCGTAAGTCGGTTGTTACTAATGAGAAGACGATTGCGGAAGGCCCAAATCTTAATTATTTCGACAGGCTCGTGAGTGAACGAAGCCATAAGCTTGAGCTCCAGAAGAAGCCGATCAGTTCGAGAATGCTCTCCACGATTGTCTGATAGCTCTGCTTCATGGATCATCTTTTCGATGTCGCTGTCACACAAAGCCAGCTTAAACTTGTCGAGCTGATTGACTGCCGGATCATTCTAGATCCCTTTGAGCAACAACCCCTTGAGTTGGGGTACCTGCAGCGAAACTGCCAGCTTATGCAGAAAGACTGGTATCGTCAAGTTACGTTCGGTGTGGAATATAGTCTTGCAGCTATTCTAGAAGTTAGAGTAAATCTTCTTCTTGGCAAAGTGCAGGGCATCAGTCCATCCCAGCAGCCGACTCTTCTGGGGATCCAGCTGCCGACTATTACAGTCATGATGTTTCTCAAGTTAGCTAAAGCTTAGGCAGGAGAACAGCATGAGCAGTGTATTGTTGAGGTTTAAACAGTGCGTGATTGCGTGTTCAGTCAGCAGAGTCTGTTCGGAGTGCATACCGAGGAGAGCACAGATCCGGTAGAGGTAGATGATGCAGTGGTTAATGGACTACTAGTCTGAATTGTTTTGACTAATGCGTAGCCCCTCGCTGATGCTCTTCAGAGACTCATCCACGAAACCCAGCTTGAGGTTCATATATGCCAAACTGAGAATGCAGTGGTTTACGTTATTGGCTTGCTGGCTATTCTCGCTGCGCTCCTGGAAAAGGTTACAAAGCGACTTATCGAAGTACTTGTGCATGCTATCAGTGCTTTCCAGTGGCCGTCCTCCTTGTGCTTCGTTCAACGATCGCAGGTAAAAAGCTTTGAAGTTGTGGTCGAACTCCTGCATCTGCTCCAGTTGCTGTTTGGTTTGAGTGTAGTCGGACTGCATTGAGTAGTTCTCCAATCCAAACTTCAGGGATTCCAGCCGACGACTAACTGCGAAGTCGTTGAGCTGTCGCTTCGGTGCGATTCCCTTCTTGTAGTTTAGAAAATCTGTGAACAGCCCCACCAGTTCGTGAAAGTCAATCTTCTGGAAGTAGATTCCAAGCCTTCTCAGGAACAGTTCGATAATGTTCCCACCTTGCTATGATCGGCTGGTCTTCATCACCCTCAGGCTCTTTAGGGTTTGCGAAAAGAACCGGTAGAAGGCGTTAAGGGAGTCGATCTTGTCCATCGCTTAACGGTACTAGCCAAGGAGCTGAAGATCATCAGTGAGCGACAGCAGTTCTGCTTCGAACTCTTCGTTTGAATTGCAAGGTAGATCCTGGTTAATGCGGATGATCTTCTGGATACAGAACTCAGTAAGGCGTGCGGCATCTCCACTGTCTGCACGCTTGCAGGCCTCGAACAGACAGTGTAGGACCGAGACAGTCTGCGGGCTGAAGAAATTTAAATAATTGTTCATGATTTAATATAAAGCAGTGTGGCAGTGCGAGTCACTCGGGGTTCTCCCGAAGAGCTATGGTGGTGGCAATTAGTGGAGCACGTCGCCGTCGAAGCCTACGTGTATAGTCTACAAGATCGTCAGTCAAAAGTGGCTATGGCTCCTACCATCCCTCCAGTCTATCCAGCCGCGATTGTTCAGGTATTATCCGGATTGGATTGTCAGTCTTCCTTTTCCGTAGCTTGACCAAGGGACTGCGAGAAGAACGCTTGATGGAGGGTGGTTCAAGCAACTCTTTCATCATACAGACCAGTGGCTTGAAGGACTCGCTTTGTTTGGAATCAGTTGTATCATGACGCTACTTTATTGGGGTGACTGCTTATGCTGTGCTTGTTATCTCCTTTTTTATGTTGTAGTCAGTAGTGATCGGCTGTATTACCATTCGCTTCTTGTTCGGACAGTCCAGCAGATGTACCGATACTCGGCACTTAAAGTTCAGATCCGAGAACTCCAACCCGTCGTCTATTTCGTTTGTTTATTCGTAGGACCTCATCCGAGGGTTGTGTTTTGTGCAGGGTCTCCTTGCATCCACTCTTGACGTCGCTAAGGATCCGTGTGAAAAGACACTATGTCTTGCTTTTGGAGTGCTGCAGGTCTCGTAGGGGTGTGGTTGGAGACCACGAGTGGTCCTCACTCTAATCGAATTCTTGGCCAAGCCCTCGATCATAGCTAACAATAAGCCAATAACTTATAACAAGCAAGGACGGAACATTGCTGGTAGTCACTTCTTCTTTTTTGCAGGCAGGGCAAGCGGAAGCTTCTTTTTGATGACTATCTTGTTGGCGTCACTATGTGGCAATGAGTTGTGCTGCCTTCCCTCCAGGCTCTTCTTCTGATCTGTGGTTTTTGCTGCAGTAACTCAAAAGGAGTACGTTCGGCATTGTTAACGCTTGTAATATTAGTTTGCGGCGGTTCCTTGACATCATCTCCACTGAAGTCAGAGTCGTCAGTTTCGTCCTTCTTATCATCGTACTTGACTGTTTTTAGTACTGTTTCAACTTCCTAGAGTGCCTGCTTATACTTCATCTGGTCAGGCTCGTACAAGTCAAAGATGGACTGACAGAAACTGTGAGCGAGCTCCTTGAACATATTGAGATTGAAGTGAATATACTCGTACTTCCCGAAATCGGAGCCACAAAAACTGATTTCAAGGGTGAAGCAGTTGATGATATTGAGTTCTTTCCACAGGGCAATCTGAATTTGAAGCAATGGTTACACGTGCAGCGCCTTCACGATCCTTCTGCACAGTGAAGCAGCAATCCTTAAAGGAAAAGAAGGAGCAATTGTTCTTCATGAGCATTGGGAAGACCTGTTACCGACGAACCAGGTCTTTGCTGGCGCAACCGTAAATGAAGACATTTTTCTTGCGACTGTGCCCATGGAAGTCGCAGTAAATCAGAAGTTCACGTTCTTCTTTGGTCTTTCGGATAAGCTGCATAAGCTATTTCGTACATTTTTGGCGTAGTAAATAGTCGGGTGAGCTTTTCGGCTTGGCTCGATCCACTGACGGTTAAGGTCGGCTCCGAAGAGATTGCAGCGGTAGTTGCCGTTGATAACACCGTCCACGTTGAGCATTGGAATGATCTTGAAGATGAAGTTTTATCGGAGAGTTCGTGCCACCGGATTGTTGCTCAGGAGGAAGTCGATGATGTATTCGATAAGGTAGCTGACCTGCGTCTCTCCTGGATGCACCCTCGAAGTCAGGAAGATAACCTTTTTTTCTTTGGCTGCTGCAGTTGGTGGGCCAGCACTTTCCCCAATGGTGATGTAATCACAGTTGTTGCCTGATTCGGTTAAGCAGAGCGTTCTGCGAGTAAATCTGTTTCGCAAGACTGCGTCGTTCTCGAGACCGCGCAAATATCTCTGTAGCTGAGTGTAAGTATAGGGGTAGCAATGAGCAATGTAGACACAATCGTTGTCATCTGCATAAACAGGGTAGGTACGTTCGAACTTGAGGGTGAAGCTCAGAGCATTATAGTAGTTGCCATTTTTCCGCTTTAGGCTTGAGACATAATAGCAGATATCAGAACCGGAACGATGCCACCCAACTTTACCTGTGAGCTGCTTCGCCTTCTTTTATGAGTACACCAACGGCTTCATTCCAACATTGTAGAGACTGTCTGCCTTCATCATGTTTACAATCTTAAAGTGGTACTCCACATTTTTCCTTGTATTGGCCACCGAAAAGTAATACCACTGTGTATGTGCGTTCGTCTGGAAGTCTGTGGATAACACCAAGTTGTAGTCGTAGTCAGAAATCTGGATGGCTCGTCGCAAATTCCCAGACTCAAAACGACTCTCGAACACCAGCACCGAATCGTCTCGGCTCTGAGGTAGGTAATAAGGCAGCATATCCAACCCTAAACTTGCTGGGTCGATGTTCTAAGCTAGCAGCCAAATGCTACCGCAGTCTGAGGGTTCGGATCCTTGCTATCGTACACCAACCGGTTGATGAGTGCCTCAACATTGATTGTTTCTTCCACCTCTCGTTTAAGCGATTGCTCCAGTATGCTCTCCTTAGGAATGTTTACTGGCTCGATGTCTTCTGGTAGCTTGTCAAATTCAGGCGAACACGGCAGGAAAACATAATCTGTCATGCTGCCATTAGGTCGATAGTTTACGTCTTAAACGGTGCGTCCTACTGCTTGCCATTCCTACACTATCACCCTTCGTACTTATCAGGTCGCTTGTACAAACGCTTGTTGATGCCATAGAACTCCAGCCCGTAGTCATTTACATATTATCGCATGGTTGCCGGTTCTTGTTCTGCATCCTGATCAATATCGTCGCGTCTTTCGTCGAACTGCTCAACTACGTCGTTGGCGGGCTCCTAGTTCGGTAGATCGACCTACCATCGTTGACCCTGATCGTCTAGATCATTGTCGCCGACTGGTTCCATATAGTAATTTAAATTGGGAATGCACGGAACTACCGCATTCACGAGATTTTCCATCACGAGCAGAGATTTAGGCTAGGCTGGAGGTCGAGACGAGAGGAGAGAAAGGCGCTTCCTCGCCGTCGCTTTTTTGCTGATTCAGGTTAGATCGCTGGATTGTCGAACAGGTTGCCCATGCTCTTGACTCGTACGAGTTTTCCAGTTTCATTGCATTTTGACGGTGTCGCCTCTTCCTGAATGATCTCCACCTCTCGGATGTATGGTTTGTTTTCCCCGAGCTTGATTCCCTCGGGCGTCTCAATCATGCTCTTTGCTGCCATCGACTTTAATTGTCGCCGTCTAATCCTCTCTTCAATCTTGCGATTATTGTCGGCTATTGCACTTTCTATGCAACTGTTCAGGGTTAGTGCCTTTGTCTTTTCCTGAGTGACGAGTTTAGTGAGATGCTCCAAACTGTGTTATTCCTGTTTGTAAGCCAACTGCAGCTCGATTTCCTTCCTCTTTTGCTCCAGCTGCTCGATCTTGCGTAAGAGATTATTTACGGATAGACCAGCTACAGATGGTTTAGCCTATGTTTGCTTGGTTGGTTCGGAGACAGGCATAGGCTGTTATTTAGGTTGGCAAGCCGGTGTTTCAACTGTCTTAGTCTTTACAGGGCTGCAAAACGACTTCACAACGTTCGGCCTCATCATGAGGTAAGTTACTCGATTCCTGAAGAATAGCTCTCGTTCATCACGCACAGAGTTTAAGCGTTCCACTCCTCTCTAACTTATCCATGTCGTTACCATGTACAGTGAAAGAAGTTCTGCAATTTAGCTGCCTGTGACCTCCTTGGCTAATTCGAGCTGCACCTCGCCCTACAGAAGTTGCCAAGCATAGTCTTTCATATCCGAGAACATCTACTGTCTGCATTAGTGAGGGGCTACAGTCCGAGGGTGCCTGCTGACATTGGAAAATCTCCTAAGAATGAAGATTAAGATTAAATAGGAATAGGGGAGTGCTATCAACTGACCAAGCCTTCTCATAAGCGCTTCATCCACTTTTTCTTATCGTTTTCCTTCTTCATCGAAGCCTTCTTCTCCAGAAGCAGTTCCTTGGGTTCCTCAACTTCCATTGTCTCAGTCGCACTTTGGCATTTCTTCATCTGAGTTACGATTGGGTATACATTATCCAGACTCTTCAGCTACTTCGGGATAGCGTACAGCTAGGTGATCAGCTTTGCGTGTTTGAAGTACTCATCGTAGTCCTCCATGAATATTTTGCCAGCCTCTTCATTGAGAGCGCTCTCAGGGAAAGGCACAATCAGCAGACATTTGACTACCTACATTAACTTTTGTCTTACCTCGAAGATATTGTAAAGTGACCAAGCCTGCGGGTTCCAGTCCTTCTTCAGCGTATTGACGCAAATCTCACCCTTCTCAGACACGTTGGGATGGAATATCTTTGTGAAAAAGTAGCCTATCTAACAGCAATATTGTACCTTTCGGTGGATTGTTGGGAAAGTCACCTTCAATGGCCAGCTTGCATCGGAACACTCCTCCTTCGTAGGGAGTGTCCACAGGGCCGATGATATCTGCCTGTACATCCATCATGTTGCTCTCGTTGAAGATTACACGAACGCCTGAATCGCTTACAAAGGATACCGTCAGGAGACTTTCTCATGCATTCAGCAACCTGCTTGCCCACCACCATTGCCACTTTCGAACTGACAGTTTCCTGAATCACAAAGGCGAGTTACCATCGGTGCGTTAATTTTACTTACAAAATTATTATGATCTACAAACGGATATGCAACGATGAGTGGATCGCTCGGGGTCAGAAGCCCGTGAAGATGTTGCTCAGGGCTTTCGGCAGGGTCCATAAGTCACCCGAATGATCGCTCTCGAAGCATCCTAAACTCTTGTTGGAGTACTCCTCTGTGTCAGCACAGCGGGTGCATCGTCTGCTGACCAAATTGAAGATAGCGTAAGGCTCAAAACATTGAATGCAGGCCACGCTGTCGTAGAATGGAGTAGCCTTTGGACATACCTGTTTTCCAGACCGTCTGATTTCGTTATCGTATTCCTCACGAACTTCCTACTTGGACAAGCCGGCAAAATCCAACCGCGGGGCAGCTAGATTAGTGATGTAGTGGGGAGCTGTCTTCATAAACCTATGGGTATTCGGATCAAACGTAAGTCCGTGTGGTGCATTAACACAGTGCATCTAATCGAAGCTAAAGTAAGAATTGGGACAGGCAACGCACTCTTTGCCGTTGTAGAAGGGTCGTTGAATTGAACAGCGGATATGTTTGGAGCTGTTCAGTGTCGAGATGAAGTGCCACTGCTGGGTGAAGTACTCCTTTGATACCCAGTTATTTGCTTAGAGGTTGGATGTGTATGCAGAGTCGTTAGTGGGATGTTCAGGCAGTTACTTTTCCACTTCTTATTTTGGTGGTGGAGGTACTGGAGCATCAACTGTACGCTCGACCACTCGCTGTTGTTACGAACGGATTCTGGCGACTGTAAGGTCAGTCCAATTGAGACGATCGTACAGAAGATTACCCTCGCCTCGTAAGTTGGTTAAGTTAAGGGAGAGTTCATTACTGCTCAGCAGTGATACATTCGGTGCTGCTTTGAACCTATGCATATGGCCTTCCTTGTGAGCAGAGTGGTGCAGTGTAGTCTCGCCCCTTGCGTGAATTTGATTATGGGACTCCTAATGTGTTTGCAAATGAGCTTCCTTTTGTCCAGGATTGACTTCGTTGTTGTGGTGGCTTTCGATTCTCATTGCAACGGCTGCACCCAGCGTGAGAGCAACTAACAGCCAGGTGCTGACAGATATGCGTGACATATAAATTAATAAAACCAAGCAAATTCCAACGAAGCGTACAGTCCTAATCAGTAGAAACTGGTGAAGTCGAGGTGGGTATCCTCCTTCAATCCGATCGTATCGGTGACCCACTTGCGCAGTCGATCGCAGCGAGGTGTTTCCTCCACCTTAACGGATACCCACACCTCCACCGACGCGATATCCTTCCGAATCTTCAGCCTTATGCCGTTGATATTGTGCGCATCCTCACTACTATCGCTGATGAATGACAATAGCAGGTCCTCCCAAACTCTATCGCTTTTGGCCTTTTCGAACATCAGTGATAGTGCACCTCCGGAAGCGTTGCTCTTGTCTTCCCACATCGGTTCGATGCCTTCCTGGAAGAGGTAGAGGTTGTGACCTGGATAGTGTAATGTTTACTTTCCTCCATGGTGCTTGGCCTGCGTAGATACTGGTAGTAAGCCCAGAAGTCCTCAAGGGTCTTCACCGTTGCTATTGGATGCAGACTGTGCTTAAAGTCCGCCTTCTCGTGGCTATCCTGAAACCAGAACGTGCACGAACGAGCCAGCGGAGTCGAAGTCTGCATGTCTTTAATTAATACGCGATTGTTATTGTTGAAACGTGGCCATATCCATCACTGAGGGAAGCCCGCAGCGCTCCCCATCACTTCTTGAACGTCTCAAGGCACTTCTTCTCTGCGTGGAAGTAGTCGAAGTCCAGCACCTTAGCTTCTTCACCTTCCTCCTGTACAAACACCCGCATCGATGGGTTATTATTGTCCTTGACGCTGTCCTTCAAGAATGAGGAGACCTTATTGAAGCGGGCCGCGTTTGTAGTTGCGATCTTTTCGAACTCATCCTTAATGGTATCTATCGACCCTTCGTTATCCATAAACTCGCAGAGATGAAGCTTTCGCACAACGACCTCTTCGTTGCGCTCACCGATTAATAGAGCCTCGGAGACCGTCAGCCTTTCAGGACCTTGATCGTTAAGTTCTTGAAATTTCTTCAGCTGGTAGGTCTCCACAATAAAGGGGTACTCGCTGACGTGAAGGTAGTTTGCTTCGTCGAGGAACAGCACTTTCACGATGGTGGACTCACCACCTTCCTGCTTGACCTTGTAATAGGAGAAGGTCTTGTACTTCTTCTTCTTGAATGCCTCCTTGGTGAGTTTTTTCTTGTGATGGGTCTGATAGCGAGCGACAGTAGCACCGACTGGGAGAGGCACTTCTGCACCAAGCAATTTGACAGTAAGTGGATGGTCACTGGTTGAAGTCTCCACTGAAGCCTCCATATTATATTATGATTCGATGATGTACCCGAGGCAATAGAGTAGCTACCAACAAGTGTCGATAATAGAACAGACGGCGCTCTCTTGAGGATTTGACATTTATTTATCTTGGACTTTCGGATGCAAACACGTTCGGCAGGAACTGCGAGGCTGTGCTCAATCTGCCTGGACCGAGTGGTTGTGCAGGTACTACTCAAACAAATTCAGGGGCATATTGACAGCTGCAAACACGAATTCTGCTTTTCTTGCATTAAGAAGTGGTCGGAGGTACTTTACGAAGCGAATTCCAGACTGAAAACAGTTGTCCAGTCTGCAAACAACCATTTACGCGCATCCGAAAGAGACGTAGTCGCATCGACTACAATGAAAAACGGAAGGGCGCTCCCTCGAAGAAGTAAGTGATATAGTTGAGGCAGTGAAGAGGAGACCCTTTCGGTAGAATACAAGAAGCAAACTGCTGGCGACGTAAACTTTCTGCTAGCCCTGATGGACTTCTTTTCTAGGTACCAACCCAACAGAGGCAGCACTTATGGCTGAATCACTGCAAGGTAGAGTGACACTGCATATACTGTATGCCGCATTTTAATAATTGATTTACATGAGCGACACGCCAGCCAGCGAATACGCCTTTTTGCGCGTTCCCTACGAAGTCGCCTCTTCAGGTAGCTTTCACTTGACAGCCTAGAGTTTAAGAAAACTCGAAAGGACGCAGAGAAGGAGCTGAACCAAGTGCTCTCGTCGATCATCACTCTCAAGAATAACCTGAATGTCACTAAGGAGGAAGCTCTAGGCAATTTACACGAGCACCGGGAGAAACTGACAGCACTGAAGCGTCGACTCACTGACGAGTACCTGCACCAGAACAATCTGTACGATTCCCTGAAGAAACGGGTTAGCCACGTTAGCGTTGCGAGCATTGACGTAAAGTTCAGAGTAATGTAGGAATCAGCCTTTGTCAAGACCAAGATCAACAGGTTGATCGTGGAGTACTTCCTGCTACGAAAGCGCTTTGACGAAGCTGAATCGTTGAGCAAGCTGATGCATATTGAAGAGTTCTGCGAATGCTAGAGGGTGCTGGTGAAGCAACTCTACGCCATCATCGTTGCTTTGGAGAAGAAAGAGCTTGGGCCTGCCAAAAAATGGTAATGCTTTCACTAATTCAGGTGCTCCGAAAACCGAACCAAACTTAGCAAGTCGAATTCGCTCTTGGAGTTTAAGCTGGTGCTCATGGAATTCTTCCAGCTGCTCCAAGAGAAGAAAAAACTGTAGGCAGTGGATTTCATTCGTCAGCAGAACCTCATGGTAGCTCCGCAGAACCGATAGGAATTTCAGCGGGCAATGGGGTGTCTTGTGTTTGGCGACTGGCCTGCTGACTATCCTGCTTACGAATACTTCTATAGCCAGGAACGCTGGTCAGAGCTGGTTCAACTGTTTAAGTCGGCCTGCTTTGCTGTATATCAGCTCAGGTTCGACAGTAGCCTGGAGCGAACAATGGCAGTCGGGATAAGTGTGCTAAAGACTCCCGTATGTACTGCCATGCCGAGGAAAGCTATTTGTCCGATTTGCGACAACACCTTTAACAAAGTACATTTCAGCAACTACCGTAGCTCGCTTAACATGTGCCCTACACAATGAAGAACCTCTCAACATTGATCTGTCGAGTCACCAAATAAAAGATGGATGAGTCGAACCCTCCGATGATGCTGCCAAACGGTCAGGTCTTCTGTCGCAAGGCCATAGAATTATTGGACAAGGACGGCAAGATAACTTGCCCCATAACCGAGACCACTTACGACCGTAGTTCAGTACGCAGAGTTTTCTTATTCTGATTGTGCGTGATGCAACATCTTTCAAGCATCAGATTTGGTGCTCGAACATCTGTTGGTTGGGCTGGAAAGCAAAGGCGTTGAAGTTTTCATCTGGTGGCACAACCGATTTGTCTGGACGGTCGGCTAGCATACGCTTCAGCTCAACCTTGTTGATGTTCTTCTCGCCGAGCTTGCTGTTAGTGATGGCCTCATAGGCATCGGCGGCCTTGCCTGGCTATTCTTTGACACGCTTTTGTCTGAATTAGAACGGCAAGTACCTCTTCTTGATTACGCGATTGGCGTTCTCCTATCGGTAACTTTGTTTGTCTAACCAGGTCTTATTCATCTTGATCCACATGAGCTTCTTGATTCGTTGCTCATCCTCCGACAAAAGGAAGGTCTCCACCTCACCGTCAGATATATCCGACAGGCTCTCTTTTTCGTTAAGAACGTAATCCCTTGGGCGCTTGTTGCCACAATAATCTGAGTGCTCCCCATCCGTGTAGAGCGAATTGTCTTTCTTATCAATCAATTCTGGTAAGTGAACCTCGTGGCTACTTTCTACCTTCTGCAACTCGTGCTCTATTTCTTCGACTTCCTGGTCAAGCAGTTCGTTTGGAATATTGATCTTGAGGTTGAGCTGCTCATCTTGGGACTCTTCATCTTTTTCGTCCTTTTCCATAGCTACGAATTCTTCGAGTTCCCGATCACTTTCGCTAGCCTGTTGCTTGATTTCTATGTTGGTGGGTGCTAGTACTCATCGATTTCATGCGAGCCTTCGAAAAGGCTGGAGGGTCCTGTTCTCCTTCCAAATTGTCCAACCGGTCTTCCAACTGCTGGAATTCCTCTCGAGTTAGTTTGGCAGTCTTGGTCTGCTTGAACTCATCGAGACGCCTTTTGATTGTTTCATCGCAAACTGAGACAACCTCACAGATGTCCCTGGTGGTGCATGGAACTTCATGGAGTTTGGCAGCGATCAGAATGGCTGCACCGCACAAGCTAGAGGGTCGACGTCCATGAGCCATCCAATCTCGTTTCATACGCCTGACCAGATGAGTGGCTGTCTTGCTAATCACTGAGGTCTTTTCCCCGAAGTTTAGAATTCCGCAATAGCGCTTAATAAAGATAACCGGTTCAATAAGTGGAAGCTTGTCCTGCATGCCAAGGAAACGCACCATGCGCAAAAAGCAACGTGCGAGCTTGAAGAGATTGACGTTGAGTTTGTCGCTGAGATCGATTAGCAGGTAGGGCGCGGTCTTCATTCTCAGTACAATGTAGTATGCAGCAGCAGCATAGTTGTCTAGACTGCGTCCTTTGCCGAAGAAGTCGCGATCGGTGGCTAGCTTGATGATACGCATAGTTTGATCGATGCTGAATAGGCTGGGGGTGTTACGCATCATCGTACTCCGAACGAACTTTTAGTGCTCGGTGCAGCTCTTCCAGCATGGTTCGAGACGAATCAATACGCTTCTGGATAGTGTCGCGCTCATTCAAATGCATGAACTTGTTGTAGGTAGGCTCTACATCTCACAAACGCTTACTGTTGAGATTCACCCTCTCCCCCTGAACCTCCTGGTTTTAGTTGTACTGCAGGTCCTCTGCGAAGTTTGACTTTGGCAGAACCCTTCCACAGTCCTGGCAGACGGCATCACCCTCACCGTTCTCTTCGAAGGCCGTGCCAGAACAGTATTCACAGGTCAACTCCCCTTTCATTCCCGACGTAATAATCAAATTATAATCCCGTGACGGAACCGATGTCGCATCTATCCACGTCACCTACCACCCCACCAATTAACAATTTCATTTCGCGGCAGTTTCTGCGATGTTGTACTACCTCAATCAGCGTACCGGTGCCATCTACAAGGAGAATAACGAGTCTGCCAAGAAGACCTTCTCTATTAACTGGTTCTTCATTGGGGATGATCGTCGACTCTACTACCATCCGACCTATTCTCTGATCCAAAAGGTGCTGAGATGTTGCGATACAGCAGCACAGGCTACTGCACACTTCCGTCACGTACGCAAGCACTAAAGCAGCTCAACCAAAAGTTCGTGGAAGTTGGTCGATACGAAATTGCAGGAGTAAGACCCTTCGTATTCGAGGGACAGCTTCCCGTCACCAACCGCACCTGTATTTAGATCAAAGAAAGAGACACCAGCAAGGTGCTGAAGCTACTGCCGATCGTTGATGAGGATGTTGATTGCATGCTGCACTTCCTCAAGGGTGGAATAGTACAGCTCAGCCCAAACAGAAGTTACTCGGAGTCACCTTGGCGCAAACACGAGGAGGAGGAATAGCCGGCACCCACTGGACTGATTGAACAACTACCAAGACTGTAGCGAAGCTTATCTCTGCTGGGCGGACGTGGCTAAAAATCGTTCTTGGAACCGTAGAGAAGCTTCACGAGCGAGGTTGTGATTGCCGAAGACCAATTGGAGCCTAAAGTAATAAAGCTAAACGACAACCAACACTACGTGGGTGAGGTGGCCGAAGGACTGCCTCATGGAGGTGGAAAAGAAGTTCTTTTAGTGGACGGTCTTTCGTTCAACGGAGGATTTCGTAAAGGAAAGAAACACGGTCGTGGTTACATAACAAACAGCAGCCTTGACACCTTGTACTGCTAGTTCGTAGAGGACTAGGTCTGCGGCATCTGACCACCCGCATGTGTTTATTATTTTTAATATTAAAGCACCGGATGGAAATCCGTCTGGAGGATCTCAATCACATCATCAAGCTGTTCTCGTACTGTCTGCAGGATCGCATCGATGAACTCGACGGTGTTAAGAATGGCATGGCCTACAAACGATCGCAGATGGAGGAAAGCGAGCAGGAAGTGCTGGAGCGCTACCAGGGCTATAAGATTGAGAGTCTGAAGGAAATCAAGTACGCACAGAAGTTCTGCCAGCGCATTCTGGAGATCTTCAGCTACTTCAAGAGCAAGAGTCGCAGCTCAGGATTGCTTACCCAATTCGAGGATCGGATCATTAGCGAGATGGATACCATCTTGACTCGACATCCCATAGCCCTCGATGCCTTACTAGTCTTCGTAGTTGCGTTCGTTCGCAAACCGTTTATTGTGGAAAGGAGAAAGCCTCGGCCAACCGAGATTGTGTTTGTTTCTAATGCGGCTCCTCAGAAAGAAACGACAGTGCGCGTTGCCAAACCTCTGAGCATGAGTGAGAATAAGAGTAAGCTGGCAGCTTCAACGTCACAGAACAACCTCATTCGGAATAGCAATAATGATGCAAGGAAATCTCTGGTGGGAGGCTGTCAGCGAAAATATAGACCGAGCGAGCCGGAGATGCTGCGACTGTACTGCTAACTGAATCTGGATCGGTTACACTTGGCTCGGCTGAGTAACCAGTTAGTACTTACCCAGAAGGACGCAGCTGATAGGCTTTACAGGGACATGCTCCGTCGGAATGAACGAATACTCGCATAGACCAATAGCCACGCTCGAAAGTTCTACCAACGTGCAGACCATTCATAAAGTCACATCACTACTGTCGGTGATGATAAGGCTGATCCACAAATTCAACCGACCGAGACGAAGATTCTCCGAGAAGCCAAGAAAAACATGAACCTTTCCGAGACCCCCACTAAAAATGCAGGCAGCTTCAGTAAGCAAAAAATGGCAAGCAGCAATCACAAACGCAACTTTCCTGAAACTGTGTTTAATAATTGGCTGCCCAGACGAGAATCGCGTCGACCCAACCTGGAACGTGAGGAGTCGCTAACCCTGTAGTCGAACTATAACTTCTGTCTAAAGTAGAGCAACAAACTGCAGCAGCACCGCCGTCTCAGAAAGCCCCAGCAGGAGAACTAGCTGGAAGATTATGTTCAGAAGCAGCAGAACAAGAGCATGCACTAAACGTTTGAGAGGGTGGTTGGCGGCTCCACAATGGAAGAACTGGTGCGTCTGATGATATGATATGCTTGCAGTTACTCGTTGCTATGCTAAATTCAAACTTATGAACTACGACTTGGAGGCAATAGACTACAAGATACCCCATACTGAGGAGGATAGTCGCAACAGCAGCAAGGAGCACAGCAGTGGGAGGGTCAGTAGGCTTCAGGTTAAGGGAATGCTGGAACGCTACCGCAAGGAGGTCGACAAGGAATAGGGTTAGGTGGTAATGCTCAAACAAAAGCTGTCTGAAGCCTACGAAAAATTGAGTAGGGAGATCGAGCTGAATAACAACAACTGTCAGCTTGTGGAACAACTGCAGCAGGAGCTAGAGATGGAGCGGAAAGAGGGTATCAAGGTTAAGCAGGTGCTTCAGAGCGTAATCGAGAATCGAAAGCATCTGGAGAAGGAGGTACTCGAATTGGTAGCTTAGTTGTCTGCCTGCCGATAGCAAATGAAAAGCCTGAAAGCCGGAGAGGAGCAACTGAGAAAATAAACCTCAATGGCAAGAGAGGAATTGGACAAAAAGACTAACGAGTACCAGCAAGCGCAGGCATAGCTAAAGCAGTTGAGAGATACTTTTGAATCCCGTACGTAATGCATCCCTTACTCAGCAAGTCTATTCGCAGCGATAATGCAAAGCTGGAAAACGAAAAGGTCAAACTGGAAAGGCTGATCCTCGAAAAAGACAGCGAACTACTCAAACTACGTTAGGATAACAAAAAGTTAAGCTACCTGCATGTTGAGAATCTCAACCTTATCAAACAAATAGAGAGAGTCAGAACTGGGAAGCAGTCTCTGACTGATTAGCCAATGCAGCTGAGCCAGTTGAGCACTGATGAGAATAGTGGACGTGGCTTCAATTAACAACAGCCGAATTAAAACATAATTGGAAAGTGGAAGAAACCACAGCAGCAAGGCACCGAATCGAGCTGGGGACGTAGTAGCGACAATAACCGTAACAGAAGGGAGTTTAGCAGGGAAGCCACCTTTACTCAGGAGGACTCTCTCGAAAGTAGAAACGGTCGCCAAATGCGTACTACCCAATAAAGCAGCCTAACAATCGACTAATGTCTCACCATACAGCAGCGGCGTAAGGAACAGCTCGAAAGTTAGCTCAGCAAGCTTACTAACATAAAAAAGTTGACGCCTTCAGAACGCCGAGCAATAGAAGAACTCGAACAGAACCTCTACGAAGTGAACTCTCAGATTGCTGGCCTCAAAAGAAAGATTCGGCATCGCTATTGACGGCAGCCTCTCCCAATCTGCCTCTACCCGCACTAATAACTTATTATAGTAGTTATATAAAGTTATCGTAAGGATGAGCCGTGTGACGAGGCTGCATCGCTACCGCTCGTCCTAAGATCGCATCGATGAAACTGACGAGAGCAAGGAACAGACTCTCAATGTTATCAAGCATCCGCATGATCTAACTCTTAATCGCGATCTTCTCGCAACAAAAAAAGACCTCCTACGTCGCTTTTACACGAACCCGAATTAGAAATAGCGCAAAGGACTGATAGCTCAATGGCCTAACCCCACCGTACAGCAGATGCTTCACAAACACGGAATAGTCGAGTTGCAGAACCGAACGTATTTGGTTGGAGGTGCTGTCAACAATTTGATTGAGGGTTATGCTCTGGTCATGTACAGCCCCAGCAGGTTCTACGAAGGCAACTTTCAGAACAACGTCAAACATGGCCAAGGCTTTGAGTTCTTACCGAATGGTGTCTATGTCGGAAACTTTGTGAATAATAAGCCTGAAGGGAAGGGATCTTTCTATTGGAACAACAACGAGGCATACGAAGGAGAATTTCTAGCTGGTATGAAACACGGGTCAGGTCGCTGGACATCAACCAACTAAACCTATGTCGGATAATGGAAGACAAACAAACCTGACGGCATGGGCGTCATCATAACTCGATAGTCAAGGTACGAAGGTGAAGTACAGGGTGGCTTGAAGCATGGACACGGCAAGGAAGTGTTCAAGAATGGAGATCGTTATACAGGAAGTTATGTGAACGGTCGTCCTGAAGGAGTTGGCGAGTATGTTTGGGCGAAGAACATCTCTAACTATAAAGGGTACTTTAAAAATGGTCTGCGGCATGGGAATGGTGTCTGGACTCAAAGCGGTGATCGGTATTAAGGCCATTATCTTAACGATAAGAAGAACGGTAAGGGAAAGTTTACGTGGGCAAGTGGCAACTGCTATATAGGTTCTTACTTTGACGATTTGAGACACGGCTATGGGTAAATGCACTGGAAGGATGGAAGCTGGTACAAGGGGGAATGGAAATATGGGGTGCAACACGGGCTTGGTTAAACTCAAGAAAATACGGAGCCTCCTAAACGAGGAATCTTCGAGAACAACGTCTTAGTTTGCTAAGATGACGATCGAAGGATGAAGAAATAGCGCGTGCGCTATGTTCGAAAGCTTGACGCTATTCGCGACCGAAACTACACGAATTACGATGTAAAGCCTACCGAATGGGATGCGAGCTTCAACTCTAGGATACCTTCCTTCACCATTCGGAAGCCCATGCGAAAGAAGAACCTCTCACCTGCAGCTCGCTTCACTATGAACATGGGTGACGAAGCCAAAAGTCAAACCTCCTTGGAAGAGAAAGAGATTAAATCAACCTAGCTCCACCGCCGCCGCAGCAAACAGAAGACACCGCCTCGGAAGCAAGTCAAATCATAAGTGAATTCAGCAGAGGATGATGGCAATGTCATTCAATGGGCCAATATTAAAAGCTTTGATGTTGTTCCGCCGGCAAGAACTCACGTACGATCTTTGCATCGGAAATGATCTCGTCTCCACTACAGTTCTTTTTTACACATCTACCAAGTAACCTTTATGAACTCTCCGAATAGCTTGCTGTGGTGCTCCAAATAGTTGCCTAGCTTCTCCGAGAGAGTATTATACCTGCAGCAGCTCGTCAGAGTTTACTCGTAAATAATCCTTGGTGGAGAAGCTAGCGAATTAGTGTCTTCTACCGATAATAAATTCTGTATGTTTAACAACCCGAGAAGTCGACTCCTATCAAGCATTGATCGTTCTGAGGCAAGATTGTTCTCCGTCAGGAACAGAAGTCCTATGCTACCGCATTTATACGTTTCTCCATCCAAGAAGGAGCCACGGCAGTACATCCTCGAGCATTAACAACCCCTTATTCAGCGCGAACTTGAGTAAAAGATCTTTGTCGAGAATGGGCGAGGACCCGGATTAGCAGTTAACTCAACGAAGGGATTCTAATAGACCATGAAGCCGATCCTTTGCAGCTCTGCACTTTACAATCAGACCAGGGAAGTTATGGCGCAGTTGTTACCACAGCTTGACTTTCACTAAAACAGCCTCATCGTGTTGGAGGGTAGTGCAACCAAGCGCCTGTTCGTCTATCTGTCACGTACAGTCCACCGATAATGTAGACATGAAGAAGATGGTCTATTCAATATGCTGCTCTGAAAAGATATCAGCAGTCATCGACCGTCGTTCACTCAGGCTTCGTTGTGAAGGGTGTGGCTCTATACTATTGTACACCATAAGCCGCAAGGCCCTCAATAGAGCCGATACTTTTAGTGAAATCGATAAACTCAGGGCTTCCAACCTCGTCAATTCTGGCCGGTACTGCCGAACAAACATTATGGACTCAATTCGGTAAAGCCACCAACATCACCGAGAGATCAAACATTAAAACACAGACCCCTCGATTGTCCAGCATCGATCACGCCGAAACAAGAGAGTGGTCGATCCGCTCGACAATAACAACCGATCGGTCATCTGAGCAACTTCGACAGCTCCCTGAATTGAATGAATGTTTGCATCTTATATATTGGATTCGAGTTGGCCATGGAGTAAAAGCAACAGAAGATCGACGAGCTCAAGCAGTTGCTCGGGCAGGCCAAGGTGCGGTTGGAGAACTATAGGAGCGAAGTTGAGCTAAGAGTACCCACTACTAGTCAAGTAGGACAAGAAAATCGAAGATCTGACGACACGTCTGAGGAAGTTGGAGAAGTCCGAAGAGCGTAATTGAAGTAAAGCATACAGGCATCAAGCTGTTGGAAGCAGACTCATCCCAGATTATGCAGCAGTACGAAGCGAGGCTGCAGCGCTACCAGAGCACTCTTGAGGAACACGAGAAGATCATCCAGACGCACCAAAAGCAAAGTCAGATTCTCACAGCCACGAACAAGAATCTATGTCTTAACATGAGCAAGCTAAACGACATTGTTCGTAAGGCGACTCTCGAAAACAACAAGTAAGCCGGTTAGTCCATCGAGGAGTTGTTCAGCCTAGAAAAACTTAAAGAAGCGGCTACAGAGCTCAGTAAGGCAGTCTTCCTGGAAAAGGCTGTGGACGATCTCAAGAAATCGGTGGGAGGGTTGGTGGATAGTATCACCGTTTATCTCGAGAAGAAGCGCGAAGGTAGGTTGAACTTTGTCAAACGTGAAATGGCGTACAAAAAGGATATCGAAGCTAATGAAGAGCAGCTACGCCAGCGAGATGACTAAATTCGCAATCTGAAGGAAGAGGCCAAGAAGAAGTACACGGTTGCGTAAATTAGAGAGGTCGAACACCGAAAGTAGCTGGAGCTGCAGAAGCACGAGTACAGCAAGAAACTGCCCAAAGACTAACCCAATATGGAATATGTTAAGAACCTGTTCGTAAAGACGTACCTAGGTCCGAACGATGTGTCAAAAATGTCTCTCAAAGTACTCCAAAACATCCTCAAACTGACCCCGGAGGAGCACCAGAACATAGAAAAGCGGCTCAAGTGAACATCAAAATTTTGCTGTTGGCACCACTCATCTAACATCAGTGTAAACATGTAGATCAGCAGTATCAGAGCCAGTTGAGTCTGGGGATGTCTTCCACACTAATGCGTTCCTCCGGTTTGATCATTAACATCCACTTGATCAGCTAACGAGCATCCTGACTGAGGAATTCACCTAGCTTGTATTTTCCTTTTTCGATTCGGCTGAACAGGACTTTCTAGTCCTGCGAAAAGAACGGGTAGATGCCATGCAGCATCAGGTATAGCAGAACCCCCAAACTCCAGACGTCCGATTTGAATGGATCGTAGGGTTCCCTTGAGACAATCTCAGGTGCCATATAGGTCGGTGTCCCACAAAAGGTTTCAATCAGTTCATAACGCTAACAGAAAACACTGAAGCCGAAATCGATGAGTTTGACAGTGGGACCATTGACCAGAATATTCTCCGCCTTGATATCCCGGTGAGCAATTTTGTTTCGCTTTAAGTGAATAACCGCCTCAACGATTTGCCGAAAAATACTCTTGGCTCGGTACTCCGGTATTCGCTGAATATTTGATCCCTTGATCTCAGCAAATAGCGAATGGCCCATACAATACTACATTACGATGAAGGTGGTTGTCTTGTTCTCGATAGACTCCCTCAAACTCGAGATGTTCTGATGCCCACAGATTGTTTTCATGATGCTCAGTTATCGTTTAATGTTCGATATCTTGCTGCGACTTTCCAGCAGCAGCTTATCGTATATCTTGACAGCGTACAGCTGGTTGGTCTACTCATGGCGACATAGGATCACACGAGCATATCCTCCTCTGCCAAGCTCCTTCACATAACTGTATCCCACCAAGTCAAACAGGTAGCTCTTCCACTTGAGCCTCTGTGAGTATTAGATGCGGTCCTCCGAAGGCTACGTTGCATGGCGCATCTCGGATTTTCTATTTTCGCGAGTTTACCTTGTTTCGTTGATGACCTCGGTCTCTTAATCCGAGGCTTTATGAGCAGTAAGAAGGTTGCGCAATTTCTGTTCCACTCCCTGTGCCTTCAGATTAAGCTTTACTGGACGGCTACGTCTGGGCCTGAACAACTTATTCTGCAGTTGCGAATCATTAAGCTTATTTGGAGTTCTCTGCACAAACTGATCCAACTCGGTAGAATCTACAGCATGCATCGTAGGCACAATCTGAGTTTGGCGAACGTTGCGCAGTTCGCTCAGGTTGTTGGTCCGTTGTGACCGCATGCCTGTGGTATTGCGGTTGCGTGCACTGCTGAAGCTGTGATTGTGATTATTTCGCGCTGACTGCAATTCCTTTAGAAACAGCGGATTATCCTGCCGGTCTGGGCTCCGACTTATCGCCCTCAATGGCGATTTGTTTGCAAGCAGATCCAGTATGGAGTGGGGCTTGGCTGGTTTTGTGATGAGGTTCTTCGGGGACTTATAAAGCTTGCGTGATGCGGCAACAGCAACTGAACCCTTATCTATATATGGCTTTGGTTGGTACTGAGGCTGAAGTTGCTAGAGCGATTATTGATGAGAGGGTTGGCACTGCTGCGGTAATGCGAACTAGCCATTGCCTGGACTGGTCTGGAACTATTCGAATGATGATAGCGGATGCTTTGGTTCGCGCCATTGCGCATCTGCGGACTTATCCGTGAGTCTTCAAAGTTGTGGTGAGGGTTGCTACCTTGCAGCATTACCTTAATGCTCAATATATCGGTAGTTATAATACTCCTTCGACTGTCGTGTACAGCCCTTTGGGTAATAAAGCATGAAGTTACAGCAAGGAAACAGTCAGCTCTCATGTATCATTCGTTTTTAAGCAGGTCGGTAAGCTTGGTAAACTCACCTTTCAGCACGCGAAAATCCCTTTTAAGGGTAGTGAGTTCGTCCTAACGAGTCACTTTCTAGGAACGCAGTGCCACCACTTGTCTTTTCAGAAGCTAATTTTCGTTACTGCGGGACTATGAGTAGCGGTGCAGGGCAGCAGAATGCCTCTCGGCCTCCGATTGGTAAGCTCCCTTCAATGCTTTTTGGCAGTCAAGCTCGGCGTGGAGCTTCTCAATGATGGCGTCCTTGTCCCTCATAGCCTTTTCAGCAACTGTCAGGGACTGCTTTAACGAATAGCATTGCTCCTACAACTCCTTCGCCTATGCTTCACTTGCTAGCCTATATTGCTGATACTCGCTAGATAGCTCCTCGAATTCTTGTTTCAAGAGAAGCTCATCGATCCGAACGCTGATCTGGGAGCTTCTATCAAAGCCGCAGCTCTTCTTCATCGGTAGTTTGTTGATTCTTTTTCCCAGATTGCGTACTCGCTTCTCAACTTTTCGAACGCTGTGGAGTATTTCGGTATCGATGGTGCTTGTCGACTTCGACCTAAGCAGTTTCATGTTCAGCGGTGCGGGAGTTGATGGAACCATACCGAACTTACGCAAACGGGGACTCAGCAAAGACATTCCTAGCTGTTAGCCGCGACACACTTAAATATAGTTTTGTGGAGATCGCGCTGATGCAATGGCCACTCCTACGTAAACTCAATATTGTTTGTCCCAAGAGCTGGCAGTTTGCCGCAGCTAAAATAAGGGTCCGCTGAAAAAGTGAACAGCAGAAAATTGGTTATTGCTTTTCAGCGATTCTTGAAGAGCTCGGCATAAACTTCACGGGCTTATTGGACTATCGACAACGGGTTTAACAAAGCGTAGTGTCAAGCGGAGGCGTGGATTCGGTTGGCGAGCTCTCGTATTGACTCCAGTTTCTGAATGAAAACTATCAGTACTTGCTCAAGGAATGCGCTTATCTGCCTACTGCAGTCCCTGGTCTCGAGCTATAAGGAGAAGGACAGTAAGTGTTGCTTGCTGGACTGTGGTTTGGTAAGTGGCTTTTCACATTATCGATTAGGGCCACTCAGATGGATGTTTAGAAAGGCATCCGTTCGATCGTGGTACGCTATATTAGCTTGCTTTTCGTACATTTTATCAAAGGTGAAGAGATGTCCGGACTTACCCAGAACTTGATAATAAGCTTGCGATCGGCAAGGTGTTCCTACCGAATTACCAAGTCCAGCGGCCCCATGCTCTGTTCCTACCTACATCAGCTTCTTGTTTACGTTTCGGGGTCGTCCGGGCAACCCGCCAGACTGCGCACAGCCTTGGCTACCAACTCGCGTAATCCGCACTCTTCGTCATAGAGGACCATGACATTGAGCGTTTGGATGGCTTATTGCTCTATTGAGCACTGGTCCAGTTCGGGCTGACGGTTTTTGTCGTAGTCGAACTGTTCCCATAGTTGGGAGCCTTGCGAGAAGCCTTTGCTAGACTGTGGCCGCGGGCTTGGACTTTCAGAGCTTTCGTAGAAGATGCCAAGCTTCTTATCGGATAGAATGGACAGCTGCTATTAGGTTAATTGAGTACTCGAATGAACTCCTCCTCAGACTCGCAGTGAATGGCTCCACTTCTCTTGCGCATATCCCTTGCCGATTAAATGTATATGTTTATTGACGGGTTTGAGGAGTCGGCAGACCCAGACACTGGTTGACTGACCCTACCCTTGAGATCTCAACAGCTGTATGCTCCCGAAAATTCACCCGAATCCTGCAACTTCCACTTTTTATAGTCGCGGACGGGAATAACGAGCATGTTCGACTCGAATCGGGCGGAAGTGAATTATTAAGGCATAACCAACTCTTCGAGATCTACGCAGTAGAATTCGAGCGCCAGTGGGAAAACCTGCGAAACGGTTGTTTGGGGGTGCTGCGATCAACTGTAGTCTTCTGTGAGATAATGATAGAAATTAACATAAGAATAGTCGCCGAGCAGCAGCAACTCCAAGATTTCAAGGAGGCAGCCAATAGTGTCTTCAAGGACTTCTACAAGAAGTACCAAGAATTCGATAAGTAAGTTCAGCGGCGAAGTTAGTGTGCTCATCGAAGAAGAAACTTCGGAGGCAGTCGATCGAATCTCAGAGAAGATGCTGGATGGTGTGCTGGAGGCCTATAGCATCTGCTTCATGAGCTTCCAGACGCAGAGAAAAAAGCCTATCGGCAATGGAAGGCGAAGCAGTCTTCGGGTCAGTGACCTTCCTGAGCAATACTCTCCAGATCGGCATGGTAGGAGAAGAGTAATTTAGAACTAATCCGAGTGACCTTCGAAGAACTCCAGAGACGGATATCTGCTGACGATCGAGAACTGGAGCTGGTATACTCGATGGTGGAGATAAGGAAGAGTTGCGTCAAAGACCTTCTGAAGTTGGTGAGCAGCAGCGAGCGAGAAGGTACAGAGTTGCTTATTTAGCGCAAGCGCAGTATCTCAGCAATGAGCATTCTGAGCAAATAACCTCCAGTCGTGTTGGCGAACTTGAAGAGTTGATTGATAGCTTCGAGCTGGTCTGCAGGTTGCAGGAAAAGCTCAAACCACGTCGCAACGAGCCCATTGCAGTGGTGCTCAAACTATCGGTGTGCGAAGTGAGTTCTGAAGTGGTTATCCACCATGTGATGTTTGCTGAAATGGGGGAATTTACTCGACAATCCAGCTCGTTTGAGGAGGAGGGAGTTATGGAGCTGCTCGATAGATTCCTCCAGGGTCGTCCAAGCCCGGAGAACAAACACAAACTGATTGAGTTCTTCGAGGGACTATTGATAGAGACTAGCCAACTGTCCATGACAGTTTACGCAGGTATCAGCGACATCCCCGAGTAGCACCAACTTCTGGGTTATTTAAGCCAGCTGAAACTTCATGCCTCGATTTCGATGATGAATGGTCGTAGCCAAGAGGAGAATACAACAGAGATGATACAGAAGTTGACGAGCGATTTGTCTATTCTCCGAACGAAGGTTGAATTAGAGGTTAAGACCTTCCGAGAGAAGATTAGGCTTATGGAAGACATGCTGGGAACTTCCATCGATGTTGACAGAATAGGCACTAAGGGGTTTCTTGCGGACTCATCTCGGAACTTCAGGCGGCAGAAATAGGCTGTATAAGCGATGGACGGCCTCCGCAAAGCCAACGTCGATCAGCAACGCCGACTCCAAGAAGCATGGAAATAACTCAAACTTCGGAAGACTGCCATATAAAAGAAACACTCAAAGAACGCGGCAGTTGTGAAACAGCTGAAGCAGCAAATCCGGATGCTAGAGGGTATGGTCAACTACTCTGGCTACTGCATGGAGCAGAAGCGAAGCGATCTGCAAGAGCGGGAAGAGCTGCAGCTAAAAAGATTGAATGAAAGTCGGCAGAAGCGGCTACGCGACTACAGCAAGTTTGCTGATAAGCTTAATAGAACCAATAAGCAATAGTACCGAAGCAAGACACGTTAACAAAATCATAAAGAGCTGAGTGTATGTTCTCGGACTGTGTTGGAAGGCACCGATGACTTTTCTCGACTGCTGGCCGAATACGTTGAGGATAACCGTAGGCTTGTGGAAAGGGTTCGAGGTGGCTACTAAACTGAACTTCAGCAATACCAACACAGATTGGCAGCATAGGCAGCCAAACGTACGTCTGTGTTAACCATCCACGAGGAAATGTCAGTCTTGCATGAAATCTACAGGCAGTATCGGCACAACTAAGAACTATTATCGGCTACCAAAAAGCAGCTACCAGCTGATCGCATGGCTAGCCGATTGATTGCTTAAGCCGGGCAGCTCGACCTCCAGAAATACCCACTACTTGGCCTATTGCCAGATATGATCCCACATCACAGCACACCATAACATTGAATATGCAGGATAAGTTACGCAGTTAGATATTATCAAGCAGACTCAGCAGTTTTCCAGCTCGGGTGCCAATTCGGGGCACTTCTTCAGGAAGTCGTGTTCCAGCAGCTCGCCGATTTTGAGTCTATCACCTGGGTTCTTTTTCAGAATTCGTAAAACAAAGTCTTTGGCTTCTTCTGAGACTGGGATGTTCTGCGGGAAGACGATCTCCTCTTTGATCTGCTGTTAATGGTGGGCGTACGATCTTTACGAGTTCCTCCTCCCGGTTTATCTCGAAAGGAATGGTGCCGAAGAGTAGCTCATAAGTGAGAATTCCGATTGCCCAAAGGTCAATCTTTTCGTCGTAGAGTTGCCCCTTGAGGATTTCTGGCGAGACATAGAGGGGAGTTCCGCAGAAGGTACTACGGAGTTCAGTACCGCGGCAAACTGCCCAGCCAAAGTCGCAGAGCTTTACGGTTCCCTGAGTAAACTCATGCTGTACACTCTGAATGACGATGTTTTCTGGCTTCAGATCTCTGTGGATGATCTTAAAGAAGTGAAGGTATCGCACAGCTTCGCACACTTGCTTGATAGTATAAGAAGTGCTTGACTCGCTCATCCTCTCCCTTTCCTTGATGACTTTGTAGAGCTGCCCACTGGATCCAAGTTCCAGCAGCAAGTAGATAGCTTCCTTGTCGTGGAAGAAGCCATAGAGCTTAATGATATTGGGATGATCAAGGAACATCTGAATCTTAAGTTCCCTGATGAGCTGGTTGAGAATGTTCTCTTCCTTGATGATGTCCTTGGGTATCTTCTTCATAGCACACACGAAGCGGGTGAGCTTGTGTCTAAGTTACAACAAGTAATTACTGTACGAGGAAGACGGAACCGAACTTACCGCTTCCGATTTCCTTGCCGATCCGGAAGTCGGACAGCTTAAGCGGTTAGGAGCTCTTCTTCATAGACTGCTGACTACCCTTCGAGTCCAAACGATTGATAGGCGGTTTAGGATCCTCAATCGGGTGGAATGTTGATTGTGTCGATACAGTTTCCTTGAGCTCCTTATCCTTTTTGAATGCAGATGTCGTGAAGTTGTTAGTCTTCGGCATTATGAGGGGCTGTGAAGCTTTTTGGTGTTGCTCTTTCACAACGGGGGACTACTTGCTGGGGTGTTGCTTCTTTTGTTATCCCGGAGAAGAAGTGTTGTGAGAGGTTGAATCATTATCAACTCCTTACTCCCAATTGTCCATGCTGAAGTTGGCAGGCTCTGAAAAACGTGGAGCCTTCTTGGGTAGGACTGGTGCGCTTTGATTGTTGACACCAAGGTGCCCGCCAAGTTTACCCTGACTTCCCTGATTTACCTCAGTGTTGCTACGGTGATATGTCAGCTCGTTATTGCTTGGTAGCTGCTGAATGGAACGACTGTTGTAGCTGGACTCACTGACGTGGTTGGAGTACTTTCTTTCCTGAGGACGATGCCCAGAGTTCGGAACGTTCTTGACTTAGGGAGACATAAACCGCGAGCTTGCTATGGTACGCAGGGATTGTTGGGTAGCTGTTGGTTGCTGCTCTTCCTTCTTGCTGATATTGATGTTGGTGGTGGGCTCGTTAGTTCGACTGCCGACAGTAGATTTTTGCATAGGCTTCTACTGGTCGTTAGCTTGCACGACAAACTTATTGTTGGTGCGGGTTGTCTGATCGAAGGTTTGCGGTTGCTTCGACTTGAGTAGTTCAGTGGGCGTTGTTGGTGTCTTGTCGAAGGCAGAATAGTTGTTCATAATTGGTGGTTAGCTTTCTCTTGCTTGGCGTCTTCGTGAAGCTGGCTCCTGCTCCCTCCCGGAGGTCTGTCCAGCGTACTTCGAGTATTGGTGGCTCATCGGGTGAACTTCGTAAGCAAAATAATTATAGTGAGGATGTGGCTGATTGAGTGTAAGTGCCGTTGAGGATAGTCACTCCAGTCAATCCTCAAAAGGCCTTCCGATGCATATCCGGATGGCAGTTCGTGTTTAAATAGCCCAAACAATAGAGCAAAGGGAGGTGCCAGTAACTTAGATTGGGGTTTCGGTGCGTCTTTTTGGTTGATAATTCTTCGAGTATTTTTCGTGAAACCTATCGACATTGTTTGGTGGTGAATAATACACGCGCACTGTCGACAAGGCAAAGGTTTATTAAACTAATTGCATAGGTAGGAAGCTGAATTCAAGCGTTCAGCGATCACCTCGCGCCGTTGCAGCTACTGACAGGGCTGCTTCTTATAGGCCTCACAACAGGCCTATTCATTGTCGTTGAGCAACAACCCCCACCCAACTGATTTTTAGAAAATGGTAGCAGCCAGTCTAAAATACCAGAGTACAGTCCGGTCACAACAACCAGCCTGCCGTGAGCACTCATGAAGGACGAACAGCGCCACCAACTATCTCACGATTTTGACTGCATCTGTGTAAATAGAAAATGGCTTGGTGGAGCATGAAATTGCAGTTGACCAGCTTCAATAACATTTGATAGCTGTCCACCTTGGGGCTTCCAGTTGCTCATATTCATTTATATAACGAACATCTCTTGCTCGAAGTGCCCAGATCAGCCAATGTAGAGCCCAGCGGCATAGCCCATCGCCACTCCAACAATTCCAAGAATCAGCCATCCCTTCCAGGAGCCTACATGAACACTACATGTACCTCCAGATTTTGTGCCTGTAGATGACGACCCACCCAGTGACTTGTACTTACTGATAGACTCCTGGAGCTCTCTCTGCAGTTATCCAAATATCTTACTATTCGCTACTCCTTCTTCTCGATTTTGGTTTGAAGATCACTTCGGTTGTCAGGGAAGCGCTGGAAGTTGGCGACGCTCTCCAATACCTTGGAGTCTTTAGCAGGGGACGCGCCAGGCGCAGTGAGGTGGCGTGCCCCACTGACCACTATCCCAAACTTCTTGGAGTCAAACTGTGCTGGTGCTCTGAACATCTCGCTGTAGTTCTCGCGCTGCGGTGAATCATAGAAGGCGTAGAGTAGCTGGAACTGATCGGTGCTGCTGAGTGGAATCCCCTGCGTAAGCCTAGCGTTACCTCCTTATGGATAGTGATGTGTACAACCGTGGATTCGCCTGGTTTGATGTAATTGCGATCGGGTTTGACCATGTAGTAGCGAGTTCTGCTAACTCGGAACTGCGTAACAGCTTCGTTACCTTGTAGTAGAGGTGCTTGTTGGATGTGCTGTTGCGGATGGCCAGAGTTGTTGTTAAGTGTTGGTTCTAGACGAAGGTAAAGCTGATCTCCTCGCTCGAAAATGTTATCATCGCTTTATAAGTCTGCCTAGGCTTGACTCTGTGCAATCACGTGTGCACCAACTCTTGGTTTGTGCAGCAAAATAGTACACAGGGAAGGCATCGAAGTAGCATACAACAATAGTCTTGGCCACTTGACTACGACTCACTTGGCTTTTTATGGTTGCTTTCGGCACCTCCAACAATCACTGATTGATACCGCATTTCTGTAACTAATTTTCGAACCTTTGGAAAGCCATTTTACGAGGGTGCCTGAACATATTACCCGATAATCGTCAGGCAGAGGAATTGTGTAACTGCCAGCAGCATAAGTGGTGGTCTGCGGCAGCCCCATTATTGTTTTTTTATTCTTGCGCTGATTTGAATGGTAAATACCCGCTAACTCAGCCATCTCCTATAGCATGGCAGCCAATGAAGCAGACCGGCAACGTGCCAACTGGTCGCTCGGGTCACACGATCGTTACCATGGGCAAGATGCACTACATGTTTGGCGGCATCGACTCACCCAAAGATAGCCCCGACAAGACGAAGATCCTGCCGAAGAACGAACTCTACTCGATTCGAATCACCAACACACCAAGCACACCAAACACCGCCGAATGGTCTCTCAAGCAGTGCACCGGCGATGTGCCTCTCGCACGAGCCTATCACTCGGCCTGCAAGATTGGCGAGGACCGCATGTTGGTGTTCGGTGGCTACTATACTTCGAACACCCGATTCAACGACACCTTCATCCTCAAAACAAGTATTTGTTTGAAGATATTCAGGCAATTTGCAATGGTCACAGCCACCCAACCAAAAGTCTGTCGGAGAGCCCAAAAATTCCTGGTCAAAGATAGGCGCACCCTAACCACGAGCTAACCACACTGCAACCTTCCATAAGGGAAAGGTGTACATCTTCGGAGGCCACGGAGGAGTTGACTACAAGCGAGTTGCCTTCAATGACATCTACGAGCTCGATATCGAGAATGAGTTCAAGTGGGAAAAGTTAGCAACAACTGGTACCCCTCCTGAGCCACGAGGGGGACACGTCGCCAGCATCCTCTCCAACAAGGATAAGTTGATTATCTTTGGTGGCTGGAACTTTTCCACGCAATTCCACAACATCTTCATCTTCAACATCGAAACCAAGACGTGGGATGACCCGTAAGTGAACCACGAAATACCCAAATGGAACCTTGGAGGTATTATGGCACCATCCATTCCCTCCTGGAAGTACTTCATCTTTGGAGGCACTGTCGGAAATTTCTTTGAAGGTTCAAACAGGACATCTACCAAGTTCAGTGATGACACCTGGTATCTTGAGGTCGACAAACTCGAGTGGGTGCCTGTGTTACTGGAGGACAAGACTAAGCCTAAGGCAAGAGAATCTCCAGCGTGTTTTTACTCCGAAGACGACCAAAGATTATACATCTATGGAGGATGGGCCAATAACTGGCTCAATGATATGTGGGTGCTACCAGTCGGAGTTATCACTGGGCCTCCATACGCAATTAACGACATCAAGCCCTCCATTGGTCCCCTGA
>ERZ724508.128-NODE-128-length-53382-cov-6.831811_pt1 | contig 53382 bp, 79 predicted proteins | sample MGYA00376041_ERZ724508 | MGnify/ENA primary metagenome ERZ724508 (study PRJEB28724, sample SAMN07190887) | wastewater metagenome | isolation source: effluent of sewage treatment plant in Hong Hong | place: USA: Christiansburg, Virginia | collected 2016-03-01 ...
CTACTTAATCGTGGATTATAATGTACGCAAAGTAATCTTGGGCAACGTCCAACTTTCTTTATACTTGTTCTTACGATTATTCTCAAAGTGTACGCTCATCACAAAAGCTGATCTTAAACTTGTACAGCTCCTCGGGTGGAACTATCTCAATCACGCGGTAGTAGTATGAACTCGTGGGAATCATCCTTCGGTTTACTCCCAGGCTGTTGTAGCCGGTCACCACGTAGATCCGCAGCGATTCAGTATGCTAACTCTCCAGTTTCCACTTCTTCGCAAAGTAGTATAATTGGTTGGTTTGCTACCAACTAAACCTTCCTCTTGACTCTTTCATGAGCATCTCCAAGTATGGCTTAAAGGGCTATTAGGGCAGGTAGCATAGTGCGTCCAACAGTTCATCAATTTAGAAGGTCTTATAGAGTTGTTGCTATTGTCCGACCACCCATTCACATAGGGACGGCATCAGTTACGGCGGTAGCCTTCTCGCATAAATCATCAACGTTCTAATGTTGTCGAGAGTACAATTCGATAGTAGATAGTTGTGCGCTCTCGAAAGCTGATGTTTGGGGAGGAACTCACTGATCCACACGATGTTGTCGTATTGCCAACCTCGAAGATCTGTCTCCCCAAATCTCTCAATAAGTTATTTTTGTCGAATCGGATCTGATTGTGTGAGTTCAAACAGCATGCATAGCGATTTGGGATTGGCATTATCCGACCAATTTGGTAGATCAAGCCTAAGCGTCGTATCGATGTCCTTGGTCAGATAGCTGTACAGAATCAGCTCTTAAGTATTTAGGTTACCTTCGTAGCTCTGTTCAAGCTGCGCTGCAAGTTGTATCCCATCTAATGCTGCCTTATAGAATCTCAGTAGCTGCAGTAACTCGTGAAAGTTCATGACTCCCATCTTAAATAGCTCAAGCAGCCTCTCCTTGTTCAGCTCCAATGACCTCTGGTGAAGGTATGAATCAGTTTCATCCACGAACTTTCTCGTCCTACGATGTAGAAGTTCAGCTAAGCTCAACTACTGTCGAGCATCGCCTCTGTACCAGTCAATGTAGAACACCAAAAGCTATTTGGGAAGTTAGTTCGGATCATAGAATGCGGTAAGAAAGGTACCAAGCAGCACGTTATCAGTGGCTCGAACGTGTTTAGCAACGAACTGATAAAGCTTAGAGTGTTTGATTCCCAATGAGGCTAACGAGCTACCAAGTAGGATCATCTCATTGATTGATAGTTCAGCAACTTCAGCGAGGTGCAGTAGCTATTCCTTGGACAGCTTCGAGTAGTGGTTTTAGCGTGATGTTACCTTCATGAGTTGCGCTTGACCACCAAAGGGTTTGATGGCTCTCCTCAACACAGACCATATTGCCTTCTTGGCGCTCCTAACAAGCATAGAAGCTACTTAATAAATGGCTTCGTAAAGTAAAATCAAGTGAGGTCTGGCTGTTTTGCATGAAAGAATAGTTCGCCAACTTTCCGATTGAGTCTTTGGAGGGAAATACTTATATAGCCGTTGACTAATAATAATAGCTTGACTGTTAGATGAATATCAGCATCGCCTGCACTGGCTGCTCCAAGCCCTTCACTGCGACCAACCTACCCCGTATATCCACTCGCTGCTACCACACCTACTGCGAGTACTGCCTAACTCGTCTCCATGGTACGCCCCTAAATGATTCAGCATGCCCTATGGACCGCGAGCCATTCGACGTATGCGCTGGCTTTGCTGACTTTCCAGTGAACCGCAGCCTCGCCAAGCTGATGGGTTTGAAGGTGCCGACCTAACACACAAGTGACAGCAAATCGGACGATAAGGACAGATAAAGTGATATGTGCTTGCTGCATGGAAAGGAAGCAGATTTGGTGTGCATTGACCATGCCATCCGCATCTGCTCAAATTGTGCTCTTTTCGGTGAGCACAAGCAGCACCGAATCAAGACAGTGGACAATGTGATCGAGGAATGCACTCAAGTAGCCTAGCAAACTGTGGCTATCATGGCCGAGATTCAGAGCATGGAACAGAAGACCTCTACTAACACAATGAATATGCTGACGGAGCAGGCCTTTCGAGAACGGAGAGATGTGCTTGGCAAGATAATCAAGTCCAAGTTCTATCGAGTCATCGAAAGGGTCAAGAAGGCACAGGATGTCGCCCTCCAGCAACTCGACGACATTTTAAACGAGTAAAAAGCTGTACTGAAGAGCTCATTCCGACCTGAAGATATTGCCTCGAAGAGAAAGCATTGGTTCCGAGACGCAGAGGCACTCGGAATCATCGTCGATAACATCTGCTGCCGTAAGAAGATTGAGGAAGCCACTGTGTATCTGGACGAAAAGCAGGAAGAAAGTCGGATCGCCAAACGAGGCGAGTACCTAATCGTCGAGATGAACAGTAGCGAGAAGGTATATTTCGATCGGATCGCTGCTGTCCTTGAAGACATCAACCAGGAGACGGACCCACTTTTTTAGAACTTAATTGGAGACTACTGCAGGATCTACAAAATCTCCGACAGAAATAACACTCTAATTATTGAGCCTCCCAAGACAGACCGACAGGATGATGATTTTTTGCTGGATGAGCTCAACCGCATCCACAGTAGCGAGTCAATCAATAGTGCAGAACTGACTCCGGTCGGTACTAGCAGCATAGGTCTGCAGAGTGCAAGTGACAAGAATAGCAACGTAATGGAGATACCTACCCTCCCCATGGAAAGACTGGAAATCAATACTCCGAGCTTCCTGATGGAGAAGTCGGAGAGAACTGTTGTTGAGGATCGTTCCTTTATCAAGGAGCCACTGGGTCACCTACATACCAACCCCGACGTCAATCGCAGAAAGAAGAAGCTGAAAGTACCATAGAAGTATGAAGCTATTGTGGAAGATCTTCGATGTGACAGAACAGACTGCATCGATCTCACAAACGCTGAGCTTGGCGATGCCATTGTGCTCCAGCTCTGCGACTATATCCGCAACTCCACCAAACTACGTTCGTTGAAGCTGATTCGCAATAAGATCAGTGATGAGGCCTTCCCGCAACTTATGGAAGCATGCACCGAGAGCCGTCTGACTAGCTTGAACCTCGGGCAAAACTTATTGACCGACAAGGCATTGGATGTGCTTGCCAAGTGCGAACTGAAGGAGCTGAGGGCATTGACGCTGAGCCAGAACCGCATAAATCAACGAAACTGCAAGACCAAGGTAGCCGAGTTCAAGAAGCTGGGCCTGACTGTATCGATTTGATGCTGCTCCTGAAATTCGATTTTAGAAATATATGCGGAACTGTGACCAAAGGTTGCCAAAGTTACTGACCAGTGGAACATGGAATGGTCTACCCCAACGATTTCCATTTCGTAAGCCCAAGAAGATGGTTCAGCTGGCAGTAGATCCGAAATTGGACTGCTACGAATTGGCAGGTCCACTGACACCATTCCATTATGAAGGATTTCAAGATATCGAAGAACCACAGCCTTATGTTGAGCTCAGCGATATCGAGGACGAACCAGAACGACTATCAACCAAAGCAGGCACTGATGAGTATGAACGACCACAGACAAAGAAAAGTGGGAGTTCATTCTTATTCTGTGGCGGCTCTAAACCAATTGAAAAGGAGATAGTTCATCTACCATCCTCAGAACTGACGGCAAGACAACCGAGCCGATTAAATATCGCAGGGATTGGATGCCTTTCTTGCAAACCCGCACACGCATAGCTACGCACTGATGAATGTGAAAACAGGTGTCCGCACTGTCTGCATAGCCTGCCTGAGAAACAGAAGCAAGTGGATCCAGCCCAAAAGAAACGCTAGTTTTGGTAGACATGGCTTGCTTAGCGAGAGAATACTGGTCGCCTGCCGAGCAGCAGCTTCGAGTAGAATTACCGGCTGTTCCGAGACGAACCCATTTCGAATTGGAATCTGCACATCGTCAAACTATTCAACTGATTACTTAGTGAATATCATTGTTAGGGTCTCAACACTTTCAGAAGATGACGGATCTCGAACATGTTGATGTCGAGGTTAATGAGCGATGCACCGATGCGGATGATTGTGATTGTCGAGTCACTGTCCCTGTAATAAAGCGCCAGCACATCCTCCACTTCCATCAGGAGCTTCAGCAGAAGGTAGCAGTAGCAGACACTCATAAACAGTTCTTTGAGCATCTCGCTCCTGCCACCGTAATTCTTGCCGATGAGGTAGTAGAGGCACCCCATTAAAGTGGGAACTAACGCCATATGCACAGTGAAGGGATCCTCCTCGAGCAGATGGTTGACACTAAGCACAGCGTTGTTGACTTCCCTCAGCGGTTCCCAAGAGAACATGCCGAGTGGTGCCAGCACCACTAGCAATCTACAGAGCAACACCGTTCTCACAAACCAAAGCATGCAAACTTATAATTTCAGTGCATCATTCCGGGAGAGTAAGTCATTCGTTGCCGGACAGGGCTCATACTTACCACTCCCAGCTTGTCCTGCATCCTTTCGATTTTCTCAATGAGCTGGGCTTCCACCTTGATTCGCTATTCCAGCCTCTTCGCGAACATGTCGTTTTATTTCTGCTTTTCCTTGAGCATCGGCTTCAACTGTGGAATCATGTTGGTTTCGTACTAGCGCGAAGTCTATCGGTTGTAGGCTTATTGTTGGACCTTCTGTTGCTCACGCAAGATGATCGCTCGTTCTAGTACCATGCATGTCTTGGTATGTTACTCTTCCACGGACATGAGGTCCTTTAGGTTACGGTTAGCCTGCTCCAGTTGCTTCTCCTACTGTTGCAAGGTCTGCAGCTACTACTCCATCTACCGGTACTCGGTTGTTGCCTGTTCAAGTTCTTTCCGCTTTTGTTTGTTCTCTTTCACAATAAAGCTGTTAGCCTTCAACCGAATGGTCCGCTCCTCCTTAATTCTACTCACTTAAGCTTTAATCCTTGACGTCTCCTTGATCACTTCCTCAAGAATCTGCTCCTTTTCTGTGATAATCGTCCCCAACGAATTCTTCTCTTCCCGCAATCGAGTCACTAAATTCTGATATTACCTTTCAAGCTTCTGTTCAATGCCGTTGGTCTCTGCAAGCCGCGAATCGGCAGCCTGAGTCAATCCAACAACGATTGAGTTATAGTACTGAGTTGCGAACTGCTTCTTCTTGTTTAGGGTTTGTTCGCTGCTCCGAATTTGCCTACGAAGCTCTTAGTGAGGTGATGACTTCTTTCTCAGGGACTATTGATAGCGTTGTCTGTGTTTCTCTTCCTCGACCAATTATAGTTCCAGCTACTTCTCCAATATCAGCAGATTTTGGTAGGGAATGTGGTTGGCGCGTAAACTCGCCTCGTAGACGACATCAACTGGACTGAGTTACTGCGATGGCAGTCTCACATCCTTCTCCTTGGTGGGACTGGCGCTACTTGGATGTTTTTCTAGTTCGGGGATCACCCCAAAGCTTGCCATCTCACCGAGGCGCTCCTCCAAATTCGAAACAATCGAAGTTGATCGTCGGACCTCATGTAGAAAGCTATCGAAGGTTGTGCTGCTGGCTGACATCGTTTGGGACTTGTACATGCGGTTCATTAATAAAACTAAGACATACTGTTGCGGTAATGATCCGACGGGTTTTGTTATCATCATAGAGCAGCCATGTAGACGAAGGCGACTATTGCAGTAGCCACCAACCGCCAAGCATAGACACACACTGACCATTGATTCACGGTTTGGCTCGATGGGCAACTGGTCACACAGCTCGTATTGGCGAGGAAATAACCTGACATGCATTTCGTGCAGTTAGTTGAGAGAGGGCCAAAGCAGAACGTGCATGTATTATTGCAGCTTTGGCATGTGGATGTTGTATTTTCTTTGTAGGTTGTAGAAGGGCAAGCATCATAACAGTGGCCATTCCATAAGAACATTCCAGATTGACACGAACTACAATCTAAGTAGAGTGCATATATTACTGCTGATGAGCCCAGCGAGGCAGGTCTTACAAGAACTGTAACAGGGTATGCACTGGCTGCTATCGTTGTAATAGCCTAGGGTTGGGCACGATGTCATGCAGTAGCCTCCGGTAGTGTTGGTGAGAAGGTATTTTCCAGCTGAGCAGCCGGTGCACGAGGTGTTTGTTCCACTCGTGCAGGTAGTGCATGCACTGTTGCAACCAACACAAGAATTGTTTCCCTTGTTTGGGTACTGGTTGGAAGCACATCCCAGATCACAGAACCCTGAAGTATTCATGTAGTAGCCGTAAGCGCATTGGGTACAGATCACACCTAGAGTGGACGAATTAACGCAAGATGAACAATTCATCGAAATTGGGCAAGACTGGCAGGTAAGCCCCGGCTCGTTGGCGTATGTGCCAATGGGGCAGCTCGTGTTGAAGACACACTGCCCAAGATATAGGTATTTGTTTGTTGCGTTCGACCAACACGCCGTACAGTTTTGGGCATAGACGTCAATGCAAGTTTGGCAGTTGCTATCGCAGAGTCCACAAAATCTTCTATCATTGGTATTGTCAGGGTAGTAACCGCTTGGACATGTCTCGTTACAAAGGTTACTGTTGTTCTTATATTGACCCGACGGACACTTTTGGCAGGTATTGGTTCCTGTCTGAACCAGATTGTCAGTGCAAGAACTAACACACTTAAAGTTGACACTGTCGTACATCTGGAATGTTGAATTTGTGCATGTCGCAGCACAGGTACCTATGGATGGAGCACTGAGATATAGGCCTGTGGTGCAGGAGGTGCATGTGCTGGCGGTATTGCTTGTACAATTGAAGCAGGGAGCAATACAATCGGTGCAGTTGCTGCCGTTAAGGTAGGTCCGGGGTGGACAGACATCATAGCATACACTGTTGTACATTACTTGAACACCACCAACGCAAGATGTGCAGACCGTTGGCTCACCTACACACTGACTGCAATTATAGCAGGGCATACAAGTAAAGGAATAGGCGTTGGAATAAGTACTGGAAGGGCAGGAAGTCACGCATGCCGTTGTTCCTGGATTATACTTTTGAGTTGACGTTGTGCAAATTGTTTTGCTGCAGTCTTCGCCGGAATAACCAGCCAAACAGTTGCAGACTCCTCGGGTACAGAATCCATTTTGGCTGCACCAATTTGGGCAGGTCTTTCTGGACATCCAGCAGAAGCTTTGATAGTCGGGACATGTCAATGTACCTGCAAACCCGCTGAGAGTTTTGTTGGTTCCACCATCGGTCGGACTGCAGAGTATATTGTTGCTTCCGATCGTAAATTTAATGGCGTTGTTGTCATAGCACACGTAAGGATAGCACCTCGATTGCAGATTGGTGTCCAACCCAATACTAGCGAGTGTCGAAGTTACACAGAAGGAAGTTGTGCCGTAAGTTTCTTGCGACTGAGTCTTGAAACCATCATCCAACGCGTTCGGATCGACACAATGGAGAGTACTGATCCATATTCCACACTTATCGCTGTAGGGGTTTACTTGACAGACCCCCTTGCTGAAGCTTTGGCTTGTGCAGGATTTGACCACCTGTGTTGCATCACAGAACTCCGTAAATGTGGTACTGGAGTTACAGCCGTTAAAGAAGAATTAACAAGTCTTCTTGTAGCCGAACGGTGAGGTATCGTTGAAGGTATCGTCCACGAAGTACCAACCCATGTCTTTGAAGAGTGCGTAGGTGAGACCACTTACGCCACGTTGAGCACCCAGCGGTGTACGAGTCATAATTTCATCGTACATAAGACTGCGTTACCAGTAGTTGTTGCTGTCGGCACCCTCATTTTCAAGAAGCATTCCTGTAATGCTAGCACAGTTAAACCATGCTTTCGCCCAAGCCACTACATTCGGCGTTGTTATCATTTTATTGACGACACGCCCAGTTGCCAGTCCAGTGGCTGTTTGCATCACCGGATTTGTGTAAGTGTTGTTTGTTGTGGAATCCAAATAACTTGCGTAGAGATCACTATCAAAGCCCATAATGTGAAACATTTCGCTCAACGCTGAAGCAGTTGTATCGGCGAACAATCTGTTGGTGAGAGTTGTACCGTCCAAAGCATAGGCTGTATTGAATTTTATTCTTCCCATCCTTGGACGACCTCTTGCGAGGGTAGGATCGGGATTTGGACTGTTTGTACTCCCCAGGGAAGTTTTACAGTATTTTCCTGTTGCTGTGTATTGTAGAGTGTTGTCCGTGACGTACGATACGTAGATATGCAGGTCTGAAAGTGCAATACCGGAGGAACGGTCGTTAAAGGGAGTGATGAAATCTTCACATTGCGTGGCTGCTATATTGTTGCCACTTTCGGGCGATACCTTGAACCTAGATGTGACGAATTGTTTGACAACCTTCATAGACTTGGAGATGAAAGTGAGCACCGCACTGGTCGTGGTCGTGTTAACTGTATTGAGACTGAGATCATTCACGGTGACTCGAATGGCATTGCGGGTGAGCAGCTGCATGTTACGACGAATATGTTCCTCGTGAAGCTGAAACTTTTCTTCAGTAAGTGACTTGGTTTGATGTTTCTATCCAACGTGATGGTGTTCTAGTGCTCTTTTACTGATCACAGTGGAGCAGAGCAGGAGCAGTACCAACAGCAATCTTGCCATAACAAGTGATTATAGTCGGATTAAGTTTGTGTCATAACACCTGCGGCGACTGATAAAATTATTATTACCGAAGTACAATGGGTTGTGGAGCAAGCTCAAGTCAGGCTAATAGTACAGAAGTACCACAGCAAAGGCAGGCCGAGCCATCTGGAATCACTACCAACGAACAACAGCAAAATGCTGCGAACAAGAAGCCTGAGTCAACTGCTGGGAAGATCGGCTCGCCTAACTATACTGGCAAACCTGGCGATTCCTTTATGAAGCTCAGCAAGGTATCCAATCCTGAGGACGGCACCGATAAAGACAAGGATAAAAAACAACCGCAAACATCTGGACGATAGAGCAACAGTCTCCACAAGCAAGGATCTCTGATGAAGTCTAGTACGCACCAACAACCAACCACAACATCCCAACAACAGATTCCCGCTCCAACGACGATCTAAAACAATAAGAAAGGGCAACTTCAGAATACCGTAGTGAATAATAACAACAGTAAGATAACCCTGTCGCCGAGCAAGGTCAGCATCCGGATGGCTGAAAGTCATGCTGTCGCTCCCAACGGCTAACGAACCACAACCGAAGGCGACACTATTAGCAAAAACAACGACAGGAAGGGGCAAACCGGTTATGGAACAACTTCCGCAATCGCAGGAGTTGCCGGAGATAGTCGTATCCAGGAGGACGCAGAACTGGACGATCACAAGAAAAAGACTCTAAAATCCTCAAAGAAGAAGGGTTCAGTGGACCCGAAGCTCAACGCTCTCATCAAGATCTATGGCTTTGATTGACCCGACTATCATGGATTGTTATTAACTCCTATAATGTTCAGCAGCATTGCCGAGGAAGATGAAATGGGGGAGGACTTCTTCTCGAAGCTAGCAATGCTGGAGGACAGTCATAACAAGAAGCCTACAGAAGCCACCTCTACTCAACTGATACAGATGTATTCAGACTCAGTGCAGTACTTCGACACCAATAGCGAACCCGTTGCCATTTACTTTCAGACTAAGCTGCGAAAGCTGATGTTAATGGCTGCACCTAAGAAACCAGAAGCAGTTGAAAAACGTAAAAAAGCCGAAGCAGTGTTGGAAGAGGGTAGGATACTCAGTGAAATGGCGCAAGAGGGGCATGTTGAGTAGGTCCTACAAAAGTAACTGGTAGGTGTGGAGGAGTATGAAAAGAAGATCGTCAACATCATCGATCGGCAGAAGGAGGAACTGCAAAGTCGTCGTAAGCGTAACTTGAGGAAATGCCTGACTAAGAGCGCATCATTGACGCTTTCAGTTGACTCAATGTTTGACTCTCCATCAAGAATAGAACGAAGCAAGAAGAAAATGGACACCATGAACCTCTTCGAAAGCTTAATCGATTCGGGAGACTGATGCGCTGCTGTGATTTATATGTGTGCTTTTCGCTGTAGGTACGAGGAAGTATGCGAGTCAGCCGAAACGGTAGTATTCACTGTCCTTTAGTCTTCGTATTGGAGGCTTGCGGGGAGGTGGTCCGCTGTTGCTGGAAGGGCTGAGCTGAGTTTGACCACGAGGAACGAAGGCTGCCAGTGACTTTTTTATGTTTTCTGCACATTCAGAACTCAGCAGACAGTCTAGACTGTTCGTGGAGCGATGTTGTGGTGTGCGCCCAGCTGGTAGATTCTTGACAATCTTGCCGGGTATATGCCGCTGCTCTTTCGGAGGTGAGGCGTGGTTGGATTCTGCTTCAATTTCCAGCAACTTTCGACAAAGCTCGCTGAGGTTAGTAATCTTCATTCGCGCCGAACGTTCCTCCGTCTCGTATTCAGTATGGCGCTTCTTCACGATCTTTGATTGTTGCTAGTACTAAGTACGGCGAGTTTGAGGGTGATCCAATGGACTTCTGACCCGTGGAGAATACTGCTGACTGTTGGCTTGCTTACCGATCTTGACGGGCAGTGAATTTCTACTAGCCCGCGAAAACTTTTTGGTGAGGCGCTGTGACTTCTTCCGAGTGGACTGGGGATTAAGCACTTCCTCATGCACACTCTTCTTCTGCTTATTAGTTCGAAACTGGAGATCCAGCAGTTAGTAGCTGTTTCGATTCTTGCTTGTCGACTTGCGCATGTATAATTTACACCGATGTCGTATAAAATCTTCTTGCTGGTGGCGCTGGTCTTCATCGTCCTCATCAACAGTCAGGAAATCTAAGCTGCTGCGGAAGAACAACCTGCAGATATCGAGGCATTTGTACCGTAGCCACACAGAGAAGCCACCGAATGTACCCAGTTGCAATCTACGTAGAGTAGAAGAAGGAATTCGCAGTTCACGAAGCATAGCGGAAGCGACGTGATGAAATTGGTCTCAACCTTGAACACGTTCTAATGTATGGCTTCGAGATTCGCAAGGATCCGATTGAGTTTATCATCAACGTGGAGACAGACCAAACAGTGAAAGGTGGAATGGTATCCTACATCGAAATGGACAGCGTGTTTGTGGAGAGTAAGTACTCTCCCGGTGAGGAAATTAAGCTGGTTATTACTGAGGATCATCGAAAGCTCGTGGTTAATGAGGTGTTCTACCATACGGCAGGATTCAAATTTGAGGCCAAGCGGAACCACAGTTACTACCTAAGGATGACACGTACTGGCCGTGACAAACTAATCCATATGGAGATGGAAAACTACCTTCCGCTGGGGAGTTCCGGTCATGTAATCACCCCAGAACACATGGGTGTGCATGAAGCCAAGACGAAGCATGTTAAAGATAAACTTACAGTAACCGTCTACCTTTACGAAGACCTACCTCACGATTTGCGAGCATAACTCAATCCTTAACGACATAATCGCCACGAAGGTAAAAGAGCGTACTCTAACCTACAGCCACTACCATTTCGTGGAGATTGTCTTCGTGTTAGTTGCCACTATTGGGCAGGTCTACTTTATTCGAAGACTGCTGAAGAGAGGCAGCATTGTATGATGTTTATAAATCATGGAGAGTGTTGCCAACAACAATATCGATAAATATCGGGTGCTGAGACCGTACCGTTACAAGGAGTCTGAGATTGAGGTGGAACACTACCTCGCATGTGGTAGCTATTCCAGCAGCATTAAACTGGGTCGGTTGGCATGCTTGTCAAAGTATAGGATTCGAGGACACACAAAGTTTCCTGTAGTGAAGCTGCAAGAGGGTTAGCAAACAGTGCTGATAGTTACTGAAGGGACATTAAAGGTCGACGGCCAGGCAGTGAGGCAGGGAGATGTTCGGGTCAACCCTACAGACATTTCAGGAGATGAACAGAACGAAGCAGAGTTCATCCGTATCGTCCTGAAGGACGAACCACAAGATTATCAGCTCCTACCGGAAACAGGCGAGCTGTACCTTAGTAATCGCACCTCCATTCGTTTCCAAAAAGACAACAAATAGAATACTCTGAAGTTGGCATCTTCGACTTTCGTTTTGGCACTTTCTGGCAACTTAAAACAGGAATGGAGCAAGCTGTAGCTCGAAGCCACTGAAGGGTTGTGGTTGCGGACTGCCACTACCGTTCAGCTCATCAAGTTTCCTTGCAGCATGCTGATCTGCTCGCTTCTATGACCGCCGCACCCAATATATTTAAGTTGGCGAATTATTAAAATTATTATGAAAGGACGGTTGGTCGGTGATCTCGACCTCCTCTACGAGCTCAACTTCTCCCGGGAGGACAACATCTTTCATCTTCGGTTAGTGCTGGCTCGCTGCTTCGAGCTGCACCGGGGTCAACGTGACCCACTAGCCTAAGTTACCCTGGATAACAAGTTTATCTCTGGCGAAATGACAAGGTTGGAACAATAACGAACCAAGTTCGATAGCAAGCTTCGCTAACGGTACCGCTCGATCGACATCGACGGTAATAATAAGAATGCGCTGTTCTCACTATTATCGCGTGTGCAACGCACCATCAAGACATACTACGGAAGACTGCTCATTGCATTTCCACGCCTCGCTGAACATCTCAACACCGAGACCTGCGAATTCCAGAACTAGCTGAGACAACTGGTGCTTGAGAAGATGTCCGGAGGCAAGCGTGTAGGAGATTTTATTGAGGAATTTGAAAGGTACCTCAACAGCCGCTTCAAGAAAGAATTGCAGAAATTCCTCAGCTTCTACAGTCAATACAGCTGCCTCATTGACAAGCGAGCCGAAAAGGAGGAGCAGTCGCTACTTAAACTCTAAAAGTACGGAGAACTGACAGCAAAGGAGACTATCGTGATGGCTTGCCGTTACTATCAGAGTCAGCTTGGCAGAAAAGGTGAGACAGCACACCTCGTGAACTTATATGGAATTGAGGATCTTGAGGAAACTGCTCAAATACACAACAACTATGGCAGTAGTACTCCCTACCTACCGTCAAAATAATAAGGATTTTGCTAGCAGTTCGCTATAAAGATGGACCGGACACTGAAGTAGTTGACTGCTCGCAATCTCTACCAGTAGCGAATAATCTCTCGATTTGTGCTTGAAGCTAAGGTACGCTAAAACCAAGCCATCCGTTCGGCCAAGCCCCAACGAGATAAGAAACCAGTGAGCACCCAACGTCGATTCCGGAGCAACAAAAGTGTGAATATCCGCTCGATGAGTGAAGCAAACGATAGCCTAAATAACACTCCGTAGTGCAAATAGATGCCAAAGCCTGCAGTCAGGCAGACTCTTATAGAGATGAACATTAATTAGAAGGGCCCACTCCCGCAGCTATCCCACTTCCGGCTTACGGAATTCCCCCAGAATAGCTTCAGTTTCTATCGCGACAAACTAAACAAGACGCAGCTGCTCATGCTGTTCCGTAAACGCTTTCCGGTAATACTCAAGGAGAATGTTTGACTATGCGTACTATCAACGTTTGCTGGGGAGTGTGTTGCCCTTGGGGACGTATTTCTGGTAGTCGCGGTCCTTGAAATGCGTCTTGAACCATTGTACGAGGTCCTTAATGCTCAGGAACCGTTCCCCGTGGAACGCCAACCCATCATCCTTGACTTTGATGTGCTACCGGACCACCTTGTTCTCCTTTTCGATGTAAAGCAGTGTTACGAACTACGGAAGTTGACTGGAGCAGCCGAAGTAGTAGTGGATAACGCTGGAATCCTTCTGCCTGTCCAATTTAAGCCTCTCCTCGATCACATCCAAAGCAATTGGTAGGAACTTCCTGTTGGTAGCCACGTCTTGCATAAAGCGGTTGACCGGCTTGATATAGTTCTCGATAATTTCGTCGAAGCTGTTGTAAATTCTTGGTTCGCGACTGCTTTCAATACGGTATTGGAAGTGGAGACCCGACATACCTAAGTAGAAAATACTGTTACTTTTGGACTCCATCTTTATTGGAATGTGGGCTATAACTCCTTCGTAAAATTTCCAGGTGATGGTGAGGTGATCCTTACCACCTGTGCTGCTCGGTCGAATCACAAATTAGCCAATGGGCTCAGTGTTCACCCACTCAATGGCCTTGCTGATACCGATGTTCTTGAACTTCGGGTGGTTTATGAGGCGCAATTCCGTCCGAGTCTTCAGCTCCTCTTTGATCTCAATCACTGGAATGTCTTCGTTCTTCGGCTGAAAGTAATGCAAATCAATGCGAGGGTGCACTTCTCTCACAATATTCTCAAAACACTCTGCCAAGCAATTGTGTGGTTTGAGGGTGGAATGAGGGAAGTTTAGAGCCATCTCAACCTTTAGCAATTCCTGCTCTTCGTGGTGAGCTTCAGGTCGAGATTCGTTATGCCTCATCTTTGGATCAGCCGGATCGAATGGGAACCGGACAATTACAGCCTTAATGATCCCGTCCTTCTTGAAGTCGGTACTATTCACATCGGGAGGGAGCCGAATGCTTCCCATAAGTCCATTATCGATGATCTTGACATTGAGGAAGTGTTGTGAGACGCTGATGATCTTGACCGAAAACACCATATACTTCTTGAGTGTTTCGTTGGTTTCCCGAAGAATAGAGAAGAATATTTCGCGATTGTCGATTGCTCCCTCTGCCTCCCGAGGATCCTTGAAGGGGTGCACAAACTAACTACAAATGAACTATTGGTCGATAAGTCCATTCTTATCGATCTAAATATTTCGTAACTTTCCGGGATTCTTCATGATCTCAGCAATGGCCTGATCTTCCTCGAAAGTCTTTTTACGCTGAATAACTATAATGTTTACCGTAAGGTCGGAAGCAGCAACGATGCAGGCTTTCGACACTGTCTTGTACCACTCATCGTGGATACGAGTGGAGTCCAGCAGACTTATCGGCTCTTTTTCATCTGCATAGAGAACAATAATACTTGACTTCTTGTCGAGGCGCTGATACTCCAGGTAGTCCTGATGCTGTTTTGTGTTGATCTTGAAGAAGCCCGAGCAGTTGCGGTAAACGGTATCACCAAGCAGTTTCTCGTTGAGGAGTTGCCGGCGTCGGCGAATCTACTTCTCATTCGGAAAGATCTTTTTGAGATTGTCGAGCAAGCTAAGAGCCTTTCTCGGACCCAATCCGCTGATGAACTGAAGTTGGTTTTGGAGGTGCGCATGATCTTTGATTTGGTTCAGGTCGATGCCGACGAGGTTTACCATTTCAACTGCAATGCGTTCCAACTAGGCCTTGAGCTTGAGCTGGTTGATGGACTTCTGTAATGGGTGCATGTTCATGTAGAGAACACCATTGTCCTATGTCTTTTCACTCCACATTGTTAGCACTTCCGCCATGCCATTAAGCTTGAGCCTGGCCAGGGAAATAGCTTCAAGAATAGCGCGTTACTAGTTTGATCCCTTCATAATTTCTCGCTTGGCGATAAGACTGCAGATCTCATACTCGCCCAAGGCGCAGAATTATTCTCTTTATGGCCTCCTTAGCTCCTTAATTTCTCTGAGTTCCTTTCTGAGGATAATAGACTGGCGGCAGTTCGCGCTTATTGCGATTAGGTCTGGCTTGTATTCGTCGATATGATCATTCAGCACTCGATCCTTCACGATGAATTCAATACTGGACTCATAGCTGACCTTGATGATACCCTTGAACAACAGTTCACCTTGCGGGTTGACCACTGCCATTCCAAGCTTGTCGTGCTCAAGCACCAGCGCAAGTATGATTGGTGGCTTACCATCTCTCTTCATCGCTGGTCCCTTATTGAGTTCTGCTCGAAACTTCTGGCCACAGGTAGCTATAACATCTTTCTCAGCTTAGCGGTAAAGATCCTGCTTGATCTATCGGTGCAACGATGGGATAATATGGTTTTGCAGGAGGTTCTTGATGATTTCCATGCGATAACGGTTCCAAAGGTAAGTGTTGGTATCCTCTGTGCGTGAATGGTCAAAGTAGTTTGTAGTGAGGTCCTTGTAGACAGGATCATTCTCGTAGTTCAGTGTTGCGCTATTGAGTTGCCATTCAAAACACAGGTCAATTTTGAGTAGCCCATCCTTCTCAGCTTCAAGCATGAGGAGCCACATATCTCCACGGAAAGTGGTCACGGGCTTCTTGACAATCCGCTTCACTGGATAGAAGGAGCTGTAAAGGCCAATATCGTGTTCACCTTTCTTGGTGAGAATGGTGCTGGCAACAACCTTCTTCAGATACCTTTCGTATATCCAGCGGCGAAGTTACGGGTACGTAAACAATTCCAACTCCAAGTACTTGCTGATGGTGCGATGCAGAGAGTGTTAGGTGAACAGTGGTCGTTTTGGATCAATGAACTTCTCAAACTACTTAGTTGGGTTGACTGGTGGGGTGTATGGGCGGTTGCGCTGTGACCTCTCGATGATGTTTTCAAAGAGCTAAGAAGGCGACAACCAGAACTTCTCCTTCTTGATTGCTCGAACCAGATCGGGCTGCTTTTCAACCTCAGCAATCAGATTGGGACGAGCAAGCACCTTCTTTTTATCCCTTCGCCTGCCAGTGGCTGGCTCCTCAGCATCGCCTTTCTTCTTCTTCATATCTGCTTTGCGACGAAAGAGCTCGAACTATACATGCTCCTTCAGCAGCTTAAGTGTCTTAGCGTCGCTGGCAGTTTCTAGCAACTTGGTAACACTGGGATGCATCTCCAAATCCAAACTCCTCAAGAACTGCATGGTCGTGTCGGAAAGCCAACGCTTGAGTTCCCTTACGGTAGCCCATTCTTCGTCGAGCTGGTAAATTCTCCATAGACAGTCGAGGTTAAGTTCCTCTGCATAGACCAGCCTGCGGTAGTAGTAGATGAACATAACTTCGCAGTGCTCTAAGCGGATGAGCTCCAGCACTTTCAGTATCTTCTCTTTAACCCTATCGTATCGTCGCTCCTCAAACCTTTCTTTCATTCTTTCGAAGATCCACTTAGCTTCTTCGGGCAACTCATCTTTTAGGTCCTTCTCTTCCAATCGATTTTTGAATTTCAGCTGGAGGCGTTCTGGAATGTCCGCCTTTACGATCAATTCATCTTCCTTCTTGATGTAGATCTCTTCAAGCCCTGCAGGTTCGAAGATGTCCTCGATATTATGCTCAAACTTATTTCGAATGTCCTCAATGTCCGAGCCTTCCTACTCGGAGTCGATTCCTTCCTCTGCAATTTCCTACTGGTCTTCGCTCATTATCTCCTACTCATTGGCCCGATACGGTGCTTCCTCCGGTTCGTCGTCATCCTTTTGCCGGTAATTGCGGAGCCTGTTGAACTTATTTCTTCGCAGAGCCTTATCGTTTTCCTCCATTAACTAGATATCGTCGTCTGCGAGGTCATCCTCATCGTAAGAGGATTCGCGCTTACGCTTCTTTTTCTTTTTCTTCCTCGCTGGCTTTTCTTCACTGATCGATTCTTCGTCCTACTCATCGTCGTCTACCACGAAACCATCGTTCTCGTATTGGTTTGCGTCCTACTCTTCGGACTCCTCACTATCATCCTGTTCGGATTCTTCTGAGTTTTTACGGGGTGGTTTGGTACCTGGTTGACTCGCCATGTTTATAATTTATAGTTCAGATTAGAGGGATTTAAATAGAGGGTGGAGTGGTGTGTGGTGAACAAGCTATTGTTTGGGTTGCATTGAGTTGTTGGAACGTGTCTCTCGATGTTGAGAGAGCCAGTTGTTGAGGCTTATTTGAAAACAGAGTGTTTTGCATGAGGAAGCACATCCAGTCATCAACAACCTGTTGCTGGCAAGCAGCAGCACCCTCGTACTGATCAACTAACAACAATGCACCCAAAAATCCCGACTAAGGCCGCTTGGGCTAGCAGTCTCATCACCTTTCATGGCCCTTTTGCCCACCGTTTTGATCGGTTATACTCATAATCGATTGGTTGAGGATCAGATTTCCTCGTCGACATCGTCCTTATGCTACGTAAGCAAACTTGCCTTGTCGGTCCGGTTCTTCTTCGCTCTGATGTAGAAGAACAGCACGACTCCGAGCACAGCAACAACTCCAACCGAGATAATGACGATAATGTACCATTTGATTCCCCCACCGTTGTCTGGCTGAGGAGGAACGGGGTCGGCATCGAACTCTACTGCAACTGTTTGGCTCGCCTTGGAAAGTGCATTGCTGGCCGTGATGTTGAGGGTATCAAATTTGGTGATATCGGAGTAGCTGAAGTGCAACTTTACCTTATCAGAGAGCGAATAATATCGTGTCATCCCGAGTACTGGATGGTTTGCGACGATTCGTAGCTCATTGTTGCTGATATTGAGCAGCTCCGCAGACAATGGAATGTTAGCATCAGCAGCTGTCTCCAACCCACCCTTGAAATCAATCGAAGTGTTTCCTTTGTCAAGGGAGATAGGGTATACTGTGACTAAATTCTTCATGGTAGTCTCGTCGTAGTAACCCACGAGCAGATAGTTGAGACGATTGTTAAAGGCGAAGTGGCTGGTCGCCCAGTTCAATACTGTCTCTTTGCCATACTTGTTAAAGGTGTTGTATAACCAGAAGTCGTAGTAAAGGAGACCCTACTTTGGATCAATCTTGAAGGAAAGTTGCAGGTGGAAATGTTCACCGTGAGCTGTAGTAACTATCACGTTGAAGATAGTCTGTTAAGGGGTCGTGGTTTGATCGAGATACTCAATTTGCAGGTAGTTATTCGCCAGGAGCTGGTAATCGGCAAGTCTCTCGTCTTTGCGTAGTGGGATACTACCAATTGGGAGCAAGGAGAATTCGTCGCTAGCAGGGTCGAACACACCATGGCCCAATCCGTAGTCATTAAGGGTGGCTAATAATACCATGCGCTGGGGCTGCATTGATGTTGGTAACAGCTCGAAATCGTTGATCCTATCGATAGTAGTAGTACCGAAATCAGACGCGCTGAAGATGGTTTAACCAGTGATGGAGTCCCCGACTTTAAAGACCGAGAGGGTTCCCTTGCTGACGGTCGCATCACCGCTATCTAATAGGAACAGTCTCTTGCCAGCCATTGCAAACTTCGTGACCGATGTGAACCAATAGGCGGGATCAATGATAACTTTGACGGGTTCTCCTTGCACACCATCGAAGTTAGGTGTAGCAGAGACAAGGAGGAAGAACTGCTCCATATTAGCTCGACAGGCCACAACAAGGGTTGTTGCATCCCACTGCAACCAGTTCAAGCAGGTAGTGCTTGCATCAACTGCAAAGTTGTACTGGCCAGTTGCTTTACCATCTTCGCCTGCGAATGAAATTCCTCGAGGCGTCAGTGCCCACATCCTACCGAATTGCCGAATGTGTAAGAACTGGGTTGTCTGAGGAATAGCGAGATCGGCCACTCTCGTTACGTGGTCAATCAGTTGAACCTTATCACTGCTGCAATCTGGGCAACTGATGGAGTAGCTAGACAGTGATCCAGTGAACAATGGGTCAACATTGAGATCGAATGTGAGATCGTTGGTGGACTTGGGTAACTTGATCTTTATGTCGCTTTGACCCTTCGGATTGATGTTGGCTTGGAAGTTGACCACTTCGAGGGTAGTCTCGAACGGCACTGCTTTGGTTGGGCTCTCAACAGTCACTCCATATGTGAAAGTCTTTTTGAAAGAACTATCCTCAATGCTGGCGCTAACAGTCAGATAGGGCTCATAGAAGATCCTCTTGTTCAGTGATTAGGCACCATCACCTGCGATCTGTAAGATGCTTGTTCCGTCGGAATCGTAAGCAATAAAGCCGGTGTTTTCTCCCGCTGGGAATTCGGCATAATTGCTGCCAAGTGCAGGCTTGGCCATTCTGATGGCAGTGATTGAATAGTCGTTGCTCGCGGTGCTGACAGTCCTTACATAAACAAAGTTGCTGCCGAAGAAGTTATTAAGTTTGACCGGCCATGCTACTTCCCTGTCGATGAGTTCTATTTCTCGCATAACCGTGGGCTGGTAGATATCGTAGATGCCGTATTCTACGATCGAGGTTGAGATTGCACCTTTGTTTGCTCGCACTATCAGGAAGTTCTGGCTGCCCACAACAATTCGTTCACTGAGATCCTCAGTCGGGAGGGACTGCGTTATCAGATTGCTGATAAAGCTCACCTTGCTGGAAGTAACTTTCAGTATGATAACTGAGTTGATATTCTTGACGAATAGGATGTTTTGGTTCACTGGAGAGATAGCCAGTTCGCGGGGCTTGAATAATTGGAGATCGGGAATAAGTTTGGTAATGCTTTGACGGTTGAGAGTATGAACAAGTGTGTAGTAGTTGGCTTGAATTCGATACACTTCCACTGATGAGGCTTGTTGGCTTGTTACATAGAGGAAATCATCATTGCCGTCGAGGTCTGCGATGCTGTAGTCCTAACTCACCACGAGATCCTTATACGTGGCAGCGCTACCCAAATCTGCGAAACTTATGGTTCCTTGATTGTTAAAGGTAACGTAGGCCAGCACAGTCTTCTTATCGAGACTGACTCCCAAAGAGAAAATGCTGTACGCTATTGGCTGCCCATCAGTTTGAACATTTCTGAGGGGCGTACAAACAACTTTGTTGGGAATCTGAACCTCGCAGGTGTCGATTTGAATAGCCTGTCCGTTCTGAGACAGTCGGTAGTATGAGGATCTGCTGAGCGGTACAGTATCAAGATACTTGTATCCATCTTGAGGACCGGACATGTCCATATCCTCGATATGCTTCAGATCGTACTGGACTCCAGGAGTGATGTGCGTATCGTACTTGAGTTGCGGACCAATCACGTAGTCAGAAAGTTTGAAGCGCAGAACTGCTGGGTTTTCCATAGAAATGTTTAGTGGCGGATCTGCGAGGAAGTAAGGAAGCGTGGTGTTATCAACTGTTGTGATTTGAAAGCTCTGCTTGCAGTAGGAACTGTTTCCACTCGCTGTTGTGCTGTTTGCAGAAACGGTGACAGTCATGTTCATCTGAGGTCGGATAAGTTCAAGGTAGCCATTGGAGACGACGAAGCTGAGTGATCGGAGGTTGCCAACAACGACTGCCTGTGGGATTGTCTGGCTTATCAATGAAACTGTTTTGAGCGATGAAGTCGTGAAGAGCAGGTTCCGGTATTCTACGACGCCCAGACGATAGAAGAAGTAGTCGGTAGGGGTCTGGACCATAATCATTCGAGAGTTCATTTGGAGATCCACAATATCTGACACGAACTCATTGAGCTCATAGAAGTATCTTACCTTGAACGTCTTCCAGTCAAACTCAATGAGAGATTTGACCGTTCCAACCACGACTGTAGTCTGGTTATTGGAATCCACGATAGAGGCGATTCTCAGATATTTGTTGGTTGGGTCGAAGCTCTTGTAGAAACCCACTTTGTCAACCCGATTGCTAGCGAGGTAGCGGAATTGGTAGATGGCGCATTGGACATCAGAGACAAGCACAATGCCATTTTCGTTGACTGTAATGTCTGTGATGCTCAGTGTCGTTGACATCAGGGTAGCAGCATCGATGATGTTCACCAGCTCGGTGCGGTGACTCTCCTGATCAACATGGTAGACCGAGATGAAAGTCGACTGGTTGAAGGTTGGGTCGATACCATTGTAAAGCACTGCTGAGAGAAGAAAGACGTCGTCACCAATGATATAGGGAACAGTCTTACGAGCTGAATATGCGAGATATTTTACCTGTAGTGCTGACGATTCCCGACTGGGTCACGATTATTGCGGTCTTCGTACGAGCATCCACAATGTAGTGGAAATCCTGCACTCCACCCTTGGTGTCAACCAGCTGGCAGTCAACAATGGCAATATTAGTGTCCACCATTGCCAGATCAAAGCACCTGGTGGGTGCTGCGTGGTCGATATTCACATCGTTATTGAAGTCCAGAAGTTGGTCAGATGTGAGATCGGCGAATGCAACTGTGAAGCCGCTAGTATCGCGGGTGAGCAGGCTAGCGCCTTGGTCCCTCCAAGCCAGGTTCTGGTCAGTCAGAATGTCTAGCGCCACACGAGTTGAACCTACATTAAGTGAGAGTGGCTACCTTCTTTCACAGGGGTGGGCAGATCCTTGGCATTGTTGTTCCAAAACGGTGGGATCAGTCGAAACTAAGGAGAATCGACACTGATGTTGTATTGAAGGTTATAGCCACGGAAGTAGTTGGACAAGTCAAGGGCCTGTAGCTCATTCGGAGCATTGTAGATCTTGTCACTGAGAGGAGAATTCACCTCACAGACCGGGTCTATCGAAACAACGGCAAGCATGAGCAGCATGAAAGTGATAGCACAGCGCATCTTTTCAGCTAAACTCTGAATTAATTTATAATCGATGATCGGTAGAGTTGCTGGACGAGTCACCCAAAGTATAGCAAGGTTCGCTGGGCTATCCACCTATAATCTGGTATGGGCTTCTGATAAGAAACCTCAGCCTAATGAGCAAATGCGCCTACCAGGCAGGAGGACAACCCGTCAGAAAGACAAAGAGCGCTATCGAAAGGCTGCTGAGCTGTACTTGCTACAAATCAAGGATCAGAAGACCAAAGAAACAGCCGAGCCAAAATAGAAAGGCAGTGAGAAAGCTTCTGATGCTACCAACACAGAGTCCTCCACACGGTATCGCGCCTACCTTCGGTGGCTGCTGAGTTTGACTGCCTTTGGAGTTCTTGCCTATTACGCCAAATAGTTGGTACTGCCAAGTGAAGAACCTTTAACATTCGATAGGTTACTGATGCTTCTCGAGGAGAACCAAGTTTCAAAGATTCATATTGAAAACCTGATGCGTGATGGGCATATGGTATCGGAGGCAATCGTCTCAACCCCCAACCAGACGTACAGAATGTCTGTTGGGAATCTCTCAACATTCAAAAGCCGGATCTAAGGATTCACCACACGCAGTGGCTTCAAGGTTAGCGTGGTGTAGTTTCTCCGAGAAGATGCCAACATCAAGCTCAACAAACTTCATAGTTTCTTAAGCATGGCCCAAGATATCTTCTTCGCGCTGGCTGCCGTCTTTGTGCTGAGAAAGCTGCTTAAAACATCCAACATCGAGAATTTAGGTATGGGGGGAGGACTTGGAAACACAGCTAAACAGTTCAAACCACTGGTTAACCTTGAGACACGGTTCAAGGATGTCGCTGGACTTGCCGATGCCAAATTGGAAATCACCGAATTTGTTGACTTCCTAAAAAATCCACAAAAATACAAGAATCTTGGAGCAAGGATCCCAAAAGGTGCACTCTTGTCGGGACCTCCAGGAACAGGAAAGACCATGCTCGCAAAAGCTTGCTCTGGAGAGGCGGGGGTCCCGTTCTTCTCAGCTAGCGGTAGCGAGTTCGTTGAGATTTTTGTAGGAGTTGGTGCTTCACGAGTTCGCGAACTGTTTAAAGCAGCAAAAGAAAAAACACCTTCGATTGTCTTCATCGACGAAATCGATGCAATTGGCCGGAAGCGAGAAGGCGAGGGCAGAGGCGGAAACGATGAACGTGCAAATACTCTCAACCAGCTGCTCGTTGAAATGGATGGATTTGGAACTTCAACTGACGTGATCGTTCTGGCAGCAACGAACCGAAAGGAACTCTTGGATTCAGCATTAACTCGCCCAGGCCGGTTCGATAGATCCATCGAAATTAGCTTACCTGATTTGGAGGGTAGGAAAGAAATATTTATGACCCACCTCAAACCCATCAAGTTATCTCCGGATAAGAGCATTGAAGAGTATGCGAAGCGACTAGCTACGCTGACACCAGGATTTAGTGGTGCTGATATCTACAATATCTGCAACGAGGCTGCTATTCTATCTGCACGGCAGAATAAGACTTACGTCGAGAGCATTGATTTCGAGATGGCAACGTAAAGAATCATCGGAGGCGTTGAGAAGAAGAAGATCATAACTGAAAAGGAGCGCAGAACTGTAGCGTACCACGAATGTGGCCATGCTGTTGTCTCTTGGTTCCTTGAAGGTGCTCACCCTCTGCTCAAACTGACAATCATTCCCAGATCCAAGGGGGCGCTGGGCTTTGCTCAATACCTGCCGTCATAAACACAACTTGAATCCAAGTAAGAGCTCTTGGACAAAATTTGCGTGATACTTGGAGGCCGTTGTGCAGAGGAACACTTCTTCAAACGAGTTACTACAGGTGCACAGGACGATCTCCAAAAGGTGTACAAATTTTCTCGCAGTTTAGTAGTCAACTACGGGATGAGCGAAGCAATAGGCTACGTAAGCCCCCGTGAATCGCAATACGAAAAGGACTATTCAGAGGAACTCAACCAAACCATCGACGAAGAAATCAGTAAGATTTCGAAAGAATGTACTGAACGAGCTCGCAAACTTGTGGTTGAGCACGCTGATAAGATTGAACGCCTAGCCTAACGTCTACTTGAGAAGTAAACCCTCGACAGCAAGGATATTCGGTAAATACTCGGTGAACGACCGTTCCCGGCGAAGTCCAACTACCGTGACTATCTCGAGCAAACAGCAACGAAGTGATCTTCAGTGCTTGTACCATTATGATGCTCAAACATGTCGGAACACGTAAGTCGGGAAGTAGCCCACATGCCCGTTTATTGTGATTTAACAGTACTCGCCCACTGTCGCCCCCATAATGACCTTGCTCCCCTTTCGAATGTACAGGTAGGCACCCTTAACAGAAAAGGTGTCCTAGATTGCCTCTACCTCCCTGTTGATAACTGCCAGCTTCGAATAGATGTCGACACCGTTTAGAGTGTACTGCTTCGTCTTGTAAGTCAGTGGTAGTTATGCTCGTAACGATGGGGCATCCTTGCTGGTAAGTGACGGTTGCCTCCTTCTTGAAGAAACTCGAAAATTCGATAAAATGGAGTCGCTTTCGCTGGACTTGGATTTGGGTGTTGTCATTTTTAAGAACTTATACTAGTCTAGGAATCATTTTGGCTTCTACTTGCTTCGAGTAGTTCGAGTCGTTGGCTCTGGAACGTAAAGCTTTCGTTCGCTATTCTTGGGGCGCCCCTTCTTTCGCGGTGATTTCTCTTAGACTTGTGACTCAATCAAAAGAGGCTGCGGCTCTTTTGGATCCAAAGATATGCTTTCGGAGCGAAAGTCAGTAGCCGGTTTGGTCTTTTCTTCCTTATCTTATTTATCCTACTTAGTGTCTTTCTAGTCCTTGTCTTCCTTCTCCTCCTTTTCTTCCTTTTCGTCTGATTTGTCATTTTTGGCTCTTTGGTTTGACCTCTATTGTTTGCTCTTCTCCTTATCTTCTAATCTCAGCTGTTCTTCTTCGATTTTGGCCATCGACTGTTTCTTCAAATACTCCTGCTCAACAAACATCTCAGAAATACTTCTCAAACAACTGAGAAACTCCTCCTCGTCAATCAGTCCGTCGCCATTACCGTCGAATTGATGAATGATCTCCTTAATGTGAAATTCCTCTTCGTCAATGTTACTGCACAACAGCTGTATAAGACAGTATTTACCGCCTTGGTCTCCTCGACAGAGATGCGTCCGTCATTGTCTGAATCGAACATTATGAAGGCCTCCTTGAACTTCTGCTACTGCTCCTCCTTGTTATTCATCATTGCGAATGTGATGAACTCGTTGTACTCCAGTACGTTGTTGTGGTCCGTGTCGAGCTTGCAGAAGACTTGATCGACTATGGGGATGGCTACAGCCTCGCCGTAGACTTCTGAGTAGCCTCGAAGCATTTAATCTCGGGATAGTACACCGTTGTGGTCCCTATCCAGCCAATTAAATACACGGTTGAGCTAGCGACGGTCCAGCTAATTTGCTAAAAAGTTGTTGATGAAGTTAAATGCCACCAAACTGAGGGTATTACTGACGTGAAGGTGCTTGATCATTCTGAGAGTATTTTCCAATGCCTTCGGAGGCTAGTCTGATCGATGAAGTCGGCTGAACCACTGGTGGTTGAGACATTAGCTAGCGGATAGCCTTTCTTGTGGATTCTTAACCAGTAATTTTGAGAGAAGATCTCGTGCTTCCACTGAGAGATTTGGCCAGTTTCTTACCCTTGGGAAGTCTCCCGTCGTAACCATCTTCACAGTCTACATTGGCGACTTGCCTTTGAAAGGCATTTCCCCCATGAGCATGATGTAAAGGATAACTCCAAAGCTCCATAAGTCGCATTTTTCGTTGTAACTGTTGGAGAACACCTCCGGCGCGACGTACTCAGGAGTCCCGCACTTTCTTACAAGTTCGCCATTACCAACTATAGTTCCAAGTCCCCAATCGATAATCTTCACAATCCAACGATCTTCCTCTCTCTTAACTAGGATATTTTCGGCCTTGATATCTCGATGGGCGATTCCCTTGCTATGAGTGTAGTGGAGTGCTTTCAAAATTTCCTCAGCAATCTAGCAGGCCTTCTACTCGGTAAAGGGATATTGCTTGATGATCTCTGCGAATAGCTCCTCGCCCTAGAAGTACTCCGTAACGAGAAAGAAGCGGTTCTTGACTTCGTAAAATTCGTACAGGCGCAGGATATTGGGATGGTCCAGATGAACGAGCACGTCAATCTCCTACTTGGAGGGGTATGGAGATGCTTGTGTGTTTCGAACGACTTTCAGTGCCCTGCGCAAGCCGAGCGTGTTATGAACGACTTCATAGACCTCTCCGAAGGACCCCTCGCCAATCTTTCTCTTCACCGTGTAGTCTTTATCGAAGCTACGCTGCTTGCATTGGATGAGTCGCTCATGCAGTGATGGCGTTTTCCTGAGCACTGCTCTTGGCTCCTCCCCAACTGCGCACTTTTTCTCCATAAATAGCTTTTCAATAGTAGTTTAGGCAGTGCAGCTCATACATCATTCAGTACCTCCAGTTCGCACTCGTCAAAGTATATGCGGTCGCTGCGGCGAAGTCTGTGCCTACGACTCGGTCTCTGGTTGTTTCTTTATGTGCTGGTTTTGAGGAGGATCTCAGCTCCACTACTGATTTCGAAGGTGGCGCCACCCACAACAGTCAGGGTTGCGGGATGCTCGCAATAAACATCGTCGTTTGGTTGTGGTCCGAACCGATACTACTGTTTGCTGTTGCCGACCTCGTGACGTAGTGTTACAAATTTGTCTTTGTACTTACCGGTGAGCAGCTAAACCTGCAGCAGAAGTACCTTAACCTTTCCTGCTGCGGTTGGCATATGAGTTACCGTTTTATCGCTATCGTTAACTTGCAGCTCCTGCTGTTCTTCCAAATGTTGGATTTTAAAGATATTAAAGAGACTGGAGGGGCCAATCTTAATAAGCATTTACTGGTTGAGAGGTGTAGTTGCTGCCCTTACCACACTCGTACTGTTGGAAGCCGAAGCACACACAACGAAGTAGGCAGCCTCGGTGGGATCGCTGATGACTATAAACTGGACTCTGGAGATCCACTTGTGCTTGAGCTGTACTTCATTAGTAGTGCTAGCACCAAACACTGTGATGTTGCTACGGCGGTTGGCAATTGTCTTGCCATCGTTGAGAATCATTCTATCACTGTTGAGTTCGATGATGTCACCATCATGGAGATTGGACTTTACCTCCATCTTGTTCCGAAATCTCAATCGAAGGTTGGTCTCCAATCGTAAGGGAGGGTGGAGCTCAATTGAGTTGATAGTTGATTCCTCCATGATGCCGTCGAGCATGTTTGGACAAGTGAGCTGCCTGAACATCTCGGTGAGGTTGTTCGGAGATATGAGGTACTGACGATGTGGATCGAGCAGGCATGTGAGTACCTTTGAAGTAAGTTGGTTTAGCAATGGGGTATAGAGCTAATACTTGTGCAGAAACTTCAATAGTTTGTCGGGAACTTCCTCAACGAATGCAATAGTCTGATTGGGAATTTCATACTCCCAGAACAGTTGGGCAACTTCATTGTAGATCTTGAGATTAGTATGTGGGACCACTGTAGAAACTGAGCTTGCCATTGACTCTTTCCCCGTGGCGAGCTCATCAAGTCTTCGATACACAGGATGGTTTGGATCCATGAGCGAATAGAAGTATGCGAACAATCTCCCTCCGCTATCGATAATCTTCTTGTCGATGAGTCCGCGAACGATATCACGGATAATTCCGTGAATGGCTTTCAGTTCTTTGCTGATCTCACTATACAGTTTCTGTTTATTGGTGAGCTTTGCCTCGCTGTCCACCAGCATTTGGTGCAAGTCATCCAGTTGCACTACCGTTTGATGACTCAACTGGTCAATTCTGTGGGTCAATGCCACCCTGATCATACCCATCAGAGTCAGCAATGCGCTGCAGTAGTACCTAGGATAGCGATACTTGTCGTGCAGGAGCCGTTCTACCTTCTGAATCAGGTTCATTAATCCATTATAGCAAGAGAAATTAGGGATGTCACATCTGTGCCAACAAATTCAGCTTCTACTCGATTCCACGTACCAGCTTCATGTTTATAGCCCGCTGTCGCTACTGATACTCCAGCACGCTCGGCAGCCTCTCCAACCTCAGAACTTTCTATTCTTGCTGAATCTTGTCATCCCTATGCCTAACGGAGTACAAAGCAATCTGAACAGACGCAGGTGAAGGATTGGAACCAAGGTTTATTGGCGTCACCGATGCATAGAGTGGGTTGATGGGTCGAGCTTGCCTCGGTACGGGTTATTTCTTCTTTTTGACTGGGAATTCAAGCGGTGTGGGCTCCTACGGAGCCTCAACTACTACATTCTTCTTCTTTTTCTTCTTGGCCTGTTCGAGATAACGATGACCAATTTACCTTCTCTCTTGCTATGAAACTTCCAGTGGCAGTTTCTCCTCCTAAAATCCATGGCATATTCCATGTACGTATTTGACGCGATTCACATACCTATGAGTTTTGAGCTTCTTATCATCTTCTACCTTCTCATACCGAATTGATGTCTTCGGCATGTAGAGTTGCTTCACCTCCAAACTGTACTCCCGAATCTTTTGGATCTTCTCCTTTGGAGCACCAAGCTTCCGTTTCAGCTATGCTTTCTATTACTCGGCTTGGTGGTAGTAGTAACCCTTCCATACTCCCTCCAACTTCTGATTCTACCTTTCAATCTGCTCCAGAAACTTCTCCCTTTCGTACTTTTTCTTTTCCTCGCTCTGTTGGAGAGCTTCCTGGTGCTTCCGTATGTGCTCCTCGAACTACTCTTCTGAAATCGGCTTGTATTTCTTCGCAATGTTTTCAAGCCTAACTTCCATCTCCTTTTGCTCGCGTGCCAGTTGCTCCTGCTCAGCTTCCTTCATTTGAATGTGAACGGGTTTTGAGTTCTTGTAGTTTCTATAAAACTCTTTGAACTTCTCATGCTCCTCTTTGCGGCGTTCCTCGTTACGCTCCAGCTATTCTATCCGTCGATGGAAGCGCTCTTCGATCTGCTGCTTACGCTAAACGATGGCTTTCTCCTCCTACTTTTTATGCTTGTCCTCGTGAGGTAGCTCCAATGACATATTGCTAATGCGCTGCTGCCGTTCCTTCTTCTCCTTTTTGAGCCTCGTGAGAAAGTTGCGGATCTGATGCTCTTTGACCGGACTATGCGCAGAGAACATGAACTCGTTCTCATTGATTTCCTTGTAGTGGTGCAGAATATTCTGCAGCTTATCATCAATCGATTGTTTTTCCTTGGCAATGTCCTTCATGACCATCGTTTCCCGATCTGGATGGCTGATGGTTTTGTCAATATGTGGTGGTGGTGAGTACGGTTGTGTATTTTCTTTTGCTGGCTATTCAGGAGTGATTTCGCGAGTTGGTAGCTTGCGCTTTTCAGTGTAAACCTTACTGATGGTTTCCTACACAGTTTCCAGATCGTTCAGATGTGTATGGGAGATAATTGGTTTCTTGAGCGGCCGATGCTCCAGTCTATCTACTTCAATAGTGTTCAGCTCTTCAGGAGCGAACGACCGTTTCTTATTGTGTTGGTGGGTCATCGGTAGTTCCAGCTACGTTTACATCAGTCACTCCTCGGCAATAAAATATACGGTGGTTACACACCGCCAGGTGGAAGTCAGCACTACTAGCTACTCTCCCAACCCAGCAATGATAATATAATTATGTTCCAGTCGTTGTTCAGGAAGTACTGTTCCACCGAAGACTTAGGAAAGAAAAGACAGAGCTACCGCAGAAGCTGAACATAATCAACGTCTTCAATAAGGAAGAGGAGTACAAGGGGAACGAGATTAACTCCAACCTGAAATTTAATTGTTCAGAGAAGCGGGTGGCTGACTTCGAGCGCATTCTGTCAGCACCCATAGTCAACCTCGAGCAGCTTAAGCAATTAGCCTGGGATGGCGTGCCAGAGGGTACCGTTGTGGTTATCGGTAGCGTTCCGCAGCAAGGCCTGGAAAATTCTGCTAAAGTACATGCCCACAAATAAGTAAACTCAAGAGACAACGCTCAAGCGGAAGCGTAACGACTACTTTCTCATGGTGGAGACCTACATAGACAATCCAACTCTTGAACGCGATGCCAACGAAAAGAAGATATTCAAGCTCATCAACGACGACGTGGTGAGAACGTTACCCGATAGCACACTGTTTCGTAATCCACGCATCCAAACGGCCATGCGGCGGGTGTTATATGTCTGGCACATGCGGCATCCCGCCAGTGGCTACGTGCAGGGTATCAACGATGTAGTCACACCCTTCATCATCGTCTACCTTAACGATGTAGTCAGGGTCAACTGCTAGACATTAGAAAACAGCAAGGATGTGGACGAACTCGCTGAAGAACAACTACGCAATATCTAAGCCGATTCTTATTGGTGCCTCAGCAAGATTCTCGACGGCATTTTGGATAACTATACGTCTTCATGGCCCGGCATCCAAAAATCTTATAACCGGCTCCTGTAGATTGTCAAGAGAGTCGACGGTTAGCTCATCGAACATTTCCTGCGCTAGAACATAGACTTCTACCATATGTACTTCAAATGGGTGACTTGCCTGTTGTTACGGCAATTCACTAGCAAGATTGGGTTACGCCTGTACGACACGTATCTCAGTGACGACACAAACTACAGCAACTTATGCCTATACATCATGGCAGCCATCATCCTCAAGTTCAGTAAAAAGTTCAAGAAGATGACCTTTGAGGAGATGATGAAGTTCCAGCAAAACATGCCCACACGCGAATGGAGAGAATAAGACCTCGCTACAGTCATCAGCTAGGCCTACGTCTACCAGAGCATGTTTGACAAGTGACTTTGTGCAGCTGTTGAAAGTTGTTTGGCCACCACGAGCAGATCACCTAGTGAACTCAGAGAAGCAGTTGTATTCGCCTGGACCGGGGACCTTCGTTGTTGAGTCGGTGAGGCCTTTACGCTGCGATACTGGAAATTTATTTGCGACTGGTGCATGAAACTTCAGCCGATCTTCCTTGGATGAGTCATCTGGGTTAAGTGGTAACTGATACATTGTGCGGGACCGGGGCTCAACGGCATCTTATCCTTTGTTAGACGGGGGAGTATGGAAAACTTGGCGGTCGCTGCCGTTTCGTATTTCGACACGAAATTTTTACAGTCTTCATTCATGGTGTCGACCTGGTTGTAGGCACCTGGCCCTGGTACCTTTTTGATCCATTGATCACTGCGATCCTCAAACTTGGCCCGTATGGAGTACTTGATAACCTTTTCGCGGATCTTCGGGTTGTAGGTGCCAGGAGCCGGTAGCTTGTCGGTACCACTTACAAACATCGAATTGGTTTTGATATCCTGCATAACAATCGGTGATACCGAACGACCAAGGCCAAAGCTAATACCGTGTTTCTTATTTTCTTCAAACTAGCCGCGCAGGCTGTATTGGCTTGGCGATGGTGTTGGATTTTTTGTGGCAGAAAGGTCGACCTTATTACCATAACCAAGGCTGGTTGCTCGGTGGGTCAATGTAGTCGGCACATCGTAGAAGTGTGTGTTGAGTCTATCCTAGCCTCAGTCTGTACTTATGCTTATCCTCAGAAAACCTTGGAGTCTTGCTGAAGGAATACTGCATCTTCGAGATGGAGTTATTCAGGGCATTGTTGTGTACGGCTTCTGGATTCAGTGCGGTGAGGCTCTTGATGCTCTGCACACTCCTGTTCACAGTTTACTTCTCAGTCATGATAAATTTATTTATGTTTGGGTGGGCGAAGAGTAAGCATCGTCAGGTGGGTCCTCGAACCACTGTCAGGACTTTGCGGATTTGAGTGGTGCCGTCTTGTAGTCGTAAGGTCCGCAAGCTTAGGGATTCAGTCACGAAATTTTTCTGGGCTACAGGCAGGTTCTCGTAAAAAGTGTCGAAATGGGCCCGGCTCACTTAATTGCTACGAAGTGCACGGATAGTCTGCTGGAAGTATGCGAGCTCGTCGAGTGTCCGGTAGGGAGTCATCAGCAGTTTATAGAATTTCTCTTCTTGAGTATCGCCATCATCCTCGGTTCCAACCCCAGAACTGGAATCCTCTTTGCCTTCCTCCAAATTAGCAGTCCGGCTGGTTTGTGATTGAATTTTATTACAGCTCACCCTCAGCATGCTGATGACCAACTTGAAGCTGTTGTCGGAATAGGACCTATCGAAGTTGGGATTGCTCAGCAACATCAGCTGGCATAAGACGAAAATTTTGGTGGGTATGTCTCCGAGGTAGACATTTTCCGATTCGTAGAGAATGTGGAAAATCTCTTCGTAGATGTTCTTATTCTTGAGGTAATTGGTGACGTCCTCGAGGTTGTTCTTCATGAACTCCATCAATATGAGCAGGTACAGGCGGTAGACTTCCACCCTTCTCCTCACGTACTTGGTTCTGATGAGGCTGCAGATCTGCTGCAGCAGTTCCTCCAGAATGAGGGGCTGTAGTGTAGCGAAGTGCATCGATAGCACCAAGTGTATGAGCATTACGAAGAGGAGGGGGTTGGTCTAACCCTTTGGTGTTACTCGACTCGCAAGGTTCTTCAGACAGATATTTGCCAGTGCGTTGACGACCTCTGCATTGCTACACTTGGTCACGATGTGATTGAGAGTGATGAACGCCTGTTCCTGCAGGTCAGAATCAGCATCTGAAATCAACTTTTCAGCTGATAGCACCAGTGGAAGGAGGAAATTAGGCACGCAGTTCAGCCGTTTCATGCAGATACTACATTAGCTATCACAAGTACTTAGTTATCTTCAGCAGTCGATCGGTGTAGACATTGCAATCGAGTTAGATCGAAAACAGGGGCATTATGATGCCTATGAAAGTTTCACTATAAGCCGGGTACCGATCAGCTTCCAGTGTTTCCTACACCCAGTTGAGCAGCCTCAACACGAATTTGTCAGGGATGAGTTTGTTCAGTTCAATTTGTTGGAGTTCCCGAGATAGCACTGACGCGGTGTGCTGGAGTGTGTCGGCGACTTCACCAATTTGTCGCGGGTAGAGCTTGAACAGTTTGGCTACGACCATGAATACCCTCAATCGATAGTGACCGCAGACCCGTTTGAGAAGCTCTTAGACAATCGCCTTGATGTGATGCTCGAAGAGAGGCATAAACCTTTCATAGCTCATCAAATCCTCGATGGTCTAGCACGCCACAATCACAACAGCAGGACTGTTACCCTCCCGATTTATGTTGGTCAGTAGGTTCTCCAGCAGAAGTCCGATCGTATTTGGCTCCTGATAAAACAACCTGTCCAGGTTGTATGCAAAAAGGTAGCAGAATTGCACATAGATGTTTGGTCGGCTGGTATCGCAGAGTATCGCCAGTGCCTCCCGCACTGCTGTTTCTATCTTTAGCAGCAGGTCATCTCGCCTGTTGTGAGTGTAACTTGTGGTAGTAAGGACGATCAGAGCAACCTCCACCTTGGTTGCTTCATCAGTGGTCTTGAAGTACATGCTCGATGTGTATTCAGGGTCGAGCTCCACAGGCTTGCAGCAGTTATGGAGGACATTCACGCACCACTAAATTACGAATGTCAGAGTCCCATCGACAACATCGCAGAGTTCCTCCAGGATCTTCACAGCTCGGCATTCCAAAGTATCACTTTTTTGTTCGTGGCAGAGATCCATACGTCTATTCAGGTATTCCTCCGGTTCCTCCTTCAGCGATAACATTAGAGCCTAGGTCGGCCTGATGCATGGCAGAAGCACTCTGAACAGGAGATCCTTCTTCCGACTCGCAAGAATGCTAAGCGTGGAGATTCCAACAGATCCCAAGAAGAAGTCGAAGTAGCTTTCCATGAGTTCAGTTTATTCCTGGTCCTACTTGCCCTCGATGACCAGGGTATTGACGAGCTTGAGCAGGAATTCTATGATTTGAGGTAGCATTCCGATTTTGATTGAGTCCATTACGCCTGGTTCTGAACCAACTTCGATTGCCACCCCGATTCTGAGAATGCTGCTTGCACGCAGCGCATGGGAAAGAAGCTTGATATCCATAGACACCAGCTTGATTTGGTTGGTGGCCAGGATCTGCAAGAGCAGGTTGAAAAGTGGTCCATTCCGAAGCAACTGGTTCCAAATCGGTTGAAACTTACTTGGCTCCATGAGTTCGAATAGCTTGCAGATGACTCTGAGAACATTCCACACAAGTATGCTTGTTGGTGGGTCCAGCTGGCTGCTATCCATAAGCTTGCGGAGGTAGGTTGTGAGTGTTTCGAAGCACCGGTTGTAGACTTTGACGAGCATTTGCGGGTGCTTTGCAGCACTATTTACCACAGAAAGGAGGTAGTGGCAATTGGTGTTGAGCATCTCCGGCTACCTGGCCATCGACGAACCGATATCTATCACGAAGCTGACAGTTAGCGATTAATCTATGTAGATGACATCCCCTTACTGCATTCAGCTTTCAGCATTACTGAGAAGTCCTGACGGATGCTGTCGAGTTCGTGTTCGCTTAGCAATCCGCTCCTCACGATCCTGTCAGTGTATTGTTTCATCGTCTCGAACAATAATACGCGCGATTATTTAGGCTCGTCGTTGCCAAGCGTAAACTGCCTATTCACATAGCGAGTGAGGTAGGCTAGACAGGACTTTCGTACAATATCCGATTCTGTCGTACGAGTTCGCATGGCCTCCAGTACCAGATCAAATAGTCGGGTCATCTGACCAGGCTGTTTCTACAAGTCCAAGAGTACAAGCTCTGCCTACTCACGAATGTTCTTGTCAATTGAAGTGCTGACTAGGCACATGGCTTGAGCCATCTGCTGCAGCTTCTTGGGATCGCTCTTCTCCACCATGCTGGTCACACTTAAACACAAAGTTATAAACTCAATTATGTTGACTTGGCTATTTAGAAGACAGGGTCACCAGATCATCAAACCAGCCTGGAGATGGTTTGCCACGAATAATCCAATCGAAGAGAAGAAGTAGCAAAGGAATTCATTGGACCCAACACAACTTCATGTTGCCTGTGCACATTACCTCCCGAAGGAGTGGACCGAGGAGGAAATAAAGAAGCGATTAGACCCAACTGGAAGCTTCCTCAGCCGTGTGCAGATCATTCGTAATAGACTCGGCGATCACAGCGGAAAGGTAATCATGCACTTCCCACGATAAATGGCCATGACAACATTCATTTCAAAGTATCACGAGCAGTTTGTGAAGACTGGCGAAGGAGATGGAGTTCAGATGATAGTTGTGAAACCATTTCTACTGCGCCCCACCAGTGTTGACAGTTAGCAACTCAAGCACGGAGTGAAGCTTTCAGGAATTGACTTCTCCTTGGGCCAGAAGGAGGTGCATAAGCTTGCTAGAGACTTTGGAGAGGTGGTGAATGTGAAGATACCAATGGGCCCCGACGGACGTAATTTAGGATTTGCTGTGGTACACTTTAAGGACGCCAACGCAGGCAAAGAGTTTTTAGCATTTATGGATAAAAGGGTATTCCTAGGAAAGTAAATCCGTGCGTCTCCCAACACCCCTCGCCTGCCGCCTCAGAAAAGCAACAACAAATAGTAGCAACAGAAGCCATTACTACTGATGAGGTCGAATAGTAGACTGGTAAAGGAATAGCTGGCAAAGAAATCCGTGCCTATGGACTGATTGTATGTGCTTTTAAAGATTCCATGGAAGTGAATTCACAGCAGGTAGTCAACGATAATGCCAAGGTACCAAACCAGTACCACTGCGTAGTAAATATTGAGGAACAGGCGCCGTCGAGGTGCCTAAAGCTCCCGAAATTCTGCGATGTGCAGGCCGAGTAAGAGAAATAGCACAACCCAGCACCACACACACTGGAAGATACCAGCCTGGACTAAGTTTGCGGATAGCAGACCTATCTTTACGGTCAATGTACCGGCAAGTCCGAATGCAAACACGTTGCGACTGACGACGCGAATGCGAGCTATGGTCAATTAGTCTTTGGACTTCCGTGCAAGCCATTCCGCTACCATGTTGATCTGCGTCATGTTTGTATCCATACCGCGTAGGCAAGGAACACTGTTGTGAGGGTAGCCAGCCTGACGTTGACCCACTGCTCCAAGGCCAGCATATAATCTTTTATGAAGTTTGATAAGGACAAAGAACGATTGTTCTCTGGTGCTAGTAGCTTCGTCAACCCCAGTACATGCATCCAATCGATCCGCTCCATCAACCATCATCTCGTTGAAACGCGTTCCCTCATGAACGAATCTGTCGAGAAGATTAAAAATATCAAGGAGGGAGTGGCAAACACATCTCACAACCTTCGCAACACTGCCAGCATTTACAACTCAACGGAAGGCGAAATGCGCAAAGCTGGCATCTTCGTAGGCGAAATTCAGAAGAAGGAGGCATCCAATGCCTTCCGCATCCGAGCAAGCTTTTTGATATTCCTCGCAGCATGTGCCTACGTCATCTTCAGGAGGATCTTTCTGCGCAACCTCTACAACTTCTGGTGATGCTGCTCGCAACTATATCGTGCCACGTGGAAGAGAAAGATGCACATCACATACACTGGGGCTCACCCTATCTTGACGTTGTGGGTCTTCTTTGTTCGAATCAAGTCCTATCTAGGGTCGTAGCAGCCAGGACCCACACGTGGCTGAATCTTTTCTTTTTCGAATCGTTCTTGAGCTGAAAGTAGGCTCTGTCTCTTGTTGAACGTCTTGTTTGTAAGGTAGCCGCCGACTTCATATTTGCCCGGGCCGACGTTTGATGGTTTTAAATCGTTGAATCGGTTGAGACTGGAACTGAAGAATGAAGAGCCTGAATATTGGTTGAGCGTACTTTGAACGGCAGTGTTGCGACCTCCCTTATCGACCGTCACAGTCTCAGTCTCCATGTTTTCAGGACTGATCATTAGATTCTTGGTCTGGGCTGCTGTCAGTTCGCTCGGTGGCTCTTCAGCTGAAGCCGATATATTTCGAATGTTTATTGTCTTTGGTCGGCGCCTGCGGTGCGTTGCTACGACAGAGTAGGAACCTGGACCAGGCTGAGTAAGACATAATACATACCGAAACCTATTTCTTTACTGAGGCGCTGACAAACCTTGCGCATCCAGATCCAAAGATTGCTGGGTATTTCGTTGGTTGAAAAGTTGGTTCCTTCTCGCCTGCCTCTACCACATAGGTGCCAGGGCCAGGCACGTCAACAGAAAACTCTTGGTGAATTCCCCTTCGCAGAGATCTTGGGATGAATCCACCTTGGCTTATCTTCATCTCCTTAACTGTATCATACTTGCCTGGGCCAACCTCATTATCCTTCACTTCAGGAAAACGTTCAGCCCTTCCGGCAAGCAGTTGCATATCTGTTGGTTTGCCGTCCGCTTGGAACGATGATGCTATTCTATCGTTATGGTAGTAGCCTGGAGCTGGGACCTCGACTGCCTTCATCTGCTTTTCCCGAAGAATGATAAGCTCAAGGCACACGTCAGGAGGACTCATCAACGTCTGCAAAGGTGATTTCTTGATGAGCTGTTTCGCTTGCAAAATTCTTCTTTGTTCGCGAGCAGCGTCTCTCAGCACTGGATCAATCGGAAAATTACCTTGGATCTCACGCTCAGCCTCTAACGGTCCATCAGGTATGAGCTCAATAAACTTCTTCTGGTGTTCGGGGCAGAATTTGTGCACCTCCACTTTCTTGAAGATTGGTTTCGGCTCGTAGCTGCAAGGGCCAACCCCCAATTGGTCATCCTCGCTTTGGTGCATCACCAGTATCCCTGGTGCTAACTCCTCATAGATTCCGTTGGATGTTTGCTTTGGAATCGACGGAATGGAATTGATCTTGAAGTTGTTGGCTTATTCACGCTTTTTATGCTCGTCAAGGAGACCTGCATTGCTATCAATTAGTACGCTTTTTGATATTCTTGTTGGTGTGGTAATGGCCTGGCCCTGGAGTGTTCATGTTTTTCTTTGGCTAGTTAAAACGTGGCTCTCGGGGAAAGTTCACCTGCAGTTCCTCCTCTTCTTTAAATGCTGTGGTGGTGTAGTATCCTGGAGGAGGGTTGTAGTTGGTGTTTTCATTTAGTTCGCGCTTTGCCTTACCAAACGACATCTCTGCGAAAGTTATATAATAGATGAAGCGGAACGACGATCGAGAGGAGAGAAGGGGTGACAGAAAAAGGAGATCACGGTCGCGATCAAGGAGCAGAGATCGAGACAGAGATAGGAGAAGAAGGTCGTCAAGCAGATCCAAAAGTCCAAGTAGAGAACGGCCTACTCGTAAACGCTCGTAATCACCACCTCTTATATCTCAAGCAAATACATCCCCTTCGAAGTTCATGCGGAAACCTGTGAATGCTCGCTTTCGAGTAAATGGGAATGCCCTTTCTGGAATCATAATGGAGCAGAAACGCACCAACTTTCGGATGGATAGGTAGGAAGTGGACAGAGCTAACGAAAAGCTCAAAGAAGTCTTCCCAAACTAGAACCTGCAGGCAACATTACTCTCGTAGTACCTGTCAAAGTAGTCGATAGAAGGGAAGGAGGAACTGCTGGATCCAATACATCGTCCGTTCGCTTGCACCCACAATCCATAGAAATGCCAGGCGCGTTTCCGTTATATCGAAGATCTCTAACTGCATGCTGAAGAGCACCAGGAATAAGACCGCGAACTGACGAGCAAAGCCAAGCGACTCCTCGACTCCATTCTCCGCCCCTGACACATGTTATATTTACTCGAAGTATATAAATTCAAATATGGACGACCTCCTAAACGGTTGCTACCGCAAGTATCGCAAGATCGGTGAGGGTTCTGGTGGCAAAGTATACATCGCTGAGGAGGTGGCAGGTGGTTGGCCTAACGAAAATAGCAATCTGGGCAACACAGTCAATCTTCCACCGGAAAGTGGAGTGAAAAACAGTCGCCGCTATCTGGCCATGAAGAAGATGAAGCTTGGTAAAGGAAAATCACCAGAACAGATCAGCGAGTTCCAGTTGATGACGCAGCTCAACCATCCGAACCTTGTACGACTGGAGGCGAGCTTCGTGCAGGATAAGAGCTACTGCCGCAATTTCTACCTTGTCATGTAGTATATGGTGGGGATTATGGACCTGCTGGCTGTTAAGGAAGTCAAGATCAGCGATGTGCAGATCAAGCAGATTGCCTATCAGATTGTAAAGGGATTGGAGTATTTGCATGACAACGGCTATCTGCACCGGGATGTTAAGCCAGCTAACATTATGATCGACCGTCACGGTACTGTGAAACTGGGCGACTACAGCATTACCACCAAGCAACGACCGGAGATGACAGGTAATACGACGACGCGCCACTATCGTGCACCTGAACTTATCTACGGTGAGAGGCACTATGGGAAGGAAATAGATATTTGGTCACTCGGTTGCACCCTAGCTGAGCTGATGCTGCACGAAGCAATATTCCAGGGACAGACAGATATCAGCCAATTGTAGAAGATCTTTTCTACCATCGGCTCTCCTGTAATCTACTGAGTTAACTTAGAAGGACCTTTGGCCTGAAGCAAAGGATCAGTACCCCTACTATCTGGAGTTCGAGCCAGTGTAGATTATCGGATTGAAGAACTTAATTCCAAACGCAAGCGAGTAATTCTTGGATCTTTTACGGCAGCTTCTCACCTTGAATCCAAAACATCGCCCAACGATTAAATAGGTGCTGCAACACCGTTACTTCTCCGGGGCGGATTCCAACTACGAGGAGTTAGGCCGTGTGGCCGCGTACGTTCAGGAGAAGAAAGTAAGACAGCTGCTGAAGTGATTCCAATAAATATAATGCGATTGTACTAAACTCGAGAATGAACAACGAGGAAAGACTCAGAGTCTCTCTACCCATCAGTCTATCGACTTCCACGATGCAGCGCATGCAGTTCAGTCAGTCAGCCCAGACCAGTCCCACTCAACAACCACTCACAATGCTCTCGGGAAGGTCTCCACCTTAGATGCAAGGAGTAGGTAGAATGGTAGGCTCGTATGATCCGCGTAATCAGGAAAGACTGCCAAAGGAGTTTCTTCGAAATACATTGAATCCGAGAGAAATAGGCTCTGGTGCCAAGCCGGTTCCCAGCTGGTAATTGTCAACTCAACGGGAAGAGCAATCTTTGTACAGCAGTCAATCGATGAGCATGTCCTCGAACATCCTTCGCAAGAACAGCGACAATGGAAAGCCAGTCACTCGACCAATAGTTCCTTTCACCAGCGTGAAGTTGGATGCGCCGATTTTCAAAGATAGACGCACAAGTCCTACCTCAGAGCTGCAGCGAAGTGGACAGGAAATCCGTCAGAAGCTTGCAGCTTACTTCGAGAAGAATAAGTCAAGCCGAGACGAATAGTATCCCAGACCGTAATCCTCTGAGGAGAAGTCGAGCGAGAAATGTAGCAATGAGGAATAAAAGAGTTTTTATTCTGATCTGTTTACTGAAGACAATGAAAAGGAACTGGATCGAAGCTAACCAATGTTCATTAAGCGTGGTCAGTTCAATTTTTAGACGAAGACTCCAAGAATCGATACGAAGCGAATCCTTGAGATGGAACCAAAGCGTAACACCAATGTGATGCCCACTCGCGTCGAAGATAGCGAGTGTGGGGCAGCCAGTTCACCTTTCACAGCTAATTTTAAACGGCAGCCGAAACCTGTGTCGTCAATGCCTGGCCTTAAGCTTGAAGATTTTAAGCTTTGGAAGGAAATTGGATCTGGGAGATTCGGTAAGGTGCATCTGGCGAGACACAAGCTGACTCGGACAATCTACGCAGTCAAAAAGATGTCGAAGAAGATGATAAAGAGTTTGAAGATGTGCCATCAGGTTATCCTGGAAATCAAGCTTCAGATGTTCCTCGATCATCCCAACATCGTCAAACTTTACGGCTTCTTCGACGATATTGAGTACATCTACCTGGTGATGGAATACATGGAGGAAGGTACTCTCTACGAACGTATCCAACGACAATAGACAGGCTTCAAAGAGCAGTAAATAGCCATAACAACGTCTGAGATTAGCAAAGCGGTGCAGTGTATGGACGACCAGTTCGTTGCCCATCGAGACATAAAGCCCGAGAATATTCTAATGTCGCATGTATTGTGAGCCGGTAATGCAGAACATCGCCAAGATATCTGACTTCGGCTGGTCCACCGTTTGTAATGAGAGGCGGCATACCTACTGTGCCACACCCGCCTACCTCTCACCCGAAATGGTCGAGGGTAAGGACTACGACCAGACTATCGATCTGTGGTGTCTTGGAGTGCTGGTCTATGAAATGGTCACCGGCAAGGTGCCGTTCTCCAATCCAAGCAAACGCGAGACCTAACGGCAAATTCTAAATGTACAATATAGCTTAGTGATAGGCCGACCTCACAAAACTAACATGGCCTGAGACAGCATCTGCCGAGGTCCGTGACTTCGTTTAGTCGCTGCTCCAGAAGAATCCCGCTCACCGAATGAAAGCCATCAACCTCCTGAACCACCCGTTCCTAAGGCAGGTGTGTTCCGAGTGACATGATTTTGTTTTACAATGGTTTTAATATACAGTAGAAAGAGTGCTAAGTATAACTAATAAATGGGTTGTACAAGTCCTATCAAATCTAAGTACTACCGTCCACGAAACGGCATTGAACCATCGATGGACGTACCCGCGACATTCAGCAGTGAGGAGTTGAAGTTGCTCAAGCTGATGTTCCACGACGTCGCTGTCAGGTCACCTGATGAACGGATGACCAAGGAGAACTTCTTCACGTTCTTCCACATCAATGTACGTCATGAGGTTAGCTGTAGGGACTCTGGGGTCACTCCATCTTCAAACGGTTCGACAAGAACAACTCAGGAACGTTGGACTTTGAGGAGTTTCGTGAGGGCATCGGTACAGAACTCCCTTAATAGCAGTGGAGCTTGTTAAGGGTAGTCCGAAGAAACGTGTGTATGCCCTGTTCGATTTTTACGATATAGATCGTGAGGGCAGCATTTGTTTCAACTAACTGCTTGAAATGGTAACCGTTGGCACTACGATAGTTGTACAGTTACCCCAAGGAATAGTTGAGAGAGATACTCCAAGATCGTAAGTTCTTGGCTACAATGACCAAGCAGGACCGAGAATATCTAATGAAGGAGAGCAACCTGAATAAGGTGTTGCTACAGATCGAAGAGGAGTCCCTAACTGAAGAATAGCTTGGACAACTGGAGTTGAAGCGTACCCAGAGCGAAACAATAACAACAGAAGCCCCGCAGATTGTAGTAAGTCCCAATCCCATCCCAACTGTCGAGGTCAGCGGGGCTGTGCAGCCTGGTTTTCAAAATGCCCATTCGAAGTGGGACAAGTTTGTTCAACAACCCTCGGTTTCCAATCCCGAACGACTTGGCCTACCTCAAACTCGACGCCGTCCTCCAGGTCTAAAGGCCTATCGTAGCAGCATTGAAGCAAACGAGTCAGTGCTGCTACGAAGTAAAATAAGAATAGCCGCGAACATAACATTGCTGGTAAAACGCTACGCTAGTTTCCTATTCGCTTAGAACGGCCTGGATATTCACAAAGACAGTTTTACTTATGAGCATTTCAGCAGGCTTGTGCAGACACACGAGAATATCTTCGATTCGTACTTTTCTGGGTTCCACAACTACATCTGGGAGATTCCAGAACGTTACGACCTTCCACAGTTTCTCACGTCGCCTCCTGACATCGAGGGCGAATGTCTGTAGATCTGTCTGAAAGAGAATCACGAGCATCATCGGCACCTGAGGCTCTTCAAGACAACTTTGTTCGTAATGAAAAATCACGACGGAAAGATGCCGCATGAAATCAAGAATATGGAGGGGTTGTTGGTGGATGAGTATCATCTCGTTAAGCGAAATCTATATGGGTTTATCGTCCGACATCGCGATGGTGTATACCCTGAAAAAGCCTACATGTTCAAACACCAGGAAGAGCAGGAGTAATGGCTGAAATGGCTCGACGACTACCGAAAAGTACCACTTGTGGCTCGTTACATTATCGAGAAGAAGTTAGGCGCAGGAAACTTTTCGGTTGTGTACAAAGCAGTACATAAAGAGACGAATGATCACGTAGCCATCAAGGAAATCGCAAAGTTTAAACTTTCGAAGGAAAGCAGGGACATCATCCAACATGAATGCGCTATTCTCGAGCGCTGTCATCATCCTAACATCATCCGGTTTGTGGAGATGTCTGAAACTAAAACGCACATCTACATCGTTACTGAGCTCATGGCTGAAGGCGATCTCTACGAATATGTGAGGAGGCAATGCTTTCTCGATGAATATGAAGCTTCCATCGTGATGAAGCAAATCATCCAGGCTGTCCTGTATCTGGATGCACTTGGCCTGATCCATCGCGATCTCAAACCGTAGAACATTCTGGTGCATAAACGCCAGGAAAAGGATCTAATCGAGCGAGTCAAGATCATCGACTTCGGATTCGCTATTTACAAGACGGTGCTTGAGGATATTCCAGCATCAGAAAAATTCTTGGGATCTCTTAACTATGTCGCCCCTGAGGTCATCCAGCAACAAGACTACGATCAAACGATTGACAACTTTAGCATAGGAGTCATCATGTACTTCATGCTCAGTGGAGTTCTTCCTTTTGAAGCGCTCGTTCCCGAAGAAACAAAGAGGCTTACGGTGGAGTGTAGGCCGCCCATGGATTCAAGCCATTGGAAGAACATCTCGAGCGAGGTAAAGAATATGATTAATGTTCAGGCAAAAGACCTCATTAGCAAGCTCGTAGCACCTCGCAATAGCAGGATTTGCCTCAACGAGGCTCTCAAACATCCTTGGATTGTCGACATCTAAACCTTAAGGTCTCGTAGCGGTCTGAACAAGCGATAGCAGACTCGATACACTTTTTGATTTCATTAGGCAAACGCCAATGTTCATAGCTCGAAGGCTCTATCATATAACATGAAATATCTCCTGCTCGGGTTTGCAGTGCTCACACTCTCGTTCTGCCTTCCCGTCGATGCCACACCCTTCTTCAACAGCAAACTTGGCTACAACCTGTCTTACAAAGCTTATAGTGGGTATGAAAAGATCGACTGGTACTTCCCAGAGCAGACTACCCGTATGTACTACTCGCTGTGGCAAGGCGTCGGAGACGATATCAAGGATAAGTCAGTGCCGATCATCATTTGGTTGCAAGGGGGTCCCGGTGCAGCTTCACAGTTCGGCTGCTTCAATGAGGTAGGTCCATTGTACATTCACCCGGATGGAAAATTGCAGGAGAATGGTTATTCTTGGAGTAATCGAGGCCATCTTGTCTGCGTCGATCAACCTGTTGGAGTGGGTTTCAGTTACAACCGTGGTAAGCCAGTGACAGACACCTACGAAGCTTCTCTACATTTCACCAATTTCCTTCACAACTTCCTGAGCGAGTGGAACTTCCTCGAAAACCCACTCTACATCTCTGGAGAGAGCTATGCAGGGCACTATATTCCTTCATTCGCAAGATTCTTGATGGCGAATGTGTCGCTAGGCATCAATCTAAGAGGAGTGATGATTGGTGACGGCTACCTCGACCCCGTTAATCAGATGAACTTCTACGATAGCATGACCTATACTGCCGGCATATCCTCCCTATCTGCTCGTGAGCAAACAACTTCAGTTCAAAACCAAGCTCTGCTGAACCTGTTCAGTGGGAGGTATCAGTAAGCCACAGACCTATGCAACTGGATTGTTGACAATGATGACACGGCTGCGAAGTACTATGGAAACGCAAACTTTATGAATTTCCGCAAGTACGACCAGGACAATATCAACCCTAACTACTGGAAATTCTTGAATGATAACAAGAAACAATTCGGTGTGCCAGACGATGTGAACTATGTTGAGGACGGAGATGCTATGTACAAGGCATTTGGGAAGGATATCTCGATGTCATTTGCTGCTGAGCTCGAATGGGTATAGCTTATAGCTAATTTAGGTGCTCAACCGTGGGATGCGTGTGCTTATCTACAATGGTCAGAACGACATCATAGTCAATACTGCAGGTGTACTCAACTACCTCAACACACTTGATTGGCATGGGCTTCGAGCTTGGTCTCGCACTGAAAAGCAACAGTGGATACTCAATGGCAAGAATGTCGGTTGGTACAAGAACTACGATAACCTGGCATTTGTCTTGCTCAAGAATGCAGGACACTTAGTCCCTGCCGATCAACCAGGTCCCGCCATAAACATGATCAACCGGTTCATATCGGGATTGTGGTGATTGTGATGCTGTGCAATAGTTGATGACGTTCGATCGATATACAAGCAGGTTATCACCTCCTGACGTAGACGTAGCCCTTTCTAGCCTTGTACCTTCCACTGTGCTTCCTCTCTACAAAACGTGGATCTTGTGTAACCAGACCTGCCTGTCGGAACATTCCCTTGAGTCTTGGTCGATACTTTATCAAAGCCTTCACCAATGCCAGGCAAGCAGCCTCAGTCTGTGCTGTTAACCCACCTCCACTCACGAAGATGTCCACGTCAACGTAGCCGGAAGTGCCACTGAATAGTAATGGTTTGAGCATTTCAGCACGATGGTATGTGTCTGGGAAGTAATCCCTAATGTTCTGCCGGTTCACTTTGATCATACCAGTACCACTGCGAATTCGGCAAAGAGCCTTACAAGTCTTCCTCTTCCCTCCAGCATAGAATTCTACCCTTTAGTCTTCCTTAATATCTACGGGACGTGGCTACAGTTTCGTTGGATTTTCAAACTGGAATCTCGGGTACTTGTGGCGAGGGTCAACCGTCGGTTCCATGATACTACCGACCTGTTCAAGACTGAGATCGCCCATCTGATCGTTGTAGAGACCAAATATTAGGAAATCCGAGTGCTTGTAGAGGTTGTAAGGGAGTGTATTCAGACTGACTTCTAGATCAGCATTTGGCGATACAATAATTTCCTTGGTACGATCAATGTCTTCCTCAAGATGCCCGAAAGGATGCTTTTCTTCATCGGCAACCTTAATCTGCAAGTTGGCGAAGACGGCATCACCATCGAAGATTTCAGTGACATTAAGGTTACGCCAGAGAAGTTCCTGCGGATTCCTCAACTAGAAATGCAAGCTGTCGGGTACTTCTTCCTCTTTGAATTATTCAGATTGTGGGGGTGCGTCCTTGGACGGATCAGCAAGATCTTCAAGTGTAATAGGGCCCTTCCGCAGTTTGGGTTGGTTCTTTTCGGGCTACCTTGGTGCTGTCTTCACGTCGACCTTGAGATTGTTCACGAATAGTTCGAGTTCCTTGTAAATATCTTACTCCGTATGGGTTGGAATGAGCTACTCGATGTTGTACCTTCTGGCAATCTATTGAACCTTCATCTCGAAATCCACTGGGTTGACGATCTTGAACTATTCGATCGTTTCGTTCACAAACTCGTGGGTGATGTCCTAGATGTTGCTGTCCGATCGTTCCAGCTCAAGCCTCTTCAGGAAGTACAGTCTGCTGATCCTTCGCTCTATCATTGCGTCTTGGAAGTCCTGTTTGTTTGCAAAGTTCTTTGGCACGTTTTTCACTCGCAACGGCTTCCTGTCGAAATTGATGTCTGTGTCCAGGGAAGGTTCGTCGATTAATACGTCATCATATTTCTTGAAATTCGGGTTGAAGTAAGTGGTGGAGAGGCTGGCTCGTTGGTGGATATTCAGGTTTATTTCGACCTGCTCAATCTTCGAATCGATTTGCGCGAGGGCCAGTTCAAATGCTTTGCTTTCCAACGCCTCCTCTTCGAAGTGTGGGGTTTTGTTGTCCTTGACCTCCTACGGATTTTTTATGAACTTTCGAATGACGTCGCTGTTCTTACTGCGAGAAGCCTCTAATACAAGATTCTTTAGCACAACACCCTTGATTTGCTCCTTGATGTCATCCTTACGTTGGTCAGCGAGGGCCAGTCGGAAGAATCTCACCAATTCAGGTTCGCTACGGAGCTTTAGCTTGTTGATGAGTTTGGAGATGGTATTGCTGTAGTTGCGATCGACCTTTCTAATCGTTCGCTATCCTTTTTTTGCGTAGATGTAGCTGTCAAACCCCATTCCGTAAGGGAGGAAGGTCTATGCGTCTAATATTATCTTGTGAGCAGCTTGCTTGTCGCTCAGTCGGCTATCGGCTTTGGTAAGTGTCCGATAGAGTTGATGTTCGCGTTCCAGCTGCACGTATTGGGTCTACACTTCCAAGGCATTGTACATTTGTGTAATGCTCCAACGGCGAAATACGGTGACGTCGGTACCCGTAGAGCTTGTACTCTTGCTCACCAACTTTGGGATGAATCGGGTTGATCTCGAAGAAGTTCTTATTGCGGGTGGTACTTGATAGGCGCCTGCAATGAGCTAAGCGCAACATTCCACAATGATTATTATTCAACTGGAGGGTCTGGTTTCATAGGAAACAAGTCAAAAGAGTTCTGGGTTGATGGAGCTGTGACTAAGGAACAAAAATCTCTATAAAGATCTGCTGAAAAGCAATTGAAGATATATGAAATCAATGATGAACGGTTGAGGATCAACAGCACCGAGCAATCTTATCAGCCACGAGAGTTTAACAATGCGTACAGTAAGTCTTTCGATTTTTGCAACTCTTTGAGCAGAGTGGAATCAACCAGAGCACCCCAGTGGTTAACAAGCAAAAGCACCAACCCCAAGCAACACAGCTCATGCTATAAGTATCTTTTAGTTCAGTTCGGCCACAGTGTGGGCAGTTTGTTGGCGAATCATGAGCATCGCTGTTTTTATTCAACGTTCGAGGATTCTTTGACTGGGAGCTGCTGTTCATAGTGTTACCAGAAGCATTGATTGGTCGGTGCATCGGTTGTGAGTAAGGCTGTGGAGGATTGGGTGAATAGCTGGCTGGGGGATAGTATTGTTGTTGGTAAGGGTAGTATTGAGGAGGCGGTAACTGTTAGTAGCCCGGTGGGGGTGGTGGACGGAAGTTATACTGAGGAACTCCCATTTGGGGGTATGGTTGGGGTGGTTGAACATATTGATTTGGAGGTGGGTTGTATTTCACCTATTCATCGACCGCTGGGTAGCTCTGTAGGTAGGGATTGCCTGGAATGGCAGCTATCGGCTCGTATGGGTTCCTGAGAAGCGGTTCACTGTGCTTCTCCTCTGGATAGTTCATGAAAATATTATTGAGATTGAATTTGAAAACGAGGAAAGTCACAGTGGAAAGTTGTAGCGCTTAGCCACCTCTTTCCGCATCTGCTGCCATCGAGCAATTTACCGGTATGGGTCATCCTTTTTGGGTAGCTCGATAAACGATAGCACTTGCTCATTTGGTTTGCGCTTCAGCTCAATTGAACTGAGGTTGCGACTTGGATTCAGTCGACTAGATTACACATTGAGCAAGCTAAACACAAATTCCATGGCTTGTTGCTGAGTGTTCGTCTTGGCGTTCGACTAAGGTGAATGGTCACGGGAATGTGAGGGGTGCAACCTTCCACTCCCGATCATTGGCAGGAAGCATTTACGATTGAATACGCCCTTCTACCTTTCGAGAGCGCGCAGTTTCTTCGCAGAAAGGTTTTGCTTAGTGAGGGTCTGGCTGTCTTCGCTGATTGGTAGCATCTCCGGCACAACTCCTGGTCGTTGCTCCACCACTTTGTACTCCATACTTCTTAGATGATTGGTCTTGAGCCTATCTTTCCTTCGGTGAAAAATCTATGGTTTGTCCTACTGAACACTGAACTCTTCGTGCTTTCGTAGTTCTACGCTCGGTTGACGCAGCTTGGATGTTGGCGATGTTATAGCAATCGGCTTATTAAAGTGGTCATGCTCACTGATTGCCACTATCTTGGTCGTGCTGGCCTGCAACCGCTTTTTTCCACGCCTTCGCTTATTCGTCACCGTGTTGGGCTGCTCAGGATTGGGATGTTCCTTCCTGAACATTTTTTGCCTCTCCATCTCATCTTCCTGCTCAATGTAGAATGTGAACAGTCCCTTTTATTCTGCGTAAAAGGAGTTCATTTATATATTATGCTCATAGCAGATGTCTGGATGAGGGTTTGGTTGGTACTCTTCCCATCTGGATGTATTTCCTTACGGTTGTATTATATTCGTTAGGTCGCATGCCTCCGAAGTTTGACGTGCTGCAAAGCCAAAACAACCGTAAAAACTGTATCAAGCAGCTCGTGGAGCGTATCGAGGAACTCAGCCACGTCATCCAACAAAAGGACCAACGCATCCTTGAACTTTAGAATTTCATCGGCAATATTTGGACAATGGCCAAGGGTTAGCCTGAATCAGCCGGCCTTGAAGCCAGCTCATCGGAATTGGAGCCTTCAAAGCACAAGAGACTACCTTCAATTAGCTTTAAGGAAGACCAGCGAGGAAAGTTCGCTTTAAGGAGCAGTGCAAGTTCGGCATAAATAAGCGCGCCATACAGCGAAGAACAGCTAGAGGCGATAAATTGCCTGCTCGTTGCTCGGGGTGACGAAAGGAGCGAACCTGACAGTCATGAGCAGACTTTAGAGCAGCTGAGCAGTAAAGCAAATAACTCCCTGCAGCAGAATCCGCTGGCAACGACCCGAGCCACCCAACCCTGACGCTTTTCGCCGTGTGCTTCCGAACTAGCAACTAACAAACTCCTACCATCGAATATCAGTCGTGTACCCGACGGTTGCGTAGCACTATAGGTGTGCGAGTGCGCTTCTTCTTTCTACGGTATTTCTTTTTGTTGGCGTTGGAAAAGCGCATCTCCACCATAGCATTGATCTGTCTGTCCACGTTCTCTTCGAGATTGCGGTAGGCCCTGCTTGTAACAGAACTCAGGCTGAAAGTGCGGTCCTTCGGTGTCAGTCGAATCTTCACACCCGGAGCATTTGGAAGTGGTGCGGCCTGTATGGCTTAATTCCATCCAATCAGGATGTTGCCTTCATTCCAGGTTCGCTACAAGTAGCTTGTTTACAGCTCCTCTATCTGGGATTCAATATGCCGGAGCTCCGCCTCAGCATCGATCGCTAGGTCAAGCACCTCCTGGAAATCCCTACGGCTCATGCAAATAATTTATTATCAATAAATGTTCATCCAGCTCGACCTGGACGAGATGTTCGAGGTGGAGACGCCCAAGAACGGCAGTCACGTCGAATAGCTTTCCCAGTTTTCTGAGGCATCGATGAAGGGTAAACCAACTCAACAGCGCAAACCTGTCCACTACCAGCTCAATAGCTCTGATTTATTTAGGGAGAGTAGTACGGGAAGTGGCAGCGGTGAGCCAGCAGCCTCAGCAGCCGAAACGTTCCCCAGTGTTGCCACAGACCCACCTTCACAATTCGACATGCCGGGTGAACGGCTGTACTACCAGTACCAACACAACTTGGTGAGAAAGCTAAAAGACCAAGAACGCTTCAAATACGAACTAAGTCAGCAGGAAAAGAACCAGCTTACCTTTACTCCAAACATCAACAAGAATACGAACAGAATATTGGCTTCCCGGCACGAGAATCCGTAGGCTGCGCAGCGTGCACAAGAACGTAAGCAGCAGAAACTGAAGGAGATCGAGTTCATGGAGAAGCAGAAGAACTTTGAGTAGGAGAAAGAATGCACGTTCAAACCCAAAATCGCGAAGAAGTAAGCATCACGATAGAATTTAGAACTGAAGAGCTCACACGCAACCGAAGCGACAACGTGTTTAATAACCTGTATAGGGAGGGGCATCGGCGTGATATTAGGTTGATGGTGAAGAAGGGGGATCAGCCCCAAACGCAGAAAATACCAGATGCTCCCAAACTCGTACAAGATTTTCTGTAGCGCAATGATCAGTTCATCCAGAAGACTCAGAAGAAGCTGAAGATGCTGGAGGAGGAAGCAAGTCAGTATGATCTCAATTCGGGTGAGAAGTTGTTTACGCCGAAGATTAGCAAACTCAATTTCCGAGGAGACTTGTCGCGAACCGGTGCCATCTTCAATAAACACGGGTCACTTCACAATCTCAACAGTAAACTGCGTGAAAAGGTGGAGAACGGCAAGGAACTTGGGCAGGTGTTCACACCTATCGAGCGATAGGAAGAGGACGACCCCGATAAGCCTCAACCCTTCAATACGAAGGGTTTTTCTGACTATCCCAACCAGAACTTGTCGGATTACGATCAAAGTAATCCCCCACAGCATCATCTGGAAGGTCCCGACTTAGATGCCTGCTTCGAGAGTTCTTGATAGTTTAATGGATGAGACAAAGTGGAACATTATCACGGTTTGTTTGCAATGGGGTTAGTGCTTTGACCCTGTGAAACCTGTGGCGGATCTGCATCCAAATCGATAAGCTCCACTTGCTTGGTGAATTAATAACCTCCAGTAGCATCAAAGCTGACCTCCTCAGCGAGGTCACCTGCATTTTTGGCTTCCTGGATGATTGACAGCATGAAGGTATCAACATACATACTGAAGCATCTCCGTTTGCACACAGGGCATCGCCAGTTTGGGTACAGGGTACTGCTCATCATTAACACAAAAGTATCCAAGCTGAAGCACTGTGCGTGTTGGCAGTATTTTCCACGAGCGGGAAGTCGAATTTTTTAGAGGTTGTATGGGTCATTGATACTGATAGACAGTTTGTGACACTCAACCTCTGAACTGCTGGCACGAGCAATAGTATCCTGTATGAACTTGCGACCAACATTGAGTTCACACTTTCGGACCTGCTTTACGTAGTTGTCGGCATTCACGTTCGTGACTACGTAAACCCCAAGGGCGAATAGATTCCCTTAGCTCACCCGATAGTTCTTTTGCTGATCCTTTCCGATAGTCTTGACATCAATGCGCAAGGTCAGCATGGAGTTGTACTTCTTGAGGGTGTTCGGATCGACTAACAGTGAGCTATCCTTGCGCTTCTTGACACTAGACAGATACTGCAATGGCCGGAACTCCTGAATAACTTCGTCGTTGATGCGAACGATCGCGTGGTCGGGCCAAGTGATGTCGTAGTGGTTCTGCCCATCTAGCTTTATTAGTCTGATATCAATTTCCTGCATGTCGAAGTGCCTACGGTCCAGTTTGATCGTGGTGAGGAAACACTTATCCTTGACCTTTTCGAAGTTGATGATTTATTATTTGAGGACACTGCACACCTCTACGAGCGGGCTCATGGTTCTGAGTGTGCATGTTGGGCACTCAAAACATTCCTTCTCGGAAGCATCAGCGAGAGTCATGAATAGGCACTCCTCATGGAAATTTCCTTTGCAGTTTTGGCAGATTAATTTACCGCTGGATTTTTGCTCTGCAGATTGGGAGCTGCCGTTGCATACGCACTTCATTTCTGGTGGGTGGGTAATCTGTTCACTAGATTTTTACGGCCAATCTCGTTTGACCGAACTGATGCTAGTTGACGTCAGTTGCAAGGGCAGTTTTTTGCTGCTTACAATCGTGTTTGTCGTGGTGGGTTATGCTGGTTTCTTAGTTGGTTAGGGGTGAGTCACCGATGATTGGTTTAGTGTTCTGGCTTGACTGTTAAAGAGCAGAGGATTCATTGCAGGATTCGACAGTACCATTCTCTGGTCGACGGTAGTAGCTGTGCTGATCTGCAGCGGATTGGTCTGGATAACTGGTATTAACTGTGGTTGCTTTCCCATCATGTTGTTGCTGAACATATATGGGTAGGTTGGCTGCCCGGATGGGTCTATAACACCGATAGGCTGTGGCCCACCGACTATTGAGTAGGGATGCCCAATCTGTCCCATGTAAGGGTTGACAGCCGTAGCCATCATCGGTTGCTGACCCATCATCTGGCTGAGGTAGTTGTTCGCCCCGTTGAAGTTCATGTTGCTCTGGAAGAAGGGGATGAAGTTGTAGTTCTGGAAGGTTGGATTGAACGACATCATTGGTTTGGGAACTGGGATGGAAGGTTGCTCTAGCGAGACATTCTGTTGTGTGGTTTCACGAAGCTCCTTCTTGTAGTTTCGGATGACCTGCCGCAGGAATTCTTTGCTGTTCTCTGGCATCAATCGCAATGCTGGCAACATCATATACTCATCGACCGTGTACTTTCTAGATGAGGGAAAGAATTACTAAGATTCGGCGCCATTTTGCAGCAGCATTGACGTAATCTTCATAGCCATAGTTGTGATGAGGCTTTCCTTCGTACCCATGGTCTGTGTCCCCAGGATGTTCGCCAGCTCGATCAGCTCATTTTTTGACTTCTTCTTGAGTTCCATCGATGTCATAGCTCGCTTCACATGCTCCAAATTTCGTTGATAGTAGTCTGACATTCCAAATAAGTTTATTATTATGACTGGCAGTAGGGTTGGCTGAGTAACAAACCGCT
>ERZ724508.130-NODE-130-length-53043-cov-15.260870_pt1 | contig 53043 bp, 53 predicted proteins | sample MGYA00376041_ERZ724508 | MGnify/ENA primary metagenome ERZ724508 (study PRJEB28724, sample SAMN07190887) | wastewater metagenome | isolation source: effluent of sewage treatment plant in Hong Hong | place: USA: Christiansburg, Virginia | collected 2016-03-01 ...
TGTAATCGATCAAGAATGATGAGCAACCGACGGCCACGCAATCCTTGATCGTGATTCCGCCACCGCCACCAAGGTTGTTGAAAAAAGCGGGGGCTGCTGTATCACCAAAAACTGTACAACCAATCGCGCTACCTGCGCTTGCAAATACTATACCCCCCCACATGCTGCCCGAGGTAGTCAACACACAGTTGACAAATGCACCTCCGCTTTGCAGCCACATAGGCCACCAAGCCCCTCCAGCACATTTGATAATGCAGTTTTTTACGCTCGCCCCGGCCGCGTGTACTGCAACCAGGGTTCGAGTTCCCTCTGCTGAGCGGAACTGCACACCATCGATTGTCGCGTATGGGATATCAATGATAATACCGTCGGAGCCATACCCTTGCCCGACAACCACGCCAACCCCCTTGCTCTGGTCATAGCGTATCGGATTTGTACCCTTGTTTGCGTGATCTCGGAACCCTTGCCCCGCTGCCGGGCGAAAAGTGACGGTGCGGGTCGCATCGGCAACGATAGTTCGGGCCGAGCCGGTCCCGCTTGAGAGATAGGCCGCATTGACCTGAAAATCAAACTCGGCATCGTTGTAACACTCGAAAATCCAATTTTGATCAGCCGCTACCAGATCAAGCGGAATGGCCGCACAGGCCAATTGCCATGTTGCGTAATCCCGCCCGGTCGCACCTACTGATTTGATTACCTGTGTCGCCATCGCTTAATCCAGTGCAAAAACATGTATTTGTTCGTTAGTCGCATTAACACAACCGACCACGCTCAAAGTTTCCGAGAAGAAAAACCGCCCGTAGGTGCCATTTGCAGTCTTCGCCGGGGTGATCGTATTGCCGCCCGCTGCATTGAGCGTGCCCCATACCCATGCGGTTGTTTTTGGATTAGCTGAAGGCGGGGTGAGCGTGATGAAATTGGCCCCGGTATCCCACAAAATATACCGATTGCGCGGCGCATCAAACGCGATACCACAAACACCGGTATTGAAAGTCGGGGCTGTGCCCGAGGTTGTCATCAGCGTCCATGTATTTGCCGCAGGATCACGTAACCAAATCTCGCCAAAATTCCCGGCAAACACCAGCACCAAGCCATGCTCGGCGTTGTACTTGACATTGTAGTAACCGCCAGTCATCCCGTTAGGCAAGTAAGCAACAGATGTCCATGTGGTTGTTGCAATCTCCCACTTGCTTAAACGGTTCCACCCCCCGCTCCAGATAACACCTCGGGTAGCATCGTAGTCTGCGCCGCCGCCGTAAATCGGTACGGCATAAACATCGCCGCCAGCCACTTGCCGCGCAACTTCCCAGTCATTCGCCACCGTATCAAAGCAATGCACGTGGCTTGTAGCTCCGCCGCCCTGATATTGCGACCCGCCCGGCATGACCCATACTTTGTTGCCTACAGCAACCATGCCGTTGTACGTATGTTGGGCGCGGGGCCGTCCGTCAAAATAGACGCCACTCGCCAGATTGCCGTCATCCAGCGTCCCGGTGTTGCCGATGGCCCCGGTGGGCGCTCTCGGCAAAACCCACGTCGGTGAGTTGGCAGTTAAATCAATATAAGGCTTGGCGTTTGAGGCACCATCACTGTGGCCTTCGCCCCAAATATGGTATCGATTGCTGGCGTCAAGACACCCTCCACTCCACCCAGTTATAATCGTTGGGAACCCCCCGGTACCATGCCACGGCGCATTACTTGGGTAATTCGGATTCATCGCCGGATTGTTTCGCGGATCTATCGTATCCGGCGTATTGCCGATCTTGGCCCAAGTGAGCGGCGTCATGGCCGAGCGCCACGCCGGGACTGATGCCCCGACAATCGACAGACTAAGCGATTTGCTCACTGCGGCTGGCGCTGGTCGCGGGGTTACGCCCCACTGCGGCACGTTGTCAAATCCTGACCCTTGGATCACTGACCAATTGCTAGCCCCGGTCAGACGGGCATAAGCGGCTGCGGCACCAGTTGCACTGTGTTCCACGGCATACGCGATGGCCGGCAGGGCGTTGCCCCAGTAGCCTGTACTAGCGACCGTCGGGCCACCACCGCCACCGCCGAGCAGCGTTGTCCCGCAGGTCTGTGCGCCATGGGTTGCACTCATCACCTCGCCCCACGTCTGGTAGAGCTGCGATGCAGTGCGCACGGTGTAATTGGGCACAACCTCGGATGAGACGGTGATGTTATAGGACGCGGCATAGGTGTAGCAGTATTGCGATCCGTCGCCCATCAGACCAGTGATGCCGCGATACATCCAGTCACGCAATGCCAGCAACTTGGTCTGACTAGCCCCGCTGATTGCGTCGAGATCGCTGATATGACCAACCGACGCGATCCAAAAATTATGCATCCACGGCGCGACGGTAATTGGTGCGGCCTCGTTGTACGTGCCGATACTCACCGGGTAGCCGAGCTGTGAATTGACCGCCCCGGCATCCTCGATGGTGATCGCCGCGTAGTAATCGACCTGTGCTGCCAGCCACGTCTTTAGTGTAGCCAACTCGGCAGCACTATCCGGCAGGATGCCTGCAGCTTGTCCGAGCGACCGATGAAACCATGCATTGGTGCGTGCCTGCCCGTTTTTTACGACGCGGGCCGTGCCATCGCCATTTGCAGTGTGCGTGATCTGGAAAAACGTCGCAGCAACACCAAGCATGGCGTCCGCGTAGAGGGCATCCCCGGTGAGCAGATAAGCCAGATAACCCATGCTCGGATGGTGCGCTATTTCAAACGTCAGCCCACCAGCACCGAACGAATTGTTTCCACCGCCACCGACTCCCTCGGCATTGGCCGTCGGGTAGTCAGTCGGGATCAGCATCCGGCCATCCTTGCGCCACAAGATGCGGTACGAGTGCGCCGCCTTGCCGTGAGCAACTACGGAGCGCCATGCTCTGGCATCTCCGGAAGCCAGGTAAGCCGCATCCCAGCGCGGCAAGACGCCGATACCGTCTTGATACCCGGTGCTTCCCATTGCCGCCTCGAAACCAAGATTGGCATTGGGTGTGTAGGCATTGAGCAGCGCATTCAGCCCAGCTTCGGACATTGCTGCCATGCCGAAATTCGGCACTAGCCGAGTAGCGGCAAGCTGCTGCACGTCATGATTGACGACTACATCATGTTGCGTACCTGACCAGCGCTCAAATGCATGCTGGGTATTGCAGTTGAGCAGGGTGGCGCTGTAAGTCTGTACCGTCGTCCCAAAAATACTGACTGATCCAGCAAGACTGTGATGCACCGCCGCAGAGAGCAGGCGATTGCTGTTCTCGACGCAGGCCCGCACCCACATTTCCCCATTCGAAAACAGCCGAACATGGAATTCTGCGACGACATCCGTACCGGCAAATGCGCCCCGGTAATGACACTCGACCATGGCCGGCGTCGATACCCATGTCTCAAACGGAGACGCGAGCAGCGATGACAAAGAGACCGAACCAAGTACACCGAGATCGACCACCGCCGATGGCGCAGCCGCCTGAATTGATGCACTGGTCAGCGTTGTTCCGGCAACCAGCGCGGTATTGAAGGTGACCACGGCTGAAGCGTCGCAGACGCCACAAACCAAAACATGCTTGGCCGAACCATCATTCCATGTCCGTCTGACAACGGCCCGTAGCCCAAGCTCAGAAGTGCCGAGCGGCCCGGTCACGACGCCTTTTGGGAAAACCACCGCAGCGGAAACCGGAACAATCCCCGTTGCATTGCCAAAACTCAGTTTGGGTGCGTTAGCCTTGGCTTGCAGCGTCGCCGCAATCGTTGTCACGCCCGGCGTGCCGTCGTAAATCAACCGCTTGCCTACCGGGTCCAGGGTGACGCCCACCGGCAGCGCACCACTAAGCACGGACAGCGATACCTCACGTCCACCGATGGCCGGAAAATCGGCAGCCAGCGAAACTACGCTAGCCACACCATCCGCGAACAAGGCCGACACGGACGCCGCATAGCGCCCGGCGCGTATTGATCCGCCTGAGGTAGCGCTATAGGCGTCAGCTACAGGGTAAGCCATGGCTTAGCGGTTGATGTAAAACGGGGTGGAGTAAGTGATACTAAAGTTGCCAGCGGTGCATGAAATAGTGCCGCCGAAATCAACAAGGTGCAGGAGCGTATCCGTTGCTGCAGATCCGCTGTTTTTGTAGATGATTGCGCCGACCGCTGAGAACGTCGCACCAGTCCAGCCGTTAGTGATGTTGGTGTAAGTCACTGACTGACGATTGTTGGTCGTGTCAATCGCGTCAAGGGTGAATGCCTGAGCAATACCGCCAGCGGTGTAACCGGTTCCTGTCACTTCGCCAGTCACGTCAGAGCGGTTAGCCCATGCGTCTAGGTTGGCTTCAGATGGAAGCGTAGAGACAAGCAATACCTTGAATGTGTTGGCATCAAAGTCCAAGTCGCCCTTTGCAAGAGCACGCGGAAGATTAGTAAAGTTTGCTGATGCCATGTTGTATTACTCCTTATATTCGTTGTGCATTTCTGCGTTTTTTAAACTCGTCGAGCGGCGGCAGGCTCACTTAACGCGCTCCTGCTTCTTTACCCAAGCCTGCAAGTTCTCAAGCATCAAAGTGGTTTCGGCACACTCGGCAGCAAGAGGAAGTGCGTCGGTGGGGAGATCATCAACTCGGGCGGAGCCCTGGGAAATTCCGGGCATTGGCTGTACGTTAGCGATCCGCAGCCGCTTAAGGTAATCAGCACGAGTGACATCAAGAGCAGCTTTCCAGCCAGTGACGGTTTCATCTGTAATCCTTTCTTGTTCAGCAATGACTCGCTTGGCTTCTTGCGCGGCTATCTTTCCTTGAATCTTCATCTTCTCGACATCGTTGGCAGAGAAACGCCATAAGGCTCCAGTGACCAGATTGGTCAGCACAAGCGCAGCGATGGTGTACCAAGTGACAGGCATCATTTTGTGAGCTTTCCCGTAGAGATGAAGCGCAGCATCGCGTTAGCTGCGGGCAACATGAACATGAGTGCAACATAGCCATCTTGACCGACGTAGGGCTTGAGCAAGCCTGTCGAGGCTTCCATCGCAGCTAGTGCAGCGACGACGCCGTTAAGCCAGAGTGTTTTGGATTTCCACCACGGTTTCATTTCATTCCCTCATACTCAAAAGAGTAGTGATTACCGTCATTGAACCGGCCGCCCCAACGTGCAAGGTGGTGCTGCTTCTCCCACCATTCACCGAGTTCTTTGTGTGCGTCGGTGCCTTCCATGAACGCACCGTTGAGGAATAAGTTCAGGTCGATAGCCAGTCGGACTTTATGCACTGACTTGGAATGGCCGTAGCCCATCTTCGTGCCGATAGATCCGTGCACGCGCCAGTCGCGGAAGGCATCGCCAAGCGTTACTTGATATCCCAGCTCAATCGCCTTGTCGATCAGACGAGGAACGAGTGCGGCAAATTCGGACTGGCGTTCTCGTAGACTCATTTGGGCATCACCCCACCAGCCGTGAACGCAGCGGCCAGCGACCCCAGTCCAAGCTTGTACAACAAGCCAATCAGGGCGAGTATAAACATTGTTTTAAGCACACCAGCCAGCGTAGACACGCCGACTTTCGTAAGCTCGGTTTTAGCGGTTTTCCAGAATTCAGCCTCTTCTCTTGCCGCATTGATCTTGGCCTGGTGATAATCGCGGTGCTTCTCCGGACCATCCGGGAAAGCCGCTTCGATAGCCGCTACGCGCCGCTCAATAAAAACAAGCGCATCGCACTCGCCGCACTGCTCCGCTTTATGCTCCCTGCGATCTATTTTGATTGCTGTCACTCTTTAAGCTCCGTTACATCGGCCCCCACCAGATTCCCGTCTTTGTCCTTTTTTAGCGTGACGGTTTTACGGGTTCCACCGGTTGAAATGTTAATTACGGAAGGGACGGATTCCTTCGGCTCAGTTTTCTCCTGCTTGGCCAGGGCGGAAACCTGCTCTCGCAGCGGCTTAATCAGCGCCTCGATCTGTTTAATCTCGACACGCTCTTCGTTCGCCTCGCCCTTATCGTCCTTTTCGGCAAGCCTTTCTTCAAAACCCTTGACGATTGACTCCATGCGCTTTTCAAGCGCCGTGATCTGCCGATCGGCATTCGACTGGATCTCAGCTACACGTACTTTGGTATCGGCATCAATGCGCGCCGACTCAAGCTTGATGTCAGAGTCACGGGAAATTTGCAGGGTGCGATTTGCAAGCTCGGCCTGAGCCTTGCCCAACTGCTGCGATAGCCGGTCGATCTGATCTGCCGCCTGGCTCTGCACCTGGCGAATTGCTTGCTCGATCTCGGGCGGCATGCCTTCGCCACCCAGCCCGGCTGCCTGTGCCTCCATTGATGCGGCCTTGGCATTGAGTTCCCTGGCCTTGGCGCGCATTTCCTCAAGCGCCAACATCGACTGTTCGCGCTGCATCTGCATCGCTTCGGCCTGAGCTTGCATCTGCTCTTGCATCTGCTGCGCCTCTTCCGGCGTCATTTCCTTGTTCGGGTCACGATCACCGGTCAGCTTGCGGATTGCGTCGGTGATTTCGCCCTTATTCGGCAGGTCCGAAAACTCCATCGCAATCGTCATCAGGCGCAATGAAATCTCAGGCGGCAAGCGCTGCGCCATGTTCTGCAGGCTGTCAAACATCACCTGTCGCAGCGTTCCGGCGTAATCCTGCTCAGACACCACAAAATCAGCCTGGCTGGCCGCAATATCATTGATGAAGCGGATTGATCCATCCGGCTGCACTTCTGGTTGATTGAACTTCACCCATTCGATAGCCCCGCGCGCACCGGTCAGGCGAATAACCTTTTCCTCGGTACAGAACTGCTCGGCGAGCGAAAGCTGCTTCTCGCCCTGAACCTGCACCGCAAAGCGCAGATTATCGAACGGCTCAGTAGTAACTACAGATCCCTGAAACTGCCGCGCCTTGATGGCTTCACCAGAAACCGCATTGGTCTGACGGCCTAGATTCTCCTGACTGACGCCGGCAGACTTCTGGATTGACTGCGCATCCATCGTCATCATCTGGATCTGACCGGTCGCCGCATCGGTATCGCGACGGATCACAATCTCTTTGCCTTGCTTCTTTATGATCAACCCATCAGGACGATCAACCTCGTCACGCAGATTATTCCAGTCGTCAGTCGCCCCTTCGTCAGCAATGATCTGGTTGGTGTTCAGCATGAACAGCGCTTTGGATGCGCGCTTATTCAAGTCCTGCTGAACGTCGCGCACGCGGCGCACAACACCATATGGCTGACGATCGCGGCCACGGCGATAACACCAGATCGGCGTCAGGCTGAATTTATTGTGGCGAAAAGCCGAAGGGCTCAAGGCCAGCATATGCGCCTCGGTGAAAACGGCAACATGCGTCCGCATCATCACCTTGTCGATGATGGTAGATCCATCATTAGTCACCGTTTCGAGCATGACCTGATCGGCTTCGTTCAGGAAAGCGCCCCTCATCGGACCATCGACAATGACCTTGCACTGGCAAGGCATGCGGAACTGGCCTTCAATCAGCTTGACCCTGCGCCGCTGCGTATCCACCATCACGCCAGAGCCAGCGGCATACACTGTGCCTGAGCGCTCGTTGTTGTCCAGCTTTTCGCCGATGTACCAAGTGTCCTCTTCGTTCTGCATCGAGAACACGCCAGCATCCTCGACCGCCTGGCGGATCTGGTCAGCGCGATCAGGGAACATCATCAGGGCGATGTCTTCATCCACCCAGCGCCAGCGGAAGACATAGCGCGCATCAGAAATATCAAGTTCGTAACTGGCGGAATCCCAAATCACATTGCGCCAGTCTTCGTACTTCGAATAAATCGCCTCCTGCGTCGGATCATCGCGCACGCCATCGTCAACCCAGCCCACGCCACCCTTAACTGCATCAGCAAAAGCCCGCGACCGGGAAAACGGCGTGCGGTTAATGTCCGAAATAAACTTCAGCACCTTGGTCTTAATGTCAGCGCTTTGAACATCATCCTCGGCGCGCGGCATCACTTTCCAGTCGACGCGAGTGCGCCGCTCGGTGCCGATCACCCAATCGACCATGGGCGCCACTTCGTTGTACACCAGCGGCATTTGCCCGCGACTCTTCAACTCTTTGGCATCTTCCGGCAGCCATTGCTCGTTGTCGTAAAACGCATGGTCCATGGACATTTCCATGCGGTTCTCGGCCTGCTTCTCGCGCTCCAGGTAATACCAGGCCAAAAGCTTTTTGTGAGTCTCTTTCGACTCTTCGCCGTCCAGCCGATGGCCACCGCTTTCCGGACTTTCTTCCTCGTCGTTGATTCCAGCATCAATATCGTCTGAATACTGATCGCCCGGCGCCTTGCCGCGGATTGGCCGAATATCAAACATATTCAAGCGAGGCCTTCTCGACTTTGATCTCTTCCTGCTTGACGGCCTGGCCATCGGCCATCAGCGTCATCGTGCCGAACGACGCATCATGAAACTCAACCGGCGGCACGGAAGGCATGCGGATCAAGTCAGGCAAATAGTTCATGATGATGTCGGCCACGCGCACCCACGTTGACGTAGTCTCGTCCATCCCCATGACCTGCGCCGCCTTGGCTGATTGCCTTGCCAGATAACGCGGATCGTCGTATTTGTAGCTGGCTGATTCGAGAATAATGAACCACGGCGAGCCCTGCGCACGGTGCGCCGGCATCAAAACCATAGCTCTTTCGTCATTGACCCACGATAGGATCATCAGGACATCGCCGATGATTACTGCCTTGTGGGCCTTGCGAGGATCAAGCGAAACAGACATGGACACGGCTCCCGTATTTAACGGAAGCCATTTCGCCATGCTTGCAACGGAATCGAGAAGTGCTAGACCGCCATCGGCGAGCCGCGCCGCTTGAAACCGGATGCGGGAGCGCGCATGCTTGAGAAGACATTGCCGCTGGCTTTTTCCTGGCCCCACTGCCGCAAAGCATCGGCACCGTGCGCATTGTCATCGGACTGCTCTTGGTCGCTCCAGCAGCCGGTCGTCTTGTTCCACTTCTTGCGGTAATTGCCGACGCGCTTGAGCCCAACTGCGCAGCCCTCTTCATCAAAGTGAGCGGAAGGGAATGCCTGTCGCGTAGCGGTAATACCCGCCTGCAGGTTGGAAATGCGCGGCACAATCTCGAAGCGCTGATTCGGCCATAGCTCCTCGAACATTTCCTTCAGCGTCTGGTTCGTATCGGGGTCTTTGCCCAGCCGCTTGTAGTCGGCTTCGTGCGGCAGATAATGCACACCGAACGTCACGCGATTCTCGGCAGCCCAGCGCTGCAACTCGGTCACGTAATGAATCAGATCCTCGCCCGAGTTTTCGTAGTAGTAGAGAAATCTATCCTGCATCGTCGCGAATTGATGGCACCAGATCGTACTCATGTCACCGCGGCCCAAGTCCCAAAACGTATTTACAGGCACCGGCAGAATCGGCAGCCCCTTGATGATGCGCCCGGCCTTGCGCGCAGCCGAAAGCTGCTCAGCGTAATAGCAACCCTCGGTCGACACCTGAAAAGCCTCTTCGGGGAAGCTCGGGTATTCCTGCCACATCAACGACTGATCGCCGCTGAAGTCAGAATCGACCGTCGCCGCGTACCAAGCGCGCTGCTCATCGCTCAGCTTGCGGCCAATCTTCCCCTCAATCGTCGTGAAGTAGCGCAGCAGGACAGGCGATATCGAAACGCTGCACGCTGGCAAAACATATTCGGGCGCTTCCCACCACGGGAAGAAGTGGAAGCGGTAATCCTTGGTTGATAGTTTGGCGCCAGATTCTTGCAGAGCCCGCGCTCGCTCGGACATTTCGTAAAACGCGCCCTCTTGCCCTTCGGCTGTCGATTCAATAATCAGAATTCCGGACGTTGGCACAGCCGGAATAGAGCCGGTGACAACCTCCTTGGCCTTGTCCGGATACTTGGCGCAGATCTTACCGAATTCACTGTTGTGAACCACGCCATTTACGGTGACATAGTTGTGCGGGTCTTTTGGCAGAACGATGTCGTAAACGAAAGGCTCGTCTTCAGCAATGTCGACGCTCTTGATTCTCATCCAATAATAGTCTTTCCCCCGGCGCCAGTTCTTGCGTCCGATGGGGTTGCGTTTACCTGGCATCGACAACGCAATTTGTCCAATACGCGAGCCAATCTCGGGAAGCTCAAGCCCAAAGTATTCCCTGAACTTCCAGTTCGCCGCGCCGTGCATCTTGAGAACCCATGTCTCTTTGCAGTTTCTTCCGTAGTACCTACCGGCAGGCCGATGATAGATTGACGAAGCGCCGAATCTTGTTGAAAGCAGAAGCATCCGAATTTGGTTGATGAGCTGCTGGCGAATGCTGGTGATTTGAACCTCGCGCGGATTTGAGAAACAACCATCGCCCTGGAAGTATCCAAAGATCAGGCCATCCACAAACTTTCGACCGTATCCCCATACTGAATCAGGAATTTTTTTGTCTGATCCGCAGCCGAAAAACGAAGACACAAATTCTGCAAACAGTTTTCCATTCACCACTACAGACGTTGTGAGGCTTGTCTTGAAATCGTAAATTCGATAACTGGTGAAGTATTCTGAAAACTTCTCAAGCAGATCGCAGAACCAAGAAACCTCGTCGCCGCGATGCAGCGCGAACGTCGTTTCTGTCCTTCGCACATGGCCTTCTGCCAAATACATCCCGATTAACAAACCAAGATCGAACGTTACTGGAATTCTCTGTCCAGCGTCTTTTGTCCGCTTCCCGTTTTCAAAGCACACGGTTTGGGGGCCGAACGGCAGGCATCTACTGCGCAGCTTGTTAGAAATTTCCCTGACAGGAAAAGCAATGTAATCGCCCGGCTCAACGCTCCCGGCATCTTTCCAAACAGGCGCGCCAGTCTTGAACTCTCTAGTAAGAATCTGATGGTTTGCTGTTAGTTTCAAATTCTTATGCCAGCCATGAATATCAAGGGAAAGCATCGGCTCACCAACATCTTCAATTCGGTTCTTGACTAGCGCCTGCGCCGGAAGATATGACGCCTTTCCCGTCATCACCAAATCCCCTACTTCGATGTCTCGAATAGGCTTGGTTACGCCATCCTTTAGAAGAATATCCGTGTCACCAGACAGGCAGACATGAAGTCGGTGAATTGTTCCACTTCGCATAGACGTAGCCACGCGAATGCTCGAACCGTTATGGCCAAACTCAATCTCTGAAGCCGTACGCTTGGTTACCGGCATCGCTGCTCGCAATGGCTCCGGCAGATTGTCGTAAGCGTAGAGGATCTTTCCCCGGAACAGGATTTCTGCCGCCTCGCGATCCTGAGCAATCACGCCACAGCGAATCGGGCTCTTCGAAAACAACGCGGTATCGAGCCAGACAATGCAAACCAGCGTGCTAAACCCCATCTGCCGCGCCTTGAGGATCAGGTTTCGATTGTGCAGACGGGCAACAAGCCTGCGCTGCGCCCGGTTCATCTTGAACTGTATTACAAGGCCTTCATCGTCCTCGTCATCATTACCTTTTATGATAATTTTGTAGAGGTGGTTTATCCGCCAAACCGGGTTATCCAGGTTGGCGGACAGGTCTGCTGCGTTGAAGGTCATTCGCTGGCTAGCTTGCTCCTCAGCGCATAACCCATCAGCGGCCAGATTTTGGCAACAGCGTTCTGGCGTGCGGTCTTGCGGCCAATCTCGGCGTCGAAGTTCTCCGGGCTGGCACATGCTGATTCACCAGTTACGGTAAAGCCGTTGCGTAGGACGAGGACGCAAAATGTTAGAAGGTTGAGCGATTCGGCAACATCCCCTTCGCGCGCCATAAGCAACGGATTGCCGGAAGGGAAACGCCCTACCGCTCGCGCTGCTTCACCGGCGATGATGTAAACCTCACTGGCAATATTCGCCTCAATATCGGCAGGCGTAACGCGCGGAGCCGTCAGCCCCTTGGCTTGGATTTCATGCTCGATAGATTCGTTGCTCATTTCTTCCCTTTCGGCTGGTTATTAACGCTGGCAATGAGCGGACGCCGCTTGCCGGCGGTCCGCTCGATTAACCTGTTATGAGGAGGTTTTGATGCGGAACAGTTCCCACAGACCTGGATGCATGCGGGCCTTGCCGGCTTCCCAGTCCTGCCATGTGCGCAGCGTTGAAGAAATGAGCACTGCGGCGGCGGTTTGGGAAAGCCCGGCAAGCTCGCGGGCCTGCCGTATTTCTGCGGGGGTTGGGTTATGCACTTGCGGCTCTGACGTTGCGAACATCGGCGGGGATGCATGCGAGCACTTCGCGCGGGCCGAAGATGCTGTAGCCGCCCTTATTGAACTGGATTGCGCGATCTACAGCCATCGCGGCGGCAGCTTCTGGGCCGTGACCAGGGCAGTCTCCGAAGCGCTCATCCATGCCGACTTTTGCCGACTTTTGCCGCCCACTTGAAACGTCCCGGCATCGATGCGTATTCGGTAATCGTGATGATGGCAATTTCCATGATTTACCCTTGGATGACGTTCAAAATGGCGCGGTGAAGCTCCGCAGAATTGATCACAGCGTCATTCGTGTAGCCGGTCATGTCGATTGCAATCCGCTCAGACTTTGCAGCGATTCTGCCGGTGATTTCCGTAGCGATACCAAACAGCTTCCCGTCTCGATTTCCGGTGTTCGGCCTGTTCGCGCAGCATCCAGCGGAATCAAGGCCATCGGCCGCACGACGAATCATTTGTTCAAGCGTGGCCGGGAAATCGTACTCAGCACCGCTCGCTTGTTTTGCGTAATTGATGCCGATCATCAGCGCCGCCATTACTTCGAGTTGCGGTACGACGTAAGACGTTGGTTTATCCTCGCCATCCATTCCATCTTCCCAATCTGCGCTCATGATCTTCTCCAATTTTTTGGGTTGCGATGCGCCACCAATGAATTGAATTATACACGGTATCAGTGCAATAGCAAGAGCTTTTTGCATAAATTTAACGAGGCGCTAACACCGCCACATAACACGCCACTCCTGCCCAATCTGATAGCAAGCGGCCATCACGGACATCGTGATCATCTTCATTGGAAACGGTGGATACATCGTCAACCTCCTTCTTCGTCATCAAAATCTTTAGCCGGCCCAAGCACCTTGCCATTCAGCGCAGTGATCAGGTCGCGCAGCGGGTCGGTCTTTTGTTTGTGGTCTATCTCAAATATCCCGTTCACCTTGCCGAGTAGTTCAAGCGCCCGAATCCTGGCTGAGTGGCTTGCAAACTCGCTGAAATCTGTAGCCTCTTCGCGCAGTCTCTTGCGCACCCATTCGGCTTCTGTCTCGGTTTTCTCTGCCATTGCCAAAAGGGCAGCATCTACCGCGCTGCGGATGTCAGGTTTTGTCAGGTTTTCTTCACCGATTTGCCTAGCAGTCTTAACTGAGTAACCGGCGCGAATGGCCGCCTGCGTAGCGTTTCGATCAATTATGTACTCGCGAATAAACGCAGCCTGCTTGTCGGTCAGCTTCACGATCTAATCTCTTCGATGTCGATTCCATGAACCGACTTCATCAAGTGCCGCTTGATCCGGTAAGCATCGGGGGAAACGCCTTTAACATCGGCGACAATCACCTTTCCATCGCGCTCATAAGTGAAGTCTGCTACGTATCGCAATGCTGGTCGTTTTCTTCCACCAATGACAACCGATGGGGCCAGCTCAAAAGGCACCTGAAGTCGCAAATCTTTAATGGCCCCGGACTTCAACAGCGACTGTAAATACGCGTAGTAACGCGACTCTGCCTTGCTGTCGAAAGAGATGCCATTTATCTCAATAGGCTGGTTCCCGTACTTGCGTTTAACTTCTTTGGCTTTGCTGTCGCGACGTTCTTGATACGCAACCTCACGCGAAGAAGCAACCACCGGCTTGGCTTTCGTTCTCGCCAACCGATTGGCATACCACTCCTCGCTCATTCGGATCACTTATCACCCTCCCGCTTTGCTCGATACCGGAAATACCGGCTGTTCCTGGTGGCATCCTCGATCACCTCAATCCGTTTGCGATTACGCAGCTTGATCAGCGCCCAAGACACAGCGCTATGGCTCTTGCCGGTCTTGAAGCAAATCTGCGCGTGGGTGAAAAACCGGGTGGACTCCAACAGGAAAGCAAACACGGCCTCAGTCGCGCTCCCCTGCTGAATCGTGCCGGGTGGATTCGGGTTGAATTTCCGCTTCGCCCTGGCGGGTCTGGCAGCGCCTGAAATCTGGCCCATCATCAAACACACGGTCGAAATGTCGGCTGGTTGATTCACTTCTTTGTCGCCCTTCCCGATGCAATCACCTTTTCCTTGACACGCTGTGCGAACTTTGGCCGGCCTTTGCCGACAGGCGTACCGGGAACGGTGAAACTGATTGGTGATGTCATTTTGTTTTTTTCTCTAGGGCGATGATGATTTTCAAACCGGGCCAGCGCTGTAATCCCGAGCGCTGGTCAGGATCAGACCTGTTCGGTCGGTAACCTTCGCAACGTCGCAGCAGCTTCCGGTCAGGCTCATAGTTCCGGTTGGCGATGAGCTCACCGGAGCGCGCCGCACGGCAGGGACCGGTCGTCCCCATCTGCGTGCATTGGCTGCATCTGCGGCGGTCATCGGTATCTGGAATGGTCCGCAACGGCATGTCACGCAGCATCTTTCCCAACCAGCCGCAGTGCAGCAACAGCCGGTTCGATCATGCCGACATGAACCGGCAAGCGCGGCGCAGTCGATCCACCGAGATAAACCTGCTTCGCCTTTTCCAGATCACCAACCAGGCGCGGTGGGTCTGACCTGAACCCCATCGGCGAGTTATTCGCCTCATGCACGCCTGGCAGATATTTCGGATGCGCCGGCAAGTCCTGCCCGCGCTGCTTGTACGCTCGATAATTCTTTTCAAAGCGGTTCTGCAAAAACGGGGTTTCTTCCTCGGACGTTTGGCAAATACCAGGCCAGCCGCCTAGATCATCAATTGTCAGGTGAATTACGGCATCATCAAACGCAATCGACTGGTACTGACCGACACTACCAACGGCTCGCATTACCTTTGCCCAAGCCATTGCGGCAGAGCTCTGCGTCGTACCCTCCAACATTCGCACAATGTCGGCAATCTTCGGCATCCATTGCCCGGTGTCAGGGTTCTGCAGATGCCGGCCTATTGCAACCTCAATATCCTCAATCGAGAACTGCCGAAGGCCTTGCCAGTACAGCGATATAACGCCTTCCGAAAGATCTTTGCCGTAGTATTCGGCGAGCGCTGAAAGCGCCTTTGCGAAACGTAATTTGCTCATGCCTGCGCCCCTTCAGATTCGAGCCACCGGGCTGCCGCTTCTGCGGTCGACTGCCCTGCTCTGGATAGCCCGCCAACCGGTTTGGCTGGCAATGGTTTGATGTTGTCGGCGTCGCGCCGCCTGCCTTCTGCCGTAGCAAGCACCCAGCGAAAGCCTTTGGCTTTTCCCTGCCCGCTTTTCCCTGCAGCAATGATTTCTTCAGGAGTAAGGCCCGCGTCAATCAGGGCGATAAGCTTTGCGTCATGGGGGCTGGTATCGCTGTAGCCGAGTTCTTTCAGACCAAGGCATACCCGAGCGACTGGCGCGAGCGTTTTTTCATCGTCATTCGCTACCGAGGTTGAGTTAACACCGCTCGCTATAGTCTCTAGGTTTTTATGGAGTCTGGTGTCTGGCTCTGGCTTAGTGCTCTGTTCGTGCTCTGTTCGTATTACGCCTTTAGCACGCTTCGTGCTCTGTTCGTGCTCTGTTCGTGCTGCCTTTTCAGCACGCCTTTTCTCTTCGCGTGCCAGCGCAATAGCACGGTTCGTATTTGATACTTCACCCGCCTTTTCAAGCTCTGCCTCGATTCTGGCGTGCATCAAACCGCTATCTACTTGCTCAAAGAAACCGATAGCCATCTTGACGGCAGCGCGATCAATCTTGGTAACTGCTCCTGCTATTCTGCAAAGCGCGTCAAGGTCATTTGGAAGTGGTTTTTCGGTCGCGTAATAGTGATGAATCAGACACAAATAAGCCCCTCTTTCAGTCAACGAAAGATGCCCTGTGTCCCGCTGAAAATCACCGATATAGTGCTTGTAAAAGTTCATTGCCCTATCGACCCAATAATCTTTCTTTGCGCCACAGCCGCCAGAAAATGCGCATGAAACGCCGCGTCAGTTGTTTTGCCCATCAACCCAAGTTCAATGCCGCCGTCGCCAGTATCGATGACCCATAGCAAATTAAAACAGGCACCGTGTTCGCCCTCTTCGATCTCGTCAGCCAGGGCTCGCAAGGCGTCAGGAATATCGAGCGCTGCGTAGTGATCGGGGAATTTGACGACGTTGAGGCTCATACTGCTAGCTCCAAGAAACCCTGACGTGCTTCTGTTTTCTCTTCTTTGCTCAACCGAACGAAGTAGCCATCTATTCCAGACATCGAAAGCGCATCTGCATTTTCTTTGCCGTAGGCAATCAGGACGGAAGGGGCGCCGGCAGGACCGGCTAAGCCACCGCCAGGAAGTCGGAAACGAATACGACCAGCCATAAACAGCATGGCGTCTGCCTGTTTCCAACAATATTTCTGAAATGATTTCGTTTCAGTTCGGGCAAAGATGAGCAGAACACCGTTTCCATGCTCAGCCATTCGGCGAAGAAATTTTTCGGCATGTGGCCCGTATGGAGGGTTACACCACACCCGACCACGCCACTCGCGAGCTAGACCATCATCGTCAATTGTGAATTGCTCAGCCGCAGTTCTCCATGGCTGAAACTGGCTGGCGCATGGATCTGTATCGAAACCACCAAGCGCCGATATAATTTCCGGTGGCGTCAGCCAATCGTGTGTAGTGGCTTCTGTATTGCCACCTGTTTCAAATGTGACGTTCACTAAGCTCTCCCAGTAGCACACTCACGGCACATATAGCCGGCTTTCGTGCAGCCTCTGATAACCGGCTTGCGGCCTACCTTGTTGCGCGGTTTCCGGCAGCGCTTGCAGATGAATGTTTGGCCAATAGCTATACCGGCCATGCTTGGGTTTGTGCTGCGCTCGCGATAGCTATGTTCGCGCTGGCCTTCGAAGTGGGAAGTCACGCCGCCCTCCTCCCCTCAACACCACCTTGCGGCAGCGAAATAAACGATGTCTCAGGAAACTTGCAGCGCCCCTCGGCACACATCCGCGCCTGGTAGTCCGGCATGCAGTCCGTGCAGTAACCGGACGGTTGTGGTTCAACAACGTAGTGATTCATGTTGCGCCAAGCCAATAGCGAGGCGTCATCAGGGAAGCATGGCGGGGCTTTAGGTTTTGCCTTGCTCATTTCAAACCACCCTCATCATCCATGTCGTCAAGGTCAGTAAAGGGAAACAGCCGGAGGATGCCGCAGACGATTGCGGCGTAGACGAATGCCGCTAGGCCGATATAAACGGTAGTCATGTCCTATCACTCCCTATCAATCCAGAGCGTGCCAGACGCAGCGCAGCTACCTTGAGAGCGTGACCCTCTCCTAATAAAAGGCGGAGCAGCATGTCGGCAACGAGTTTTGCGCTTCTCAGCCATCACTTCGCCCAAAAAAATACCGATCCAGCCCGAAGGCCAGACCGGCAAAGCGCGGGTGTCACACCGCAGGAGGGAGACGACTTCGGTAGCATCAGGCGGCTTCCTTGGACTGGCTGCGCAGTTCTTCCAGCAAATTCAGCATGGCCTCGCCATCAGACCAGCGCAGATCACTGTATTTGCCTTGAGAAACAGCGCTAACCCATGCCTGCGATTTGTCGAGTCGCTCGGCAACCTGTGTTTGAGAAAGGCCGTATGCCTGAATTTCGTAGAGGATAGTTTTCCAGTTCATGCGGCAATTATCACAACCGTGTTTATTTAAGTCAACACCAACGTGATGCAATCTCGCGGGAGCATTGCAACCATGGAACTGTTACGTCATCGATTAAAGTCTGAGCGCAAACGAATGAAACTGACTCAAGGTCAGTTAGCCGCCATGGTCGACAAAAGCATGGGGCAGTCGTTTATTAGCAATCTCGAAACAGGCGAGCGCGAAGAAACGCCTTTTATTGCACAAAATAAACACAAACGTGTTGACATGAATAAACACGTTTGTGATAATCGTCCCATCGCAACAAAACACAAAAAAGGGAACCGAGATGGACTACGCCAACAAAACCCGGCTACTCGGCAAGCCAAAGCGCCTATCGGATAACGCCAAAACAGCCCTCGCCGTCATTGTCCTCTTCGTCGTCTATGCCTTCGTCGGCACGATGGAATACAACGATTTGCAGGCCGAACAGCAAGAGCGCCAAGTCTGCCGCCCATGACCCCGCGCAGCTACTTCGACGCCGATCCACCGGAAACCTGCAAGACCTGCGGCCATTACCACGTTTTCAGAAATGGCCAGTGCTACGAATGCTCTGCCGCTGACGAAGAGGCGCACGCCGACCAGCAGCGCGAAGAGCGCTTGATCAAAACCGGTTTTGGAAAGGAATCCTGAAATGGCCTGTAATTTTCTCGGCATGCTGAGTGCTCCCGACATTGAGCAACCGCTCGTCTTCGTCGCCACCTACTCAAGCGGTTTCGGCCTGACGCGCAAAGAGATCAGCGCACCAACCCGCTTGGCAGCCTACGCCATTGCTTCGATGCGCCCGCCTGAAGGTCACACGCTGACTAACCTGCGTAAGAAGAAATCTTTCACCGCACCGCGCCGGCCTGTTGTGTCGCTGGAAGAGTCGGTCGACGTCAATCTGACCCGTGCGCTGGCTGGCGTCTATGCAAATACTGATCTGGCCTGCCGCTTTGTGGCTGCTGAGATTCGCTACATGGCATCGGGAGCCCGAGCATGAACGCTCCGGAAAAGATCATCACGCCATCACTGATCGTTCGCGCCAGTTCGTGGTCAGGCCTGTTCGACTGCGCCTATCACTGGGAAGGCATCCACCTACTCGGCTTGCGCAACGTCGTTGGCCTGCGCGCCGCACTTGGCACAGCCATTCACGCCGGAACTGCTGCTTTTGACCAGGCACGACTGAGCGGCGGCACAGTAACCGCCGACGATGCAGCCGGCGTCTTTGTCGATAAGTTGCGAGATCCGGAAACCGAGTATGACCCATCGCGGGATGACTTGTCCGTTCCGGAAGCTGAGAAAGTCGGCATCACGCTACTGACCAAGTATTGCTTTGAAGTCTCGCCGCGCTACAACTTCGTCGCCGTCGAAATGGAAACCAAGCCGCTCGATATCGACTGCGGCAGCGGCGTCATTGTTCGCCTGACCGGCACGATGGACAGGGCTCGTATTCGCAAAGGAGCCGATGGTGTAGGCATTGCCGATCTGAAGAGTGGATCTGCTGCCGTGCAAAAAGGCGTTGCCGTCACCAAAGGCCACAGCCCACAAATCGGCACCTATGAATTGCTCTACGAACATACGACCGGCGAGCCGATCACTGATCAGGCCGAAATCATCGGGCTCAAGACCAAAGGTACGGCAGAAATTGCCACCGGCCAGATCCGCAACGCCAAGCGCGTGATGGTTGGCACAGCCGATCACCCTGGCCTGATTGAGTTCGCCGCCGAAATGTTCAAGACCGGGCGCTTTTATCCCAACTCGAAATCACTGCTTTGTTCGGACAAATATTGCGCCCGTTACTCAGCTTGCCATTTCCACGATTAACCCCAGGAGGCTTACCCACCATGAACGCACCTACTCAACTCGCAGAAATGAAAAACACCGGCAATGCCGTCGCCGCTTCGCAAGACGTGAAGATCGATTTCTTCTCCAAGAACGGTTTCGATCTCGCCTGCCGTGTCGCCAAGGCTTATGCCACGTCCGACGCGGTGCCGGCTGCATTCCGCAGCTTCACCGAAAAGAAAGGCCAAGGTGGCGCAATCACCTTGGTCGAAAACCCGGCAGCTATTGGCAATTGTCTGGTCGCTATCGAAGTATCGCAGTCGGTTGGCCTCTCCACAACCGCCGTCATGCAGAACGCCGATGTAATCGAAGGCAAGCTGCGCTGGTCCGCCAAATTCCAGATCGCCGCCGTCAATGCCTCGCGCCGCTTCTCGCCGTTGCGCTTCAACCTCAACAACTTGGGCCGCATCAAGGCCAAGTACAAGGAAAAGCAGGGCTGGAACAACACCAAGAAAGGCTTTGACTTCATTGATTGCGAAGTTGAAGTCGACAACTGGGAGTGTGTCGCCTGGGCCTATGTGCTGGATGGTCGCGGCCAGCCGACGAAGGAAGTCGTGCAATCCATCCCGGTATCCATGCAGATGGCCGTCGAAGAAGGCTGGTACGCCAAGGCGGGTTCCAAGTGGCAAACCGCCCTCCGCTTCCAGATGCTGCAATACCGCGCCGGCTCGTTCTTCGCCTCGATCTATGCGCCAGACGTGATCATGGGCATGGGTCGCGCCACGGAAGATTATCAGGATGCAATTGATGTCACGCCACAAGCGGATGGCACCTACTCAGCCTCATCAACCGCGTTGCAGGATCTGCGCGCCGGCACTGATGGTGGCTATGTTGATACCGCAACTGGCGAAATACACGACGCCGACGACGCCGCACTGAAGCAAGTCGAGCAACAGCAAGCGACTCGCGTCCCGCCGGGCCAGACCACGCAGGCACAGAAAGAACCTGCTGCCGGGGAGTGGCAACCCTCGCCCGAAGAGCAAGCCGCCATCCATGCGCAGGAAATGGCCGAGGCCAATACCGTGCAGCCTCGCCAGCGCCGCGAACGCGGTTCGATGAACGTCGAGTAATGATCAATGGGGGAAAGCCAATTGGCCCACGCAATGAGAGTGGCTGGATACCAGCGCAGCGATGCAGAAAGCGGCGGTCAGATGCAGTCGTCGGGTCAAACCGAGTGATTAAGTCCAGCAAATCGGAATAGTGCAAGTACCCCACCCCATTTACGGGGCGAACGCGTTGATCTCCTGATCTCCCACACCCGCCAGTAGCCCCAACTTATACCACGGACATTATGTTCAAAAACGCCATCACCTACGCCGTTCGCGGCGATACCTGGAAACACATTGGAGCATCAAAATGAAGATCACCAAAATTTCTGCTCAAAACTACTTGGGCGCACGAAATGTAGAGATAAACATAAGTCGCCCTGTGTGCCTAATTGCTGGCAAAAACGGAGCCGGTAAGTCTAGCGTCAGCGAATCAATCCGCCACGCCCTGACCGGCGAACCGGTGCGCGTCAGCCTCAAGAAAGACTATGCGGCACTGATCAGCGAAGGCCAGGAATCCGGCTTTGTCGAAGTAGGCACGGTCGACGGCGCTTATTCTGTCGTTTTACCGTCCGGAAAAGGGGTGCATTGTGACAAAGCCGCCCTGCCCTATGTCCTCGATGCCCAGCGCTTCGCCAAGCTGACCGACAACGAGCGCCGTCAATTCTTGTTTGGATTGATGAGCGTCAAGCTCGCCGGTCCGGCAGTCAAAAAGCGCCTGCTCGACAAGGGCTGTGTCGAATCCAAGGTAGAGCAGATCCTGCCCATCCTGCGCGCTAGCTTCGATGCGGCCAACAAAGAGGCCGGCAGCAAAGCGCGCGACGCCAAAGCCGGCTGGAAAACGGCGACCGGTGGCGAGACATGGGGCAAGGAAAAGGCCGGTAAGTGGCAACCAGCCCCGCTACCAGAAGGTGCCGAACATGCCAATGATGATTTGGCACAAGCCAATAAGCGCCTGGCCGAAATCAGCAGCGAATTGGGCACGGCCCAACAAATGCTTGGCGCCGCCAATGCCAGCCAGCGCCAGATTGCCGAAGCCCAAGCAAAGCGCGCCGGCCTTGAAGCCATTGCCGCAGCTGAGGCAAGCCACCAGCGGACGCTAGGTACCGCCCTCGCCGGGCTGGCCGAATGGGAACAGAAAGTCGCCGACTGCAAGGCCAAGGCCGGCGTTTCCCAGCCGAACCCGAAAGCGCCAGGCGAATTTCTGTTGCGCGGCCTAGCCAGCGTGACGAATGAATTCCTCGCCCTGACCTGTGAGTATGCCGAAGTTAAGTGGCCGGCCGAGTTGATCAACCGCGCAGCCATCCACGTTAATGAATACCGCAACCTGCACGGTGAGCCGAGCGGCGAAGCGTCAAAACCAGACCAAGAGGCTATCGAAAAGCTGCCCGAGTACGAAAAAGCCCTGGGTTTGATGCAAAGCTCAGTCGCCAACGGCAAGCGCAATCTCGAAGCCGCGCAGATCGCCGCCACACAACTGAAGGCGCTGGACGAACTGCAGGCGGCTACCGTTGATTCATGCGAAATCGAAACCCGCGTTACCGAGTTGCAAGCCAAGCGCAAAGCAGCGCAGGACAGCATCGACCGGCTGAAAGAGATTGCCGACAAATTTACGCGCCGCGCCGCCCTGATCGATCAAGTCAAAAATCTGCACGCCGACGTACTGGACTGGACCGCCATCGCTGATGCGCTGGCGCCGGATAATATCCCGGCTGAACTGCTGGCCGAAGCGCTGACGCCGATCAATGAGCGCCTGACCATATCGAGCGAGTCCGCGCAATGGTCTGATGTAACAATCACCCGCGACATTCAAGTTCTTTTTGGTGGCCGCGATTACGCACTGATCAGCGAATCCGAGAAGTGGCGCGCTGACGCCATGATTGCCGAGGCTGTATCGCATATCTCCGGCGTCAAGTTGCTCGTATTGGATCGTTTCGATTGCTTGGATGCCCAGGGCCGCGAAGATGCGCTGTATTGGCTGGACGATCTGGCCGAGGACGGCGAGATTGATAGCTGTTTGATTTTTGGAACATTAAAGGGTTTGCCCGAAAGCCTTCCGCAAAACATCTCTACCCATTGGATTGAAGGCGGTGTCATTTCCAGCGAAAGGAGCGAGAAATGCCTACTTGCTGCGTAAATGGATGTTCAAGACCAGTGAAAGCCAAGGTGTATTGCAGCATGCACCATCAGAGAGTTATTAAGCACGGATCTGCCCATATCAACAAGGCTCCAAAGGATATGTCGATTTCGGATAGGTTCTGGTCAAAAGTCGATAAGTCCGGTTTGTGTTGGGAATGGACCGCCTCAAAAGATAGCAATGGATACGGCTGTTTCAAAATTGGTAAAAAGGTTGAATATGCCCACCGAGTTGCTTACTCGCTAGCAAACGGAATTCAACTTGCCTGGGAAGGATATTCTGCCAAGAGCAGTGTTTGCCACACCTGCGATAACCCGTCTTGTGTAAATCCGGATCACCTATTTCTTGGAACCCACTCTGACAATATGTCAGACAGCGCTTCTAAGGGAAGAAAAAACCCAGCTACCGGCGACAGGCATGGCAGCAAAACCCATCCTGAATGCGTTTTGCGTGGTGGTGACAGTCCAATCCGGAAGAATCCATCGCTAGTTCTTCGCGGCCAATCAAATGGGAATTCGAAGCTCACCGAACTAGATGTTGTGAAGATCAAGCATGAATTGGCGAATGGCAAAACAACCCAGAAGGCAATTGCAAAAGAGTTTTGCGTTGACAACTCAACCATAAATTCAATAGCCAAGGGAAAAATATGGAAACACCTCCAGATTGAGAGCGGTGTAGCCGGTGCGATTAAGGAAGCAGCATGAGGTTTGCCAACAACTCAGGTGCCTTCCACATCGAACCAGCGCCATCGCAACCGCAGCTTGCCCACTGCCACGGCTTCTACGTTGATCACAACAAGCGCAGACAAGGCCTTGGAAGTGTTCTCAAGGCACAGCAAATGCGAACCCTGTCACAACTAGACTACGACTTCGCTATCTGCACGGTCGACGGCCAGAACCAGGCGCAAATCACCATTCTTCAGCAAGCCGGCTGGAACGTACTGGCTGAATTCGACAACAGAAAAACCGGCGGCATTACCCAAATTTGGGGATGCGCAGTAACTAAGGACTGATCATGCAAGAAAAACTAATCGAAATCCTGTCCGGCGCCAAAGGCTGGATGACCGCTGCACAGATCGCCGAGAAAGGCAAATGGCGTAGCGCGTCGCATGTCGGCGTCGAATTGCAACTGATGGAGAAGGCTGGGCGAGTGGCGCGGCGCAAGAGCCCTACGGCCAAGCAGGGTAACGGCATGCCAGCTACTGAATGGCGGCACTCGGACAAGCACTTTGATGGCGATCATGTTCCTGACGCCACGAAAATGATCAAGACCGATCCTGCTCCTGTTTTCACGCAGCCGGCGCACGACATAACAATTGAAGCGAACCTTCGCCAGCAAGTCGCGCATCTGACGGACCAACTGGCCGCAGAGAAATCAAATTCTGCCAGAATCAAAGAACTTGAATCAGAAACCGCTGAAGCACGCATCGTCTTCGGAAACATTCGTAAGACGCTTGGCGTTGGCGCAGATACCAGCGTAATTCTGGCAATTCAGAAGCTGCAATCGGATATGCGCGGACTGACACAGCGCGCCGAATCGTTGCGACTGGCCAAGTCGGAAAACGTTGCACTCAAGACCCTGAACGGGGAAATGCCCGGTTTCGGGGCACTGCATAAGGCGCTCAGTGAAGGCCCGTTTGTCGTCCGATGCACGGGGAAACCGGCTATTTTTGCCAACAAACTGGACAACGCAAAATCTGCTGCGCTCTCAGGGGCACGCCAGAAACGGAGAGCTGAAGTGTTTGCTCTGGTGCCAGTTGGCAAGGCTGTTCGTGGCGCGGAGTGGGTGGCGAAATGAGAACCCAGAGTGAACTGGATTTCAGGGAAATGCGTGAAATGCTCCGGGCTATCGCATTCGAGCGGCTGACCGAGGCGCTGACGCCGCCTTAACGAGCGCGGCGACTGATGATTGAGGAAACGACGGGCGTTTCACCGCGTCCGGCTGAAGGCACATCTCGGCGGCACTGGAGACGATTATGGAATACCGAAACATTGAGCCACAGGCAATCTATATAGACACGCTAACTGCTGAGTGCGGGCTTTTCACAAGCAAGACCGATCTGAACAATGGCTACGGATGTCGAAGTAAAAGCAAGGACAAGGAACACCCTGGTTGCTGCTACACATTCGACTGCCCGCTCGGGTACGAAATGGTCGACGAAGACCCTCTCTGGGAAGCAAGTTATTCGCCGGGGTACTGGGTAATGCAAGTGCGCGAACTTGCGAAGCCCAACGCTGGCGGTAACGCGACATTCGCTACGCTCAGTCGCGTTACCGCCAGCGTTGGGCAGCTTGACGGGGATAAATGATGGCAAGCAAAGAACTTGTACGGCTGGCGCGAAAAGCGGCAAAAGCGCACGCAAAGGCCAATGCCGCAAACCAAGAATGGGTCGATGCGTTCGCTGCAGAGTACGGGCACAACGATATTGACGACGTTCTGGTCGATGCAATCGATTACTCGACCGGGAACATTTCCCAACTGACTGCTGCATTTATCGACGAACACTCGGCGGCTGGTAATTCATGACGCCCAACGCACTAGCTCAGGCGGACGCCGCTTGCGGCGTGTCGCCTGGAGCGATGGGTTCGGCGGCAAATTTACGGAGGACAGAATGAATATTGAGACGGGAAAAGACGCTATCGAGGCGTGGAAAAGCAACGAAGGATGGCAGTTTGCAGACCGCGAGGCAGCGTGGCAGTGGTTTTTTGAGCAGGGCCAGAAAGCGTCGGGATCTTGGGCGTTATTAGCCGCGCTCCAGGACAAGGACACGCTACTTCATCGGTGCGAAGAACTTAGGGCGCTACTGTTTTACAACACAAAAATTCTGCCAGGCGACAAACTGTTTGAGTTTTCAAGCAAGCAACAGTGGATTAACAAAGCGCAACAAATTTGGAAATTTCACGAAGTGCGTGCGGCAGACACGATCTGTGTCGATCAACTGGGCAGGCTCTGCAACATTGGCAAGCACTTTATTGATGCCGAGCGGGACAACGCTTACCCGATTGAGGTGTTTCGGATGCGCGAGGACATGACGCCGAACGCCGCTTTGAGGGGCGACAGCGGCCTTATCGCTGGCGTCCCGCTCGAAAGCACAGTTATGCAGGAGGATTGAAGATGAGCGAACCAGAAGCACAGAAGCCAAGCGGTGACGTTGTTGATGACCTGAAATTGTTCGCTGACATGGTTACGCCGTATTCGGATTTTCCAATCAGCCACTTTGAGCGGATACGTAGCGCACGAAAGCAGAAGCAAATACTTCGGGCTGCGATCAAGGAAATTGTCGCATTGAGAAAAGCGCAGACGGCAAAGAGGCCGTGGTATGCATAACGCTTAGGTGATGGGCCGAGGCCGTCAGGCCGAAGGTCCAGCGCGAAGCGCGGCATCGACCGCTGTGTTATGCGGGTTTTTGGAGATTGAACGATGGAACTTGTATTGCCACTGAAGCGCGAATTTTTCGACGCGATCAAAGCCGGCACCAAGCCGGAGGAATTCAGGCTGCGGAATGACTACTGGCGCAAGCGTTTGGAAGGCAAGACGTTTGACCGAGTTGTTTTGACACTTGGCTACCCGAAGCGCGACGACGCAGAGCGCCGGATTGTGCTGCCTTGGCGTGGCTACCGGGAATGCCAGATCACGCACCCGCTGTTTGGCGCCGGCCCGGTGGATGTGTATGCGATTAACGTAACGAATAACGCGAAATAGGCACCCGCTAAGGTGCCTATAAATCCACAAAACAACATAACTAACTGATATTAATGGGGCGGCGTAATGATTGAAGTCGAAGAACGGGACCGTGCAATCTGGCGACCTGATCTGCAAAAAGCAATTGGCGTTGCATCGGAAACGATTCGCCGCTACATGCTGGCCGGAAAACTACCGGCTCCCGATGTTTCAATGTCGCAAAAGAAACTAGGCTGGCGGAGACGGAGGGATTTGACAATCCATGTTTTACGGCACTTCAGAAGCAATTTATTTACATATGCCTACTAAAATGCCTACATTAAACAGTTGCACCCTGGCCATTTTCTCCACCAGTCTTCTTCTTAAACTCGTCGCCAGTCCGTCTGTTTTCACCGCGCCGCCTGCCGCATCTCCACATTCAGCCCCTTCATCACCTCGGTAATTGATGCGTCAAGCTCCTTGGCTCCGGCATTGTCGCCTTCATCCTTCAGCAGCTTTTGAGTTTTACGCAGTTGCTTGACCTGCCTCTCGGCGGCATTGGCCAACCCCACCAACTCGGCGCGCGGTTCGCTCTTCAAGAATTGATCAACATCTTCACCCTTTTCGTTGCGGCCTTGAATTTCCTGCTCGAATCCATTCAGTGTGCGGATGTTCTCGTAAAACTTAGCGGATTGACCGGATACGCCCGCCGTCGATCCGACGACACGCCCGAAAAGCGGCACCTTGTGCATCGGCAATTCTTCAGCCGAGAATGGCGCGGCCAGCGTTTGCGCCAGTTTGCCGAGCTCCCGGCCTGCGCCACCAAATACTGTTCCAAAAATGTAATCAACCTGATCCGGCGTCCAGCTTACTGCGCCTGGTTGATAGTCCGTTCCTCCTGAAGCCCAATTGACCGCATAAGCAATTCCCTTCGCCCAAGGTGTTGCCGAATCCTTGGTGCGCGTGAATCCTGGCGTCGGGTCAAGGCTGGCCATATCTTCCCGATAAATTGGCTTACCCGTCCAGTCCTTGTTTCTGAGTAGCGCAATCATTGGGTCCGCAGCGGTCGGGGTGACTGCATCAACCAAATCAGTACCGCCTACCGGGTTGAAGCCGCTCACAATCACGCCTACCAGCTTCGCCAGTTGCTTGCCGGTTGGCTTGTCGCTGCCCCCCATCGCCCACTCAGCAAATAGCCGGCCAACGTTCGGAATGACATTGAAGCCCAGCGGCATCGGGATAGCGACGTAGGCATCCTTGCTGGTTGGGATCACGATCGAGCGCTCTTTGATGAAGCCGGGAATCTTCTCCCACTCGTCGTCATCGCCGCCGCCCATCATCATCATGCCCAGCATCTGCTGCATGACGCCCAAAGCAATGCCGCCAGCGATAATCTTGCGCCCGGCTGGCCCCTTCAGTGTTTTCGCCAGTCGGGTTGAGCCTTGAATCGAGGCATTGAAGAAGGCATAGAACGCGCCAAGCTTCTGCGCCTTGGCCCCTTTGCGGTTGAAATTGACCGTCAGATTTTTGGCCAGCGACGCGGCACGTTCTTTGCTCATCCCGTTTTGTACGGCCACCTTATAGGCTGCCAGGCGAACCACGTTCTCCATCGACTCATTGTAGTCGGACAACCATTGCACCGTCGCCCTGAACTTCTGAGCTACCGGCCCACCATCGAGTGCTTTCAGTTCCTTCTCCAGCGCCTTGGTGCGTTCCTCCGGGTTGGCAAACATATCTCGGTAGCCGGTCGCCCCGCCGCTGTTCTGGAAGTCATTCCACAGCGCCTGGTCGGCAGCATTCATCTTGTCCAGTTGAAAGCCGGACTTGGTGATTTCCTTGAACAGCCGGAAGGTCTCCTTCCACGTTGCCGCCTTGTGGTCTTTCAGTTCGGTCGTTGTCAGGTTGAACATTGCCCCTTGCACGTCGCGCGCAAAGTTGATCAGGCCGAATATCGGGTTGTACTGCGTATTGACGCTGGCAATCCAGCGCGTGACCCGGCCAATCGAACGCTCGACAACATCCAAGTCTTGACCGTCAAGATTCTTCAGCGCTTCCGCCAGACGTACCGCCTCCGGATTGCGTTCATTGAAGACAATGGCAATATCCTTGCCGGCAATCCGCGCCATGACCACGTTTGGCTTGTTCTTGTACATCGGGTCGACGCTTGATCGGACAAAGCCGGTACGTTGGTCAATCGTCTTGATCATCGGCGGCTTGTCGATAGCCCAAAAATCCTTGAGCGGATTCTGCATCGCCATTAAGACCAAGCGTTTCACCACACTATTTTTCTCGGCCCGGGTGTTCTGCGCCTCGCGCTGCAGGGCGATGTGGCCGAGAATGTTTGTCACCTTCTCGTTTGAGCCCGTAGCGCGCTGGATGCCGGCACCTTTGACGCTGAACCCCTGCCCGATAGAGTGGCTGTTCTGGTCAGGATGCGCCTCGTCGCGGTGCAGCGGCACATAGAATTGGTAGGTCTTCTTGATCGCGTCAAAGGTCGCCTTGTCGATCAGCCCGGAAGCCAGTTGAATATCCAGCGTCTTGGCGTTGATCGCATCAACTTTGGCCGCAGCAGAATCCATCGTGCTACGACGGCCGGCAGGGGTTGAAGCCATGACCTGAGCCGCTGCGGCATCGCTCATGCCAGACAGCGAGTTGCGTTCGTCTTCGGTGCCCTGGAATGCCTGCGCCCCATGCCACTTCGTTTTCTCGGCGCGCGCCTTGGTCAATGCGGCATCAATCGCCTTGGTCGCCAAGCCCTGTGCCGTCGCCTTCTGCAGCTGCAATTCAAGCGCCTTCACGTCTGCATCGGCTTGAGTACGGCCAGCGTCGATCATCGCCTGATTCGGGTTGCGCTTCGCCATCTCGGCGTTACGCTCTGGCGCGTGGCGCGCGTGCAGGAACTGCTCGAAATCCTCTTTCTTGATCTGGTTGTTGTGCAACTGCTGGAGCAACTGCTTCATTTCCCCTTCCAGGAAGTCCTTGCCGCGCTTCATTACCTTGGAATGGTAGGTTTCCTCACCCAAATAAGCGTCATTCAGATCCGTTACCTGGCCGCCCATCTTGATGATGCGATCCTTGATGTTCTTTAGGTCGATAAACTTGTTCTGGAAGTTGTAGATCAGCGTGTTTATGGCGTCTTGGCTGGTTAGCTCGTCGACTTTTGCTTTGACGCTGGCGCGGGAGTAGCGACTGCCATACAAATTGACAATATCGCTTTCGTTGAGTGCATTAACTCCAAGGCCCTGCGCCTGCTCAATCCGGTTCGCCTTCGCCCGCAATCCTGCCACCGCCAAGCGCGCCATATCCTGCCCTGTGATATTAGCAATCGCCCAATTCTTCAGCTTGCCAGCCGGCATGCGCCGAATGATCGCCGTGCGGATGGCAGACAGTAGCGACCCAACCCATTTACGGATCACTGGCGGCTGCTGCTCGCCGTTCTCGTATTGCTCTACGGCGTAAGCGCCGATTTCCTCGTTGATGTCAGAAGCGGCCGTACCTTCCGGCACTGCGGCCAGCGCTTGCTTGAACCAGGCGGCGCCGTTGCCAGCTTTGCGCATGGCGCCCAACTGGCCCATGATCTTCTGATAGGTTTCCTCGCCAACCAGCGCCCGGGTCGTGGCGTGAAAGCCCTCATGCTTGAGCACGCCGCCGATATTGTCTTGCGTCAGGTTCTCAAGAACAAGAACGATGCGGCCATCGGGGAGCGTTGCGCCCTGGATTGCGCCGGCGTCTTTGGCGAATCGCGTCTTGCCGGTGCGGTCAAAATGGACATTGCCTTCGCCGAAATACAAAGCGCCTGCCTCGCGGTACTCCGTGGGCGTGGGCTCGGTCTTTGAGGTGATGTGCTTGCCGACGGTAACGTAATTCGACTTGCGGCCTTCGCCGTTGCGGCGCGCCTCAAACGCTAGATCGTGGTCTTTGGCAAAGCGTACAAAGGCGTCCGGTATTCGGGTGCCTTTGGGGCCGGTGGCAATGGCAATTCCGTCTTCGGTGACTCTGAGGAATACGCCGTCTTCTGGCCGCTCGAGACGAGCCGCAGCACGACGTAACGCAGTGAGTTCGTTAGCGTCGATAGTGCGGTTGATTGGTGATTCGTTGGGTAGTCCATTGTTTGATTGTAGATCGTTTTGGCGGGAATACCTCACGTCGGAACCTGCCGACGCGCTTGGCTCATTCTGGTTGGCGTTGTTGCCGAATGACCCCGCGTTTCCAATGGCTGACTTTATTTGGCTTGGTTCAAAAACCACAAAGACATCCATTTTTTCGCTGTATCTTGGGCTTATGGCATCGAATGTGTTTTTTATTACCGCGCCATCATGGCCGTTGCTTGATGCGAGTTGTAGCGTTTTTGCGTAAGTCTGATCGCGGTAGTGATTGCCATCATGATCATGCTCAAGCGGCGAGTTGATGCGCAAATACACAGGAAGAATGTTCCCGCCCTCTTCCATCTCGGCAATAAGAGATTGCGCTTCCGCAAGAATGAATTCTTTTGCCGCTGCCCGCGCGTTTGGCCTATCAACAAGATCCTTGTCGATCTCTTTGCGTTCGTCCGCGTTTGCTATGATGTACTCGCCCCACCCATAGGATTCGAGTTCGCGCTCCGCGGCATCAAGCCTGGCCTTTGCTTTTCTTGATGCGTAAATTTTTGCCCGTTCTTTTTCTGAGCCTTCGGCGGCGTCATAAGCGATTGCATAAGACGTTGCCACCTTTGGCGATGTCGTGAAAAAGAAACCTTGCTTGGCGCTGGTTGCTTTGGTTGAAGACCCTAGTTTTTCTTTTGAAAATGCAGAAACATCAGCCGTTGTGCCGTGATAAACCACCAACGGCCTGCCATTCGCATCAACAACGTGAGAGTCACCAAACCATTTCCAGAAGTTACGAACGCCTTCCTCGGTAGGATGAATCGGTTTTCCATTGGAATTCAACGTCGACCGCAGAACACCATCAACTTCAATTGTTGCGCTCCCCGTAGATCCATCGCCGGCAGAGGTAGGCGCTTGTGTGCCGGCGACGGTATCTTTGTCGGCCATACCATTAGTATTGCTTTGTTTTTGGCTCCATGCAACAGCCCCTGGCAGATTCTTCAGCCCTTCCTCAGTCCGCACCAGCACAATCTGGCCGGCGTCAATCAGCAGCTTGCCGGCCTTGCCGAGAATGTTGGTGATGGCGGCAGTAGCGCGTTGCTCGGTGATGGGTTCGGCAGTTGATTGCCCCCTTGAAAGTTTGGTGCCGTCGCCAACCAGGTGCTTTTCCCGGATGAACCAGCCGCCGTCCTTCTTGAATGTGAACTCGTCAATCGCCTTGGCTTCTTCCCTGCTCAAGTCGGTTCGCACCACGCCGCGAATGACCTTACCCTTGCCGGTCGTGTGCTCGATGATCTCCAGCCCGGCTTTTTCTGCGGCGGCCTGCGCGGCAACGGTATCGACTGCCGGCTTTGCCTTGCGGCCAGGCTTCGGCGCTTCTTCTGGTTCTTGCTCGACTGCCTTGGCGCGATTTGGAAGCGCCATATCCTCCAAGCGGTCGAACAGATCGTTGATGTCTTCGGCGTTGGTGAAGTCGCGGTTATAGACGCCGCGCGTGTCGATCGCCTTTGGGTCGACTGATTTCTCGATTACCACAATTCGCGTCATGACCTGCGTACCTGCGCGCTCGAAGGTGACCGCCGGCATTTTTATGTCGGCAATCATGTAAAGGCCTTCGGCTGGTCTGTGTGAAACGGTGCGCTTTCCGGTCGGTTGTACGGACTTGATGCTTTCCTTGCTTACCAGAGAGGCACCTGCGCCCGCAAACGCTCCACCGGCAGTCACCGTTGGCGAACCATCCCACCAGCCTGTAACCGTGCCAGTAGGCGCCCATGACGCACGGCTTTCCACGGTATCGCCCTTGTAGATTGGCGTATCCACACCATTGATCGCTACATGACCAAGCGGCTTTGCTGGACGCTCGTTGGTTTCATACATCCACTTCTCGAATTTCTTGTCAGCGGCTGGCCCGGTCGGCAGCAGCGCCACAATCCGCCCGCCGTCGCGCAAATGCGTTGCCGCCTTGGCTAGATGGTCGACAGCAGTCTTCCCGCCCGAACCAAAGGGCGGGTTCATCACAATGGCGTCGAACTTGTTGACCACGTTCATTGACTCAAAATCGCTATCAATGATCTGGCCATCAAAGACCATCGCCAGTCGTGGGCGTAGCGCCATGCTGGGCTCAATCGCCGTTCTCTCGGCGGTCGTCGGCATCCAGCGCGCTATTGCACCATGGCCGGCAGAAGGCTCCAGTCCCTTTTCACCCGGGCGAATATCGGCCCACTCGACCATTTTAAAACCTACCGGCTCAGGCGTTGCGAAGTAGTCAGCACCTTCCTGTGCCTTGGTCTTGCTGGTTTTTTTCTGCGTTCCAAAGTAGAACGCCCGCGCCCGGTCGTATTCGGTCAGCGCACTGTTTGCCGCCTTGTCGCGCTCTTTGCCGCCCTTCCCTTCATTTTCCATGCCGGCACGGTAATCGCCCGACTCTTCAAAGCCGGTAATGAAGGCGTCCTTCAGCGAACGCGCCAGTTCGCCCATGCCCAGATTCTCGGCAGCGCTGGCGCGGGTAGCAATCGTCGTGGCGAAAGCCCACTTCTCCCAATTGGTGCCGGTATTCAGGTAGCGGAAGATGGCATCGCTCACTTGCCCGGTGCGGTAAATGCGCCCCTCCTGCTGAATGGCGGTCGTCGGCTGGGTAGGCTGGCCAAGATTGAACAGCACGCGCTGGTGCTTACCCGTCGTGTCGTGCAGGCTGATCCCTTCCTTTCCGGCAGCGGATTGAACCAGGATGACTTGCGGCCCGCTGGCGTCGTCCTGAAACTTCTGCACATTGGCCCGGCGTGTCTTCTGCGGCACGTCGCCATTGAATAGCAGAACATCGGGGAATTCCTGCTGGAACATTTCAATCGGCGATGACTGGCGGAATAGATCTGAATTGATCAGGTCTTTAAATTCGGCACGGAATTCGCCGATGATTTGGTTAATCATCGCGGTGTCGCCGCTGGTTGTCGCGTCCTGACCGGGGATTCGCTCCTGTAGCTGGAATGGATTGAAGCCGCCACCCTTCTTGTAGTCGTGGAATACCACCACTTTGCGCCCCATCGCCAGATGCTCGCGGATATGCGGCACCACTTCACGCGCCTTGATTGACTCCAGCAGATAGCGGCGCGACAGGTAATTAAACTTCTCATAAATGAACTGCTCAACATCGTGAAGTGCGGCCTTGCGGGTTGAGTCGGTGGTTCCCTTTCGAGCCACGCCAAACCATTGCAATGCCTCATCAATGCGCTGGCCAATGGCTGAGTCGACCAGGATGAAACGGCGGTCATAGTCGGCTGCAACGTCCAGCATGCGGCCAGCCACGGAACCCTTCTTTTTCAGCCAGCTATTGAACTGGCGCTGCATCAATCCGCTATCAACCTTGGCGTCTGGTTGCGTCAGCTTGCCGTAACGCATCCGGTAGCCGAAATGCTGCATCATGAACTGGTCGCGATTGCTGCCGACGTTGTAGCCCCTGAAGTCGCCTTCTTCGCTGGCGCGGCCTTCGTTGTAGTCGAAGATGTAGCCGTTTGCCCAATCGACCGTCTTTTCGTAGGCGAACGGCGTAGCGGAAAGGAACATGACGCGGGTTCGCTTTTCAAGCTGGCGCCCGGCAACATCTTTCTTGATGGCGTCCAGTTGCTCAGTCAGTTTTTTGGCAATTTTTTCAGCTTCGGCCTGAACCTTATCAGCGGCCACCCAATTGCGCTGATCATCAGACATGCGCATCGACTTGGCGTCTGCGTCGAGTTTCTTCCGTTTTTCAATATCAGCAGCATGGATCATCGAATGGCGCTGATAAACCCCATCCGGGTGCAACGAGATAGCACGGAGATTCTTCAGCGCATTAGTATTGGTGCCGTCCTTGTCCATCGCCAGGTAATGCGCTTCGTCATGAACCACCAAATCCCAATCACGGCTGGCCAGTGAGTTATTGGCACCCATGTTGGCGTAGGTCGTGATGACAACCCCTTTGCCGGCGTCGTTGGTGTCAGCCAGTCGGGACAGGTCAAGGCCAAGCATTCTGCCGGCCTTGATCCACGCGGTAATGATTTCGTCGTTGGGCGCGACGATGAGGATGTTCTGCTTGCCTTGGGTGGTGAAGCGCTTGATGACGCCAAGCCCGGAAAACGTCTTCCCTGTGCCAGTACCGTTGGTGAACAGCATGCCGTAGCCATCGGGCACAGCAAAGCGCGCCTCGGTGATTAAAACGTCTTCTTGCTGCCCTTCAGAGAGAATCGGCAGCGCCGCCTTGATTGCCTCAAGCCCATAGGCCTGCGGCAGTTTATCGGCGCGCTTCTGCGCTAGGCGGTCATGCTCTTTCTGATAGTCGCTTCGAGCAAGGTTTTCAATCTGGCCTGCTGCTGACGGTTCAATGGGTAATCCATCGATGCCACCATCACTGCTTCCGAGATCGACGTTATTTCCGGCAGCGCCTGGCGTAAGTTCGGGTGCGCCTGTGTATATTTGCTGATCGCCACGTTCTCCAGTAGCAGCGGCTTCATCTTCACGACTGCCGATGCCACCTCGCTCCCCGTTGTTTCCTTCAGCGCCTTCCATTCCTGGTCTTCCAGTTCGGCCATCGCCATCCCGTCCAGCGCGAAGGCCGTCTTCGCCCACGCTGTCTTGAGTTTCTGTGTCTCGGCGATCTCGTTCCAGATCGGCGCTGCTACGCTCGTCAATGACATTTGCTTTCTCCAGGTCTTCAATTGAGTCATAGGACATGGCTTCGCGTTTGTCGCCGCCGATTTCCTTGGAAACATTTATGTATCCGGCCTGCAAATTCTCGATGCTGATCTTGTCAGCAATCTCTTTGCCGGCCATCGTGCGAATCTGGCCAAGGACGTAATTCGCCGCATCCTTGAATTTAATGTAGCCCATCTTGGCAGCAATGCGAAAAATCTTCGACATGACCGGAATAATGCGCGACTCTTCCTCGGGTGTCAGGTTCTGCTTGGCGCCAAGGATTGATGCAAGCTCGCCGATAGCCTGGCCCATTTCGGCTTTGAGCGCGTCCATTTCCGATGGCTTGCTGTTTGCTGGCTGATCATTGGCGCTAGGCTGATCAAACAATCCGCCCATCGGCTTCGCTGCGGCTTTCGCGTCTTCGCCAAACTGGAAGTTGTCAGGATTTGCTGCACGCGCCTTGATGGCGTCTTCGAGAGATTTCTTTTCGGCGGCTTTCTTTTCTGCGGATTCCTGCGCGGCAAGTCGCGTTGCTTCTGATTCGGCAGCTACGCGGTCGCGCTCTTGCTGTAGCACTTCTGCTGAGGTTTGGCCGGTAAGGGTTAGCGCTTCGGCCCCAACACCTTCGCCGCCTTCTTGAGCGCTTGCTTCAGGCTCTGCTTGGGCAGGTGCTTCTCTGCCTGCTTCATCAATTCCTCGCCCTGCTTCATTTGTGCCTGGTCGTGGTGCTTGCGCCCCTGGTCGATCAGCACCGCCCCGAGTAGCGCTGCGGCCACCGGATTCTCTTCCGCTTTCTTCGGCTTGATTGCCTGATTCACTCTGATCTCCCTGCGTAATCGAATTAAGAACATCCTGCGCCGAGACCGTATCACCAAACAGCCCGCCGCTCTCCTGTGTTTGTATCGCTCCAGTCAAATAGCGCGACAGACTATCGGCCAAACGCTCTTTGCCCGCGGCGCGGGTTAGGTACTGGCCAGTATAAAACAGGCGCAAAGTCGAGACAGTCAGCGCATCCGGCGTTTCGCCGGTCATGATGTCGCGCTGGTTAATCATGTCGTAAATCGACGTTTTGTTGCGCCGCGACGACTGGATCATGCGCACAGCCTGCATCAGATTGCCGGTGATGTCAGTCTCCGGGTTAATCGCCCCGATCTCGGCTGCTTTCCGCATGCCAGCCCACGCCCCTGCTACTGACTTCAGTACCTCGCCAATCGCCTTGATATCGGTATCTGTGCTATCGAACATCTCCTGCACCAGATCCGCGTCACCGTAAGCAGCCTGCACCAGCGCAGCCTGAATACGCTGCCTGCCCATCTGTGAGAGTTGGCCGTCAGCGGTAATCAGTGGCGCAATATCCTGTCCACTCGCTTGCAGTCCGCCGACAAACGAGCGCACAAAGTCGCGGTTGCCGGCGCTGGCAATATCCCCCGGCTCATAAACCGCAAGGGCAGACAAATCAATCAGTGGCGCGTCCTGCTGCGCCAACTCAGCCGGCGACATGCCCGGCCCCTGCCCTTGGCTCTTAGCGGCCATGTCGCTCGTGTTTGAGTCCTCACTATAAACGCGCACCAGCATTGGGTTTGGCGTGCTGCGAATCGCCTCCACCGGCACCCCGTGCGACGTCGCATCAGCAATCAGTTCGGCAGTGTAAGCCAGCCCATTCCCTGCGCCGTGTGCTGCACGCATGCCAGCCGCGCGGCCATTGTTCAGCGCCTTCAGCGCACCTGGCTCACCGGAAGAAAACCCGGGGTTCGCCGTACCATCGGCAAAGTTGGACGGATTGACAGCGTTCGCATCGACCACCGCATAGCGAAATGGTACGCGCTGGCCATCAGCCATCACTGCAACATCTTCGCGCCCCATGTGCGTTGGCTGAATCGCAGACAAATCATTTCCAACAGCAAACACCATCGGCGCGCCAGAATCAGGCGTGCGACTTGGCCCTAGGCGCATGTAATCAGGGCTGCGCGCAATCGACTGCATTTGATTGACTGAAGCGGCGCGGCTGCGGTCACGGTTTTGAAGTTCGCCAATGGCTGTATTCGAGACCGGCGCCGCAGGATTATCCGCGGCTTGCGCCGGCACCGAGACCGTCAGCGATACCCCTGCGGCGGTATTCTTCTGGCCGACAATCACCACATCCGGCCCGTACTGCTGGGCTGCGGACTGAACTGCGGTTTTTATATCGGGTGCGGTAATGGTGTGCTGCGTAACCTGTTCGTTTTCTGGCGTATTTTGTACAGGTTCGCCAGACGTGTTTATTTTTTGAACATTTTGCGACACGTCAGCAGGCTGCGCCTCTGTTTCAGCGTAAGCCTCGCCGCTCTCGATCTGCGTCACCAATTGCGTGTATTCGCCGGCCTCCGCTGGCGTCAATTCGCGCTGCTCAGAAATCAACGATATTTCGGCCAGGCGCTCGAATGGGTCGCGTTCGCTCTCTTTTATCTGCACCCCGTAACCTGCCGCCAGTGCAGCAGGATCTGCCTGGTTGTTGAGCAAAAACTCGCGCTCTGCCTTTTCTTCGTGCGTCAGAAATTGCGGTTGTTCGCCGGGGATAACTACCGGCGCGCCATCCGGCCCCCGAATGGTTCGTTCTTCGCTGCCAGTTGCCTTGCGTTCAATCTCGGCCAAGCGAGTAGCGGCATGCTGCGCCACCTCGTTGGCAGTGACGGCCGGCGCCGGTTGTTCTGGTGCGGTTGGCGCAACGGCTGGTGGCGACACCGGCGGCACAGCCTCAGTCTCGCCCTTCTTGGCCGGTCGAAGATTGAACGCCCCGCCCATCGCCGTGCCGGCCAGCGTTCCCTCAACGCCAGCCCGAGCCAACCCCTCGGTAAATGGTTTGTCTTGCGCAAGATTGGACAGCCCCTGCTCGATCAGTGACTGCGGCAACTCTTCAAACACGCCCTCGACGATACCGCCGCCCACGATTCGTTTGCCGGCCTCCTTGGCAGCCTGCATCGCGGTCGCGCTCTCAATCCCGTTCGCGGCACGAGTCACACCGCCAGTCAAAGCGGTTTCCGGGTCGATAACGCCCATTCTTTGCGCCACTTTGCCGCCGAGCGTACCCAGCGCACCACCGGCAACGCCGATTGTTGCGGCATATCCTGCTGCTGTGCGTGGATCAACGCCCTTTTCAACTAGATCGCTCATTGCTTGGCCAGCCATGACCGAGCCTTCGCCAGCACCGGCCGCGATACTTGGCGCCCACTTCTCGCCAGCTGCGCGCGCCAAGGCACCAGGCAGCGCCGGACCAACCGCGCCAGCGCCAGTAGAAACGGCTTTAGCCCCAACGCCCATCAGCGCCCGGCCAAGCACGCTGCCCGTCAGCATGGACGGGATGGACTCGGCGATTGAGCCAAGGGTTTGCGATGGATTGTCCTTGTACGCCTGCGCAATATCCAGCACCGAGCCGTCTTCCCACGCCGCGTCAATGTTTTGCCGCGCTTGCTTACGGCCTTGGGAGTAATCGCCCTCGGCATCCTTGGCCCACTTGCCGGGCTGAAAACCGGTGAGTTTGCCGATTTCATCCCAGCCTTCGCTCACCATAGGCCGGCCAGTGACTGCGGCCACAGGAATATCAAGCAGCCCCGTCACCATGCTGGGGATTTTGAGCGTGCCGCGCTTTAGGTCGGTGCCAATGTCGGCGGCGGCGCCTTTATTCTGGTTCTTGCTGGTGCTTCCGTTACCAAAAAGCTCTTCATCAGTGAAAAGTTTTCCGCCAGAAGAAGGCTTGCCAAAAAGTTCGTCGTCAGTGAAAAGCTGGCTCATGGCGTGACTCGATAATTGAATCAGGCCATGGTGCCATGCTTGCTACGGACTACTTGCCCACTGATTTCCATCCCATTTTTCCACCCTCTTCTACCCAAAGAACGCGCCCTTGGGTCGGGTGATCAAACTCAGTCTTGCCGGGAACTCGCTTGTCCATGGGCGGAGGCATCAAGGGACCGCCAACAGGGGCGCCGTCGCCATGAGCCCATGACGCACCATTCTTGGTGTAGCCCATGTTCTTCATGACCTCGTTTGCTTTCGCAACCGCCTTGTCGGCTGGCAAGCCATTTTTAATATTGGCCGCCACAAAATCACGATGATCCTCATCGGGGGAAGCGCCCTTTCTGGTGATCGCAATACGCAACCCGGACTTCATGTCTGGAGCCATCCCGGATTTAACCAAGGCGCTTGCCAACTTGACCTCAGATGGCGCATCTTTGTTCTGTCCACTAACGCTCTCAAGCGAATTGATCTTCTCAATAATCGGCTTGCGCTCTTCCGGAGTCTGCGCATTGAGCAGGGCGAGATTGAGGGTGGATAGCGTCGACTTCAGCTGACGGCTGCCCGCTTCTGCCTGGAAACTTTCCTTTTCCATGTTCAGCCGCTGCTGCGCCAGCGCGTTGCCAAAACCGGAATTCGCAACCCGCTGCTTGAGCAAGCCGAAATTCTGCTGCCACTGGCTATCCTGCACGCCTTCTCGTTTGTCGCGGTGCGAAATATCCTCACCACGCTCAGCCTTGCGGGTGTCCTCTTTGTTTTTGTTATCGAGGAACCCCATCAGCTTTTCGCCGTAGACCGGATTGATTGACGCCAGCCTTGAATACACCCCGCGAATGTGTTCCTGCATGGCCTGCTGCGGTGTGAATGTGCGCTCATCAACCACTTTGCCGTCTGGCGCTATGCGTGTAACAACATAGCCTTTATCGGTTTTTGTCAGATTCGCCGTATGGCCATCGTTGTAGCCAAGCGCCGCATCGTTCGCGTTGTATTTCTCAAGCAGACTCTGCGCAGCAGCATCTGCACCGCCTTGAAACACGGGCTGAGCATCTTTCCACACTGCCATTACTGCCTTTTGTTCGGCGTTGCGGCGATCAATCTCTTCCATCTGTGCGCCGTGTAACGCCTGCTGGCGATTGTCTGAATTTACAGCCCTGACATCGGCAGCGTCGGCCCGAACTTCGGCCTTATCTGCCCGGTCGTTTGCGCGCTGACGGTTCCACTCGTCAACACCAGCACCCATTGCAACACCCAAGTTGCCGCCGAGGAATCCGCCGCCAGCCATCTTGACCCCGTGTTTCACTGCGCCACCGCAAGCCATGCCAAGTGCCCCTGCCTTGCGTTTCTCAAGACCCGCATTATTGATTTCCTCCAGATTGTCTTTGCCAACCAGCTTGACGGCTTCTGCATTCAACACGTACTCGCCATCAGACAGCCACGCCGGGATGTCATCCGAAGTCTCAGTGCCGGGGCCGGCAACCTTACCGCCATCTGTGTGATCGACTCGACCACCTTCTGCGAAATACTTGCCAGACATGATCGTCCCGACTGGATCAAGGCCGAAAGCGCCTGCGAAGCCAGCGGCATCACTGCCGCCTAATGTGGCGCGACCTAGCTTGTCGCCTAGAGAAATGGCGTTACGAGTTGCTTTCTCTGCAATAGGATGCACAACCTCGGCAAGCAAGCCGCCACCGGGGATGTAGTACGACATGACGGATTTGCCAACCAAGTGGCGCTTATCCGCGCTCTGCGACCCAAAGCCATCAGGATCGCCATCACTGGTTTCAAAGTTGCCGGTTGTCTTACCGGAGTATTGCGTATCGATCACTGGCTTGGCGCGTGTCTCTGCCTTGTTCTGCGCAACTTGATCCATCTTATTGACGAGCATCGCATTGGATGCGTCCATCTGCGCAACGCCAGTGGTGTTATCAATCTTGTTTGAACTGGCGACTGAAGCGTTAGCCATGCCGCCCATTGCTAGTTTTAGGCCACTGCGCTGAACTTTACCGTTCTTGATGTATCCGCCGCTGGCGGCTCCGTTAAGAAGGGTTGAGAAAATATCAGCACCAGTTGATACCGTGTCACTGGCCGTGCTGGCCGCACTTGCTGCGTCTGCTGCTGCACTTGCTGTGTCGGCAAACTCAACGGCATCAGCTGCTGACTGCGCTGCATTGGCTGCATCATATGCGTCCGAGCCTGCCTGAACAACGCCAAGTGCCTCTGCCCCCGTGTATCCTGCATCAAGCGAAGCCTGTGCTGCGCTTGCAAACTCCTTTGCTTGGTCTAGCGACTGCGCCCCATTCAAGAACTCTTTGCCGTACTTTCCATATTCAAGTGCCGACTTTCCGGCTTTCAAAACGCTGCTCTTGTCGCCCTTAAAAATATCCTTCAGAGCCCCACCGGCAAGAGAGGGGGCCGCCCCGGACAACATCGCCATGTAAGGGTTAGTTCGGCTACGGCTAGAGCTACCAATCGGCTTAACCGGATTCGCTGCTTTGTATGCGGCCCAGGCATCGCCGCCATCAGCAAGTCGAACCGGCTTCTTGCCATAAATATAACCGCCATTTGCTTTCATCAAAGCAGAGCCAAACGCAGCGCCGGCCTGCCCGTAGCCTGCGGCGTTCCGCTGGTCATTTGCTGTTTGCTGCCCTGCAATTGCGCCCATGCCAGCGCCAGCGCTCGACATACCCTGCATCGCGCCGCTGTTCATGCCCATGACCTGGCCGTAGAAGTTCGCATTACGGTTCCACTTCTGGTCTTCGGCAAACTGATTGGCTTTGTTCATCGCACCAACGCGGGTCGCTGAAGCGTTCCTGGCATTGTTGTTGATCACATCGGCGTAGCGACCGCCTGAGGGATCTCCTACGGCGCCGTACTTTGTCAGGTTGCGAATGGCGTCATTATTTGCTGACGAGATTGCTTCGTTCGCATCATAGGATGACCGATTACGCATCGCGCTGGCCAACGTGCCATTCATCGCATCGTCGACCATGCTCTGCGAGTTCTTCATCAGCCCCGGAATTTTCGGCTGCGCATTATCAAGCATGAACTGCGACGCCTGGTTCTGCGTACCGTACAGCGCGTCAAGGTTCGAATAGCGCGTATCGGGGTTGGACGATCCGCCGCCACCAGAACCACCATTAGCCATTGATCGCGAAGGATCAGAGATACCCTGATGGGCGAGTTGAGAGTAATGACCGATCATAGCTTATGCTCCACGATTACATACGGCTGGGTGAATCCTGTTTTCTTACAAAGACGCGCCATAGAAGGACGAACTGCGCCACGAATAGATGTACAACCGTTGTTCCTTGCCCAGCTAGCAAGACTTTGAAATACTTCGTCGTTAAGTACGCCAATGCCGCCCAATGACGTAATAAACCCGATACGGGCGTTAGGGTAGTCTTCGATAGCCACCGTGCCGGCACCAACCATGCTATCCCCATTAAAGATGGAGAACAGAATCTGTCGGCCCTGTTGGACAAGCACCTTGAGCTGATCGACGTTGTACTCTCCGGCGCTGTGTTTCAAGCCAGAGGCAAGCCAAAGCACGACCAAAGGCCATGCTTGTTGCAAAAAATCAGGATGTATTGGTTGTGCGCGCATGCTTCAATACTAAGATGCTTGCAACCAATATCAGCCCTGTTATTCTTTGGGAGCGGCTTGCGCCTCGGCTTCGAGCAGTATCTGGTTAAGCGTTGTAGCGATCCCGGTTGCCAGCTCGTTGGTCAATCGGTTGCCAATGTTGCTTGAAAGCATTTGGGCCAAGGCATTGATGATCTGCTCGCGCATTTGAAGCTCCTGTAATTTAGGGTATTCGGATTACCCGTAATTTTTACGATACGGGGGGGGGACATAAAGAGTGCTTTTTCTTGGCCGGGTCATGACGCAGCCCTCTGGCGGTCAATAAACACCCACAAATCCTCATTACGGAAAGTCCCCGCCGGCTTACCCGGAGCCCAGGACGGGCTAGCCGACACCAGCTCCGCATAATCAGCCCCCTTCACCTCAAAAATCGAGAACTGCTGCGGCACCAAAAACACCCCCTCGCTCGACACCACCCCCACCAACACCCGGACCGAATCGCCGATGTACTCCTCCACACTGCGAATATCCTCCAACACCGACTGAGCCGGCACCACCAACGTTCTCGCCATCACACCACTCCACTAAGAAATAAGCACCTTGTACGACGCGCCGTTTACCGACACCTCGGCCCAATACGCATCCCGGCCACCAATCGACCCCGCGTAAGTCAGCCCGCCCGTATACCTAAAAAACGACGCAGCCGACTGCCCCCCCAACGCCGCCGCATTCGCCGCCGTTCCCCCCGCCTCCAGATAAACACCCGCATGACCATGGCCCGGCTGAGAAAACTGAGCCGCCGTGTACCCACCCAAATACTGCGCATTCAAATTCGCCACCATCGCACTGCTACTCGTCCCAAACTTTCCAGCGGAATAAACCCCGTGGGTTTCACCCGCCCCGGTTACTCCGGTTGTTCCCGAACCATAGACCCCAGTCCCGGAAGAGGCTGACGAATAAACGCCAAACGACACACCAGAGAAGCCGCCACCTGTGCCAGAACCTGAATTACCGTAAACGCCATAACCTGCTGCCGAGTCGCCAAATACCCCGTGGTTCCCAACCCCCGTCGCCTCACCCACAATCGCCGCATTAGCCAGCGTCCCGGTCACCCCGCGCGCCCAGATCGCCCCCGTCGTATTGATCGACACCCCGGAAAACGTCCCGCTCGTCACCTGGCTTGCACTGATTGGCCCGGCAAAAGTCGCCGCCCCCGTCGTCGCATCAATCGAAAACGTCACCGCCCCAGCGGCGGCCCCCACCAAGCCGCGTGAGGTCAACGCCACCCCTGACCCGCCATTCACCAACCCCGTCCCGCTATCCCACGTAATCGTCCCCGTCTTCAAGCCCCCCGCCACATTCGAGACCGACACCGCCCCCGCCAGCACGTAGCTTGAACTCGCCCCCAACTTCGCTGGCAACGCCGCCAGCGCCGCCGCCGCATCACTCTGCGCCAGGGTCGCCGCACTCAACGCATCCGCCGAATTCGCCGAAATCGTCCCGATCGCCACGCCGTTGACCATCGCCGAGGCCGCAATCACCGACCCTGCCGTAATCGTCCCCGTAAAATTTCCCGACGTCGCATTGATCGCGCCCGAGAACGAAGCCGTGCCGGCCGCAGCGTCGACCACAACCGAATTGACCCAGTTGCCGTTGACATCGTTGTAGCCCATGGCAATACCGGCAGCCGTTAACGCCAGCGCCGGAAGTCTGGTATTTGTCGTGTCGGCTACCGAAGAGTAGGCGTTATACATCGCATCTTTGTGAGCAGCAGTGATGAACCCCGATGCCACATCTACCGTCAGCCGATAATTCCCGCCGATTCCAGAAACAACCTTACCTACCCCGGCAGCAAGATCGGCGGCCAAGTTAGCCGTGCTGTACCCACTGGCAGTGGAGATAGTGTCGAGCGTTTTTGGCCCAGCACTGGTCTGAACAACAATGTCTTTGCCGAACTGGAACGTGCCGGCGGATGCGTCAAAGACAATCTGCTTGTGCGCCGGATCAGCCGGGTAGCCAGAGTCTGCCTTGCCAAAGAAGAATGAGCCATCTTGCGACGATACTGCCCACGTAGGTATTCCGCCATGACTGCCGCCGATTCCGCCAGCCCCGATCCATACGCCAGTTTCGGAGTTGCCAGCCCTAAATACAACACTCGAATACAGGTCGATTGGCGCAACCATGTTGCTATTCGAAATAATCGACCGAAGGACAAAATCAGACCGCAGGGTAGGCCGAGTTGATTGCTGAACGGGTTGCGAGGTTTGCGGCATAGAAGCCGACGACGCAGTAATTTTCTGAATAATGGTCTTGGTATTGTTCTGAACCGCAGCATCAACCAGCACGCCAACATCTTTTTCCTGTGCCGCAGACCACGCAGCAACAGATCGGAACGCCGCTTGCACATCAGCAGGCATCCCGGATAAAGGGGGAAGAGATAATCTAGACACTCTTCAGCTCATCAATGGTTGTCGCAAGATAGGCTTTGCTGATCTCCGGCTGAAGCCCTGCGTAGGCAGCCAGGCCACCAAAAGCAACCGACCAGCGAACACCACGAAACCCAGACGGAAGGCGGATAAGTCGGCCGTAACGATCTCCCTGGCCCAAAGAAACGGTCGCGTCGAAAACAATAGCGTCGTCAGCGCGAACAACAATCTTGATCTGCCCAGTTCCAAATACTTGCAAGACACCAAAGTTTGTTGGTCTAGGTGCTATTGCGTCTCTTGACCACCACGACCAAGCAGAAAGCGTTGTTCCAGCATAAGCAATCTGCCACTGATTTCCGGTAGAGAAAACCAGATTGTCATGCACCGCACTGAACGAATTAACCGGTGCGTGCATGGCAAACTTTGGCGTTATCGTTGTGAAGGTCCAGACGCCTTTCGACAAATCAACCAAAAATCCGCCAACATTCTGCGAATTACCAGCAGCAACAACCCCGCTGAAGTAAATCAGTATCCGGTGCCCGAAATGCGCCAGCCTGACAACCGTGTTGGCTCCTTGCTCAGCCAGCAGATCGCGCCATACGTCGCGGGTCATGCTTGACTGATCCAGCGTAACGCGCCCACCCTGCACAACCGCCAAGCCATCCGTTGATAAATAGACCAACTGGCCATCTACGCTAAGCGCACAATTTTTATTGATGGCGGGAAACTCACCGACCAATTCCGAAGGGACAAACTCATTCGGCAACTGACCGGACATATAGTAGTTTTTGCGCTCTGTGAAAACGACAACTCCCTGCTCATAGGGCTGAATGTCAATCACCTTGTACGGCAGCGTTACCACATTTGAGCGCTTCCACGCCCACGGCATGTATGGTTCGCAGAGCCACACTTCGTTTGCCTTGTACGCGGCGAGGATACCGTTGTAGACCGTCGTCAGCCCCTGAAGCCCCTGAAGCTCTTCGGTGTTGCTGATGTAATCGACAGTCGTGCAGGCATCACCAAGCGCGGCCTCGGCTACCGTATCCTCAAAATAGGCGCATGCAACGTCTGGCCCGGTTCCGGATAGATAATGCTCACCAGGTATTGCCGGAAGCCCTGACGCGTTAATCGTGCCTACGTAGAAATACTGGCCACCAACCGAACGATAAACGCGGATGCCATGCAGCGGATAACGCCCCGCGCCGAGAGCCAGAGCAGTCATGGTGCTGACGAAGCTGGCAACATTCACAATGAACCGGATGTGCTCCTTTCCCGGTTGTAAAGTTATCTCGTAGGGAATGGACATCTCGGACTCTTCACCGAGTTGGTTGATGATGGTGAAGCCGTAGGCTCTGGTTTCGTTCTCTGACGAGTTGCCGAAGGAAAGATTAAGATCCCAAGTAACGCCATCGGGAAGCGCCACCAGTGTGCCGCTGATACCTGTGCCGATATCAGCCGTTTCTGAGTTGGACGAATTTTCGCTGAACAGCGTTTGATAGTGCTGCCCACCATGATCAAACGACCAATTGAATGCCAGTGTAATATCTTCAGGCAGCGAGGTCGTAGCTACCTCGCTTGACAAAGTAGCTGGCACTGACGAATTATCGAAAGACAAGCCGGATGTCGATTTGACGTAAAACGACCCCAGTCCATAAGTGACATAGCCTGCGGAAAACTCTGATGCCGCAGATCCGGAGACAAGGGAAACCGTAACCTGAGAACCAATGCTGCCGGTCAGCGCCTCGAAAAACTCCGGCCAACGCGCAACAATATATTTGACCACCCCAGACGCATCCTTCCACAGGTCGACAACAACCGGAGAAACGCCGCCATCAATCAACACCTCAGCCGAAACTTTGGTGTAGGTCACCGTCGAAACCGTCTTGTTGGTGTAGTACGATAATGGGTGTGCCATCACGATTTGGAACGTGCGATACCAGCCATTCGAAGTTGGCGTACCAACCCCGGTGTATGAAACCATGTCGCTTGAAATATCGCGCACCTTCGCGCCGGATGAATCAGCCAGCCAGAAAGAACCCGAGCTGTTTTGAATGGCTGATATCTCTACTGGTGCATCATTCGGAACGATATCGCAGCGCAAAGAAAGGCCGGATGGCGTGTTATCCCATCGGGTACTATCGATCACGCCGACCTTGTAACTCAATGTCACGTAGTCGCCGGTATTCTCGCCAATCAAGCCAAACTTGAATTCTGTTGTACCTGCATTATTCCCAGTCCAGTAAAACCGGTTATGGTCATCCTGAGCCAGCGGAGAGCGAACGCCGTCGACGTCGTAAGGAAACGCAAATATTCGATCGAGCCCCGTGGAGTCGGAATAAATAAACCCGCCAAGGATGTTCCACGGCAGTGTTGTTTCTGGCACTGCAGCATGTCCGCGCATCCCATACAGCGTGTTCTTAAGGAAATCGACATCAACACAATCTTGTGCTGCGTAAGGCGGAAGCGTGGCCTGGTCGACGCCAAGAACCATCCCTGAGAACTGGGTGAATGGAATCAGCATCGGATACCTGTCTTAATATCGTAATTAACAGCCGCCATCACGCCCCCTTGAACATTTGCAGATAAGCAACCGCCTTCTCGGCAGCGCCGGCCTCGTCTTCCATCGCGCAGGCTTTGTAGAGCAGGTAATTGACCAGCGCTTCGGCATAGATGTCTCGCACATCGATGTTCCCACCATAGACCACAACAACAGGCATTGCGGCATAGGTCATCACCACAGAGCCGGGAGACGCCGGTTGTGCTGGATAGACATAGAACGTATCCGGTTGCGGATCGTCCATGTAGTGCTTGACCGTGGCAGAGACTGGCGCTGTCATCCAGTTAGGCGAGAAAGCATCCAGCGCACCGCGGTCGCACGGGAGAATTGAAGTGCCGCCATTGTTCTGGCGCAGCTCGACGATTGCAATGCAGTCATCTGGATTGCTTTGCTTGGCCCCGGCAACCAGCGCTACCGTGACCGTCTTGGTCTTTGCATCCGGCTTGATCTTGACTAGCTCAATCGAACCCTCGTTCAGGTTCGTGACGTGCATCGCCTGTGTCCAGCGAGTCATCGCCGTATCTTGCAGGAGCGTAGCGGCGCGGGAGATTACTGAGGCAACGGTTGTGGTCATATCAGCACCAGGTTGGACGCGAAGGAATGCGGGCGCTGCCGAAAGCTTTGGCAGCCTTTACGCAACCATCGGCAATCGCTGCGGCAAACGCCACGCCATACATCGCCGCCATTTCCGGGTTTGACCAGGGTCGGCCAACGTAGATCATCAGCCTGGCCTTGGCGCCCGTCGCAATAGGCTCACGGTACTTGCGGCGGTATTCGTCGGGAATCCCGTCAGAAGTATCGGAGGGGCGAACCGACACCCGGCACTTGAGGCCGGTTACTGAGGCGCTGTTGGGTGTCGGGTATAGCCGCACCGTAGTCGGGCCGTCCATCGTGATTGCTGACGGCGTACCGGTGTGCAGAGTCCAGTCATCGCCAAACAGCGAATCCATGACTTCGCTGGGATAAACCTCAACTCGCCGCCCGTCAAACGAAGCCGCCTCAATGCGGACAACCTCCTGCCCGGAATCATCGGCAATAATTGATACCGTTTGCTTATCGGCCAATACCGCAACAGGGTCGAGCAAAACATTCCATGCTCTAGTGCCATCAAAGAAGGCCTGAGCAGCACGGCGCAATTCATGCTCAACAATAGGTTGCGGACAATCCGGAACCTGCGGCACAACATCGGGGAACCACTCGGCCCAAGTAGCCATGATTACTTAACCTTGCGCGGCTTTTTCAAAGACGGTGGAGTGTTTTCCTCAAGCGGGGGTGCAGGTATATCACCGATATTGTCTTCATCAGGCTCTTCGTCAGGCTCTTCGTCAGGCTCTTCGTCATCCGGATAAATCAGTCCTTGCGCCGCTTCGAAGTCTTCTTCGTCAGCCGGTAAAAAGTCGCCCAGGCCAAGAAGGTGGGAAAGATGCTTTTCGTTATCAACATCCGCCACCAGGCGACCCTGCTCGTCTTCGGCAAAAAGATAGGTCATGCCGTCGATAACGACATTCACCGTGCCGTTGCGACGCGGCTTAATTGTGGTTTCAATTTTCATTCTGTTCTCCAAAAGAAAGGGGGCATGGTTAGCCCCCTTTCTCAATCACCCAGGGGTGCGGTTAGGCTGCTTTGTAGAACACGGTCACGCCAATGGTGCCGGCTGCTGGGGTCGTCGGCGCAGTAATCACTTTCAACACGATGTCGCGGTCCGAATCAGACTTTACGACATTGGCCATGTTGTTGAGCGTGCGCGACAGCGGCTTGTCAAAAGCCGTCGCCACCGCAGCGCCGGTATCGCCCCAGGCGCCGCCGCCGTCACCGGCAACCGTAGAAACCAGCGTGTTTTTCGCATCGGCAGACGTGGCGCCGGCCGCGTTTTGCAGCGCCCGGTTACCCAAGGCCACCTGATAAACACCAGCACCTGCACCAGTATCCAGATCAGAGCCGTCAACGCGCACTTCAACCGGCACACAGCCAGCCGGCAGCACGCCGATTTGGCCGATGGAGTTAATGGCCAGGTCGCCAACAACCAGTGCCAGCGTAAAGCGCATCGAAACAATCTCAGCGCCAGCCGGGAAGATTGCCGGCACGCGGCCGGTAATCACATCATTGCTATTCGTGAAAGCCATGTCAGCCCCCTATTAGCGGGATGCGGCAGCGGTATCCAGCGCGAAAACGCCGAAGTCCTGCATGCCAACATCGGTATTGAAAGACACCTTCTTGACGCCGAAGATGGACGAGGTGGAGATAACAACCTTGTCGCCGTTGTCGCGAGTTTCCTCGTGCCAGTCGAAGCGGAGATTGGTTCCCGGCGAGCCGAAAGCAACAACCGCAGCTTGCGAGCCGAGGAACAAAGCGCGGGCAGCTTCCACGTTGGCGCCTGCGCCAGCCGTATTGAAGCGGATCGCATTGCGATGACTATGCAGAATCGCGCCGCGATACATACCGAGCGAACCCTTGAACAGCGGAGAGTTACGACCTTCGGCGGCGGCAGCAGCCTTTTGGATATCCATCCACTGACCAGTTGATGTATTTGCGCGCAAATCATCTTCCTGGAAGGTGTGCATGACGCAAACAAAGGTTTCGTTGCCGTCAATCTTGCAAGGCTGCAGGACCGGAACGCCAGTTGCGCCACCCCCTTGGGAATCGGCCTTGGTCTTGGCACGATCCACCAGTCGCAACGAGAACTTGTCGAGCGCATCGATGTTGTTGAAAGCCGTCGCGCCGTTTTGCTCGACGCCAGTTGCTGACAACTCAGCGCCGTACAAGGTGTGATTGCTATCGGGAGCGACAAAGGCATTGTTAGCGCGACCGGTGTAGCCAAGCGGCAGCAGGAAGTTCGGGTTGATACCGCGAGCACCGGAAAGGTAGATGAACAGAAGTTCGTCCATCAAGCGGCCCCACCAGCTTGATTGCTGGCGCTTGGCTTTTTCGCGGAGATTGTGCAGCGTGCGCTTACGCGTCATGCGGCCACCGGTATTCACACCGCAGCGAGCCTGGTCGATGTAAATCGTGTCGGTGTAGAACTTCTGCGCTTCTTCCTTGCCTTCAAGGGTATCTTCACCCTCAACCGGCGCCATCTTCAGCTCAGCCAACAGGTCGTAAGCGATCTGTTCGCCAGCATCGGATTCAAGATCCGTCAGGATCTGAATAGGCACTTCAGCCTCGGCGCCTCGGCCCATAAAGCGCTGGTTGAAGTAAGATTTTTGGGAAGTGTCGTAGGCAAGCATACCTGCCCAACGTTTTACTGATTTGGAGTCGTTCACTCCAACGATCGTGCGCGCCATAATTGTTGCTCCTAAAAATACAAAAGTACCGATTTAGGTGCACTTCCTGCGCGCCCAGCTCTACATGCAAGCCAATTAGGCCATGCTTGCAACGAAGGTTGCTATAGTAAAAAACCTCTTGATTGCATGAAATCTACTGGATGCTTTGCGTTTTTTGATAAATTGCACTTTGGACAAAGAAGTTGAATGTTGCCGTCTGTATTCGGCCCACCAAGCGCGAGCGGAATAATATGGTCAAGGTGGAACCCGCTTTTATCTAAATGTGTTTTGCAACAAGCGCACTTTCCCTTTTGGAGCAAAGCCAGCTTGTCCGCCAATCCAATAGAAAGCGATCCTTTGCTTAATCTTTTGGCCGCCCGTCGATTTGCTTCTCTAAGTCGGCGGAAAACGGCTGTTCTTTCCTGATACTCAGAACGCCACTTACGGCAATGTTCGGGATTTTTTGCTTCCCAATTTCTTGTTTTGGCGGAAATCCTGAGTGAGTTTTTGGCTCGGTATTCCAAGTGATACGCTTTAAATTTTTCGCTGTTTTCAATTTGCCACTGGCGCGTTGCGGCGTTCAGTTCGTCGCGATTTTCAGCGCGATACTTGGCCTGCTGCTCTTTGTACTCAGGGCGCTTCTTGTAAGCCTTGTCCATTTCCCTAACCAAAGGATCAAGGCGTCTTTTGGCCTGCGAAATCCTTGCAGACTCTCTGGCTTTATCCCTGTTGTTTTCTAAGTAGCGCCTTTGTCGCTCACGGTGCTTTTCTAAGCGATCTTCTTCTGTAAGTTTTGCTCTAGGCATTCTTTGCCTATCCTTTCAATTGCTACATCACCAGGAGCGGACACCCGCAAGCGCGCAAGCTGGCCAGACTTCTTGACCAGCTCAATCGAAACGTTTTGGCCGGAAGAAATGGATAGCAAATCTCCCGGCCTTACATCGACAATCAAATGTGATTGCTTGTCCATCAGTGCCCTGCCAAATAACGATCACGCTGCTGATGTGTCATCTTCGCAATGGCAGTTTCAAGTTCAAGCCCTTCAAGGCCATCGAGATCAACAAACTCACTTGCAATATCGCCCTGGCCATCAGCGCCGGGAACATTGGCCAGCGTTTGCGGAACCGGTGGCGGCTTGCGGCCTGCCTTTGCTTCTTTGATTGTTTTCTGCGGTACATTTTGAATGCCGTGCAGCAAGCAAACGCGCTTGTGCGCCTCCTGCAAAACCCATTCGAACGGCTTTCCTGCGTTGGCCGGATCACTTTCAATTCGGGACGAGAAAGCAACGAAATCGGCAACCTTTGCAGTGTCTTTCTGATAATCAATTTCAGACTTAACCTTTGCCGCAAACTGGTCCGCAGTCCATGCGCGCGACTGCTGCTCATTCTGCGCATTGATGTCGCCAAGCAGCTCAACCTTGATTTGCTGGCGGTCCAGATCGCGGCGCCGCTGATTCAGATCAGCAAGCCGAGCGTCGTAGTCGTCGGTGTCAAGATTGCCATCCTTGAATTCCTTGGCTAGCGCCTTGAAATCATCGTCGACCGCTTTTACTTGGTCGTCAAAGTCGGCGGGCAGGGCGGCTTGATAACTTGGCTTGAAGTCCTGAATCTTTTCATCGGGCGCTTCATCATCTGGATTTGCTGATGGAATAACGGGTTGGCCTTCGGATTCAGTTTCGCTTACGCTAGTACCTTCCTCTTCGTCATCTTCATCGTCCAGCTTGTCAGCCGCTGCCTGCTGCCGCATCACAATCAACTCGTCGGGAGACGCATCCGCGTTAATCGCTTCGAGCTCCTCGTTCGTCATTGTCGAAGCGATGTCTTTATCTAGTTCAATGCCCATTTAGTCATTCCTTGACAGGTTTAAAGTGTGGGCAGATTAGGATGCTTGCAACGATTATCACAACTGCGCCAGGATTAAAATCAGCGCCTCCTCGTTTCTTCTTTGTTGCGCCGCTCTTGCTATTGCTTCGTGTGCCGCTTTTGCAGATTCAATAGCAGCCAGATCCTGAGCAGCAATCTTCGAAAGCGCTTGTAGATCGTGGGTGGTTTGCTCGGGATGCGGAAGGCTGGGCTTTTTATCCCTTTCCCTGGAGCGCTCGATGGTTTCCCATTTGTCGATAACCCTGGAAATTAAATCGTCGTCTTCTGATCTTGAACGCTTGCCGCCAGCAAAGTTGCTACTAGCAGCATCCATTGCCGTCTGATAGTCGCTGTCGAACTGGAGCCATGAGACTTTGACGTCACATGGCGTGGCGTCGCTGTCGAACTGGAGCCACGAGACTTTGACGTCA